>Ga0209415_10018114_pt1 | contig 11138 bp, 11 predicted proteins | sample PeaSoiSIISIP2007_FD_187696 | JGI IMG/M metagenome (GOLD analysis project Ga0209415, IMG submission 187696) | Peat soil microbial communities from Weissenstadt, Germany - SII-SIP-2007 (SPAdes) (version 2) | ecosystem: Environmental > Terrestrial > Soil > Wetlands > Peat | place: Germany...
CTCAAGAAGGCCCGCAAGGCGCCGCAGTACTCGAAGCGGTAGTCGGCCGTGGGTGTCCGGTTCGGCACCGACGGCATTCGTGGTGTCGCCAACGCCGAGCTCGGAGCGGAGCTGGTCCTCGCCCTCGGCCGGGCCACGGCACGAGCGCTGCCGGCCCGGACCTTCCTCGTCGCCCGGGACACGCGGCGGTCGGGACCACTCCTCCAGGCCGCCCTCTCGGCCGGCCTGGCCAGTGAGGGCGCCGACGTCGTCGACCTCGGTGTCCTCCCCACCCCCGGCGTCGCCTGGCACTGCGCCTCGCGGCGTCTCCCGGGGGCCGTGATCTCGGCCTCGCACAACCCGTTCGCCGACAACGGGGTGAAGCTCTTCGCCACCGGAGGCCTGAAGCTGCCCGACGCCGCCGAGGCGGCCGTCGAGGAGGAGCTCGACCGCGTCCTTCGGTCGGCGGTCCGTGGCCCGCGGTCACCGACCGGTCACGCTGTCGGTCGTCTCTCGTCCGACCCGGACGCCGCCGACGGCTACGTCGAGCACCTGGTGGCGGCGCTCGAGGGCCGCTCTCTGGAAGGGATGCGGGTGGTGGTCGACTGTGCCAACGGCGCCGCCTCGTCCATCGCCCCCGCCGTCCTCGAGCGCCTGGGGGCGACCGTCGATGCCATCGCCTGCGAACCCGACGGGACGAACATCAACGACGGCTGCGGGTCGACCCACCCCGAACGCGTCGGCGGCGCCGTGGTGGCGAGCGGCGCGGCGGTCGGCCTGGCGCTCGACGGCGACGCCGACCGGCTGGTGGCCGTGGACCACACCGGCGAGGCCACCACCGGGGACGAGCTCCTGGCCCTCTTCGCCACCGACCTGGCCGGGCGCGGACGCCTGGCCGGCAACACCGTCGTGGTGACGGTCATGTCGAATCTCGGTTTCCGCCTGGCCATGGACGAGAAGGGGATCGCCGTCCGGGAGACACCGATCGGCGACCGGTACGTCCTCGAGGAGCTGAACGCCGACGGGTTGAGCCTCGGTGGCGAGCAGTCGGGACATCTCGTCTTCCGCGAGCTGGCCACCACCGGCGACGGCATTCTCACCGCCGTCCTCCTCCTGGACCTGCTCCGGCGCACCGGGCGACCGCTCGCCGAGCTGGTCTCGGAGGTCATGCGGCGGCTGCCCCAGGTCCTCGTCAACATCCCCGCCGTCGATCCGGCCCAGGTGGTGGAGAGCCCCGACGTCCAGGCGGAGGTGGCGGCGGTGACCGGCGAGCTCGGCGACCGCGGCCGAGTCCTCCTGCGGGCCAGCGGGACGGAGCCTCTGGTCCGGGTCATGGCCGAAGCGACCGACGAGGATCTCGCCCACGCCGTGGTGGCGCGGCTGGCCGCCATCGTGGAACGCGCCGCTTCGGTCCCGAGCACGCCGTAGCCTGGGCCTATGTGCGGCATCATCGGAGCCACGGGCGATCACGGCGTCCTCGATCTCCTCCTCGACGGCCTGGAGCGGCTCGAGTACCGGGGATACGACTCGGCCGGCGTCGCCCTCGACTACAGCGGCGGCCTCTACCGGGCCCGGGCGGCGACGGGGACCCGCTCGCTCGAAGACCTCCGGAAGGTCGTCGAGAACGCCCCCACCGGGGTGACGGCGGGGATCGGCCACACCCGGTGGGCCACCCACGGTCACCCGACGGAGATGAACGCCCACCCCCATCTGGACTGCAGCGGCCGGGTGGCGGTCGTCCACAACGGGATCATCGAGAACTGGCGCGAGCTGGCCGCCCGGCTGCGCCAGAGTGGTCACGTGCTGGCGTCGGACACCGACACGGAGGTGTTCGCCCATCTCGTCGAGGAGGAGATGAGGTCGGGACTGTCACTGGCCAACGCCGTCCGCTCGGCGTTGCGCGATGTCCGGGGGGCCTTCGCCCTGGCCGTGCTGGCGGCGTCGGAGCCGGGGACGATCGTGGCCGCCAAACGCGTCTCCCCCCTGGTGGTGGGGATGGGCGAAGGCGACAATCCCCTGGCCCTGCTGGCCTCGGACATCCCGGCGCTCCTCGGGCACACCCGGCGGTTCTGGGTCCTCGACGACGACCAGGTGGTGGAGCTGCGGCCCGGTTCGATGCGGGTGACGACTCTCGCCGGCAAGGTGGTCGAGCCGACCGAGCTGAAGATCGACTGGGACATGGCGGCCGCCGAGAAGGGGGGGTACCCCGATTTCATGGGGAAGGAGATCCACGAGCAGCCCCGGGCGGTGGCCGACACCCTCCTCGGTCGGCTCCTCCCCGACGGGACCATCGGGCTCGACGAATTGCGGATCACCCCCGACGACCTGCGCGAGATCGACAAGGTCTTCATCGTCGCCTGCGGCACGAGCTATCACGCCGGGATGGTGGCCAAGTACGCCATCGAGCGCTGGGCCCGACTGCCGACCGAGATCGACATCGCCTCGGAGTTCCGTTACCGGGACCCCGTCCTCGACCGCCGGACACTCGTCGTCGGGGTCAGCCAGTCGGGCGAGACCATCGACACCCTCCAGGCCATGACCGAGGCGCGGCAGTGGGACGCCAAGGTGCTCGTCATCTCCAACGTGGTGGATTCGTCGATGGCCCGGGTGGCCGACGGGGTCCTCTACACCCACGCCGGTCCCGAGGTGGGAGTGGCGTCGACGAAGACCCACCTCTCCCAGATCGTCGCCCTGGAGCTCCTGGCGCTGTACCTGGCCCAGCTGCGCGGGACGTTGGCCCCCGACGAGGCCCGCCACCTCTTCGCCAAGATGGCCGAGCTCCCGGGGCTCATCGAAACGGTCCTGGCCCGAGAGGACGCCGTCGCCGCCGTCGCCGGCCGCTTCACGACGACGCGCGACTTCTTCTTCCTCGGTCGCCACGTCGGCTTCCCCGTCGCCCTCGAGGGCGCGCTCAAGCTGAAGGAGCTCTCGTACCTGCGGGCCGAGGGCTATCCGGCCGGCGAGCTCAAGCACGGGCCCATCGCCCTCATCGAGCCGGGCACGGTGGTGGTGGCGGTGGCCACGCGGACGCGGCTGTGGGACAAGATGATGTCGAACATCGCCGAGGTCCGCAGCCGGGGGGCCACCGTGATCCTGGTGGCCAACGACGGCGACGAGGAGACGGCGGCGGAGGCCGACGAGGTCCTCTGGGTGCCGGCCACCGAACCGCTCTTCGCCCCCGTGGTGGACGTGATCCCGCTCCAGCTCTTCGCCTACCATCTCGCCGCCCTCCACGGTCTCGACGTCGACCGCCCCCGCAACCTGGCCAAGACCGTCACGGTGGAGTGACGGCGCCGTCGAGCGTGGTCGACGAGCGACGTGTCCTCGGCATCGGGGTGGACGCCGTCGACGTGGCCCGCTTCCGGACGGTCCTCGAGCGCCGTCCCGGGCTGGCCCAGCGCCTCTTCACCGACGCCGAGCGTTCCTATGCGGAGTCGGGGAAGGATCCCGGCCCCCGGCTGGCGGCGCGGTTCGCGGCCAAGGAAGCGGTCCTGAAGGCTCTCGGGGTGGGCATCGGGGCGACGGCGTTCCGCGACGTCGAAGTGGTCCGTGGTGACGACGGGGCTCCCCGTCTGGCCCTGGTCGGACGCGCCGCCGCGCTGGCCGCCGACCGCGGGGTCCGCTGGTGGCACGTCTCGCTCACCCACACCGACCTGGTGGCGGTGGCCTCGGTGCTGGCCGAGGGTGACGTCGTCACCGGGGGTGACGCGTGATCCCCGTCGTCACCGTGGCCGAGATGCGGGCCATCGACGAGGAGGCGCACGCCACGCTGTCCCACGACGTCCTGGTCGACCGGGCCGGAACGGCCGTCGCCGCCGCCGCCCTCCGCCTACTGGGCGGTGCCTACGGCCGTCGCGTCGTGGTGGTCGCCGGCAAGGGCTCCAACGGCGCCGACGGCCGGGTGGCGGCGGCCCGGCTGCGCCGGCGCGGCGCGCGCGTCCAGGTGCTGGAGGCGGCCGACGCCCCCGACCGGATCGCCCGGGACGGCGGGGTCGACCTGGTCGTCGACGCCGCCTACGGGACCGGTTTCCGGGGGAGCTACCGGGCCCCGTCGGTCCCCGCCGGGGTGCGGGTCCTGGCCGTGGACATCCCGTCGGGCGTCGACGGCGACACGGGGGAGGCCTGCGGTGAACCGCTACGGGCCGATGTCACGGTCACCTTCGCCGCCCTGAAACCGGGGCTCCTCCAGGGGGACGGGCCTCTCCTGGCCGGCCGGGTGGAGGTGGTCGACATCGGTCTCGACACCGGTCGGGCCCGTCTCCGGGTGGTCGAGGACGCCGACGTGGCCCGGTTGTTGCCCGTCCGCCCCCGGGGGGCCTACAAGTGGCAGTCGGCCGTCGCCGTCGTGGCCGGGTCGCCCGGCATGACCGGGGCGGCCGAGCTGTGCGCCCACGCCGCCTACCGCGCCGGGGCCGGGATGGTCAGCCTCGGGGTCCCCGGTGCCGATCCGGCCCTGCTGCCGGCGGGCGAGGCCGTCTCGACCGAGCTCACCGCCGAGGGCTGGGCGGCGGCGGCGCTCCAGATGGTGACCCGGTGCCACTCCCTGGTGGTCGGACCGGGCCTCGGTCGCGCCGAGGACACCGGTGCCCAGGTCCGCCTCCTGGTGGCCGGGGCCACCGTCCCCGTCGTGGTCGACGCCGACGGGCTGGTGGCCCTCGGAACCGGCGCCGGGATCGCCGACGTCGTCGGCGGCCCCGGTGGGGTCCGCTGCGTCCTCACCCCCCACGACGGCGAGTTCGCCCGGCTGGCCGGGGCGCCGCCGGGGGTGGACCGGATCGCCGCGGCGCGTGCGCTGGCGGCCGCCACCGGAGCCGTCGTCCTGCTGAAGGGACCGACCACCGTGGTGGCCGAGCCCGGGGGCACCGCCCTCCTGGCCACCGCCGGGTCGCCCCGCCTGGCCACGGCGGGCACCGGTGACGTCCTCGCCGGTGCCATCGGGGCCTTCGTGGCCCGCGGCCTCCCGCTGTTCGAAGCGGCCGGCCTGGCCGCCCACGTCCACGGACGGGCCGCCGCCCTGGGCCCGCCCGAGGGCCTGGTGGCCGGCGACCTGGCCGACCTCCTCGGTCGGTGGCTCTCGGACGTGCGCCGTGGTTGACGGCGTGGTCGAGGAGAGGCCACCGGCGCCCGCCGGCCACCGCTACCCGGGCCTGCGCCCGGCCTGGGCCGAGATCGATCTGGCCGCCGTCCGCCACAACGCCCGCTTGTTGCGGCGTCTGGCCGCCCCCGCCGCCCTCTGCGCCGTGGTGAAGGCCGACGCCTACGGCCACGGGGCGGTGCCGGTGGCGGAGGCGGCGCTCGAGGCCGGGGCCCGGTGGTTGGCGGTGGCCCTGGTCGAGGAGGGGGTCACCCTGCGCCACGCCGGCATCGACGCCCCCGTCCTCGTCCTCTCGGAGCCGACGGCCGAGGCCATGGGGGAAGTGGTTCGGCGGGGCCTCACCCCGACGCTCTACACCCGGGACGGGGTGACGGCGGCGGCGGCCGCGGCCACCGCCGCCCGAACGGTGGTCGACGTCCACGTGAAGGTCGACACCGGGATGCACCGCGTCGGCGCCGACGCCGCCGACGTCGTCGATCTCGTCCGGGCCGTCGACGCCGCGCCGGGACTGCGCTTCGCCGCCCTCTGGAGCCACCTGGCCGTGGCCGACGAGACGGGCGACGAGGAGAGGGCCTACACCGCCGAGCAGCTCCGGCGGCTGGCCGCCGCCCGGGCCGCGCTGGCGGCGGCCGGTTTCGATCCGCCCATGGTCCACATGGCCAACTCCGCCGGTGCCATCGCCCACCCCGGGGCGCGTCTCGACATGGTCCGCTGCGGGATCGCCCTCTACGGCGTCGTCCCCATGCCCGCCATCGGGCCCGTCCTGGCCGCCGACCCCGCCGTGCGCGGCGGTCCCCTCCTGCGCCCCGTCCTGTCACTGCGTTCCGCCGTCTCGCTCGTCCGGCCGCTCGACGCCGGGCAGCGACCCTCGTACGGTCGGCGTCGTCCGCTTCCCGACCGCGCTCTCGTCGCCACCGTCCCCATCGGCTACGCCGATGGCGTCCCGCGGCGCTACTTCACCGCCGGGGGTACCGTCCTCATCGGCGGTCGTCGTCGCCCGCTCGCCGGTATGGTCACGATGGACCAGATCGTGGTGGACTGCGGGACCGAGAGCTCGGTCTCGGTGGGCGACGAGGTCGTCCTCATCGGGAGCCAGGGCACGCAGTCGCTGACGGTCTGGGACTGGGCGACCGTCCTCGGCACCATCGGGAACGAGGTCCTCACGGAGATCGGAGCACGGGTGCCCCGGGTGGTGGTCGACACCGACCCGGCTGGTGGGGCATCCGAGGAGGAGGGGTCATGAGCAGGCCAACGTGGAAGGGCAGCCGCCGGGGTCGGGTGCTGGCCATCGGGGCCGCCGCCGCCGCCGCCGCCGGAGCGGCGGGGTGGGCGCTCCAGCACCGGGCCGTCTCCCGGTCGTCGGCCACGACCCAGGAGATGGCGGCCGAGGGCCTGACCCTGCCCGACGACCTCCGCCATCACTTCGTGGACGTCGAGGACGGCGGCCGCATCCATGTCGTCGAACGTGGCCAGGGCCCCGTTCTGGTCCTGCTCCACGGGATCATGCTGTCGTCGGCGCTCTGGGTCCACCAGCTGCGCGACCTCGCCGATCACCACCGCGTCATCGCCGTCGACCTCCGTGGCCACGGCCAGTCGCTCCCGGGGTCGGTGGGATCCGGGATCGAGATCCTGGCGTCCGACGTCACCGCTGTCCTCGAGACCCTCGGCGTCGAGGACGCCGTCGTGGTCGGGCATTCCATGGGCGGCATGGTGGCCCTCCAGCTGGCCCTCGACCTTCCCCCCGGGGAGCGCCGACGCCGCCTGGCCGGGATCGTCCTCACGTCGACCACGGCCGGCCCCTTCTCCTCCCTGCCCGGATGGGCCGGCGTGGTCCGGACCACGGGACCGGTCACGGCCCGGGCCCTCCTGGTGGCCGAGCGCTGGGGCGCCAAGGCACTGCCGTCGAGCGATCTGCGGTGGTGGTTGGTCCGTCTCGGATTCGGCGCCGACGCACCCGCCGCCCAGGTCCGCTTCGTCGAGGCCATGCACCGCGGGACCCCCTCGCGGACGCTGGCCGACCTGATCCCCTCGCTGGCCGTCTTCGACCTGTCCCCGCGCCTCGGGTCCCTCGATCTCCCCGTCCTCGTCGTCGTCGGCTCCCACGACAAGCTCACCGCACCGAGGCTGGCCCGGCGTATGGCGGCGGCGCTGCCCGAGGCGGCACTCGTCGAGCTCCCCCGCTGCGGCCACATGCCCATGCTCGAGCGGCGCCACGAATTCTCGCGTCTGGTGGACGAGTTCACGGCCAAGATCTCCTGAGCACCGTGGGCTCGCTGGCCGAGATCCGGACCGAGGCTCTGGGATGCACGCGTTGCGCCCTGGCCCGGACGCGGACCCAGGTCGTCTTCGGCGTGGGCGACCCCACCGCCGAGCTCCTGTTCGTCGGGGAAGGTCCTGGCCGCGACGAGGACCTGGCCGGGGAACCCTTCGTGGGCCGGTCCGGGAAGCTCCTCGACAAGCTCGTCCTCCAGGAGCTGGGCCTCGACCGCGCCCGGTTCTACATCGCCAACGTCGTCAAGTGCCGGCCGCCGGGGAACCGGGATCCGCTCCCGGCCGAGATCGAGTCGTGTCGTCCCTACCTCGAGGCACAGCTCTCGCTCATCGACCCCGCCGTGGTGGTGACCCTGGGGAACTTCGCCACCCGGTTGCTCCTCGAGACCACCGAGGGCATCCGTCGGCTGCGCGGCCGCGTCTACCCGTTTCGCGGCGGCCACCTGGTCCCCACCTACCACCCCGCCGCCGCACTGCGGGGCGGGGCCGAGGTGGTGGCCGAGATGCGGGCCGACCTGGTCCGGGCCAAGCGCCTCCTCGCCGGCGAGACGCCGTGACCGGGGCGCCCATCGTGGCGCGCACCTCCTCCGCCGAAGAGACCCGTCGGCTCGCCGCCGCTCTGGCCGGGGAGCTGGCCGCCGGCGACCTCCTGCTTCTCGTCGGTGCGCTCGGGACGGGCAAGACGACCTTCACCCAGGGTCTGGCCCGCGGCCTCGGCGTCACCGACCCGGTCACGAGCCCCACCTTCACCCTGGTCCGCGCCTACCGGTGCGCGGCCGGTTCGGTCCGCACCCTCCTCCATGCCGACCTCTACCGTCTCGACCGGCTCCAGGACGTCGTCGATCTCGGTCTGGGCGAGATGGTGGAGGACGATTCGGTGGCCGTCGTCGAGTGGGGCGACGTCGCCGCCTCGGTGTTCGGGCCCGAGACGCTCACCGTCGAGCTGGCCGCCGGCCCGCCGTCCGGCGGGGTCGACGAGGAGAGGACCGTGACCCTGCGGCTCGACGGGACGTGGGCGCCGCGCCGCTCCTCGCTCACGGCGCGCCTCGGGCCCTGGACCGACGCCGCCGCCGCCGGCCGCCGCCGGCGCGAGGCGTAGGCGCCGTGCTCGCCCTGGCCGTGGAGTCGGCCACCGACACGGCGGCGGTGTCCCTGGCCGACGAGAACGGAGGTCTCGGGTCGGTCGTCGTGGCCCGGGGCCGCCGGCACACCGAGACCATCGCGCCGGCCGTCGAGGCCCTCTGCCGCCTGACGGGGACGGCCCTCTCCGATCTCGACGTGCTCGGCGTCGACGTCGGGCCGGGTCTGTTCACCGGGCTGCGCGTCGGCGTCGGCACGGTGAAGGCCCTCTCCTTCGCGCTCGGGGTCCCCGTCGTCGCCGTCACCAGCCTCGAGATCCTGGCCCACGCCCTGGCCGGCTCCGGGGTGAGCGCCGGTCGGCTCCTGGTCCCCGTCGTCGACGCCCGGCGCGGCGGCGTCTTCTCGGCCCGCTTCCGGTCCGGCGCCGGCGACACCACCGGCACCGGCGACACCGCCGGCACCGCCGGCACCGCCGGCACCACCGCCGTCGCGGTCACCGGTGCCGTCGAGGCGGTCAGCGGCGCCGGCGCCGAGGCGGTGTGGACGCCCGAGACCCTGGCCGCCGACCTGGCCGCCCAGTCCCAGCCGCTCCTCCTGGCCGGCGACGGCGCGCTGCGGTACGGCGCTCTGTTCGGTTCCCTCCCCGGTGTCACGCTGGCCGGCCCCGCCTACGTCTCCCCTCCGGTGACCGTCCTGGCCGGGCTCACCGTGACCCGGGGTCTGGCCGGTCGGGTCGACGACGGCGCCGCCGTCATGCCCCGGTACCTCCGCGAGGTCGACGCCCGGATCAATTGGGAGCAGCGGGCCACGCCCCGGGCCGCCACCGCGGCCGGTGGGTGACGATGCCCGACGCTGACTGGGAGACGCCCCCCGGCGACGGCGACGGCGCCGGCGGACGGGGGGTGGCCGGTGCCGTCCGGATCGCCCCCTTCCGTCGTCGCCACCTCCGGTCGGTGGTCCGGATCGAGGAAGAGGCCTATCCCCGGCCGTGGTCGGCGACGCTCTTCCTGTCGGAGCTGGCCCAGCGGTCGTCGCGGCGCTACACGGTGGGGAGCATCGGCCCCATCGTCGTCGGCTACGCCGGGCTGATGGTGGTCGGGGACGAGGGCCACGTCACCACCTTGACCGTCGACCCCGGGTGGCACCACCGCGGGATCGGGACCGTCCTGCTCGCCGACCTGGCCCGGGCCGCCCCCGGGCTCGGGATCCGGCACCTGACCCTCGAGGTCCGGGTGGGCAACGTGGCCGCCCAGGAGCTCTACCGGCGCTTCGGTTTCGCCCCCGTCGGCGTGCGGAAGAACTACTACGCCGAGACGGGCGAGGACGCCATCATCATGTGGGCCCGCGACATCGACACCGCCGAATACGGCGAACGCCTGGCCTCCATCGAGGCGGACGTCCACCGGGACCCGACGGCGTGACCGGTCCCGGCGCTCTCCTCGGCATCGAGACCTCGTGCGACGAGACCGCGGCGGCGGTCGTCTCGTCCGACGGGGTGGTCCGGTCCACGGTGGTCTCGTCCCAGATCGACCGGCACGCCGCCTACGGGGGGGTCGTCCCCGAGATCGCCGGCCGCGCCCACCTGGAGCTGCTCCCGGCCGTCCTGGCCGGCGCCCTCGAGGGTGCCGGCCTTCCGGCCCGGGCCCCCGGTCTGGCCGCCGTGGCCGCCACCTCGGGTCCCGGCCTCATCGGGTCGCTGCTCGTCGGCCTGAGCGAGGCCAAGGCGCTGGCCCTGGCCTGGGACGTCCCCTTCGTCGCCGTCAACCACCTCGAGGGCCATCTCTTCGCCGCCCTCCTCGACCACCCCGATCTGGACCGGGCCCACCCCGAGGGGACTCACGCCGACGGGACCCACCCCGATCGGTCCGGACCGGCCTGGCCCCTCGTGGTGGCCCTGGTGTCGGGAGGGCACTCCCTGATCGTCTCCATGGAGGGACCCGGCCGGTACCGGCTCCTCGGGCAGACGCTCGACGACGCCGCCGGGGAGGCCTTCGACAAGGTGGCCCGCTTCCTGGGGCTCGGCTATCCCGGCGGCCCCGCCATCGAGCGGGCCGCCGCCGGTGGCGACCCCGACGCCTTCGCCTTCCCCCGGTCCATGCTGGCCGACGGCCTCGACCTGTCCTTCTCGGGCCTGAAGACGGCCGTCGTCCGTGCCGTGGAGGCCCATCCGGACGCTTCCAACGAGGACGTGGCGGCGTCGTTCCAGCAGGCGGTGGTGGACGTCCTGGTGGCCAAGGCCGTCCGGGCCGCCACCACCGTGGGCGCCGGCGGCCTGTGCCTGGCCGGCGGGGTGGCCGCCAACGGCCCGCTACGGGCCGCCCTGCGGACGGCGGGCGACCAGCTGGGCATCCCCGTCTACCTCCCCAGCCGGGCCATGTGCACCGACAACGCCTCCATGATCGCCGCCGCCGCCTGGTGGCAGCTCGACCACCTGGGCCCGAGCCCACTGGGGACGGCCGCCGACCCCAACCTCCGCCTCAGGCTTCTTCCCTGACCAGGCCCGTCGCGGTTGCCGCGCCGACTCCGGCCCGCTATCGTTAGCACTCGCAAGGTTAGAGTGCTAACAGGTGCCCACAGGAGGCTCGTCAGTCATGAAGCTCCATCCCCTCGAGGACCGGATCGTGGTCCGCCCCGGAGAATCCGAAGAGACCACGGCCTCCGGGCTCGTCATCCCCGACACCGCCAAGGAGAAGCCACAGCAGGGCGAGGTCCT
>Ga0209415_10018115_pt1 | contig 11138 bp, 5 predicted proteins | sample PeaSoiSIISIP2007_FD_187696 | JGI IMG/M metagenome (GOLD analysis project Ga0209415, IMG submission 187696) | Peat soil microbial communities from Weissenstadt, Germany - SII-SIP-2007 (SPAdes) (version 2) | ecosystem: Environmental > Terrestrial > Soil > Wetlands > Peat | place: Germany...
GGCCAAAAAGCTTAACCACTCGATCGAGCACCTTGCGGTCCGTCATCGGCTCCTGGCAATTGTCGCAATAAAAGGCGATGATTGGAACGCCCCAGACGCGCTGGCGCGAGATGCACCAATCGGGACGAGTCGCGATCATGTTGGACATGCGCTCCTCGCCCCACGCTGGCATCCACTTCACATCTTTAATGGCTTTCAGCGTCCGCGCGCGTAGATCGTTGCGCTCCATTCCGACGAACCACTGTTCGGTCGCGCGGAAAATGGTCGAGTTATGGCAGCGCCAGCAATGCGGGTAGCTGTGCTTGATCTTCTCCTCGCCAAGCAGCGCGCCGTGCGACTTCAAAATTTCCGTGACGATAGGGTTCGCTTGCCAGACCGTTTTTCCGATGATCGCTTCCGGAAGCCGGCCCGCCGCTCCCTCTGCGTGATAAAACTTTCCAGCAGGATCGACCGGGCAATATATGGGCAGCCCGTATTTGACACCGACTTCGAAATCCTCTTGACCGTGGCCAGGGGCAGTGTGAACCGCACCCGTGCCCTGCTCCAGCGTGACGTGATCGGCGAGGATGCCGAGCGAATCGCGATCGAGAAACGGATGGCGGAAGATGGCGCCTTCGAGTTTCGCGCCGGGAAAAGCCGCGATTGTTTTCGGGCTGCTCGTTTCTGGGGTGACCCAGCCTAGCTGCTCCGCTGTGACCTTCAGCAATTCGAGAGCGACGATATACACTGCGTCGCCCACTTCCACAGCCACATATTCGAACTTCGGATGATAGGCGATGGCAACGTTGGCCGGGATGGTCCAAGGCGTGGTGGTCCAGATGAGACCGTAGACCTTGCGGCCGGAGAGCGCTGGGTCGATGGTTGCCGGGTCCGATGTCAAAGCAAATCGCACCCAGATGGACGGGCTGGTGTGATCCTCGTATTCGATTTCGGCCTCGGCAAGCGCGGTGCGATCGTGCATGCACCAGTTCACGGTTTTCAGACCTTTATATACGTAGCCGCGATCCAGGAAATCGACGAACGCGCCCGCGATCACCGCTTCGTACTGCGGGCTCATGGTGAGATAGGGATCCTGCCACTGGCCGAGGATGCCGAGGCGGATGAAATCGGCGCGCTGCAGGTCGACATACTTCGCGGCGTACTTGCGGCACTCGGCGCGGATCTGCGCGGTGGTCATGTGCGCTTTGCGAGGGCCGAGCTCGTTGTCGACTTTGATTTCGATGGGAAGGCCATGACAATCCCAGCCCGGGACGTAAGGCGAATCGTAGCCCTCCATGGTCTTGAGCTTGACGATGAAATCCTTGAGGATTTTGTTCAGCGCGTGGCCGAGGTGGATGTTGCCGTTGGCGTAGGGCGGCCCGTCGTGCAGCACGTACATGGGGCTGCCGGCGCGAGCGGCGCGGATCTTCGCGTATAAGTCCTCGGTGTCCCAGCGCAGGAGCATCTTCGGCTCCATCTGGGCCAGATTCGCCTTCATCGGGAAATCGGTTTTGGGTAGGTTGACAGTTTTCTTCAAGTCCACGCTGGCGGAACCCATGGGGATACTTTCATCGTACCCGATGTGGCCTCGCGGGCCGGGATTGGGGATTAGGGGTTGGCGGGTTCTGGAAACGCTAAGTCCTTTAAACGGGAGGTGCAGATCGCCACTGCGTTCCGCGGATTCTGTCTGAGCTCAAGAATGTCGATGAGCATAGCCTGCGCGACTTGCGAAGCCGACGGGCGGCCCGGAGCGTCGCGCGGCGCAGGGGAGATGGGCTGTCCTGACCCTCATCCACCCGCGCCGGGGCACGCTACAATGGCGTAGCCTACTTCGGCTGAAAGGATGCAACCTCATGAACCGTCGAGATTTTCTGAGATCCGCGGGTGCCGTATCCGCCTGCATCGCGCTTCCAAATGTGCAGCGCCTGCTGGCAGAGGACGCAAGCTCCGGGAACTGGCGCACGTTCGAAGTGACAACGCGCGTCGAAGTCCTGAAACCTGCAGGGGCAACTCGCGTGTGGCTGCCGGCGGCACTCCTCAGCAAGACACCTTTCCAGAGGACGGTCTCGAACCAGTTCAGCGCAAGCGGTGGCACTGCCACGATGGTCGAGAGCAAGGCCGACGGACTCGGAATTATCACCGCGGAATTTCCGGCCGGCGTGAAGCCGGTCCTGACACTGACGAGTCGAGTGGCGACAAAGAACTATGCGGTCGATCTAGCTGTCCCCGGCAAGGCGCCGGAAACAGACCGAGCAGAGTTGGAATATTATTGCCGGCCCACAAAACTGCTGCCGACCGACGGCATTGTGAAAGCAACGGCGGACGAGATCACGAGCGGTTTGAAGACTGAGCTGGAAAAGGCGCGCGCCATCTATGAATGGATCGTCGACAACACTTTTCGAAATCCGAAAACTCGCGGCTGCGGCGTGGGTAATATCCGATTTATGTTGGAATCCAAAGATCTGGGTGGAAAATGCGCCGACCTTAACGCGCTTTATGTCGGTCTAGCGCGAGCGGCGGGTCTCCCAGCGCGAGACGTGTACGGCATCCGGATCGCCAAATCGGAGTTGGGATACAAAAGCCTGGGAACGTCGTCGGAAAACATCACGAAAGCACAGCACTGTCGGGCCGAGGTACATATCGCCGGTTACGGCTGGGTCCCGGTGGATCCGGCCGACGTCCGGAAAGTGGTTCTCGAGGAGCCACCAGGAAACCGGCCACTGGACGACCCGATGGTGGCGAAGGCGCGAGGACGACTGTTTGGGTCGTGGGAGATGAACTGGATGGCATTTAACTTCGCGCACGATGTTGCGTTGCCCGGATCGGGCAGCGCTCCGGTCGGCTTCCTGATGTATCAGCAGGCGGAAACAAGCGAGGGCCGGTTGGTTGGACAGCCTCGATCCGGACAACTTCCAGTACGAAATCACGTCGCGAGAGATTTCCTCTACGACTCGATAGAGCCGCGGGGCAGGCGTCATTCGGGAATGCGAAATCGGTTGAGGCGTCGGGGTTGATGCGTCAGGGTTTAATGCGTCGGCGGCGATGAATCTAATCCAAGGGCATTGGCAGTTCATCGCCAGTCTGGTCTCCATTGTGCTGGTGGACCTGACCTTGAGCGGCGACAACGCGGTGGTGATCGCGGCGGCGGCCAAGTCGCTGCCACGTCGTCTCCGGAAGCGAGCGATGATTGCGGGCGCCGCTTGCGCAGTCATGGCTCTGGTGACGGCGGCCATCTTCGTCTCGCCGCTATTGCACGTGAAGTTTCTGCAAATCGCCGGGGGCGCGGCGGTGCTGTGGATCGCAGTCGGCCTGTTTCGCGAGGAGCCGCCGCTCGAAGCCTCGGCGGCGCAGCTCACCAGCTTCTGGAAGGCAATGTGGTTCATCATTGTGGCGGACGTCACGATGTCGACGGACAATATCCTGGCGGTGGCGGCGCTGGCTCAAGGGAACTACGCGCTGCTGTTGTTCGGACTGAGCGTCAGTATTCCTCTGGTGGTTTTTGCAAGCGGTCTGCTCGCCACCTTGATGGACCGGTATGCGGTGATCGTTTACATCGGCGCGGCGCTGCTGGGGAGGGTGGCCGGACAAATGATCATGACGGACGCTTTTGTCGCGCAAAGGTTGGCGCCCAGTCCGGCATTGCTTTATTCGGTAGAGGCGGCCGGCACGGTTGGAGTGCTGGTGGTCGGGTGGTGGATGAAAACGCGCTCCGGGAAGCGTGAGGGCTAGCGCTGCACAGATCCCGGCAGGTGGCGGTCACGCTCTGTAACCCGGTCGCCGCTCAGCCGTGGGAAGTCATCTCGCTGGATGTGCCGCCGGCCGCGGGCACGTAGCACTTCAGCGTGTAGTCCATCACCATGCGATTGGCATTGAAGCGCCAGCCCAGCGTGCGGATGGTGCGTTTCATGCGCTTGATCCAACCGCGCGGCAGACCGTCCCGGTCGCGCTGGTAATACAGCGGGATCACTTCTTCGCGCAGCGTGCGGTACAAATCCTCGCCGTCGCGGGCGTCATGAACATTCATATTGGAATGCGTTCGGCCGGTTCCGATGGCGAATCCATTCAGCCCGTCGTGAGCTTCCGCCCACCAGCCGTCGAGCACCGAAAGATTGAGCCCGCCGTTCAGTACCACCTTTTGGCCGCTGGTACCGGAGGCTTCGAGCGGCCGCCGTGGATTATTCAGCCACACGTCCACCCCTTGGACGAAGAGCCGTCCCACATTGATATCGTAATCTTCGACGAAGACGAACTTGTCGTGGAACTGCGGATCGCGCATCAGCTCGGCAATCTGCTGCAGCACGCGCTTACCAGGTTCGTCGCGCGGATGCGCCTTGCCCGCAAACACGAATTGCACGGGGCGCTTCGGATCGTTGACCATCAAAGCCAGCTTTTCGATATCGGCGAGGATCAAATTGGCGCGTTTGTAGGTGGCAAAACGCCGCGCGAATCCGATGGTGAGCGCATCCGGACTTAGAACGCGGCTGAGCCTTTGCAAAATCTCGGGCGATTCGCCCCGGCGTTGAGACTGTTCCACGGCGCGGCGCCGCACAAACTCGAGGAGCCGCAGCTTTAGCGCGCCGTGCGTTTCCCACAGCTCGCCATCGTCGATGTTCTCAATGCCCTCCCAAGTGTGAGACTCGCCGCTCCGCTCGTGCCAGCCCGTACCGAGATGGCGATCGTAAAGACGAAACATTTGTGGCGCAAGCCAGGTGGGCACGTGCACGCCGTTGGTAATGTGGCCGATCGGCACCTCGTCTTCGAGCTTGCCGGGATAGAGGCCGGTCCACATGGCGCGCGAGACTTCTCCGTGCAGCGCCGAGACGGCGTTGGCGCGCCGCGATAGCTTCACCCCGAGCACGGTCATGCAGAACTCTTCGAACTCGTTGCCTGAGATCTCGCGGCCCAGGTCCATGAGTTGGCGTTCGGACAAGCCCAGACGCTCGCGCAGGGGACCCAGATGCTCCCCGATCAGGCCGGAGTTAAAGCGGTCGTGCCCAGCCGGCACGGGAGTATGCGTGGTGAAAACCACCTCACGCGAAACACGGGGGACGGCTTGGTAGAACGAGAGCCCTTCCTCTTGCATCCGGTTGGCGATGGCTTCCAGGACGACAAATCCGCTGTGACCTTCGTTCAGGTGCAGCACAGAAGGCGTGATGCCCATGGCCTTCAAGGCGCGAAATCCGCCCACGCCGAGGAGCAGTTCCTGGCGAATACGAACGCGGCCGTCACCGCCATACAGCCGCGACGTCAGTTCGCGATCCTCGGGAGCGTTGCCCTCGACGTTGGAATCGAGCAGCAGCAGATCGCAACGGCCCACCTTCACCCGCCAAACCTTCGCGCGAATGATGCCGCTGCGGGTTACGAGCTCGATCGCGACGGGCTCGCCATTCTTGCCGATGGCGGGCTCCATGGGAAGCTGACTGATGTCGGTTTGCAGGTACTCTTCCTGTTGCCATCCGCCGCGATCCAGGCGCTGGCGGAAATAGCCCTGGCTGTAAAACAGTCCGATCCCAACCAAAGGAATGTCCAGATCGGACGCGCTCTTGATGTGGTCGCCCGCGAGAACGCCCAGACCGCCCGAGTAAATGGGCAGCGACTCGTGCAATCCGAATTCGGCCGAAAAGTACGCGACAGGACGGGGCCGCAGCGCACCGGCATGCGTGGCGCCCCAGGTGCGGTCGGCGCGCAGATATTCTTGCTGACGGCGGTACGCATAATTGATGCGGCCGTGGAGCACCAGTTCTCCGGCCCGGCGTTCCAGCTTCACCAACGGAATCTCGGACAACAGCGCGATCGGATTATGGTTCAGTTGCCGGAACCGCACAGGATCCAGATCGCGGAACAGGCTGGTGGAATCGTTGTCCCAGCTCCACCATAGATTGCGAGCCAGCGACCATAGCCGCTCCTGCACCGGCGCGATAAACCGGTCCAGCGCGCGCGCCTCACTGACCACGGGCGCCACCTGTGCGGCTGCTTCCACCAGCATCTGCACTTCATCGTCGGTGAAGGCCCGAGGCTCGATGGTTTGCACCACCAGCACGCCCTGCAACACTCCTTGATCGATGAGTGGCACGCCGCAAAAAGATTGGTACGACTCCTCGCCCGCCTCACTGAAGTACTTGAAGCGCGGATGACTGGTGGCGTGCTCGACAGCCACCGGCCGCACTTGTTCAGCGACCAAACCCGCGAGCCCTTCGTTCAGCGCCATGCGCAGCGTGCCGATGCATTGCGGGCGAAGTCCGAGCGTAGCGGCCAGCACGAGATTCGCGCGATCCGGTTCCAGCAAATAAGCGGAGCAAACGTCGGTCTGAAAACGCCGGGCGATTAACGCCACCACATTCATCAGCGTTTCGGCGGGTTTGCCTCCTTCGGCCGCGAGCTGGCCGATCTCTTCCAAAGTCAATACGTAGCTGGCAGCGCGAGCGCTGGCGGCTTGAGGCATAGCTGAAAACTCCCTGTCGTGAGACACTTGATCCCTTAGCATCGGAAACGTATGTACAAACGACGGGGTTATGACATGCGCGGCCAACCGCGCGTACGGGGGACACACTCGGGTCCCAACCAGTCCAGTAGCGATTGGTAACCTACTAGTCTATTCGCATCGGCGGCTGGCGGCAAATCGCGCAAATCCCCAGCGTCAAATCGTCACTTGGCACGTCCGTTGATTGCATCCGCGATGGTCTGCCATCGCATGTTCTCGGGGGTGTCGCTGCCTCCGCGATTGAGGGCTTTGATGTGGCTAATGACGTAGCCGGCGCAGGGACCTTTCAACGATCCAGTTGCGGGGCACGGGTGGTTAGAGCGAAACGCGCGGACGGGCGCGGGGTTGCGTGAGATCTCTCCACTCAAGTCGCGCACGCAGTTGATACAAGAGGGGCCGGGATGGGTGCGCGGCGGCGGCAATTTGGGACGCATGCCGATTTGGGCGTTCAAAATGGCGCAGAAGGCGAGTGCTGGTGTTCCGATTCGGAACAGGCAGGGGTGTTTCGAAGGCATCGCCGAAGGAGTGTGCACGTTGGCTGCCTTCCCGCCGCTTTCGTTTTGCAGGCCGTCTCGCGACTATGTTATTTGACTTTGGCTTTCTTCGTTGCCGTTGCGGTCGCCGGCTCGGTTAGAGACTCGAATTGATTGATCCTAACGACCTCACCGTTTGGGAAGGCCGCCCGAATTTCCAGAGTCCCCCCCATTGCCTTGACATAGCTCGCGAGAGTGCTGAGGTACATATCTGTCCGGCGCTCAATTTTTGACACTTCGGACTGCTTCACGTGCAGAACGATCGCCAGGTTCTCCTGCGTAAGCTCGCGAGCGGCTCGCAACCTTCGCAAGGGCATCTCCTCGACCATTTTCCGGAACTCGCGCTCGCTCGCGGCGCGGGCGGTTGGGGACATTTTCTCGCGCAGTTCGCTAAATTTCGTAGCCATGTTGAAATTTCTTCTTCTGCCCTTGTCTCTCCAACCCCTCTGGTCGGTTCAACCCATCTTCCCTCTTCCGATCCTCCAGGGCAAAGCCCACATTCGCTCTGACAATTGAGGGATGTACTAAGCTGGTAGAGTATTCCCCGCCGCGCCTTGTCGAGCGAACCTGGACCCCGTGGACGTCCCGAGTTTCTGACCGGAGCCGAACACGATGACTTCCGCCGCCGCTGCCACTGTCGCGACCTCTGCCACCGCCGCTAAGCCGCTCGCGAATCGGACTCCGGAACTGATCCGCTACATCAACCTGAAGCTGGCGGCGCTCGGGCAGCCGACCAGCCGGAGCACGGCCGATCCGGAATTTCTGGAAATCGCCGGGCCGCTGCTTCGCAATTACCACCAGAAGGACCAGTTACTCGGCAACCGGCTCTGTCCCGCAGACACTCGCATCCAATCGTTTCTCGATAGCTACCTGCAGGATGTCTGTCCCAACGGCGCCGCGCGGCTTCCGGTGGATAGCTTTGTATTGGATCGGGAGGGCATGGCGCGCATCATGTCGCTGCCCGCGAGCGGCGACGTCTTTTCATCGCCGTGCCTGCAATCCTATCGCGTTGCGCAAGGCGTGCTCCACAATCCGAAGAGCGACAGGCGCACCACGCAAGGTTTGTTTCACATCGCCGAAGGCGGACTGCCGGTGCCGGCCGACAAAATCGCGGTTCCGAAGCAGGCCTTCGCGGCGCTGTGGGCAGCGGCGTTGCGTCCACCCGACAGCATGATGGTGCTGCCGTTCACCGCCGATCAGGATGAGGACGTGCGCTGTTTCGTATCGCTGCTGCTACGGCCGCTCGTGTGTCCGGCGGCCGGACGCGATCCCGAAAAGACGATGGAGATTCGCTTCGTCGCGCCGGGCAGCCTGGTGAGCAATCTCGATTTCGTCGAGAGCATTTTCGGCAACGCGGGCGATCCGTACCTTCTCGAGAATGACGCCGCTCTCGACGCGATGCATTGGACCGGACATTCGGGCTGCGTTGTCCTGGCGCCGCACGTGGTCGGGATCAAGAAGAAGGACATCGGTCTGCCGCACGCGAGCCAGGCCACCGAGCGCCAGCGCCGCGACGGAATGTGCTGGGACACCGAAGACGAGGCCTATAACGTCGGCTCGGCATTCAAGATCACGTGCCGCGATCAGCGCGGTGTCATGGTCACCATTCTCGCGGACAACTATTACGGCTATTGCAAGAAAGAAGTGAAGACGCAGATCAGCTTCGCCGCGAATCTGTTCGGGGCGTGCGAGGAGGAGCATGCCGGCGGCGCCATCGCGTTCGCCACGTATGTGCTCGGCCAGGAATTTTACGCGGGGCGAACCGTCAGTTTGAAGAAAGCGAAATACTCCGATGCGATCTGTCTGCTCGGCGATCTGGCGGAGTCGCGGCCGGAGGGGTATGCGAAGGACAAGCGCTTCTCCGACATCTTCTACGTGCCCGAGGATTCCGTGTTCCATGCGCTGGAGGGAACCATTACATGGAAGCACGGGGACCGCGAGGAGCGGTTGACGTTGCGTGGCGATGCAACCTACTTCCTGCCGAATGGATTCCGTATTCGATTGGAGAAGCAATCCGGGGGAACGGCCTGGCGATTGGTGGGAGCGCGGCCGCGCGGCACGCTGTGTCACAAACCGTGCACCGTTTCGGGCGGCGGCAAGTCGGAAATTTCGAAGTCGATCGCGAACGCGCTGCTCAAGGGTCCCGTGTTCGTCAAGGACTACCACCGCGACATGGACCAGGTGGCCGAGATTTTCGAGCGCGATTTTTCCGGAATTTATCGGAGGCGAATGCCGGACGCGCGAACTCGCAGGCCAATCCTGAGTCCGGAACGCACCATGGGATCGGTGATCCAATTGATGACGCCGTCGCCTGAGTACACCGACGAACACAACGCGTGGCTGCGCGAGCTTCCGCATATCGTCCAGCAGCTTCTATTCACTGTGAAGCGTTACTATCAGCCCGAGTGGGGCGACAACTGGCGCGAACATTTCACGGTGGATCGGATCAATGGTGTTCTTGGGCATGAGCTGAAGTTTGACGATCAGCCGCTGGTGAGCAACTACCTGCGCTTGGGTTTCGATCCCGACGGCTCGTGGCGCGTTTTCAAACTGCGGCCCGATTTTCATCCCGCCGACAAAGTGGCGGTGGAGGACGACATCACCGCTTCGGTGGTGTTGCCCCGCGAGCGTTTGAGCGATCTGGATCCCGAGTATCCGAATCCGAGCGTGAAGCTGGTGACGAATTGCGAGCGGCGTCTCTTTCAACGGCCGGATGATGCGATCCATCGCGGCGCCGACCGCCAGGCCGAGTCCGACATGGCAAGTTCGGGCAATTTTTTCTCGAACTATGAGCCCCTCGATGCCGAGCGGGCCCGCGCGCTGGTGGATCACGTGGCAGAGTTCGATCGATACACGGAGCCGATGAAACAACGGCTGGAGAATTTCGTGCGCCAGCCGGAGGCCGGCTACATTGTATCGTCCGCACACCCGCGCATGGTGAATGGAACTCCGTCCACCAATCCGCGCTATTTGCAGCCGCGCCCCGATCTGATGAATCCGCGCGATCCTTATCTAGCCGAGATTGCGGCGCGCCTGGAGCGCGAGATTCCTGCCGCGCGCCCGGTTTATCAGCCCGTAAACGCCGTGCTCGCGGGGCGAAGAAACAGTCCGGCGGATCCGAAAGCTGGGACGCCGCCGCTGGCGGTGTACGGGCCGGTCCACTATCAGGAATTGCCCGAGCTGTTCATGGACTTCGTCGCCAGCCTGACCGGAAAGTCCCCCGCTACCACCGGGTTTGGCAGCGAAGGCGCGCTGACCAAGGGTCCGTTCAATGCCTTGTGGCCGGTGGTGGATCTGAACAACGCGCTGGTGTCGGCGATTGTGACGGGCTACGCGGGCTTTACGACTTCGGCCGGCTATGCGGGGCCGAACTTTCGCGTGGATCACGACGTGAGCCTGCTGGTCCCCGAGATCTGGTGCCGCATGCGCGTCCACGAGCGCGATCCGGAGTTCTTGAAGTCCCACGGGTATCTGGAACAAGTTTGCGATTTTTGTTTGGACGGCCGAACAGTGCTGGCCAGCCGCCTGGGCTACCGGATCACCGAGTTGTTCGTCGATCATTTTCTTGGCCGCATTTTTGAGACGCCAGATGCGGTCTTCCCGGACGCGATGCTGCGGCCCGAAAAACAGGATATCGGGCAGTTTGCGGCGGGGGTCCATGCGATTGTCGAAACCCAGACGCGCGTGGCGCTGCAATATTTTGAAGACGGCAGCGTGGATGCTGCTTGCCCGCCGCTTAAGGCCTTGCTGCACATCATGGCGCATGGCTCGTACGAAGGCATGAGCGTGGATGCTCCAGAAATTCGCGGTCTCTTTACGCGCGAAGCAATGCTCGCCAGCGATTGGTATCGGGAACGATTGATTGTCAAACAGGAGCGGGACGTGGCCTTATGGACCCGGCACGTAAAATCGCTGGAAGCTTCGGGGCAGGAAGCTGCGCGCCTGGGGCATCGCCTCGAAGAAGCGCGCCGGCAACTGGCGCGAGTGAGCGCGCCGGCGTATTTGCGCGAGCTAGAAGGCACTATCGGCGCCGATCCATTTCACGGTCAGATTTGACCGCTCGCTCACGCGCCACCCGTCCGGTCTTCTTCGAGTCGATGTTCTCCAGTGCACGACTCCCGGTCGTCTCCGGGTGTGCTGCTGGC
>Ga0209415_10018117_pt1 | contig 11137 bp, 18 predicted proteins | sample PeaSoiSIISIP2007_FD_187696 | JGI IMG/M metagenome (GOLD analysis project Ga0209415, IMG submission 187696) | Peat soil microbial communities from Weissenstadt, Germany - SII-SIP-2007 (SPAdes) (version 2) | ecosystem: Environmental > Terrestrial > Soil > Wetlands > Peat | place: Germany...
TCGCAGTAACGCACTTCGGCGAGAGCCAGCTTGGTTTGAAAGCGGATCTGCACCAACGTCCCCGGCATCAGGGATTGCGGCACCCGCAGCCTCATGCCGCCGCGCGACATTTCCACAATCCGGGCATCGAAACGCGCGGCGGTTTGCAACGGGTTCAGAACTTTGACCGTCGCCGGCTCATCCACGGGGTGGCGCGGATCCGCACGCCGTTCTTCATGTTGAGCACCCGCCCGTCCGGATAGTGGATCCAGCGGCTTCGCGCGATCTTCGGAACCCAAAGACTTCACACTTTCCGGCGGTTACACCGCCCGGTCCCGTTACAGATCGTTGGAGTCAAGATAACACCGCGAGGGCGGGAGCGCAAAGGGGTGCGCCCATACGGAAATGCCGAAACAGAAAAATCTAGAATTGTTTGTTGTCGGAGAAACACCACCGAACCAGCGGCTCCGGCTGCTTCCCCTGGTTTGCGTGAAGCAGATCGTCGAGCGAAGTTTCAATGAACTGGAACGAAATGGATCCGTCGTCCGCAACGCTTCCCACCATGTAGCCGTACACGCCCTGTTTGGCGGCGTGTCCGCTGGCGGCGCCGTTAGGCAGCTTGTAGCGAACCGCGCCCGCGGTGCCCACGATCCAGCCTGGAAGCACCTGCTCCTTCCAATAGTCGTTGCGGAACACGTCCTCCATGAAAAAGTGCGAATGGCTGGCGAGCAGATACACGCGTTTGTGCGCCGCATCCCGCGCGTGAAGCAGGGCCTGATAAACTTCGCGTCCGCTCGATTCTCCGCGAGGCCAATCGCTCATACTGTGGCTCGACCCGAAGCTGCCTGGAAGCGCGGCGTGCATGCCGACGACGATCGAGCGGATGGCGCCCGACGCTTCGTCATGCTCGACCACCGACTTAAACCACCGGAGCTGGGCGGCGTCGAACTGATCCGCCGAGGCGTTGTCGAGCGCGATGAAATCGACGTTGCGGCGGACCCAATGAAAGTACGTGCGCAGCTCGTGATCGCTCGGATCGTCCTTCAGCCGTTGCGCGCGCAAGGTGGGTGTCGTGAGCCAGTCCGCGAACTGGATCAGGTATTTTTCACGCGTGCCAGGTGCGGTGGTTTCGTGATTGCCGATGCTCAGAAACACCGGTAAATTGCCGAACGGGACGATCTGGTGCGCGATAAAATCCGGCCAGGCGATTTTCCCGTATTCTTCCAGGCTCAGCTTGCGGCCGGCGATCCCGAGCTTCGGCGGAGGAACCATGTCCTCGTCGATGGTATACATCGCGCGGAAGTCGCCCAGATGCCAGTAGAATTCCGAGCCGCTTGACCGAACCCCCGCCGCGATCGCGGGCATGACTACATCTCCGCAGTTCCGCGAATCGCCCGAGACCGCGAATTTCCACTCCGCCGCCTGGGCGAAAACGCAAACAACCAGCAGGATGTACCTCATCAATAGATGAGTGTAGGCTACTCTTCGGGCGCTTCGCCTTCTTCTTTGCCCTGGCGCAATGCCTGCAGCCGCTCTTCACGACGCTTGGCGCGTTCCGCGGCGCGCTTGACCAGTTCCGAACCCACCAGTTCCAGCATGGCCTGCTCGGCGCCATCGCCTTTGCGATTTCCCAGCCGGACCACGCGCGTGTAGCCGCCTTCGCGCTGGCCGAATCGAGTCCCCAGTTTGTCGAACAGCTTCTTCAGAGCGGCCGGAGATTCGAGAAACGCCGCAGCCTGACGGCGCGTGTGCAGCGTGTCGCGCTTGGCGAGCGTAATCATTTTCTCCACCAGCGGACGAACCGCCTTGGCCTTCGGAACCGTGGTGACAATGCGCTCATGCTCGATGACGCTGGTCACCAGCCCGCGAAACAGAGCTTTCCGCGAGGCGACGTTTCGTTTGAGTTTGTATCCTGCTACCTTGTGTCGCACGGTCCTTACTCAGCCGAAGGGCTGGCCTCCTCGTCCTCTTCGTCGTCGATCTCGTCCGACTCGTCTTCGATCATCTCTTCGGTATCCGAGCCGGCGCCGAGCATGGCAGGCGTGCCTGCCGGCGACACCAGGCGCCCCTGCGCGTCGAACTTCATGCCGAACGTCAGGCCTAGTCCCGAAAGAATTTCCTTGATTTCATTCAGCGATTTGCGCCCGAAATTCTTGGTGCGCAGCATCTCGGCTTCGGTCTTCTGGACCAGGTCGCCGATGGTCTGAATATTGGCGTTCTTCAGGCAGTTGTAGGAGCGGACACTCAGTTCGAGTTCTTCGACCGACCGGTTCAGGACTTCGTTCATCTGGCTCAAAGCGCGCTCGGCCGGTTCTTCCGCCGATTCCGGCAGCTCTTCGAAGTTGATGAAGATCGCCATGTGGTCTTTCAGCAGCTTGGCAGCCTGGCCGATCGCATCCGCGGGCGAAATCGCGCCGTTCGTCCAGACTTCGATGGTCAGTTTGTCGTAGTCGGTCATCTGGCCGAGCCGGGCCGCTTCCACCGAGAAATTCACTTTGCGGACCGGAGAATGCACCGAATCGATCGGAATATATCCGACCGGAAGATCTTCGTCGTTATTACGGTCGGCCGAGACGTATCCGCGACCGGACTTCAGTCGCATTTCGATAGCGAGCTTTCCGCCCGGTCCGACGGTGGCGACGTGCATGTTGCGATCCAGCACTTCGATGTCGGAGTCGACTTCGATCTGCCCGCTCATGACTTGCCCGGCCGAATCGGCCTTGAGTCGCACCGTGCGCGTGCCCTCACCCATCATCTTGAACGGGATCTGTTTCAGGTTGAGAATGATGTCGGTGGCGTCTTCCACCACGCCCGGAATCGGGCTGAATTCATGCGCGACGCCTTCGATGCGGACGGCGCTGATGGCCGCGCCTTCAATCGAGCTCAGCAGCACGCGGCGCAGACCGGTGCCGATGGTGGAGCCGAATCCGCGCTCAAACGGCTGCGCGGTGAACATGCCGTAGCGCTCATTGAGTGTTTCCGTGTTCGCGACCAGTCGCTTCGGTTTTTGAAATCCTTTGAACATATTTTTAGTGGCTCCTTACTACTTCGAATACAATTCGACGATCAGTTGCTCATTCAGTTGAATCTGGACCAGGTCCTCGCGCTTCACCTGTCCGGTGACCCTGCCGCGCAGATTCTCGCGGTCCACTTCGAGCCAGTTGGGGCTGGGAGCGTGGGCCGTGGCGTCGCGCGCGTGCAGAATGGTCGGATTATTTTTGCTCTTCTCGCGAACTTCGATGGTGTCGTTCGGCTTCACCTGGAAAGAGGGAATATCCACGCGGCGTCCGTTCACATCGACGTGCCCGTGACGCACCAACTGCCGGCACTGCGCGCGCGATGTCCCGAAGCCCATCCGGTAGAGAACATTGTCCAGACGCCGCTCCAGCATATTGAGCAGATGTTCGCCGGTGACGCCTTTCTTCACCAATGCTTTCTCGAACAGATTGCGGAACTGGCCCTCGAGCAGTTGATAATACCGCCGCGCTTTCTGCTTTTCGCGAAGCTGCAAGCCGTAGCCCACCAGTTTTGGTTTGCGATCTTTGCCGTGCTGGCCGGGAGCGAAGTTGCGCTTCTCGATGGCGCACTTCTCGGTATGACAGCGCTCGCCTTTCAGGAACAGTTTCATGCCCTCACGCCGGCACAGCCGGCAGACGGGCCCAACGTATCGTGCCAAAATCTACCTTCCTTTCATGCGCGCATTTCTGATGCGCAAAGTAGGTGCAGTTTACGGCGGATTTCGCCTTCGTCCTGCTTTCTACAAAAAAATCAAACTCGCCGTTTTTTCGGCGGCCGGCATCCGTTGTGCGGAATCGGCGTATGATCCTTGATGGTCCGCACTTCCAGACCCGCCGTCGCCAGCGCGCGAACCGCGGACTCGCGGCCCGCTCCCGGCCCGCTCACGTTCACTTCCACCGTGCGCAGACCCGATTCCTTGGCTTTATTCGCGGCCGTCAACGACGCCTGCTGCGCGGCAAACGGTGTTCCCTTGCGCGATCCGCGGAATCCCAGCGAACCCGAGCTGGACCATGCGATCACGTTTCCGATCGGATCCGTGATGGTGATGATGGTGTTGTTGAACGAAGCCTGGACGTGCACCAGACCGGTGGGTACAACCCTCTTTTCCTTCTTCTTGAACGCCTTCTTCTTGCCGGCCTTGGCCGCCGGTTTCCCCGCAGCCGCCTTCGCCTGTGCTTTCGCCATTAGGTCTTCGCGCTCGCTTTCTTCTTATTCGCCACGGTGCCGCGCCGCGGACCTTTGCGCGTCCGCGCATTGGTGTGGGTGCGCTGGCCGCGCACCGGCAGCCCGCGCCGATGCCGTAAGCCGCGATACGAGCCCATCTCGATCAGGCGCTTGATATTCATCGAGAGCTCTTTGCGCAAGTCGCCCTCGACCGCGCCCTCGGCCTCGAGAATCTGGCGGATGCGGTTCACTTCGTCCTCGGTCAGATCCGAGATTTTCTTGTTCGCATCCACGCCGGCGCGATAGCACAGCGAGTTGGCTCGCGTGCGGCCGATGCCGTAGATGTAGGTGAGACCGATTTCGGTCCGTTTCTTCGCGGGTAAGTCTACGCCTGCTAAACGCGCCATAGAATTCCTCTTAACCTTGCCTCTGCTTGTGCTTGGGATTCACGCAGATCACGCGCACCACACCCTCGCGATGAATCACCTTGCACTTGTCGCACATTTTTTTGACCGACGCCCGTACTTTCATCTCAGCCTCATTTCAACAATTCGACGATCCTGCCTCGGGTCCGGTCATGGGGCGAAAGCTCCACCCTCACCCGATCCCCCGGACGCAACCGCACAAAATTCGCGGCGCCCGCTCCGGTGGCGTGCGCCAGCACTAAATCCTCGTTCTCCAGCTTCAACCGGTAGGCCGCGCTCGGCAGGAGCTCGACCACCGTCGCCTTCACGGCCTGGTCAGAACCCATGGACCGTTCGCGGTGATCGCCACCGTATGCTCGAAGTGCGCCGAGTTTTTACCATCCTCGGTCACCGCAGTCCACCGGTCTGGCCGAACCCGGCTCCCGGCTTTCCCGGCGTTCACCATCGGCTCGATCGCGAGCACCATTCCTTCTTTCAGCCGCGGATTCTCATTCTTCCGGTCGATGTAATTCGGGATCTGCGGCTCCTCATGCATGTGCGTGCCGATCCCGTGCCCCACAAACTCGCGGACTACGGTAAACCCGTGTGCGGTTACGTGCCGCTCCACCGTACCGCAAATGTCGAACAGCCGGTTTCCCGGCCGCGCTTTATCGATCGCCAGCTCCAGCGATTCCCGGGTTACGTCCAGCAAGCGCTGCGTCTCCTCCGGCACCTCGCCTACCGCCACCGTGATCGCTGAATCGCCGTAATATCCGTTCAACTGGACGCCTGTATCGATCGAAACGATATCGCCGTTCTTCAAAACCCGTTTCTGCGACGGCATCCCGTGCACGATTTCGTCGTTGACGGAGGTACACAGCACGAACGGAAACTTGGTCCCAGCCGCGGGCGTCGAATATCCCTTGAACGCCGGGCGAGCGCCTGCTTCCGTCATCATCCGTTCCGCTTCGACCTCAAGCTCATACGTCGTGACGCCTTCCCGGACCATCCCCCGCAACCGGTCCAGGATCTTCCACACCAGCAGACCCGCCGCGCGCATCTTCTCCAGCTCCGATAAATTCTTGCGCACGATCATGTCAGTTTCGGGCGTCGGCGATTTCCCCGCCAAACTCGCCCTCGATCAAATCCTGTATCTCCCGCGCGATTTCTTCGGGCGCGCGCGATTCGCCCCGTACATCGAAACACCGATATCCCGCCCCGCCGAGAAACTCGAGCACGGGAGCGGTCTGTAAGTCGTATGCCTTCAGCCTCTGGACCACTACTTCTTCGCGATCATCATCGCGAACCGCCAACGCCGACCCGCACCGGTCGCAAATTTCCGGTACCAACGGCGCATTCGACGACAAACTGTACAGCGCACCGCAGGACGGGCACTGACGGCGGCCGGAGAGGCGGGCTATGACTACAGTATAGTCCACTTTCAAATGGACCACCACCGTCCGGATCTGCCGGGTCCGCAGCATGCAATCGAGCAGCTTGGCCTGCGCCACGGTCCTTGGATATCCGTCTAAAATGAACCCGCGCGCCGCGTCCGGCTGCTGGATCCTATCCTCCACCATCCGGTTGACCATCTCATCCGGCACCAGCGCGCCGGACTGCATGATCCCCGCCACTACTTTTCCCAATTCATCGCCCGAAGCCACTCGAGCGCGCAGCATATCGCCCGTCGAGATGTGCGCCATCCCCAGTTTGTCACGCAGCAAAGTGGCTTGCGTGCCCTTCCCCGAACCGGGGGGACCGAACAAGATCAAACACGGCGGAGCGGTCATTCAGGACGTGTCTTAGAGACTCCCCCTCAGACGCTGCTGCGCCGGCCGCGGATCCGCCCCGCGCGCGGCGTGAACCCTTCGTAGTGCCGCATGATGAGCTGCGCCTCAATCTGGTTCACAGTATCCATGGCGACGCCCACCACGATCAGCAGCGAGGTTCCTCCGAAATAAAACGATACGCCCAGCCCGTCCAAAAGCCAGCGCGGCGAATGCGCATCGATAAAGTTACCAACCAGGGGCAGCCGCTGCAGCTTGATGCCGGTGATCATGATCATCGGAATCAGCGACAGGATCGACAGATACAGCCCGCCCACCACCGTAATCTTGGTGAGAATCTTATTCATGTACTCGGCGGTGTTCTTTCCAGGCCGGATGCCGGGAATAAATCCGCCGTACTTCCGCATGTTGTCCGCTGCTTCGTTGGGATTGAAAATGATCGATACGTAGAAGAAACAGAAGAAGATAATCAGGGCGGTGTACAGGACGTAGTAAAGCGGCGCGCCATCGCCGCGGATCGCACCTAGCATCCCGCTCATCACCGGGGAATTTCTGACCCAATCGACGTTCATCAAAGTGCTCGGAAAGGCCAGCAGGGAACTGGCGAAAATCACCGGAATCACGCCGCCCGCGTTGACTTTCAGCGGCAAGTGCGTAGATTGCCCGCCCATCACGCGCCGTCCGATCACGCGCTTGGCGTATTGCACCGGAATGCGCCGCTCGCCGCGTTCGACCAATACGATGAACGCCACCACGGCCACCATCATCACCAGGATGATCGCGACCTGGATCAGCGGCCAGTCACCGGTTTGGACCTTCTGGACCAGCTCGAAAATCGCTTCCGGCAGACGCACGATAATTCCGGCGAAGATCAGCAGGGACATGCCGTTGCCGATGCCGCGCTCCGTAATCTGCTCGCCCAGCCACATGATGAATGCCGTTCCGGTGGTCAGGCTGAGGATGGTCATCGCGACGAATCCGAATCCGGGGTTCATGACCAGCCCCTGTTGCGCGGTTTCAAGCGCGGTCGCGATTCCAGCCGACTGCATCAAGGCCAGGCCGACCGTCAAATACCGGGTCCATTGCGTGATCTTGCGGCGCCCCAGCTCACCCTCTTTTTGCAGCTTTTCGAGGGTGGGAACCACGACGGTCAGCAACTGGAGAATGATCGACGCCGTGATATACGGCATGATGCCCAGCGCGAAAATAGTCATGCGCCGTAGCATTCCGCCGCTGAACAGGTCGAACATGCCGAACACGCTGCCGGCGTTCTTCTGGAAGAAGTCCGCCATGCGGTTCACGTCCACGCCAGGGATCGGAATGTGCCCGCCGATGCGATACACCGCCAGCAGCCCCAGCGCGAACATCAGCCGCTTGCGCAGATCCGGAATGCGAAATACGTTGGCTACGGCTTCAAAAAACTTCATGACGAAATCTCCGCGGTGTTACTTCTCCGCACCGATTACCTCGGCGGTGCCCCCCGCCTTCTGAATCTTTTCGAGCGCCGACTTCGAAAACACGTGCGCCTTCACATTGATCTTTTTGGTCAACTCGCCCGATCCCAGAATCTTCAGCCCATGGTTCAGCTTCTTGATCACACCCAGTTCGAGCAGCTTGCCGGGGTCAAAGCTCGCGCCGTCCAGCGTTTCCAGCTTTGCAAGATTCACGATCGCATATTCCTTATGGAAAATATTCGTGAACCCGCGCTTCGGCAAGCGCCGGTGCAGCGGCATCTGGCCGCCTTCAAACCCGCGCATCCGCGAATAGCCCGAAATCGACTTCGCGCCCTTGGCGCCGCGGCCGGAGTATTTTCCACGCCCCGAGCCCATGCCTTGCCCGATGCGCTGCTTCTTGTGTTTTTGCCCCGGCGGGGGCTTCAATTGGCTTAGGTTCATATCCCCTTACTCCACTATAGCCAGCAGATGCGGAATCTTCTTGACCATGCCCCGGAACGCCGGCGTATCCGGCCGCTCCACGATCCGGTTCATCTTTTTGAGCCCCAGCGCCCGCACAATCACCTTGTGTTTTTCCGGAGTGCAGATCGGACTGCGGATCAGTTTGATTTTGATCATCCCCGCCATGACTATTTCACCTTCTCGACCGTAAGTCCGCGCATATCCGCGACTTCGCCCTTATCGCGCAGTTGTTCCAGCGCATCGATGGTCGCCTTCACCACGTTGTGGGGATTGTGCGACCCGATGGATTTGGTCAGAACATTGGGAATCCCGACAGCGGTGATGACGGCGCGCACGGGTCCACCGGCGATCACACCGGTTCCTTCCGGCGCCGGCTTTAGCAGCACACGTCCGCTTCCGAATGTGCCTGTCACCGTATGTTGAATGGTGGTCGCCAGGACATGAACTTTGCGAAGATTTTTCTTCGCGGCTTCAATACCCTTCTTGATGGCCGCGGGAACTTCCTTCGCTTTGCCAGTCCCGAACCCGACGATCTTCGCGCCTGGATCGCCGACCACGACCAGCGCGGAGAAGCTCAGGTTCTTGCCGCCTTTGACGACTTTGGTGACGCGATTGATGGAGACAACCTGTTCCTTCAGGTTCAGGTTCCCCGCATCGATCCGTTTTGCCGGAGTGCTAAACATTAAAACTCCAATCCCGCTTCGCGAGCCGCATCCGCCAGAGCTTTCACGCGGCCGTGATACAGATACCCGCCGCGATCGAAAACCACCAGCTTGATGCCCTTGTCTTTGGCGCGTTCGGCGATCAGCTTCCCGACGCTCTTCGCGCCTGCCAGATTCCCGCCGTTGGCTCCGTTTTTCTCGTTCGAAGACGCCGCTACCACCGTGTGACCCTGCGCGTCGTCGATCACCTGCGCGTAAATATGCTTCACGCTGCGGAACACAGCCAGCCGCGGACGCTCCTGCGAGCCTTTTACGCGGCGGCGGATCCGGGTATGAATGCGCATCCGGATCTGATTCTTCGAATCCCGTGCCATTACTTGCCTCTCATTTCCTTGGCTTCCCTTTATTTCGCTCCGGAAGCGCCGGTCTTGCCGACCTTCTTCCGCAGCGCCTCGCCGGTATAGCGAATGCCCTTATTCTTATACGGATCGGGCGGTCGCAGCGCGCGCATATTCGCCGCCACCTGACCCAGCAGTTGCCGGTCGCCTCCGGTAAGAATCAAAGGCGTCAGGTTGTTGGCCGGTTTGTCGACCTTCAGGTCGATACCCTCCGGCAGATAGAATTCGATCGGATGCGAATAACCCAGGGTGAACGTGGCGATGCGCCCCTTCACTTCGCAGCGATATCCGATCCCGAAAATCTGAAGCTCCCGCGTGAACCCGGTCGAAACGCCTTGCACCGCATTGGCCGCCAGAGCCCGCGTCAGCCCGTGCAACGCAGCTTTATCGTCGCCGTCGCGTTGCAGTTCCATGACGCCATCCTTCTGCCGCATGGTGATGCCCGCCGGGACTGGAACGGTCTGCTTGCCCTTCGGCCCTTCGACGTTCAGAACGTTTTCGCCGACGGTGATCTTGACGCCCTTCGGCAGCGGAATCGGCTTTTTTCCAACTCTCGACATATTTTTATTCCCCTACCAGACGTGACACAAAACTTCGCCGCCCACGCCCTCTTTCCGCGCGCTGGAACCGGTCATGACGCCGCGCGGCGTGGTCAGGATGTTGACGCCCAGCCCGCCCAGCACCCGCGGAACCTTCTTCGAGCCGACATACACCCGGCAACCCGGACGCGAAACCCGCTCAATCCGCGAAATCACCGGCATATTGCCAGGCGTGTATTTCAAGTAGATGCGGATCGACTTCTTGGTCCCATCCTCGGTCAGCTTGTAATTGGCGATGTAGCCTTCGTCCTTCAAAATCTTCGCGATATCGGTCTTCAGCCGCGATGCCGGCACGTCCACCTTGGGATGGCGCGCTTCGAGCGCATTGCGAATGCGCGTCAGCATATCAGCGATCGGATCCGTTGTCGTCATTCAATATCCTCCAGCAACTACCTTCCCTCACTCAGCCAATTTCACCCGAACCGTACCAACGGTCAGTTACAAACCGTCCGCCAGTATCTCAAAGCACCCAGAAGCGCTGGAAGCGCTACCAGGAGGCTTTGATTACGCCGGGGACTTCGCCGGCCAGCGCGAGTTTCCGGAAACAGATCCGGCACAGTTTGAACTTGCGTAAAAATCCGCGCGGCCGCCCGCACCGGAAACACCGGTTGCGATGCCGGCACTGTAGCTTCGGCGTCTTATTGGCCTTGGCCACCGCGAGTTGATCGGCCCTGGCAATCTTGGCAGTTGTAGCCATCGTTTCTCCTGCTTACTCTCCTACTGCGTACGGAACGGCATGCCGAGATGTTTCAGCAGCGCCAGACCCTCGGCATCGGTCTTGGCGGTGGTGGTGATGCAAATATTCATTCCCTTGAGCTTGTCTACTTTGTTGTAATCGATCTCCGGGAAAATCAGTTGATCTTTAATGCCCAGCGTGTAATTGCCCCGCCCGTCGAACGATTTGCTGGACACGCCACGAAAATCGCGGACGCGCGGCAGGGATACGTTCACCAGCCGGTCTAAAAACTCGTACATGCGGTCGCCCCGTAGCGTCACGGTGCAGCCAATCGCCATACCCTCGCGCAGCTTGAACGCTGCAATCGACTTGCGCGCTTTGGTGATCACCGGCTTCTGCCCGGCCACCTGCGCCAACTCATTTACGGCGCCGTCGATCAGCTTGGTATTCTGCGTGGCTTCGCCCATTCCGATATTGAGCGAGATTTTTTCCACCTTCGGCACCGCCATTACGTTCTGATAGCCGAACTCCTTG
>Ga0209415_10018119_pt1 | contig 11136 bp, 7 predicted proteins | sample PeaSoiSIISIP2007_FD_187696 | JGI IMG/M metagenome (GOLD analysis project Ga0209415, IMG submission 187696) | Peat soil microbial communities from Weissenstadt, Germany - SII-SIP-2007 (SPAdes) (version 2) | ecosystem: Environmental > Terrestrial > Soil > Wetlands > Peat | place: Germany...
GCCGGGCGACTTGTGCGGCGTCGACATGTCGCCGCCGTCGCGGTGGGAGACCACCTCGGTCGTGCGCTTGAAGACGCTCACCTTGCTGACCGCCGCCACGTAGGCGCCGTCCCACTTCACGCGGAACTTGAAGTTCTTGTAGGGATCCAATCTCTGGGGGTTGGCTGGGAACATTGCCATGGTAATGCCTTGTTTTGATTAGGATTGGCCGGCCATCTGCTGGATTTGAATCACGACGAACTCGGCGGGATAGAGCGGGGCGAAGCCCACGAGGATGTTGACGATCCCCTGGTCGATGCTCGACTGGGGGTTGTTCTCCGAGTCGCACTTCACGAAGTACGCCTGCTGGGGCGACGTGCCCTGGAAGGCGCCCTGGAGGAAGAGGCCCTGCAGGAACGAGCCCACGTTGAGGCGGATCTGGCCCCAGAGCGGCTCGTCGTTCGGCTCGAACACGACCCACTGGGTTCCGTTGTAGAGGCTCGACTCCAGGAACAGGGCGAGGCGCCGGATCGGGATGTACTTCCATTGCGACCCGACGTTGTCGTTGCCCTGGAGCGTGCGGGCGCCCCAGACCACGTCGCCGTAGTTCTGGAAGTCGCGGAGGCAGTTTATGGCCAGGGGATTGAGCACGCCGCTGTCGGCGTCCTGAAGGTTGAACTGGATTCCCAACGCGCCCGACAGGCCCGCCCCGATTCCCGCCGGGGCCTTCCACACACCGCGGTTGGCGTCCGTGGAGGCGTAGATGCCGGCGACGAACCCGCACGGGGGGAAGAGCGCCGGCCTGTTGCTCATCAGCGGGTCCTGCGCGAGGACCCACGGGAAATAGTACGCCGAGTTCTCGGAGTTCGCGCCCACAAGGCTCGCGGCGGTCCCGGTTCCGATCGGGCCGGCGTTCAGCGTCGCCACCGTCGCAGTCTGGGGGCAGTCGACGATGTAGAACGCCCGTTTCGACCAGCAGTATTCCTGCAGGCTGACGATCGTCCCGCAGTCAGTCTCGCCCGGCACGCAAAGGAGGTTGAATATCTCGACCTTGTCGAGCAGGTGTACGCCGTAGGTGGACGAGGCGATTGCGCCGAGCGCCAGCTCGAAGTCGCCGTTTCCGCCGGGAATCAGCACCTCGCCGTCCACCCCGCCCGCGAGCGCCACGCCGCCCGAAACCGTCGCGGTGGGCATGGCGGGGACCGCGATGGTCGCGCTCGGGTGCTTGGGGTCCGTGAACGTGATGTACTGCGAGTCGCTGTTGATCGCCGTCACCACGTACTCCGGGTTCGTGGGATCGACCGACAGGTTGACGAAGCTCTCGAGCACGTTGCCCGACGAGTCCAGGACCTGAATCGTGAAGCCCGTCGACGGGCTCGGCTGCAGGATCACCGACACGAAGATGCCGGCGTTCGCGGTGCCGTTCGCCCACTGGCCCGGGCTGCTCGCATACAGGGTGAGCGAGCCGCCCACCGTGGCCTGCGCTGTGGCGCTTACGGCGGGCGCCGGTGTGACGGTGGTCGTGAGCGATCCGTCCCAGACGAGGCGGATGATGTACGCCTGCGAGCCGCCGTTGGCGAAGAACTGGTTCACCGCGTATCCCAGGTAGTTGGGGATGCCGTTGAAGTTGCTCAGTCCGCCCGATCCGCCGTACAGGGTCGCGAACTCGGTCGCGCTCTCGACCAGCACCGCCTCGGTCGTCGAGCCCTGGGGGGCCCATCCGATGAATGCGGCGACCGATGTCGCGACGCCGGTTATGGTGTGAACGCCGCTCGAGAGCTCTTCAATGTAGACGCCGGGATAGGTTAACGCGGGAGGCATGGCATATTCCTTGGTTTGAGTGTCTGGGGCTCGTCTCGTCAGATCAGGCCGCGGCCCGGTTCGTCACCTGGCCGTAACCCTTTTTGAAAACTCTGGGGCGATGCGCTCCGCGCTTCATTCCTCGACAGGACGGTGAGGCGGATCGTTGCATCGGCGTCAAATTGGCGGAGCTACCCGAGCAGGCCCCAGTCGCCGGCAGTCGCCCTAGGATCGGTTCGGCCCGCCTTCGGTCCAGCCCCCCGGGCGTCGCGGCAGACGGCCACACCGAGGGATCCGTCGCGGGCTGAAGTCTCCCCCGCGGTTCGGATTCTTTTTTTGAACATCGGGGTGGGTATCTGGCGAAAATATTTCGTCTAGAGCGGGGAAGCTGTTTGTTGGACGCTGATTTTGCGGCCAATATCGAAAACTACGTAAAAGGACGTAACCACACCCTCCGGCGCGTGCGGGAGCCCGCGGGGCCGGGCGCGCCGCAGCATTCCGTCCGGCGCGGCTGGCTGAAACCCGGAAGAAAGGCGGCCTGCGGTCCGCGCCCCGCTTGGCACCCCACTCTGCGGCGCCCCGGCCGGACGCCGCGTTGGCCGCCGGGCAAATCGCGAAAAAACCCGGCCCTTCTACCGCGCCTGATTCCGAGAAAACGCGGTTTGTCAAAAATTCGCTAAGTATTCAATCACGCTCCATGCGCCGCAGGCACCCCGCGGAAGGTCGCTGGCGGGTCTAGAATTCGAGCGGGACGCGCACCACTACGCCACCCATGATCTCGCCGACTTGGTGGCGTTGCTGAGCCGATGCCGATCTTCGATTGTGGCAGTCGACGCAGGCGGCGGCGGCCGGGATGTCCGGATAGACGGCGGTGAAGTATCGCCGTCCGCCCAGCATTTCCCCTCCATAGTAGTTCTGGCCGGGGTGGCTGACGACGAATGCAAGCCCGCGTTGCTCCAGTTCCGTCTGGGGTCCGTTTCGCGGATCGATCGGACGAAGGGAGCGCAGGGCATAGCTGAACTCGGCCCCTTTGCTCTGAATCGACTCGGCGGCGCGTCGAAACATCTCGCACGGCAACGGCCACGATTCACTCGGCTTGCCGCCGGCAGGCACGTTCGGTGATGGCGCGCCCCCGGCTTGTGCCGCTGTGTACGATCGACAGTACATCTCCCGGTCCGCCGCGATGACGAGGTGCAAGGCGTCGGCCTGATCCCGCGGGCTGATGGCCCCGTTGGACGGCGGGGGCGTCGCCGGTGCGTCGCCGGTGCCTGACGCCGAGCCCGAGCGGGCAGACAGGGCCAGGACCGACAGCAGGGAGGCGAGGGAAAATGCGGCCGGCAGCGCGGCGCGGATTCGAGGTTTCACGGTTGTGTCCCGGCTGCATGAATGGGAGCGAAATGGCCTTGCTGGCAAGTCAACACCCGCAGCGCGTCAATGCGGTTGCCGGAATCGTCGAAATGGAGGACGCCGGTGACTCCCTCGGTGGGGAGGGAAACGGGAAATTGGCGATAGCCTGCGCCGTTCCCGGCGCGGCGCAGGGCCCCGATCAGAACCCGCGCGGCATCATACGCCGCCGCCGCGCTGAAGTCCGGAGCCTCATTGTATGCCTGGTGAAACTGCCTCTCGAACCGATCCGCCCGCGCCCGGAGGCCCGCGTCGGCCCGGAAGCTCGTCGCCAATGTTCCGGTCGCGGCGGCGCCCGCGGCGGCGACAAATTCAGGGGAGTCAAGCTGGCTGGGGCCGGCCAGACAGCCGCCGTAGCCGGCGGCCCGCAGAGCCGCGGCAGCCGTTCCCGCCTGCGAGGGCGGCAGCCATAGGAGCACTCCGTCCGGAGCGGCCGTGACGATCGGGTGAACCAGGGGCCCGACGCCCGTATTCGGTTCGCCGCAGTCCACGACCCGGTCCAGCGGGGTTGAGGCGAAACGGGAAGCCGCCTCAAGGTCGCGACGGACCGCGCGCCCCGGCCGACCCGCCGGGACAATCGCCCACCAATGAAGGGGGGGGCGGACCGACTGCTGCGCTGCGGCAAAGAGGGCCTCGGCTTCCTGGTCGGTGCGCGCAACCACGCGCACAGCCCATGGGACGCCGGCTTTCGTGACAGACGAATCGGGGCAGACGCTGGCCACCGGCACCCGGGTGCGCCCTGAAACCTGCAGGATGAGGTGGCTGGCGGCGCCGTCGGACGGAGTGATGATCGCGTCCACGTGGCGGTCGCTGACCAGCGCCGCCGCATCGTTGCCGGCGGTCCCCCACTGGCCGTTCTCGCCTCGCACTTCCAGCCCGACCGGCGCGTCGCCGGACCCGCTGGCCTCCGCTACGGCCAGTTTCACGCCTCGCAGAAGACTCGCCGCATCCGGTTCGGCCGGTGGCACGACAAGCCCCAGCGTCACCTGGCGGGACCCGGCGCCGGCGGCAAACGGGACGAGCGACAGCCAAGCGAGCACGCAGCGCAATCCGGCTGGCATGGACTCGGCGGCTAGAGACGCTGGGCGACTGCCGGCGAGAAATCCGGCTCCGGCTCGAAGACGCGGCGGCCGTGGTCAAACCGCACCAGCCGCACCGGTGCGATGTTGGTACCGGTGCCGTCGAACCGCATCCAGCCGGTGACGCCCTGATAATAGTCCAGGTTGCACACCTGGTCCCGGATGCGCCAGCGATTCGGGCCCGCGATTTGAATGGCATGGATCATTATCTGGGCGCCGTCGTATGCGTAGGCCGCATAGGCGTCGGGCTCATGTCCCCAGCGCTCGCGGAAACGAGCCACGAAATCAACCCAGAGGGGATCCCCGCGCCCCGGATCAAAAAAGTATGTGATCGTCGCGCCGTCCGACGCATCGCCCGCATTCCGCAGGAAGCGGTCGTCCATCAGATGGTCCGTGCCAAAGAACCGGGCTTGGATGCCCTCCTTGCGAAACTGGCGGGCAAAACGGCCGATGTCGTCCGGTTCGCCGACGAAGAAGATCGCGTCCGGCTGCGCGTCCTTGATCGCGGCGAGTTGGTGGGTGATGTCGGTGCTCCCGGGAGTGAAGAGCAGTTCCTGCACCGCCGGGCAGCCCAGCCGGCGGACGAAGTTCATGAACGTGTGGACCCCGAGGCGTCCGAACCGGTCGCTCGAGCGCAGGATGGCGATGCGCTGGCAACCCGACTGGCGCACGATCAGCTCGGCCAACCTTGCCTCTTCCAGACGATGGTCGGGGATGACCCGGATGAGCCAGGGGATGTTCGTCTCGGTCAGGGTCGGGTCCGGGTCCGAGGTGTTGATCATGACGATTTCCGTCTTGAGGGTGACGCGCAGCGCGACGTGGGCATCGGCTCCGTCGATCGTGCCCAGGAATCCGAGCACGCCCTGATCGGCAAACTCCGCCGCAAGATTGGCGGCGCCGCCCCACTGCGCGACGCCTTCCCGTTCGACCAGTTCGAAGGGGAGCTGGCCCGGCGGGCGCGCGCGGTTCGCCTCTTCAACCGCCAGGACGATGCCCTCGCGCGTGTGAACGCTGCGGTCCCAATTGGCGCCGTACTTGGGGGAATCGAGCAGGCCGATCTTGAGCGATTTCAGGTCGGGTGGAGGCGGGTAGTCCCGGCCCGGGCCGCGGAATGGCATGCGGGTGACAAAGAAGCGCTCGTAGGGCTCGATATTGCTGTACGGCAGCAACTCCTTCGGCAGCCCCGCGTAGTACGGGTACTGTTCGCCCGGTGTGCCGTAGATGAAGCGGGGCGACGCCGCTGGGGCGGCCGACAGCGGTTGGGCCGCCGCAGTCGCCCCGGGCGGGGCGGCGCCAGCCGGAGCGGCGGCCGCAAGAGCGATCAGACACAAGCCGAAGATCTTCATGGGGGCCTCCTGGTGTTTGATCGGGCCTAGGGATCCGACGCGACGGTCGGTGAAGCTTCCGGCGCGGCGAAGATGCCGTGGCTCAGGCCGTTGGACGTGGCAATCCATGCTTCGTGGTCGTCGGCCCAGACGGCCAGCACGAAGTCGTCCGCCAACGCCGTCGTCATGGCGCGAGTCTGGGGTTCCTCTCCCGGCCGAAATGTCCGGACCACGCCCCGGCCGTTGTCATCAACAAGATAGTTGACCCAGTGGGTGCCGTCGGTGACGGAAACGCCGCGGTCGGTGGAGACCCACGCGACTCGGCCGCGGGCAAAGACGGAATTCACGAAATTGGAGGCCAAGGGCGTCTTGTCCTGGACCCACGTCCGCCATGTCGCCTCCCTCGTGTCGTACCGGGAGAGCCCGAAGTAGGTGCCCTGCCAGAGAATGCCGTCCCCGTAAGCGACCCAGGAGGTGATGTCCGCGATGGGCCCGCTGTCGGGCGTCAGCTGGAACTGAAAATCGCCGTCGGGATCGCGATAGGCCTTGAAGCTGCCGGTCCGGGGATCGTGCTCCACGATGCCGCCAGCCCACACGCCGATGTAGACAACCCCGTCGCCCGGGGCGACGGCGTAGCACCAGGGCTCTTCCATGTCCGCGTTGTTGTGGTCGTAGATGCTCCAGGCCTTGGTCTTTATGTTATACGCCCCGGCGCCGGCGGGGGTCGCGGCCCAGACGGTGTCGCCCACGACCGCCACCCCGTAGACGACATTGTTTGGCAGGCCGCTGTTGGTCTGCGTGAAGACGGTGAATTTCCCCCCGCTGAGGCGGGTCAGTCCCTGCATGGTCGCAAGCCACAGGTCCCCGGTGCCGGGGTCCTCGGCGATGCTCAACACGACCGGGTGGCTCAGCCCGTCCTCGGGCCCGTAGCGGCGGAACTTGCCGTCCGGTTCACGCGCGCACAGCCCGTTGGTTGTTCCGAGCCACAGCCTGCCGTCGCTCGCCTTAAGCACGCAGTGCACCTTGTGCGACGGGAGGCCGTCCTTTTCGCCGAAGTTCTCGAACCGCGTCACGACGGGGAACGGGAGCGGCGTCGCGGCCCGCCCCGAGGCGGCGACCCCCGAAAGGAGCGAGAGGACAAGCACGATGCCCGAGATGGCGCGGGCTGGCGGAGCGGCTTGGGTTTTCATGGTGGGCGGCTAGATCGTTCTGAGGTACTCGACCAGGTCGTTCAGCTGTTCCTTGGACCAGTAGCTGCTGACGCCGTGCAAATCGTCCTTCTGGTAGGTGGTCCAAATCTCCTCCAGCGTCTTCGCCCGGCCGTCGTGCAGATAGGGGCCCACGGCGCCGACCCCGATCAGGTGCGGCGTGTCAAACACGCCCGACGAATCGCGCGCCCCTTGGGTGCCGACCGAGGTCATCAGCCGATCCGTGAACAGCGGGGGACGATGGCACGTCTGGCACTGGAGCGCCCGGGGAATCGGCGTGCCGTCGGTTCGCTTCGTCGCGAAGAAGAGCTTGCGCCCGCGTTCCTCGGCGGGAGTGAGCGGCTGGCCCACCCTGCTCCACGAGATCGTGCGCGTCGGCGGGAGATGCTTGATGAACGTCGCCAGCTCGTCCAGTTGCGGCTGGGGGATCGGATCGGTCCGCATCAGCACCCGCGCAAACCGCGGGCCGTCCTGGAACTGCAGCGTGGGGTTCTTCCCGTTCCACTTGAACGGTTCCGTGCCGGCGACGCCGCACAGGCTGCGGTTGGCCAGCAGATTGTCGCCGACCCCGGCGCCGTCGAAATCATAGGAGAGCCCGTCCACGTGGCCGTCCGGGTGGCACGAGCGGCAGGAGAACTGCCCCTGGAACGTGTAGCGCGCCCGCGTGAAGACCCGCTCGCCGAGGCGGATGGGGTCGTCCAGGCCGCCGTCACCCAGCACGATCCGGCCAACCGGCTTGAGGCTGTCCGTGTCCACGACGAGCACCCCGTCCTCGAGCCGTTCCGCAACGAACAGCCGGCGGCCGTCCGGGGACAGCGCCAGGTGCCGGGGGTTGCAGCCGGTCGGAATCCGGGCGACGACGTAACGATAGGACAGCGCCATGTCCTCGATGGCGTCGCTCCGCTCCGCTTCACCGGCCTGCTTCAGCCAGGCGCCCAGCCGGTCGAGGTCGAGGACCGTCACCACGTCCGCGCCACCCGACGCCACGTAGGCCCGCCTGCCGTCGGGGCTGGCGACGACGCCCGAGGGATCGGAGAAATAGGCGTTCGCCTCGTCCAGCGGGACCTGCGTCACCTCGCCATCCTTGTCGGAGACCGCCACGCCGGCTGACATCACCCACCCGTCCTTCACCTGCGTGATCGGGACCAGGTTGCGCACCTTGACCATCGAATTCAGCGTCCATCCCCGCGCGGGCACCTCGGTGATGCCTTCAGCCAGATGGGCCGAATGAAGTTCCACCCGGTCGAGGACGTGCCCGTTGGCCGGGTCGAGGACCGTCACCTCGGAGGCCGGCTGGCTGAGGATCTGGTCGTGGACCGCCATCCGGTTGGCAACGTATACGCGCCCGCCGTCGGCGGACACTGCGGCCGCATACGGTTCCCGTCCCGCCGCCGCCCGAACCAACTCGCGCAGTGGCGAGACCGAAAGCACCGAGATGTCGTCGCTGCCGGAATTGGGGACGACCAGCCGCTCCCCAGCCGGAGTCAGGCAATACGCGACGTCGGTCGGAAGGATGCCGACCGCGATGCTGGCCTGCTCCCTCAGGTCGCGCGTGTCGAGCACCGCGACCCGGTCCTGATGCCGGCAGGCCGCGAACAGCCGTTTGCCCGTCGCGTCCAGCGCCAGGCCGAACGGCCCGCCCGCGACCTTCGCCCGGCGCGTGACAGTGAGAGAAGCCACGTCGGCCTCAGCGACCTCGTCCCTGTCATCCAGGGCGATGAACAGCGTCCTCCCGTCCGGGGAAACCGCGATCCCGCCGGGAGCGTCATGGTGCGGACGCGGCTTCGCCCAGGGCAATGAGCTCAGGCTGCGCTGGTGGCAATGGACGCAGGAGACGATGGCGAGATGGGGCAGGCCCGACATCCGGCGCTCGTGGACGAGCAGCAGGGAGTGCCCGACCGCCGCGGCCCCCGCCCCCGCCATCACCAGCGGCGCCGCGAACAGCATGATTCGTTTCAGGTTCATGGGGCGGGCGTCTGGCCGGCGAGGTCCAGGTGCGCCGGCCTGTGCATCGTTGCCATCGGGCGGGTGTTCCGGGGCGCATGGTTGCGCGGCTCGTGGCAGCCGACGCATGCGCGATTCTCCCCCGGCCTTAGCCAGAGAAACGCCGGCTGATGCCGGAGCACGCGTCCCTGCGCGTCGAGCGTGTCGAGGCCCAGGGGAACGTCCACGGGAAGCTGCACGATCACGGAGCCGTCTGAATCCACCGGCACCTTCCCCACGGTGAGCAGCTGCCGTGAACCCACCAACGCGAAGACCCGAAGCTCGGCGGCAGGGGCCGCGTTCCGGTCGGCGGCGGGTTCGCTGCCGAGGTTGACGTCAAGGCACAGCAGGGTGCCGTGGGGCGCCCCCGCCGTCACGACGGACGTGTGTCCGGTGGGTTCGGCCCGCGCCGCTGCGGGGGTGGCCTCGACGCTGTTCCACTTGGGATCGTCAAAGAGCGGAGCGCCGATCTCGGCGGCGTCAGCCGGGACGCGGAAGACCGCCGCGTTGCCCATCATCGATCGCCCGACCCAGCCGCTCGCATCGACACAGGCCAGGACGTCGTGACCCGACACCGCCTCCACCGAGCGGCAGCCTGCGCTCCGGAAGGCGAACAGGCCGCCTCGAGAGGCGAACGGAGCGGCAGATCTCACGCACTCCGCCCAGCCCACGGCTCCCGGTTCCTCCGTGCGTGCGGCGAGGAAGGCTATCCGGCCGTCGCCCAGCTCGCGCGGGCGCCGGACAAAGTCCGCCCCTCCGTCCTGGCAGGCATAGGCGGTGACCTCGGTGCCGTCGTTGTTTATCGTGAAGAGGCACAGATGCCGCGGGGAGTGGCCGGCGTCACGGGCCTCGGCGGTCACGAAGAGGACCCGCCCATCGCGCAAGACGGTTGGGTCGGCGGCGCTGTCCGGGCCGAACGTGAGCCGGCCGGGAGCCCCGCCCGGCATCTGCCCGTAGAGCGCGGCCGGGGTCTGGGAGGTCCACAGCCGGCCCGCCTTGGGCACGGGCGAGCTGAAGACCAGCTCCTCGTGGGCCGCGAGGGCGGGATCCATCGCCCCGCCAGGCATCCGGGTCACGGGCTCGGGCCGGCCGCCGCCCGCATCGACCTTGTAGATCTGCCAGTCGGCCCCGTCCGAGGCCCTGCCGGCGAAATAGACCCAGCGGCCGTCCCAGGAAACGCAGGGGTCGCCGGCGGCGGCCAGTCCGCGGGAAAGCTCACGGACCGTGTCGGTGCGAAACGGGGGAACCAGCAGGACCACCCGGCTTCCCGGCGGATACCGGACATCCAGCACCGTGGCGGCCGGGGGAGGCTGGACGCCAACGGGTGTTTGCGTCAGGACCAGCGAGCCTTCCGGCGCCTGCGTGTGGCAGCCCGCCAGCAGGAGTGCGGCCGCCCCGGACAACATGCTCGTGCGCGAACACATCACGGTCGGGGCTCGGTCACCTTGAGGATCTGGTCGACCCGGACGTCGGTCAGCGTCTGCTCCTTGCCGCTCGGCCACTGGATCTTTATCCGTTCCACGACCGACGCCTTGCCGAGCCCGAAGTGGACTCTCGGATCCCCTTGGCTCAGGAAGCCCGAGGGGCAACGGCATTCCTGGACGTAGGTCTTCCCGCCCGCCGTCAGGTAGATGAACGATCCCCAGCCGGCCGGGTTGCTCTTGGTTCCGCGGAGCGACAGCGTGATCCAGTGGTTGCCGGAGCGGTCGCTGTTGCGAAGAAGGACCGGCCGGTCCCCCATCAGGCCCACCAGGATGTCCATCCGGCCGTCGTTGTCGTAATCCAGGACGACGCTCGCGCGAGCCCGGACCGGCGTTCGGAAATAGGCTCCGCCCTTGTCCACCGCATTGCGGAAATTGCCTTGGCCATCGTTCTCCAGCAGCAGGCTCTGCCAGCCCACCATCCGGAAGGGATCACCGTTGGCGATGAAGACATCCAGCTTCCCGGAGTTGTCGAAATCGATGAAGTTGCACCCCCACCCGACATACTGCGCCGTCAACACGCCGAGCCCCGAGGCCATCATCCGATCAATGACATCGCCCTGCTCCGTTCCCATGTACAGTGATCCGTATCCCAGGCGCGAGACCAGGATGTCCTGGATCCCATCGCCGTTGCAGTCGCCGATCGCGGCGGTCATCGAGCCGGCTGCCTCGCCCAGGGCGTTGAAGGCGACGCCCCGCTTCATGGCCTCGTCGTGAAAATGCCCGTGGCCGTCGTTGATGAGCAGCATGTTCGGGGTCGCGTCGTTGCAGAGATAGAGGTCCTCATGGCCGTTCCGGTCGTAGTCCAGCGCATGCACGGACATGGTCCGATGGGGAGGCAGGGCCCAGATGCCCGCCGACTCGCTGGCGTTGGTGA
>Ga0209415_10018120_pt1 | contig 11136 bp, 7 predicted proteins | sample PeaSoiSIISIP2007_FD_187696 | JGI IMG/M metagenome (GOLD analysis project Ga0209415, IMG submission 187696) | Peat soil microbial communities from Weissenstadt, Germany - SII-SIP-2007 (SPAdes) (version 2) | ecosystem: Environmental > Terrestrial > Soil > Wetlands > Peat | place: Germany...
GACGCCTCGATCATGCCGGTCGCGGTCGGCGGCAACACCAATGCGCCGACCATCATGATCGGCGAGAAGTGCGCGGCGATGATTTTGGAAGACGCAGCGGCGCTGCCGGCGCGCGCGGCGGCGTGACTGCCGCCGCGTCCGGACACGACGCCTTCACCTGTCACTCCCCGCTGTCATTGCGAGGAGCGCAGCGACGAAGCAATCTCCTGCCTGATGAGCTGCATAGGCTCGTCAGGCAGGAGATTGCTTCGTCGCTGCGCTCCTCGCAATGACAGCGGGGCGGTGGGTTTGCGACAGTGAATTAGGAGTAAGCATGTCCGCGGAAGACACCTACGATTTCATCGTCACCGGCGCCGGTTCGGCCGGCTGCGTGCTGGCGGCGCGGCTCTCCGAATCCGGCCGCCACCGGGTGCTGCTGCTGGAAGCCGGCGGTAAGGACAGCAATCCCTGGATCCACATTCCGCTCGGCTACGCCAGGACCTTCTGCAATCCGCGCGTCAACTGGATGTTCGATTCCGAGCCGGAACCGAACCTGCACGACCGCGTCATGTACCAGCCGCGCGGCAAGGTGCTGGGTGGCACCAGCTCGATCAACGGCATGATCTACATGCGTGGCAACCACGCCGACTACGACGAGTGGCGGCAGCGCGGCTGCGAAGGCTGGGACTGGGAATCCGTGCTGCCGTATTTCCGCAAGGCCGAAGACAACGAACGGGGGGAAAACGAATTCCACGGCGCCGGCGGGCCGCTGCGGGTGTCCAACCAGCCGTATGAGTGGGAGATCGCGAAGATCCTGCTGCAGGCCTGCATCCAGGCCGGCATCACGCCGAACCCGGACTTTAACGGCGCGCAGCAGGAAGGCTGCGGCTACTATCAGACCACCACCAAGGATCGCCGCCGCTGGAGCACTGCCGCCGCCTATCTGCGTCCGGCGCGCCAGCGGCCCAACCTGTTGGTCCGCACCCACGCGCATGCCACGCGTGTGCTGGTGGAGAACGGCCGCGCCGCCGGGGTGGAGTTCCGCTCGCCGCGCGGGCTGGAGACGGCGCGCGCCAGCGGCGAGGTGATCGTGTCCGGCGGCGCCTATGGCTCGCCGCAGCTTCTGCTGCTGTCGGGCATCGGACCGGCACAGCACCTGCAGGACATGGGCATCGCGGTGCGGCACGACCTGCCCGGCGTGGGGTCGAACCTGCACGACCATTTCAACACGTACTGCGCGTGGCGGATCTCCCGATCGATCTCGCTGAATGAACTGCATCATTCAATCCCGCGGCAGATCGTTGCCGGCGTGCAATACGCGCTGTACCGCGGCGGACCGATGTCCGGCAACGGGCTGTATGTCGGCGCGCTGGTGCGCAGCGACAAGCGGCTGGAGCGGCCCGACCTGCAACTGAACATCTCCGCCTGGAGCACGATCGATCGCACGCGGCACGGGATTATTTCCCACCCATTCCCCGGGTTCGCGATCAGTCCGGTGCATTTGCGGCCGGAGGGACGTGGCACGGTGCGGCTGCGCAGTCCCGATCCGTACGCTCCGCCAGAAATCCGTTTCAACTTCCTGCGCTCGGACTACGACATGCAGGCGGTCATCACCGGCATGCGTATCGCGCGGCAGATCGCGCGGCAGCACGCGTTGCAGCAGTTGCTGGTGGCGGAGACGCTGCCGGGTCCGTCGATCATCACCGACGAGCAACTGGCCGAGGACGTGCGCCAGCGCGGCGTGTCGAACCTGCACCCGGTCGGCACCTGTGGGATGGGGCACGGGCCGGGCGCGGTGGTCGATCCGCGTCTGCGCGTGCACGGCATTGCGCGGTTGCGCGTGGTCGACGCCTCGATTATGCCGTCGATCATCGCCGGCAACACCAACGCGCCGACGATCATGATCGCGGAGAAGGCGTCGGCCATGATCTTGGAAGATGCGCGGGCAGCGCCGGCACAACGTGCCGCGGCTTAGTAGCCGCCACGAGCGAACTTCTCCCCCTCCCCTTGTGGGAGCAGGTTGGGGAGAGGGGTCCGAACATCCAACGACGGCGGTTGCACGCGCCCCTCCCCCCAACCCCCTCCCACAAGGGGAGGGGGAGAAGTTGCACCGCCGTCGCTTTGCTCCTCGCAATACGAACGGCACGCCTCAGAAATGCTGCGACACCCCAGCCAGGATCGTGCGCCGCAGCCCGTATTGCGGCGCGCCGACGCCCACCCCGGTGCCGTTGCGAATTTCGTAGATCGTGTCGCCCACGTTCAGCACGTCCAGCCGCAACTCGGTCCCCGTGCGCAGCTTCTGCACCGCCGACAGGTTCACCACGCCATACATCGGCGTCGCGGTGCCATTCGGGATCGTCGGCGTGCTCGCGCGCAGCCCGCTTTGCAGGATCGAATCCAACGAGAAGCGTGTCGGATGGTCGGATGTCCGGTTCAGCGTATACGCGATGCCGCCCGAACCGGACCAGGTCTGGTCATGATCGAGATGGATCCAGTTGTTGGCGATGAAGGCCAGCTCCGACGCTGAGAAATTGTACTGCGCCGAGACAATGTCCTCGCCCATCGCGCGCGACTTCGCGAGGTTGCCGTACACCGACCACGGCCCACGGTCGTAGCTCGCGGTCAGCTCCACGCCCTCCTGCAGCCCGTGCGCGTAGTTGAACGCGGTCAGGATAATCGGCGCGCCGAACTGGCCCTCATCAATCAGGTTGTTGGAGATTTTGTAGTAGACATCCACCCCGATCGTCAGCCCCGGGACGACCACCTGGCTGACCCCGGCATCCAGATAGTTCGACCGCTCGGCCTTCACCGGACTATTCTCTGTCACCTGCGGAGCCGCCGTAGTCCCCGCAAAACTGCTCAGCGCGGCGGAACTCAACAGCTCGAACGGCGGCGGCACGAAGTAGCGCGCGTAGCCGACATGCGCCGTGGTCGACGGCGTCGCCTGCCACACCACGTTCAGTCGCGGACTGACCTGGTGCTCATGGGTGAACTGGTCCACGTCATCGAAGCGCAGCCCGCCGTTGATCGTCACCGTTGGGAGGATGCGCCACTCGTCCTGCACATACACCCCATACAGCCCGCCGCTGTTGCTGGAATTGGCGTAGATATTGAACGGCTGGTCGGTCGTCGGCGTCCCCGATGCGTCCACCGGCAAGACTGCCGAGACGGTATCAGCCGTGGTGGTCTCCTGCTGCGCCAGCAGCCCGAAGCGCAGCGTGTGCTGCGCATTGATCTTCCAGCTTCCATCCGTCTGCACGCCGTAAGCAGTGTCGGTCCGCGCCGCCTGCTGCGCGATGCCGTTGAACAGCAGGTCGCCCAGCCAGTCCGGCGAGTAGTTCAGCGAGCTGTAGCGAGTGTACAGCGAAAACTCCACGTCGACGTCGCGCACGTGCTTTTGCAGCGAGAGAATGGCGAAGTCGGTTTCCTCGCGCTGGTTCTCGTTCAGGTTGCTGCTGTTGAACTGCGAAGTGCCGTTGACCGGGAACCCCAGCGTCGGCTGCCCTGGATTGTTGGGAATCTGGAAATACCCGTTGAACCCTCCCAGAATCAGGCTCAATCGCGTGTCCGGATCGACGATGCCGCCGACATAGGCCAGGCCGTGGAACTGGTTGGTGGTGTCGTGGATCGCCCCGAACTTATACGTCGGATTCTCGATGCCGCGGTCGTCGTGCAGGTAGTCGCCGGTGACGAACCAGTTCACCGGCCCGCTCTGTCCGCCGTACTCGAAGCTGGGTTGCGCCCAGTTCCACTGGCCGCCATAGGCCGACAGCGTCAGGCCGGGGCTGGTGATGCCGGTCTTGGTCTGGATATCGACCACGCCCGCGGTCTGGAAGCCATACTGCGCCGGCAGCGCGCCGGTGATCAGCGTCATGCTGTTGGCGAAGCGATCGTCGATCGCCTGGCCGAACACCGACAGCCCCTCCGGCAGTTCCACGCCGTTCAGGCGGTATTGCACGTTGGCATGCTCGCCACGCAGATGGATCTGCCCGAAACTGTCCTGCGCGACGCCGGGCGCCTGCAACAGCACCTGGTTGAGCGGCGCGTTGTCGCCTTGCGGGATGGTTTGCAACGCCTCGGGCGAAAAGCCGTAAACGCTGGCACCGAGGCTCGGCTGAATTTGCTGGCGCGCGACGTCGAGCCGGCGTGAGATCACGTCAATATCGAACGACAGGTCGGTCGCAGCGGGCGGCGTGTCGGCGGCCCAGGTTCGGGTAGCAGGGAGGCCAACGGGGAGGAAAGTGCCAAGCACGGCAGCCAGGCACAGTGTGGAGCGTGGGCGCATCGCGGGGCCGCTTCCGAACCGGGTGTGGGGGGTAGAGAATACGCGGGTGAAGTTACGTTATAACATAACATTCGGAGCTGCCAGACAACCCGCCCCGCCGGGACACCAGCCTATGCGGCTGGGCGCGCCAGGTCCGCGCGTGATCCCGGCGTGGCATCGGGCCCCACCGGTCAAACGCGCGTGGGCCGCCTCCGCGCTGCTGCACGCCTCCGCCTTGGGGCTGCTCCTGCTCATCGTGCGCGTCGTGATTCCGGCGCCGCCGGTGGTCCCGACGGTGGAGCTGGTGTTCGAGCCGGCGGCGGCACCCACGCCGGCAGCGGCACCGGCCCAGGTGGAACCAGCGCCATCACCGCCCCAGTCGCCACCGGCGCCATCGCCGCCCCAGTCGCCACCGGCGCCATCGCCGCCCGAGCCGACGGCGCCACCACCCCGGCCGGAGCAACCACCCCCGCCCGTGCCGGAGCAACCGCCGCCGCCCATGCCCGAGCCACCGCCGCCGCCCGCGCCGGAGCCGCCTCTGCCGGAGGCAGTGGCCGAGCCACTGCCATTGCCGCCGCCCCCGCCGCCACCTTCGCCGCCGAGGAAACGCCTGCCGCCCGCGCGGGAGCAGGTCAAAGAGAGTGCGCCAGCGCCGCCTCAGCCGGCTTCGCCAAGCCCCGCGCCCGAGGCGGTGACACCCACGCCCGCCCCGGCAGAAGCGTCGCCACCCCAGATCAGCGCGTCTTGGAGGCAGGCGCTGGCGGCCTGGCTCGCCTCCCACAAGGTCTATCCGGAGGAGGCGCGCCGCCGCGGCGAGGAGGGCAACGTGACATTGCGCTTCACCGTGGAGCCGTCAGGCCAGGTGGTAAACGTGGCGGTGGTGCACGGCTCCGGCTCGGCACGGCTGGATGCGGCAGCCGAGGCGATGCTGCGCAACGCCGCGCTGCCGCCGTTCGACCCGACCATGCGCCAGGCGCCGGTCACCGCGACGGTGCAGATCCGATACGCGTTGGAGAACTGAACCGCCGCCCGAGTTGACGCGCCGCACCCCCTGGCGAACGATACGCCAAACAGCAGGGGAGGCCCGCCATGCGGGTTTGCGTGTACGGCGCCGGCGCGATCGGCGGCCATCTGGCGGTGCGTTTTGCTCGCGGTGGCGCCGACGTGTCAGTGGTGGCGCGCGGCCCGCATCTGGCGGCGATCCAGCGCGATGGCCTGACCGTGCACGCGGTCGATGGCAAGCACCACGTCAGGCTGCCGGCCAGCGACGACCCGGCACGGCTCGGCAAGCAGGACGCCGTGGTGGTCACGGTGAAGGCGCCGGCCCTGCCGCAGGTCGCCGCCCGGGCAGCGGCGCTGCTCCGCGCCGACACCAGCGTGGCCTTCGTGATGAATGGCATCCCCTGGTGGTATTTTCATGCCCTGCCCGGCACGCTGGAGGGCCACCGGCTGCCGCGCATCGATCCAGACGACGTGTTGTGGCGTGCGGTCGGCCCAGAGCGGGCGATCGGCGGCGTGGTCTATGCCGCCAGCGCGGTAACCGCGCCCGGCGTGATCGAGGTCGAACAACCGCGCAGCCGCGTGGTGTTCGGCGAGCCGGAAGGGCGCCTGTCGGACCGCGCCGAGGCGCTGGCCGCGCTGTTGCGCGCCGGCGGCATCATCGGCGAGGTCTCGCCCGACATCCGCACTGAGATCTGGAACAAGTTGATCAGCAACCTGGCCGGCGGCACTCTGGCGGTGCTGGCCGGTGCCGCGCCGTGCGACGTCTATGCCGAACCGGTCTGCGCCGCGGCCGGCGAACGCGTGATGGAGGAAGCGGCTTCCATCGCCGAGGCGCTCGGGTCCAAGCCGAACCGCAACTTCGCGCAGCGCATCGCCAGCACCCGCGCCATGGACCACAAGCCGAGCATCCTGCAGGACCTGGAGCTGGGCCGTCCGATGGAGATCGATGGGCTGTTCGACGCGCCGCTGGAGCTGGCACGGCTGGCCGGCGTCGCGGTGCCGACGCTGGAACTGCTGGTTGGGCTGGCGAAGGTGCGGGCGCGCGGCGCCGGGTTGTACGCCGGCTGAACGGAACGGAGGAGAATCCCCATGGAAATGCGCGTATTCGGTCGCTCGGGCATGCAGGTCTCATTGCTCGGGTTCGGCTGTGGCGGAGTCGGCGGGTTGATGGTGCGCGGCGCGCCGGCCGACCAGGACAAGGCGGTCGCCCGGGCGCTGGAAGCCGGGGTGAACTACTTCGACACCGCGGTGCAGTACGGCAACGGCGATTCCGAGCGGAACCTCGGCCGCGTGCTGCGGACGTTGAAGCCGGAGAACGCGATCGTCGGCACCAAGGTGCGGCTGCCCGCGACGGACTTTGGCCGCATCCGCACCGCAGTGGCGGAGTCACTGGAAGCCAGCCTGTGGCGGCTGCGCCGGGAGCGGGTGGACATCTTCCACCTGCACAACGCGATCAGCACCGCCGGCGGCGGCGAGACGCTGAGCGTCCAGCAGGTGCTGGGCGAGGTCGTCCCGGCGTTCCAAAGACTGCGCGACCAGGGCAAGACACGGTTCCTGGGCATTACCGCGGTGGGGGACACGGCGGCGCTGCGCCAGGTGGTCGACGCCGGCGACTTCGACAGCGCGCAGGTCAGCTACAATATGCTGAACCCCAGCGCCGCGGTGGCGCTGCCGGAGGGGTATCCGGCGCAGGACTACGCACGGCTGTTCGAGCATACGCAGGCGGCCGGCGTCGGCGTGATCGGCATCCGCGTGCTGGCCGCCGGGGCGCTGTCCGGCGTGGCCGAGCGCCATCCGGTCGCCAGCCCACCGCCGGAGCCGATCGGCTCGGCGCTCAGTTACGATGCGGACCTGGCACGGGCGCGCCGGCTGATGCCGCTGGTGACCGAGGGGTTCGCGGACTCGCTGGCCGAGGCGGCGGTGCGCTTTGCCATTGCGCATCCGGCAATGGGCACGATTCTTGTGGGCATGGCGACGCCGGAGCAGTTCGAACAATCGCTGGCGGCGGTGCAAAAAGGTCCGCTGCCACAGGCCGCACTGGATCGGCTGGCCGAGTTGCAGCGTGGGTTCGTCGGGGAACGACGGTGAAAATGGGGAACTGCGCATTCGGCGTGCGCCCCGTACGTCATGGCCGCGCGCTCCCTTCGTCATGGCCGGCACAAGGCCGGCCATGACGGGGGGGCGGGTCCGGGGCTCGTCCGTAACCGCACAGCGAAGGAGCACAGCATGATCGATCCGGCCACTGACCGCGTACTGGTCACCGGCGCCGCCGGCGCGATCGGTTCCGCACTGCGCGTCGGGCTGCGGCCCGCGTGGCGGCATCTGCGGCTGACCGATATCCGCCCGATCGCCGATCCGGCCAACAACGAGGAACCCGTCATTACCGATATCGGCGACCGGGCCGCGCTGGAACGCATGATGCAGGGGGTCCAGGCCGTCGTGTACATGACCGGCGTCGGCGGCGACTACACGCTGGAAGACCTGTTCCGCGTCAACGTGCGCGGCGTGTTCGACGTGTTCGAGGCGGCGCGGCTGAACGGTGTGCAGCGCATCGTGTATGCCAGCAGCAATCACACGTTCGGCTGTTATCCGATAACCGAGCACGTCACGCCGGCGTTGCCGCCACGGCCCGACAGCCTGTATGGCGCGTTCAAGGTGTTCGGCGAAACGATGCTGCGCGAATATTTCGAACGGCACGGCATTCGTTCGGCGTCGCTGCGCATCGGCACGTTTCGCACGCTGCCGATCGACCAGCGTTCTCTGGCGACGTGGCTGAGCCCGGGCGACGTGGCGCGGCTGGTGGATTGCGCGCTGCGCCATCCCGATCCCGGCTGCCTGGTCGTGAACGGCTATTCCAATAACACGCGACTGATGAACTTTGATCCGAACTGGGAGTTTCTTGGCTACCGGCCGCAGGACAACGCCGAGGACTACCTGGAGATGCTGCGAGCCAAGGGGGTGGACGTGGACGGTCCCTGGGAATGGCCGGAGCATGGCGGCTCGCATGCCCGCGCACCGGAACGGCCGGCGCGGTGAGTACGGGGCGGCCTGATTTCCACCGGACGGGCTGTCAACGATCCCGGACCGCCTCGAGCCGGCTCGCTAGCGCCGCCGCGGCGTGCGGCTAGAGCATTTTCGGCCTGAGCGGGAAAGCTGGCCGTTACCCGTCGTTGCGAGGAGCGCAGCGACGAACAGTTTCCCCGCCTGGGGAGCCACTGCCGGCTCGTCAGGCGGGGGACTGTTCGCCGCTTTCACACCTCGCAATGACGGGGTGGCTGCGACACCTTCAGGCAGCCGGAAGATGCTCTACGCCTTCACCATCGGACAGCCGCCCTCGTTTTCCGGCCGGAATGCTTGCTCTGCCGGAGTTTCGGACAACTGGCGATAATAGTCCCAGGGGTATTTCGAGTCGGACGGTGCCTTAACCTGGAACAGGTACATCTTGTGGATCTTGCGACCGTCCTGGCGGATCCGGCCGGTGCCGAATATCGGATCCTCGGTGGGAATCTCCTTCATGCGCACGACGGTCGCGCGGCCATCCGCCTTCGCCGCGTCAACGCTCATCGCCAGAACCGTCTTCAGATAGTGGATGGTCGCCGAATACATCCCCGCCTGGGTCGAGGCTGGCATGAACCCCCTCATCTCCGCCGCGAACCTGCGGCCAAACGCGCGCGAGGCATCGTCCCGGTCCCAGTAGTAGCAATCGGTCAGGATCAGTCCCTGGGCGGCGGGCAGACCGATCGCATGCACCTGCGGAATATGGAACAAAGTCGCGGCGATCTTCATGCCGTGGCTGGTCAGGCCGAACTCGGAAGCCTGCTTGATCGTGTTGCCGGCATCCGCCCCGGCATTGGTCAGGCCGAGCACCTTTGCGCCACTCGCCTGCGCCTGCAACAGGTAGCTGGAGAAATCCGTGGTGCCGGGAAACGGATGTTTGGCGACGCCGAGCACCTTGCCGCCCATTTTCTCCACCATCGCGCGGGCATCGTTGGTCAGCGATGCGCCCATGGCGTAGTCCGCCTGGATGAAGAACCAGGTGTCGCCGCCGCGCTGCACCATCGCCCGTGCGGTGGAACTCGCGAAGGAATACGAGTCATAAACCCAGTGCACGTGGTTCGGTCCGCAGGCCTTGCCGGTCAGGTCGGAGGTCGCCGGCCCGGTCAGCATCAGCACCTTGTTGCGTCGTTCCGCCACGGTGCGCAGCGCCAGTGCGCCGGCGGAAAACGGCACATCGAAGATCGCGTCCACACCCTCCCGGTCGAACCAGGCGTCGGCGAGGCTGACATAGGTGTCGGTCTTGGTGCCCGCGTCGGCGCTCATCAACTCGACCTTCAGCTCCGGATGCTCCTGCGCGAAGTCGGCGATCGCGAGCTTTGCGGCGACGACCGAGCCGGGGCCGGCATCCTCGGAATAGGGGCCGCTCATGTCGGTGAGGATGCCCAGGCGGATCGGCTGCGCGTCGCGGCCGCGGCGAGGCCGCATTACGGTGGCGACGGCGGCGCCGCCGAACATGGCGGCACGGCGGGACAGTGACATCATCGCAGGTCCTCCAGACAAATTTCGATGCCCGTATCAGATGATACCACACGCCGGCGCAAGACGATCCCCTGCTCGCATCAGGGCACCGCTGCGACCGCGGGCACCGTTCTGCGCGCGGCGGTTCGCGGCATCCACAGCGCGCAGCCGAGCGCCGTCAGGGTGGAAACCAAGGAGGCGGCGGCGAGCGCATAAATCCCCGCCTCGAAGCTGCCGGTGGCGTCCTTGGCGTAGCCCACGATGATCGGGCCGAGATAGCCGCAGAAATTGCCGATCGAGTTGATGAAGGCGAGGCCGGTGGCCAGCGCCGGTCCGGTGAGGAACGCAGAGGGCGTTGGCCAGAACGGCGCCTTCATGCCGTAGAAACCGACTGTGGCAAGCGAGAACGCCGCCAGCACCCAGAACACGCTGCTGTGCAGAATCGCGCCCAGCATCAGGCCCACCGCCCCACAGGCGCAGGTGATCGTGAGCGTCCAGTAGCGGTCCTTGGTGCGGTCGGAAATGGCACCGCTCACGATCATACCTATCGTGCCAAAGACATACGGTACCGCAGTGAGCAACCCTGCCCGGGTGTTCGACATACCGAGGCCCTTCAGGATTTGCGGCAGGAACAGGACCAGCCCGACGCCGCCCATGCCGACGCCGGCGAACAGCACGGTCAGCACCCACACCCGCGGATTGACCATCGAGGAGAGGATCGAGTGAGTGCGGACCGATTCGATATCGTGTCGTTCCTGCCCGATCTCGGACGCGAGCCAGGCGCGCTCCTCCGGCGTGAGCCATTTCGCTTCGCTCGGCCGCTCGGTCAGCAGGAACCAGACAGAGACGCCGATCAGTGCGGTGGGCACCCCCTCACCCAGGAACACCCATTGCCAGCCGTGCAGGCCCAAGATGCCGTCAAGCTGCAGGAAGGCGGTGGAGAGTGGCGCGCCAATGGCGGTGGACAGCGGAATCCCGATCAGGAATCCGGCCACCACTTTGGCGCGATGGCGCTGGGGGAACCAACGATGGAAATACAGCAGCATGCCGGGGAACAGCCCGGCCTCGGCCACGCCGAGCAGTACGCGGATGGTGAAGAAGCTCCACGGGCCGACGGCGAAGGCGGTTGCCGCGGACAGCAGCCCCCAGCTCACCATGATGCGGGTGATCCAGATGCGCGCGCCAACTTTCTCCAGGATGAGATTGGAGGGGACTTCCAGCAGGCAGTAACCCCAGAAGAACGCGCCAGCGGCGAGGCCGTAGATGTAGGCGGAGAGGCCGATGTCTTTGTTCATCGTCAGCGCCGCGAAGCTGACGTTGATGCGGTCGATATAGCAGAGGATGTAGAGCAGGAAGCAGTACGGGACCAGGCGCAG
>Ga0209415_10018121_pt1 | contig 11135 bp, 8 predicted proteins | sample PeaSoiSIISIP2007_FD_187696 | JGI IMG/M metagenome (GOLD analysis project Ga0209415, IMG submission 187696) | Peat soil microbial communities from Weissenstadt, Germany - SII-SIP-2007 (SPAdes) (version 2) | ecosystem: Environmental > Terrestrial > Soil > Wetlands > Peat | place: Germany...
CGCCCGCCGTGGTCCGTCGGGACCTCTGGGCCTATCCGGCGACGCTCGCGTTCCTGGCGTCACTGGGCATCGTCGTGCTGCGAAGGCGTTGGCCGTGATCGCCTTCGAGTCGTTTGCCCTGCTGCGGCCGTGGTGGCTCCTGGCGATCCCGGCGGTGGCGCTGCTTCTTCGTCTCACCCGGACGAAAGCCGCCGGGCTCGCGGGCTGGGACCGGGCGGTCGATCCGCCGCTGCTCGCCGCCATGCTGCGCCGGGGCGGAGCCGCCGGAGCCGGCGGCCCGGCGTTCCGCGCCGTCGGGACGGCGATCATGCTGACGGCGCTGGCGCTCAGCGGCCCCGCCTTTCGCTCCACCGACGGCGACAGGTTCCGCAATCTCGACGCCACCCTGATCGCGATCGACCTGTCCGCCGAGACGACGGGTGCGCAGCCGTTGCGGCAGGCCAAGACCGCCGCCCATTTGGTGCTCGACCGGGCCGGCGCCCGGCAACTCGGGCTCATCCTCTATGCGGGCGATGCCTATCTGGCGAGCCCGCTCACCGATGATGCTGCCGCCACCAGCGCGACGGTGTTCGCGCTCGATGATCAGACGGTGCCCGATCCGGGCGCCCGCCCGGACCGGGCGTTGGCTCTGGCGCGTGGCATTTTTCGTGACGCGCGGATCCTCGGTGGTGACGTCGTGCTGATCACGGCGGGACGCGGGCTCGATCAGGCCGCCATGCGCGAAGCTCGCGCGCTGGCCGACGAGGGCCACGCCGTGCATGCGCTGCTGGTGCCGCCGGGCGCGCCGAGCGACCTGTCGGATGCGGCGCGCCGCGCCGCCCTGGCCGCGATCGCCACCGCCGGGCATGGACTGGCCGGCGAGGCCGGTCGGCCGGACGCCGTGCTGGCGGACATCGCGAACCGGGCGATCCGCCATACCGGGGCCAGTGCGGTCAGCGGGCTCGCCTGGCGGGACCTCGGGCGGTTCCTGCTGGTCGCCGCGGCGCTGCCGCTGCTGCTCGCGTTTCGCCGGAGCGCGTCATGAGGATGTCGATGCGGCTCCTGGCGGCGGTCCTGGTCCTGCTCCTTCCGGCGGCCGGCATCCGGCTCGAGGGCCGGCATCTCGTCGGCCGGGCGCTGCTGACGATGGGATATTCGTCGGCCGCGGCACAATTTCTCGACGATCCGGCGTGGCGCGGGGCGGCGCTGTATGCGGCCGGGCGATGGCAGGAGGCGGCGGACGCATTCGGGCCCGGCGTCGCGCTCGCCTACAACCGAGCCAATGCGCTCGCCCGCGCCGGACGCTACGCCCAAGCGCTCGAGGCGTACGACACCGCGATCGACGCCGATCCGGACAATGCCGATGCGCAATTCAACAAATCGCTGGTCGCGGGGCTGCTCGCCGAGGCGTCGGACCATTCCGATGGCGTCAGCGCGGTCCTGGCGAGCTCCGCGGCGAGCGAGCGGCGGCAGGGCAGCAGGCTGCCGTCCGCGGAAGGCCAGACCAGCGGCACCGGGACCGGATTTGCCGGCACCCAGGAGGGATCGTCGAGCCGCGCTCCCCAGGGCGGCAGCAAAGTCGGACGGCGCGGCACGGGCGAGCAGACGTCCTCCGACTCCGGCGCCGGCCAGGCGACCGGGTCGGCGAGCGACGCGGCCGGCGCGGGCCGCAGCGGCGGCGTGATGGTCGACGTCGCCGGGATGATCCGCGCGCGCGACCGGCGGTACTCCCGCATGCTCGAGGTGCGATCGGTCGAGCCGACCGCGCAATGGCTGTCGACGCTGCCCGACGATCCGGGGCAATTCCTCAAGCTCAGGATCCTCGCCGAGCAGGCGCGCCGCAAGGCGCGCTCCGCGGTCGATCGGCGGGACGACGATTGATGAAGTTGGGTTCCGGGACAAGGACTTTGATCGCGCTCGCCGTCATCGCAGCGGCCGCTCACTTTGGCCGTGCCGACGCGCAGGCTCCGGCGATCGACCCGTCGATCGGCCGGGTCGACGTGACGGTCGAGCTGCCCAAGGAGACGCCCTACGTGGGTGAGATGCTTGTGGTGCACATGCGCTCCACGGTCCGGGCGAACGTGGCGTTGCATGCGATCCGCCAGCCGTCGCTGGCCAACTTCGACTGGCAGCAATTCGGCAAGGACGGCGATTTCCAGGACATGCGCGACGGCTTCTGGGTCGCCGGGGTCGAGCGCGTGATCGCCGTCTATCCGCGCCGGGCCGGCCGGCTCACCATCGATCCTTTCGTTCGTCACGTGACCGTCATCACGGCCGCCAACGAACGCGTCGAGGCGGAGTTCGCCTCGCACCCGGTCGAGATCGAAGTGCGCGACCATGACGGCGTCGGCGCGGCGGGCGACTGGTGGCTGCCCGCCAGGTCGGTCAGGATCACCGACAGCTGGGAGCCGCGCCCCGACCGGATCGGGCCCAACGAGACGGCGCGCCGGACCCTGACGGTGGAGGCAGTCGGCATCACGGCGGATCGTCTTCCGCCGCCGCCGAGCCTGCGCGCGCCCGGCGTCATCACGTTCGCCGCCCCGGTCGAGCGACAGACCATCGTGACCACCGAAGGTCCGATCGCCCGCGCCGTGTACCGCTGGGACGTCCGGCCGGTGTCGGACGCGGCGGCGGCGGTGCCGGCGATCCACCTTCCGTGGTTCGACACGACGGAGCGCCGGATGCGCGACGCGGCCGTTCCCGAGCAGCGGGTGAGCTTCGTCGGCGCGCCCGGCGCGGAGCCCGCGAGGCCCGCCGCCGGGCCAGCGTTCGGCCTGCTGTCGGCCGCGTCATTGACGGCGGGGGCCGCGAGCTTCGTTTGGACCGTCGCGGTCGTGTTCCTGATCGCCACGTCGGGCCTGTCGCGTCGTGCCGGATCGATGATCCGGGCGCCGTCGCGCCGGATCCTTGCCGGTCTGCGCGGCGCCGCGCGCCGCGGGGATCTCGCTGCATTCAGGGCCGCGCTCGACCGGCTGGCCCGGCTCGATCGCGATCGCTGGCAGGGCGTCGCCGCAGACCGCGACATCGCCGGCGGCCTCGCTGCCGTCGATGCCGCCCTGTTCGCTGCCGACGCGCGGACGACGCCCGCCCTGGTCCCGCTCGCACGCATCGTCGCCGCCGCCTGGAAGACGTCGGACCCGCCGGCCGCGTCCGAACCCAGCGTCCTGCTGCCGGTCGACGGTCCCGCGCAGGGTTGAGCCGGGGCTGCCGCGGCTCCTGCTGCACGTCAGTCGCGGCGGAACACGACGGCGGCGAGCCATCCCGTCATGATGGCGAGGACGACGGTCGCCAGTCCGTAGAGGAAACCGTGGTCGCGCGCCGCGCCGGCGACGAATTGCTCGAAGCCGACCTTGACGATCTCCAGCGCCGAGTCCTGCGACGCCAGGAGCTTGCCGTCGAGAAACAGCTTGACCTCGACCCGGTAGATGCCGATCGGGCTGTTCGCCGGCAGCTGGATGCCGGCGCGAAACAGGTTGGGGGTGAGGAACGTGACGCCCTTGCGGTCCTCGCGATAGAGCCCGTGCTGACGGTTGAGCCGGAGAAACGCGGCGCGGAACGGGTCGTTGTTGACGACGCCGCCGCTGTCGCCGGAGATCACCGTGTTGTCGATGCCGATCTGCTGTCGCCGCTGCGTCTCCTGATTGGCGATGGCGTCGATCTCCTTGTTCGACAGCACCGCCAGGTAGGCCGGCGAATCGACGAAGGTGCGGGAATCGGCGTTGACCCAGATTCCAACTACCCGTTCCTTCTGCCGGGTGACAACATCCTGTCTGGGACCGGTCACCGTGACCACGATGTCGTAGCCGGGATTCTGCCGCACCGTGCCGTTGGGCTCCACGGTCCCGAACAGCACCAGCTCGGCACCGGAGAAGCTCGAGTTGATCAGCACCCGATGGCTGGACAGCGCGAACACGAGGCGCTCGGCCGCGGCCGGCGAGGCCGCCGCAAGCGCCAGAACGAGCGCGATGCCGAGCGCCGATATCCGCATCATTGGCCCTCGACCCGCAGCGAGAACAGCTCGTCGGGCTTGATCACCAGGTCGATGGCGAACCTCAACCCCACCAGCAGCACCAGAATGCCGAGCAGCAGGCGAAGCTGCTCGCCGCGGATCTTCTGCCCGGCCCGCGCGCCGAACTGTGCGCCGATCACGCCCCCGACCATGAGGATGAGCGCCAGCACGGCATCGACCAGGTGATTGGTCGCCGCATGCATCACGGTCGCCGAAGCCATGGTGACGAGGGTGAGAATCATCGAGGTCCCGATCACCACGCTGGTCGGAACCCGCATGATGTAGATCAGCGCCGGAACCAGCAGGAAGCCGCCGCCGATGCCCATGATGGCGCCGATGAAGCCGATCGCGAACCCGATGACCCACAGCGGAATGACCGAGACATAGATCTTCGACTGCTTGAACCGCAGCTTGATCGGCAGGCCGTGGATCCACATGTGGCTGCCCGGGCGGCGGACCTCCGCCGGCTTGCCCTGCCGGGCGCGGGAGATCGCGCGCACGCTCTCGGCGATCATCATCAGCCCGACGGTGCCGAGCAGCGTCAGGTAGGAGAGCCCGATGACGAGGTCGAGCTGGCCGACGGCGCGCAGCTGGGAGAACAGCCAGACGCCGATCGTCGTGCCCAGAATGCCACCGGCGAGCAGCATGAGGGCGAGCGCCATGTCGATGGCGCGGCGCCGCCAGTAGGCGATGACGCCGGAGAACGAGGAGGCGGCGATGTGGGTGGATACGCTCGCCACCGCGACGGCCGGCGAGATGCCGATGAAGATCAGCAGCGGCGTCATCAGGAATCCGCCGCCGACGCCGAACATGCCGGAGATGAATCCGACCGCGAGCCCCATGAAGAACACGAGGAACACGTTGACCGGCAGGTCGGCGATCGGAAGATAGATTTCCACGGCCGCAGTCCGCCGGTTCGAGGTTCACGCCCGGAACCCCACGACGCGTGGTGCCGAATCGGCGGCCCGGACATCGGGGATGAGCGAATTGGCCGGGCGTCGCCCGCTGCTGGAGCGGGCGCGCCAAACCGTGGCAGTTCAGGTGCTACAGGATTTCCGTGATCGGGCGGGACGTCGGCCCGATCAAGGCAATCCTGCGGACAAATCGACGCTCTTCGCGGCGCGTCTGCGCGCGGGGGGCGCCTCTCGACAGACTAGGATCCTCGCGCGCAATGTCCAGCGGGCTCAGCAGAAACGCAAATCAATGTTAAGGCGCGAGGCGCGGCGCGACGCGTGCGTCACGACGATCCGGTCCGCCGTGATGCTGGCGTCGCAGCCTTCGGCTTTGCGCTCCGCGGGGTCGCCGACGCATGGTCCCAGCCGGCGGCCGGGGCCTTGACGTTGATCGCCTCGTCCGGCTGCGGGTCGGCGGTCCACGTCTGGACCGCGAGGCGGGCGGCGACCAGCGACTGAGGGTCGAGCCTGGCCGCGACCTCGTCGCGCTTCTTGCCGGCGTCGGCGTCGCCCTGGTCGGTGGCGAGCGCGAACCACTTGTAGGATTCGGCGAGGTTCTGCTCGACCCCGATGCCGCGCGCATAGAGGATGCCGAGATTGTACTGGCTGTCGGAAATTCCGCGGTCGGCCGCCTTGCGGAACAACTGCGACGCCATCTGGTAGTCGGGCTTGCCATCGAGGCCCTCCGCATAGAGCACCGCGAGGTTGTGCATCGCCTTGCCATTGCCCTTCTCCGCCGCCGCTGCGTACAGCTTGCGCGCGGCCTCGCGATCCTTCCTGGTTCCCTGTCCCTTCTCGTACAGGCTCCCGAGCCGATATTGTGCGGGTGCCAAGCCGCACTTGGCGGCGGCGTCGAGCCAGCGGATCGCTTCCTCGAAATTCTGGGCGACGCCGCGGCCCTCCGCGTAGCGGATGCCGATCTCGTAGGCCGCCGCCGCATTGCCGGCGGCGGCCGCCGCCCGCAGGTCCGGGGCGCCGATCGCAGCCGGCAGCTTGTCGGCGCCGGCCGGCACGGCAACGGGCACCGCGGAGACCGCGGCCAACTGGGGACGCGGCGGTGCTTCGGCGATGCCCGGCGGCTTTGCGGTCGTTCCGGTGACGTCGCCGATCGGCCCGATCATGAATTGCGAGGCGGCCGCGAACGGGGCCGGCCCTATGGCGGCGCCATCGGTGACCGAGACGGGAGCGGCGGGCGATGGGGAAAGCTCCGACCGTTTGTCGGGCGCCGGCACCGGCGGGCGCGGCGGAGCCACGGGGGCGGGCGGCATGACCGGAGTGTGGATGGCATCGCCGGCGGAGCGGTTTTGCGGCAGGGGCACACTCTCGTGCGGCGCAGGGTCGTTCGTGCTCGCGCGCGGCGGCTCCACGGCCGGGCGCTCGCCCGAGCCCAGCATGTTGGTAAGCACGTGCAAGGTGCCGATCACCAGGAGAAAGGCCGCGATGCCCAGCACCAGCGGCCGGCGGCTCCTGGCCAGCTTGTCGCGGATCGCGTCCAACGTCGAGGGCCTGCTCTCCCCGGCGGCAGGCACGCCGGCCGACGGGTCGGCGGCAGCGGCCTGGGCGGCGCGGCGCGCCGCGGCGATGAAATTCGCCTTGCCGCCGGACTCGGCCGGGCTCGTCGGCTTGATGGCTCCGAGCGCCGCTTCGGACGCCGCGATGCGCTCGGCCGTCGTGGTCAAGACTCGACCGGACGGTGCTCCGGAGCCCGGCTCGAGCGGATGATCGGCCGGCAGATCGGCGTCCCGCGCCGGGCTTCGGGCCTGCCGGGTCGGCGGCGACAACGGCTGAGCCTGCGCGAACGCCCCGACCTCCGCCCGCGGCGCGACGGCGTCTGTCGCGTGGGACGACCGGGCATGGGCGTCCTGCAGATCGGTCTCGATCATCGCGAGCCGGTCGACCATGCGCTCCAGCGTGCCGTGCACGGCTTCCAGGGTGTCCTGGGTGCGGCGATCGATCGCCGCCTGGGTGTGGCGCAGCTCGGCGATATCCTGCTTGATCGCGTCCACGTCGCCGGCGCTCTCGGCGGACTGGTCGAGCATCTCCCTGGCCGCCGCGCGCGCCGCGACCTGGGCGGCTTCGATCGCGTTGTCGCGGGCGTCCCTGAGCTCCGCCATCAGGTCGGTCATCGTACGCTCGACCGCACCGAGCTGGCCGAGACGGCCGTCGGAGGCGTCGAGCTTCTGCGCCAGCCGGACGATCTGCTCCTGAAGCCGGTCGAATGCGGCCGGATCCGGACCCGCCGGCCGCGTGGCTTCGAGGCGGTCCGCGAGGGTGTTGATCAGTGCATCGAAATTCGGCGGGATGCCCTGGCCGGGGTCGGCGGAACGCGTCTCGAGTGCCGCGGCGAGCGCGTCGACCCGCTGGGCGAGGGCCTCCATGTCGCGGCCGCCGTCTCGGCTGGCGCCGACGACATGGTCGAGCTTCTGTCCGATCAGGCGAACGTCGCTGGCAAGCGCCGCGATCGCATCGCCCGAAGCGACGTGGCCGGCGATGACGCGCAACTCGCCGATCGCCTGCTCGAGATGTTCCAGGATGTCAGGATCGAGCCCGCGGGCGGCCAGCACGTCGATCTTGGCCGACAGCGATCTCACCTCGTCGTCGAAGCCGGCGACGCTTTCGGCCGGGGCGAGCCCATTGAGCGCGTCGCGGATGTCGGCGAGGCCCTGTTCGACATTGGCGAGCTCCGGCGAATGGTTGGCCTCCTCGGCGACGTCGACGCGCTCGGGCAGGCCTCGGATTCCCGCCTGCAGGCCTTCGAGGATGCGGCGCGGCAGGGCGTCGGTGAGCGTCCGGCCGATGTCCGCGAGGTCGCCGCGCAGGTTCGCGACCTGCTCGTCGACGCGGCACGGAGCGCGCAGCGTCTCGAGCTGTGCGGTGATCTCCCGCAGCTGCGCCTCCAGGCCCGAGAGGTTCTGCACCGGCGATGCCTGCGGCTCCGCGATACGAGACGCCGCGGCCTCGGCGACCCGTGCGGCCGGCATGTCGACGGCGTCGAGCACGCGCTGACGGGCGGAGATTTCGGCGATCGCGCCCTCGATCTCGGACAGAAAGCCCGCCCCGGGCGGCGCCGCTTTCGCCGGCTCGCGATTGGGCGCCGCGGGCGCGCGGTCGACCGCCGCGCCGCGTCGCTCCCGCCCGTCCGCGTTGGGACGCGCGGCGATCATCGGGTCGAGCTTGGCGTTCAATCGCATGATCGCTTCGGCGAGGCGCTGCGAGGTCGCCCGGTTTTCCGGTGCGAGGTCGCGCGCGATCGAGGTGAGGCGCTCCTCCAGCGCGCGCAGGGATGGCTCCACCCGCGCACACGCCTCCGCCGCCTCGGCGGGCTGCGGCGTCGGGAGCGCGGTGCGGGTCATCATGCGGTCGAGGCGCTGCGCCAGATGATCGAGCCGATCGTTGATGGCGACGAAGCCGCTGTCATCGGAACGCGCATCCTCGTCATGGGAGGATGGTCGCGCGCCGCCCGGTCGTACCCCGGACTCGGCGGCCGCCCCGACGATTGCCGCATTGATCCACTGGCCGAGCGACTGTCCGGAGCGCCGCGCCGCCTGGCGCGCCGTGTCCATCGCGTCCGGCTGCACCCCTTTGATGACGTTCACCGAGGAACCAGGTCTCATGCTCGCAGCCAGTCTTTCGGCACTGAAGGGCGGAGCCCCGTGGAACCGGATGTCGTTAACGGGAAGCGCACATTCGACGCGGTCTGCTGCTCTCGACTGTAGTTTTTCAGCTTTACGGTAAAGAACGCGTTAACGGCGGCCCGACGCCGGGCGCGCGTCCCGGCCGCTCGATGCATCCTGGCCATCCGCGTCGGCCGGGCCGCCGCACCGGCAACTCGCCAGGTGCCGTAGGGGTGGGTCGGTATTCGTATAAGTACTTACGTGAGAATTAGCATCATCGTGACGAAAATGAGCGTCCGGTCTCGATTCGAGCAAGTATGAATACGTATTTCGCTGGTATATCAGCGTATTTTGGCCTTCTGAATGCTCAATCTTCTGGATTTTCTCACGCAGCGTCACTACAGTGGTTGGCAGAACGGCCCGGTTGCCGGGCTATCGCTCGGTAACACCGAGCACGGGAACAGCGAGAAGGTGTCTGTGATGTCCAACCAACTCCAATCCAATGCAGCCCGTCAGGATGTGGTGTGGGTCGAGAATCCGCCTGTGCCGGACCAGGTCGCGGTGCCCACCGCGCCGGTCGAGTTCACCATCAGCGAGCTGTCCAGGGAATTCGGCGTGACCTTGCGGACGCTGCGCTTCTACGAGGACAAGGGGCTCATCTCGCCGCGCCGCCAAGGCCTGACCCGGCTGTACAGCCAGGCCGACCGAGACCGGATCGCGCTGATCCTCAAGGGCAAGAAGCTCGGCTTCATGCTCGGCGAGATCCGCCAGATGGTGGCCGCCGAGGAAGGCCACGGCGACAGCCATGCGCTCAAGCTCAGCCGCGAGAAATGCCTGGAGCAGATCGAACTGCTCAATCGCCAGCAGGCCGACATCGAGGACGCGCTCTTGGAGTTGCGCCAGATCTATGCGTCGCTGTCCGCCAAGATGGCCGAGGGCGACGCCGCGCATTGACGTCCGCTCCGGTCGACGCCGGTTCGAGCGCCGCCGCCGGCCGGTAGCCGTCGCTTCCATGGACTCCCCGCCGGTGCGCTGAAGCCTGTGACGGCGGGGACCTCGTCTCGATCGGCAGGCCGCTGATTCTGCGGCGACCTGACGCATCCTAGCCGGTTACCGTGGTCTGCGAGTGCCAGAGCGCGCCCTTGCGTCCGCTTGCGGTTTTTCGCTTTACGTTTACGTAAACTGGTGATAAGAGCTCGCCGCACGGATCCGGGCTGCCTCGGATCGACCAGCCAAGACTGCTCAATGACCGACATCGAACCTCCGGACCGCCGGGATCGCCGGGACCGCCGCGACCTCGCGGTGCCGGATCTCGTCGCCGGCTTCGATCGGGATGCGACCGGGGCCGACGTCTTCACCATCCGCGATCTCACCAGGGACCTCGGGGTGAGTGCCCGCACCTTGCGGTTCTATGAGGAAAAGGGCCTGGTGGACCCTCGCCGCAACGGCCAGGAGCGGCTCTACAGCCGCCGCGACCGGGCGCGGCTGAAATACGTGCTGATGGGAAAGAGCGTCGGCTTCTCGCTCGAGGAAGTCCGCGAGATGCTCGACCTGTACGACCTCGGCGACGGCGGCGTCACCCAGCTGAACGTGGCGCTGGAAAAATTCCGCGAACGGATCGACCGGCTCGCTCGGCAGAAGTCCGACATCGATCGGGCGATCACCGAATTGTCACGCGCCTGTCGGGCAGTCGAGGGGATGCTGGCCGCATCCGGTGAACAAAAGAGTTGACGCGAAGGAGAAACGCCATGCCGACCTACAAGGCTCCGGTGGACGAGGTGCTGTTCATCGTCAACGACGTCCTGCACATCGAGCGCTACAACAACCTGCCGGGTTTCGCCGATGCGACGCCCGACCTGATCGAAGCCATCCTCGGCGAGGCGGGGAAATTCTGCGAGCAGGTGCTGACCCCGTTGAACCGCGTCGGCGACACCGAGGGCTGCACCCGCCACCCGGACGGCAGCGTGACCACGCCGACCGGTTTCAAGGCGGCGTTCGAGCAGCTGGTCGAAGGCGGCTGGATCGGCATCTCGGCGCCGGTCGAGTACGGCGGCCAGGGCCTGCCGGTGATCGTGACGCAGGCCGTCAACGAGTTCATGGCGTCATCGAACATGGCGTTCGCCATGTATCCGGGCCTGACCCAGGGCGCGATCGCGGCTCTCGAAGTGCACGGCTCGCCCGATCAGAAGAAGACCTATCTGCCGAAGATGATCGCCGGCAACTGGACCGGCACGATGAATCTGACCGAGCCGCATTGCGGCACCGATCTCGGCCTGTTGCGCGCCAAGGCAGTGCCGCAGCCCGACGGCAGCTACAGGATCACCGGAACGAAGATCTTCATCTCGGCCGGCGAGCACGACCTGTCGGAGAACGTCGTCCACCTGGTGCTCGCCCGCATCGAGGGCGCTCCGGCCGGCATCAAGGGCATCTCGCTGTTCGTGGTGCCGAAGTTCCTGCCGAACGCCGACGGCTCGGCGGGCACACGCAATGCCGTCATGTGCGGCTCGATCGAAGAGAAGATGGGCATCCACGGCAACTCGACCTGCGTGATGAACTACGACGGCGCGACCGGCTGGCTGG
>Ga0209415_10018123_pt1 | contig 11134 bp, 8 predicted proteins | sample PeaSoiSIISIP2007_FD_187696 | JGI IMG/M metagenome (GOLD analysis project Ga0209415, IMG submission 187696) | Peat soil microbial communities from Weissenstadt, Germany - SII-SIP-2007 (SPAdes) (version 2) | ecosystem: Environmental > Terrestrial > Soil > Wetlands > Peat | place: Germany...
AGGTACAGGTCGACCACGTGCCCGACCGTGGCATCAGGCCCTGATCGCTTGTCACAGGCGCGGGCCAGCGGGTTGAACGCCTTGGCAGACAGCACGGCTGCCAGGCAGCCGACCGGGCATGCCCGCGTGATCGCGTGCGCGCCGCAGGTGCACGCGTGTGCGGCAGCTCGATGCGGTTCTGCCGGGTCGTTGTGCTCAGGCATCAGGTGCCGTCCCTCCGGTCGCGTGCCGCGCCGCCCGGGAGGGGTCGTCGGCGGGGTGCGCGTGGCCGCTAGCGAAGTGGTAGGTGCTGCCGCGCGTGGTGGCGATGTCGGTGCCGTCCGGGGTGAAGATGTGCAGTTGCGGGTCGGTGGGGCCGGATGGTGCGCATTTGGTGCGGCCTCCGCCCAGGACGAGCCGGTGATGCCTGGCGAGCACGGAGCTGACTCCTTGGGCTGCTAGCGCGCTCTGCAGGTCGGCGAGCAGGGCCGCCCTGCGGCTGGCCTCTTCGCTGGCCAAGATCGGCGGGCGGGTTAATGGCGGGTTGTGTTCGTTCTCGGGCACGGGCTTGGATCTCCTGTCATGTCTATTGCTCTGTTTCTTCGTTACCCCGACAGCCCAATTGACCGAGAATTGCCGGGCATCGGTCCTTGCCGCGCCAGGCTGCGGTTTTGGCGTCGAGGCTGGGCGGCACCGGGTCGGCCGAAGATGTGCCGGGAATCCCGGCCGCGCCGCTTCAGGCATGCAGGTGACGCTAGGCCGCCAGAACAGAAGGCAGGGGCACAGTTTGTGCCCCTGCCTTTCCTGATGGCCTAGTCGAGCAGGCCCACCTTGCCGGCAAGCAGTTCTGCCTGGTGCCGCAGAGGTGCTGCTCCATCCTCAAGTAGCTCAAGCACGATGCGGCGGGCATACCCGTTGTAGCGGATTGTCTCTGGCGCGGCGGTGTATGCATCCTCCAGCGTACGCAAAGCGGAGTCCATGTCGTTGCCGAGATAATGGGCGCGGGCGGCCTCGATAAGGTGCCGTCCTCGTCTGGGCTGGGACGGGATCAACTCAGCGTGGATACGGCGCGCGAGCCTCACGCTCTCGCCGACATTGCGTAGCTCAACGTCCACCGTGAGCGCATGTGCGCCCATGATGATGCGCGAGAAGCTCGTCATGGGGTGGTAGTAGGCAGGGGGGAGATGATCGGCGATGTGCTTGGCCTTGTCCCAGCAGCGCCAGGCGTCTCCGCTGCGGCCAGCCTTGGCGGCGGTGTAGGCAGCCTCAAAGTGCAGCGCGCCGGCCATGGCGGCTAGGCCGGTGTCTGCATCGGGTGCGAGTGGTTCCAGCATGCGAAGCGCTTCTAGATTGACGTGATCGGCTGCGTCCCAGTCGCCGGCGTCGCGGTGTGCCTGGGCGAGCAGCCATGCTGCGCCGGCGATGGTTGCCGGGTCCTCGGATTCCTGGGCGGCCAGCATGGCACGTTCCGCCACGCGCCATAGCAGGTCTGGCGCCGGCTGGTAGGCCAGGTAGAACTGGGACAGGTTGTACGCCTCGGCAAGGATGGCGTGTGCCGCGCGGCGTTCGGTGCCTTGCGTGGCACGGGCAAGGTGCTGGGCGTCGCGGAGCAGGTCGGGAAGGATGCCGCCCAGCACAGTGCGGTGGTCGGGGGCGGAATGGCGCGCGGCCCATGACCGGGCCAGCCGAGCCCGCAGGTGCGCGGGATTGGGTGGCGGGCCGCTAGCGGTCAGTGTGTAGTCGTTGATCGCGGCCCGTACCTGCGGTAAAGCGGCGTGCCCGGGGCCGGTGAACATGCGGATGGGAATCGACTGGTCCCCGGTAAGGTCTGCCAGGTTGCGGATGTGGAGGACTTCGGCGATGCGCAGCAGTGTCGGCAGGCGCGGAGGCTGCAGCCGGTCGGTCTCCACCGCTTTGACCCAACTTGCCGACTTGCCTACGAGACCGCCGAGAACCTCGCGTGTCATGCCCCGACGTTCGCGCCAGTACCTGATGCGCCTGCCGGGGGACAGCGGCGCAGGATCTGGGGGTGTGGTTGCATCCATGCGGGAGTCCTTGCGCCTTCCCTCGCCAGTGCTCGTTGCCAGGTTATGCCGGCCAGCCTTCGGGTGCGAAGCGGATCGGATCGGTCACGCTGCGGGCGACCCGGGTGGGCCAGGACGGGTAAGGATGGAGGGTGCGGGGGAGACCTCAGGGGAACCCTGAGGTGACGGGGAAGGGTGTCCCTGAGGTGTCCCCCGCCCCGGTTCTCGGCGTGAGAGCCCGTAGCGCGCCGATGGTGCCGGGCGCGCGCCGACGCATGGTTGGTGGCGGTTTGGCGGGCCATCTCGTTCGGGGGTGTGGTTCCTCGGCCGGTGCTTCGCGGGTGCGCCTTGTTCGATGACTAGGCTGGGGCTGGCCGGCGGCGCGAGTGTTGTGGGTTGTCGCGTCGCCCTAGACTACGGCCAGATCCGCACGATCATGTTCGCTCGGACCGGCGTGGCCTCAGCCTGGCGCTGGCGATGGTTTGCCGTCGACCATCCGGTAGCTGAGGCTGGTGTTCGCGGTGTTCCTGATCAGCAGGTTCATGAACGTCTCGAGCTGCTGCCGCTGCGCGGTCGTCTTGGGTGCGTGCAGCTTCAGGAACTCCGCCCAGACCAGGATGAGGTAGTGACCCTTGACCAGCGCCTCCTCGATGCCCGTTCCGCTGCCGATCTGGTGCGTGGGGCCGGTCTTCGCCGGGAGCTGGGCGACGAACTCGGACGGCCCGGCGGCCAGGGCGGCCTTGCTCGCGGTCGTGAAGCTCTTCAGGTTGAACACGCCGATGGTGCCCATCATCTTGACGACCCGCGACAGGTAGGTGGCACGGACCTCCTGCGTGCAGCCGGCCCCGCGCACGGCCGTCTGGAGCGTGGCGCCGATCACCGCGCCGTGGCAGTTCTTACCGCCCGTCGTCGCTGAGCGGCTGTAGGTGACGCCCGCGCTGGCGAAGCTGGCCGGGAACAGCTCGGCGCCGCTCAGCGGCAGCGGATCGGTCGCCCGGGTGCCGATGTACAGCCACTTGCCCGCTGGCGGCGTGGCCGACGGGGTGGCTGGCGCAGGGGTGCTCTTGTGCTTGCCGTTAGCGGTCGGATGGCTCGCCGCGGGTGTCCGGCCGAGACCGCTGAAGAGAACCACGGCAACGGCGACGACTATCACGACAGCAGCCCCGATGGCCAGCCGGACCTGCTGCGGCCGTCCGTGACGTCTCGATCGGGGCGGGCCGGCCTGCCGGGCCCTGCCATGCGAGCCGCCGGACCGGCTGCGGGCCGTGGCGGCCGGGGCAGGCGGCTGCCGTCGGGCAGCCGGGCCGGTGCCGGTCCTGGCGCGATCCGCCTGACCGGGCGCCGGGTCCTTGATCGCCGGCAGCGAGTAGTCGGTGTCGAACTCGGTCGGGGTGATCGTGGCCGCGCTGAGCTGACGGGAGGAATTGCCGTAGCCCGCTTCGCGCCCCTCCGCGACGGCGACGCCCGGTCCAGGCGGGGCGCCGCGGTTCCACGCGGCGAACGGCCCGGGCGGGTAGGCAGGGGGCGGGTCGCCGGGAGCCGGCGGGAAGCCGCGGATCACGTTGCTGACGGTCGGCTCGGCCGGCGGCTGGTCGTACAGGTCGGTTCTCGACCAGCTGTGCCCGGCGCTGGTCAGGTCGTCTGACGCCCAGCTGTACCCGGCGCCCGGCAGGTCACCGGCGTCGTCGTATCCGGCACCTGGCTGACCGGAGTCGGCCCAGCCGTAGCCGGAGCTCAGCGGGTCCTGCTCGGCCCAGGCCGACCCGGCGGGCTCGTCCGGTGATGCCCACTCGGGATTGTGACCTGGCTGGTCGGAGGCGCTCCTGCCGGACCCGCCTGCCGCCGGGAAGGCCGGCCCGGCCGGATCAGGATCGGCACCGGCCCGGTCGCCTGCGCTCGAGTACGTCCCGGGGGCGGCGTGGCTTGCCCGGTAGGCCGGAGTGAACAGTGATGAAGCCCCGCCGTTCCCGCCGGTCCGCGGCGACGTCTCAGGACCAGGTGCCCGGTGCCGTCGGCCGGATGCCCCGCTAGGCACCCGTTCCCCTGCATTGCGCATGCGGTGAGCGTACCGTTCTGGCGGACTCGGTGAGCCCGGTAGTCTTGATTGCGACGACCGGCACCGGCGGTGCGAGCCGCAGTTACCGGATGCGATGCGTTATGCCGGAGTCTTTTGCCCTCGCAGGCAACTACCGGTATCCTTGCGTGACGTCCATCTGCGCCGGCAGGCCCGCGCGCCCGCCTGGCGGGCAGGTTAAGCTGCGGCCGGTGCTGCGGATATCCCACGCCGGGCCAGCAGACCGGGCGCGGGCGCAACCATTCAGGACTCACACGCGAAGGCTCATGACTGTGCGCACATTCAGCCCGAAGGCCGCCGATGTCCAGCGACAGTGGCATGTCATCGATGCCTCTGACGTCGTTCTCGGCAGGCTGGCCAGCCACGCCGCCACGCTGCTGCGCGGCAAGCACAAGCCGATCTTCGCGCCGCACGTGGACACCGGCGACTTCGTCATCATCGTCAACGCCGCCAAGGTCGCGCTGAGCGGCAACAAGCTGGCTGACAAGCGGGCCTACCGGCACTCCGGCTACCCCGGCGGACTGCGGTCGGTCGCATACGGCGATCTGATGGCCAGCAACCCTGAGCGAGCCGTCACCAAGGCCGTGAAGGGCATGCTCCCGAAGAGCACCCTGGGCAGGCAGATGCTGACCAAGCTCAAGGTCTACGCGGGCCCTGAGCACCCGCATCAGGCACAGCAGCCGGTCCCGTTCGAGATCACTCAGGTCTCCCAGCAGGCCGGCGCCGGCCGGGACGCGGCTAACTAGCGGCAACACCGATTCTGATTCCCCAGGACTACCGACCCAGGACTACCGACACTGTCGAGCAGGAAGTAAGAGGAAGACACCGTGGCCGAGCCCACTGTCGCGCAGGAGACCCGCGCGGGCGCCTCCGAGGACGGCGCCGAGTACGCGTCGCAGTACACCACCGAGTCCGGTGATGCGGCGGCGGGCACGTCGGCGAAGCCCGCTGCGCGCAAGCCGGTGGTGACCGGCCACGCGCTCGGCACCGGCCGCCGCAAGGAGGCCGTAGCCAGGGTCAGGATCATGCCAGGTACCGGCATGTGGCTGATCAACGGCCGCACCATGGAGGTCTACTTCCCGAACAAGGTGCACCAGCAGCTGATCAACGAGCCGCTCGTGACGCTGGGCGCCGACGGCCAGTTCGACATCGTCGCCAGGATCACCGGCGGCGGAGTCACCGGCCAGGCCGGTGCACTGCGGCTGGGTATCGCCAGGGCACTCATACTCGTCGACCCGTCGAGCCGGCCGGCCCTGAAGCGGCTCGGATTCCTGACCAGGGACGCCAGGATCAAGGAGCGGAAGAAGGCTGGCCTGAAGAAGGCACGCAAGGCGCCTCAGTACTCCAAGCGCTAGCGTCCGGCGGCCGGCTCGGCGGTTGCCGTGGGCCGGCCCCGAGTTCGAGGACGTTCACGCAAAGGCCGGGACCGGGGGTGCTATCCATGGGCCAGCTGTTTGGTACGGACGGTGTCCGAGGAGTTGCGGGCCGTGATCTCAGCGCCAGGCTGGCCATGGACCTGGCCGTCGCGGCTGCCGAGGTTCTAGGCGACTGCGATGGGTTCGCGGCGGCGCGCTCGGCGCACCGGCGGCCGGTCGCGGTGATCGGCCGCGACCCTCGCGTGTCCGGAGAGTTCCTTGAGGCCGCCGTCGTGGCCGGCCTGGCCGGAAGCGGCGTTGACGTCCTTCGGCTCGGCGTTGTCCCCACACCGGCCGTGGCATACCTGACTGAGCGGCTTGGGGCCGAGTTCGGCGTCATGCTGTCGGCCAGCCACAATCCCGCGCCCGACAACGGCATCAAGTTCTTCGGCCGCGGCGGCCTGAAGCTGCCTGACGAGGTCGAGGACGAGATCGAGGCTCTGATGGCACGCGGGGACAGCGGCGGCACCGTTCCCGAAGCGGGCTTCGGCCGGGTCCTTGACGCCGCGGACGAGGCCGAGCGGTACCTGGAGCACCTGCTGGCCACGGTCGGAGTTCCCGCGCCGCGCGGCATCGGCCACGACGCGCGCCATGGGGCGGGGGATGGTCCGCTTGCCGGGATGCGCGTGGTGGTCGACTGCGCGCACGGCGCGGCCTCCCGGCTCGCGCCGCGGCTGCTGCGTGCGGCCGGAGCCGAGGTGATCGCGATCGGCGTAGACCCGGATGGGACGAACATCAACGCGGGCTGCGGCTCGACCAGCCTCGGTGCGCTGCAGAAGGCGGTCACCGAGCACCGGGCCGACGCTGGCATCGCGCACGATGGCGATGCTGACCGGTGCCTCGCGGTGGATGCCCACGGCGAGGTCGTCGACGGGGATCACATCCTGGCCATCCTCGCGCTGGCGCTCAAGGCGGAGGGGCAGCTTGCCGGAGACACGGTGGTCGCCACGGTGATGTCCAACCTGGGCTTCCGGCGGGCGATGCGCGACGCCGGCATCAACGTCGTCGAGACGCCGGTCGGCGACCGATACCTGATCGCGGCGATGCGGCAGGGTGGTTATGTCCTCGGCGGCGAGCAGTCCGGCCACATCATCATGCTCAATCACGCCAAGACCGGCGACGGGATGCTGACCGCGCTGCACCTGCTCACCGTGGCCGCCAGGTACGATCAGCCGCTGGCCAAGCTGGCCGAGGCGATGACCAGGTACCCGCAGGTGCTCGTCAACGTGCACGGCGTGGACAAGGCGAAGGTGGCCGCGTCGGAGCGACTCGCCGCGGCGATCGGGGCAGCGGAAGCCGAGCTTGGCGAATCCGGACGGGTGCTTGTCCGGCCGAGCGGCACCGAGCCAGCCGTCCGCGTGATGGTCGAGTGCGTCGATTCGGGCCAGGCTCAGGCGGTCGCCGACCGGCTGGCCGATCATGTCCGGAGTGCGGGCTGACACCACCGCGATGACCGGCCTGACCGGCCGTTCCGCGGAACCGCGCGCCGCGTCCGGGTGATATGAGGTTACCTGGGCGTACCGGGTCCCGACGAGAGACCGCCGGTCAGCGGCTAGCCTTAGCAGTCATGTGCGGAATCGTGGGATACGCCGGCCACCGGCAAGCGCTCGACGTCGTCCTGGAAGGGCTGAGCAGGCTGGAGTACCGCGGCTATGATTCGGCCGGAATCGCGGTCATCGCCGGAGGCAAGATCGCATGGGCGAAGCGCGCCGGAAAGCTGGGAAACCTGACCTCCGCGCTGGCCGAGAGCCCGCCGCTGCCCGGAATGGTGGGCCTTGGCCATACCCGGTGGGCGACGCACGGAGCTCCGACGGACCCGAACGCTCACCCGCACACCGACTGCGGCGGGCACCTGGCCGTCGTGCACAACGGCATCATCGAGAACTTCGCCGACCTGCGGGACGAGCTCGAGGCGCGCGGGCACATCATGACGTCGGAAACGGACACCGAGCTCGTCGCGCATCTGCTTGAGGACGAGCTGGCGGGAACCTGGCCAGGCGCCGGCCCGGCGGACCGGCAGAGCGCTGAGCCCGGGCCGGCCGGCGGCTGGCCGGCCGGCGGCTGGCCGTCCGATGGCTGGCCGGCGGATGCCGCTGGTCCTCCGCGTCCCGCCGCCGGCTCCCTCGCGGCCGGGATGCGCGCCGTCTGCCAGCGGCTCGACGGCACCTTCACCCTGGTCGCCGTGGACATCCGCGACCCTGACGTCGTGGTCGGCGCCCGGCGCAACTCACCTCTGGTGGTCGGCCGCGGTCACGGCGAGAACTTCCTGGCCAGCGACGTGGCGGCATTCATCTCCTTCACCAAGGAAGCGATCGAGATCGGCCAGGACCAGGTGGCCGAGATCCGGGCCGACTCGGTGGAGGTAACCAATTTCGACGGCTCGCCGGCCCAGGTGCGGGACTTCGTCGTGGACTGGGACGCGGCGGCCGCCGAGAAGGCCGGCTTCAAGTGGTTCATGACCAAGGAGATCGCGGAACAGCCACGGGCGATCGCCGACGCGCTGGTCGGCCGGGTCGACCGGGACGGGCTGCTCGTCCTTGACGAGATGCGGCTGTCCGATGAGGAGCTCCGCGGTGTCGACAAGATAGTCGTGCTCGCCTGCGGGACGTCGTTCCACGCCGGCCTGATCGCCAAGTACGCGATCGAGCACTGGTGCAAGATCCCCTGCGAGGTGGAGCTCGCCAGCGAGTTCAGGTACTCCGACCCGATCCTGACCCGGTCAACCCTGGTGATCGCGATCTCCCAGTCGGGTGAGACGCTCGACACCCTGATGGCCGTCAGGCACGCGCGCGAGCAACGGTCACGGGTGCTCGCGGTCTGCAACGTCAAGGGATCCTCGATCCCCAGGGAGAGCGACGCCGTCGTGTACACCCACGCGGGCCCCGAGATGGCGGTCGCGTCGACCAAGGCGTTCCTCACCCAGCTGATCTCCTGCTACGTGGTCGCCCTCTACCTGGCACAGGTTCAGGGCACTATGTTCGCCGACGAGATCGGAGCGGTGCTCGACGACCTGCGCACGATGCCTGCCGCGGTCGAGGAGATCCTGGAGCTGATGGAGCCGGTCCGCGAGGTGGCCAGGCAGCTGGCGGGTGAGCGGTGCGTGCTCTTCCTGGGCCGGCATGTCGGCTTCCCGGTCGCGCTCGAAGGCGCCCTGAAGCTCAAGGAGCTTGCCTACATGCACGCCGAGGGCTTCGCCGCCGGTGAGCTCAAGCACGGGCCGATCGCGCTGATCGAGCCCGGCCTGCCCGTCGTCGTGGTGGTCCCGCCGCCGAGCCAGCTGCCGGTGCTGCACGACAAGATCGTGTCCAACATCCAGGAGATCAGGGCCCGCGGCGCCCGGACTATCGTGATCGCGGAGCGGGGCGACGCGCGGGTAATGCCGTTCGCCGACACGCTGATCGAGCTGCCTGTGGTGCCCTCGCTGATGCAGCCCCTGGTCGCGACCGTTCCGCTCCAGGTCTTCGCCTGCGAGCTAGCTGACGCCAAAGGTCATGACGTCGACCAGCCGCGCAACCTCGCCAAGTCGGTCACGGTCGAGTAGCCGCAGTCCCGGCCATGAGAAGCGCTCACACGACGCCGGACATCAGGGCGGCCGAACGCGCCCTGATGGCCCTGGTTCCCGAGGGCGCGCTGATGCAGCGCGCAGCGGCCGGCCTGGCGTCGGTCTGCGCGCGGCTGCTCGGCCGGGTGTACGGATCTCGGGTCGTGGTACTGGCCGGGTCGGGCGACAACGGCGGTGACGCGCTGTATGCCGGCGCGAGGCTGGCCGCTCGCGGCGCCACCGTGACCGCAATCCCCGCCGGGCCACGGCTGCACGAGGCCGGCGCGCAGGCGCTGGCCCGTTCCGGCGGCCGGATCCTGGCCCGCGCCGATCGGGCGACGAGCCCGGCGGACCTTGCCGAGGCGGCGGCGGTGCTGGCCCGGGCCGACCTGATCATCGACGGAATCCTCGGCATCGGCGGTCGCGGCGGCCTGCGCGAGCCGGCCGCGACCCTGGCCGGCCTGGTGGCGCGGGCGGCCGCCGCTGGCGCGGTCGTGGTGGCCACCGACCTGCCGAGCGGCGTGGACGCCGACACCGGGGTGACCAGCGGCGCCGCGATCCGGGCCGACGTGACTGTGACCTTCGGCACCGTCAAGCCTGGCTTGCTGATCGATCCTGGCGCAGGCCAGGCGGGCGCGGTCGACCTGGTCGACATCGGCTTGCGGCCGCACCTGCCGGCGCCGGCCGTGATCGTCATGCAGGCGGCCGATGTGGCAGCGCTGCTGCCGCGGCCAGGCACCGAGTCGGACAAGTACCGCCGCGGCGTGCTGGGAGTGCTGGCCGGAAGCGAGAGGTACACCGGCGCCGCCATGCTCTGCGTCGGCGGCGCGATTCGCGGCGGCGCCGGGATGGTGCGGCTGGTGTCGGCCAGGCCAGCCGCCGACGTGGTGAGGCAGCACTGGCCGGAGGCGGTCATCACGGTGATCGATCCCGCCGATCCCGCTGCCGGGGTCGGATCGGCTGGCCGGGTCCAGGCCTGGGTCGCCGGCCCGGGCCTCGGCACCGGCGAGGAGGCGGCTGCGCTGCTCGCGGCGGCGCTGGCGACCAGCCTGCCCGTGCTCGTTGATGCCGACGGCCTGACCGTGCTCTCGCGGCACCGGGAACTGCTTGCCCGCCCGGCCGGAGCACCGACCGTGATCACCCCGCACGCCGGCGAGCTTGGCAGGTTGCTGAACGCAGACCACGCCGACATCGAGGCGCGGCGCCTGGAGTACGCCCGCCGGGGCGCGGCCGAGCTGGGCGTGACTGTCCTGCTCAAGGGCTCGACCACGGTCGTGGCAACGCCAGATCCAGCCGAGCCGGTCCTGGTGAACCCGACCGGTACCTCCTGGCTGGCCACCGCCGGCTCGGGCGACGTCCTGTCCGGCCTGGCCGGCGCCCTGCTAGCCCAGGGCGTCGTGCCAGTGTGGTCAGCCGCGGCCGCGGCCGCCTTCCTGCATGGCCTGGCCGGCCGCCTGGCCGCCCGCGACGCCCCCATCGCCGCCGCCGACATTCTCAGCACCCTCCCCGACGCCTTTCGCGTGGTAGACGACGACCTGAAGACCCGCTAGCCCGGGAGCCTCCGGGGTATTCGCGCGGAAAGCGTCAGATCGCCGGGCAATGGGACGCGGATGGTCTTCGAGCCGAGGACCGCCAGGCCTGATCCTCGGCGCGGCGGCCAGGCCGGCCAGGCATGGCCGGCCCGCGCGGTCGTGGCGATCACCTACCTGGCCGGATAGCGGCCGGAAAGGGCGTACCTGAGCAGGGCGACGTCACCAAGCCGGCTAACCTCGGCGAGCCTGGCGGGATGCCGCGCGTTCCATGGAAAGCCGCCGTCGGTGACGAACCGGGGCGCGCTTGAGTCGCCCACGAAGAACGGCGCGACAGCTAGCTGAAGCTCGTCGGCCAGCCCAGCCGCGAGAAACTGGGTGTGCACCGACCCGCCGCCCTCGACCATGAGCTTGCCGATGCCGCGCGAAGCGAGATCGCCGAGCACCAGCCTGAGGTCGATCGGGTCGCCCGCTTCCGCGACATCGGCGACCTGACCGAGACGCTCGCGGGTGCGGTGAACGGCCGGTGAGGCGACATAGACGATCCGGGATCCCCGACCGGTATCCCCGGC
>Ga0209415_10018124_pt1 | contig 11133 bp, 11 predicted proteins | sample PeaSoiSIISIP2007_FD_187696 | JGI IMG/M metagenome (GOLD analysis project Ga0209415, IMG submission 187696) | Peat soil microbial communities from Weissenstadt, Germany - SII-SIP-2007 (SPAdes) (version 2) | ecosystem: Environmental > Terrestrial > Soil > Wetlands > Peat | place: Germany...
CCCCTCACCATGCGTTTGAGGGAGGCCTATTGGGTGCTGCACGAGAGCGACCCGGACGCCGTTGCGGTATCCTACGATTGAACGCAGCAAGAGAGCGAGTGCCCGGCCGCGCGAGCGCAGAATGGGCTCGCGCGCGGGGCCGTCGAATACGCTCGATACCGCCGCAGCCAGCGGGTGCATTGCCGCCAAGCCCGAAAAATTGCATTATCACGCGTCAATGCGAGTCATCTGGGGTATGTCGAGAAAATTGGGTTTGGCGGAATACCCGGCACTTGTCGATCGCCCAAAGCGACCCTTTCAACTGAAACGCGGGCAATGACCATTCGTTTAGACCGTACGATCGTGCAGGCGAAGGACAGGATTGCCTCGGCACAGTTCTTCGCCGAAATTTTCGGGTTGAAGGTCAAGCTGGGCCATGGCCACTTTGCGCAAGTGCAAGTCAACGACACCCTGAACTTCGACCTCGCCGACGAGGCTGAGGCATGGGGTGGCCCGGGCTTCGATCCACGGACCCGCAAGAGCCATCACTACGCCTTCCATGTCGACGAAGCCGAGTTCAGCGCAATCTTGGCCCGGGTGAAAGCGAAGGGTATCCCTTATGGCAGCGGGCCATACAGCCACACCGACGGCCAGACTTACGCTCGTCGCGGCGGGCGCGGTTTTTACTTCGAGGACCCTTACGGCCATCTGCTGGAAATGATGACCGTGCCCGAGACGGGCAACAGATAGTGCCCTTTCCCTGGAAAGCCTCACGGACACCAAAATCGTAGCCCTGGGTGCGTCCACGCCCCGAGGGGCGATATTGTGTGCTCTGGAAATGGCTCTTGGCACCCTGCGGGGCGAGGAAGCGGCGGCCAGCGACGCCACGGCAAAGCGGTGCGCTAGCGTAACGCGATTGAGGTCAATGGTGCTTGCCCGAGTCCGCTGTAGATACGCAAGCGGCCGTCATTCGCGGTAGGCGGTGCTTCTGGCGCCTGGCGATTGCTCACTCAACCGCTTCATCAGCGCGGGCGAGGAGCAACGGTGCGACCGTAAGCACGTCGCGTCTTTATTCCGGAGAAGCCGGAAAATGCCAATATTCACGCCAGTTCACGAGTCATGGGAAACGACTGCCCAAACGCGAAAAGGCCCTTGCCCGCCCAGGCCGTTCGTCTATGATGCCGGCGGCTCCCGGTTTGGAGCGCAAGACGGTTGTTTTGTGTTGCGTGTTTGCTCCGCGACAGCCCGGGTATTCGCATACGGACGAACGACCTGCTTGAAGATACCAGGTCCAGCAACCGGCTTCGTCGCAGATTTCGTTCCCGAAGGTGCTTCCGACGCGGGGATTCCACATGCCAGTCGCAGCGGACGTCGTCCTCGGAGAAGGCGTCGTCATCCATCACGAGAGCCTCGTGAACCTTTATGGCTGTTCGATCGGGGACGGCACGAGGATAGGCGCCTTCGTCGAAATCCAGAAGAACGCCCGAGTCGGCGCGCGCTGCAAGATCTCGTCCCACACCTTCATTTGCGAGGGCGTGGACATAGCGGATGAAGTCTTCGTCGGCCATGGCGTGACGTTCACGAACGACCGCTATCCCCGAGCCACGACGGAGGACGGCCGGCTGCAGAGCGAAGCGGATTGGAAGCCGCTCGTCACGCGGGTTCTCCGCCGAGCCTCGATCGGCAGCAATGCGACCATTCTCCCCCAACTCACCATCGGCGAGGAAGCGCTCGTCGGCGCGGGCGCCGTGGTGACGCGGGACGTTCCGGACCGCACCATCGTCGCGGGCGCTCCTGCCCGCGTGATCGGTAAGGTGCGGGAGGGGGAGAGCAGTCGATCATGAGGGCGGCACCAGGGTCCCTCCGCACGAGGCCGCCCGCTGCCGCAACCGTGCCGTTCGCCGATTTGTCGCGCCAATGGCGGCAGATCGAGTCTGGCGCCATGTCCGACCTCCGCAAGTTGTTCGAGACCAGCGCCTTTATCCTGGGCCCCTTTGTCGAGCGCTTCGAGAAGGCGGCGGCGGAGTTTCTCGGGGTTGCGCACGCCGTGGGCGTGAACTCGGGGACCTCCGCACTTCACCTCGCGCTCATCGCGGCCGGAATCGGCCCCGGCGACAAGGTATTGCTTCCGGCCAACACCTTCATCGCAACGGCCTGGAGCGTGCTCTACGTCGGCGCCGAGCCGGTTTTGTGCGACGTCGAGCCGGCGAGCTGGACGATCGACCTTGCGGACGCGGAACGGCGCCTGAGCGCCGCGGTCAAGGCCATAATTCCGGTGCATCTCTACGGCCAGCCGGCCGATATGGATCGGGTCACGTCGTTCGCGGCGCGGCACGGCCTCGTCGTCGTCGAGGACGCCGCCCAGGCTTTCGGCGCGCGTTGCGGCAACCGCCATGCAGGCAGCCTGGGGCGGCTCGGCTGCTTCAGCTTCTATCCGGCCAAGAGCCTCGGGGCGGCCGGCGAGGGCGGCATGATCACGACCGCCGAGGCGACGCTCGCAGAACGGCTGCGCCGGCTTCGCCACCACGCTCAGTCCGAGCGCTACGTCCACAGCGAGCTCGGCTTCAATTACCGGATGGAAGGCGTGCAGGGCATCGTGCTCTGGCACAAGCTCCCCCACGTCGACGCCTGGGCGGAGGAGCGGCGCGACATCGCGCGCCGCTACGGCGAGGGCCTCGCGGACACTTCCCTCGAGCTTCCGCAGGTCAGGAACGGGGACCACGTCTGGCATCTCTATGTCGTCCACAGCGAGCGTCGCGACGCGCTGCGCGCCCACCTCGCGGCGCACGGCATCGAGACGGGTCTTCACTACCCGGTGCCGCTCCATCGTCAGCCCTGCCTCGCTCATTTGCGTCTCGACCGCGAGAGCTTCCCTGTCGCCGACCGCAACGCGCGCCAATGCCTCTCGTTGCCGATCTTCGCAGGCATGAGGGAAGCCGAGACCGACCGCGTCATCAGAGGCGTGCGGGACTTCTACGGCATGGCATGACGAGGGCAGGGTCTACGCCGCGGCAGCTCGCGCGCCGCCTCATCCAGCGCGTTGCGAGGCAAATTCGCAACACGACGGCCGAAAGGCGCTCCGGCGGTCGGCCGTTCAATTGCTCGCTTGATCCTGCGGGCGAGTGTCCGCGGCGATGAAATAGAGTGGCCGGCGCGTCGATTCGAAATAAATCCGGGAGAGGTATTCGGTCATCACGCCGAGGATGAAGAAGGTGACCCCGGAAAAGAGCGTCACCGCGATCATGATGCTGGTCCAGCCGAGAACCAAAGGCGAAGCGATAAGGCGAACGAGGAACAGGTAAATCGTCGCGCATAGCCCCACGATCGAAAAGAGGATACCGAAGATCGTGATGATCCTCGGAAAGACCTGAGAAAAACCGATGAAGGTGTCGTACATCGCACGGATCTGCCGAGCGAGGGTCCAGCGGGACTTTCCGGCGACACGGCCGCGTCGATGGTATTCGACTTGGACCTGATCGAAGCCCGTCCAGGCCACGAGGCCGAACATGACACGATTCTGTTCGCGCATCGTGCGCAGGCATTCGACAACTTTGCGGTCGATGAGCAAGAATCCGCCGGTTACGACCTTGGATCCCTTGGGCATGGCGAAGCGCCGGATCAAGCGCAGAAACGCCTTGCTCAGAATTACGCGCCAGCGGCGGTCGTCTCGGCTCAGTCGACGGCCCCACACAATCTGTGCGCCCTTGCGCCATGCGGCGACGAACTCGACGATTGTTTCCGGGGGATCCTGAAGGTCCGCGGCGAGCACGGCGATCGCGTCGGCGTCGACCTGATCGACGCCGGCCGTCACAGCCGCATGCTCGCCAAAATTCCGAGAAAGACGCAGTCCGCGGAAGCGAGGCGAAGTGGCGCTCGCAGATTGGATCAACTGCCAGGTCCGATCATTGCTTCCGTCGTCGACAAGCAATACGCGGTATTCCGCGTCGGCGCGCTGAAGCAAGATTTCCGTAACGGCCTTGAAATAGGCTGGGAGCGCCGCTTCTTCGTTATAGCAGGGTGTAATCAGGGCAATCCGCGGCAACGTCACAGACGGCCATTGCCGGTGCTCCTCTCCTGCGCTCATCGTTGAATCCCATCCGAGCGGGGAAGCCCGGCTCCCCGTTGAAGTTTGTTTGGCGGCCGGCTCCGGAAGCATAGGCGCCGCGGCCTCAGCTTATCGCACAAGGACGCCGCAGAGCGCCGCGGGAAGTTGTCATCCGCCCTCTCGCGGGGCCGCACCGACAGTAAGATATTAAGGCACGGTTTGACGATCAATTCCACATCGGATGCGACCGCCAAATGGAATTCACCTCGCCAAGCGTCATCGTCGGATAGCCTCCAGCGGCCAGCCGGTCGAGCAGTTCGATCATCAGCGTGCGAATTCCGCGACCGCGGTGACGAGCGGCCAGCAGCCGATCGGGCTCGCGATAGAAGCCTTTCGTCGAAAGATAATGACCCTCCGATTCGGCATTCAAGTACAAAATGTTCGGGTGCATGAGGAATACCTTCAGCCCGGGAGCATCGAGATCGATCTTCGTTGCCTCAAAGCCGATCGCACGGGCCTTCAATTCGAAGTAGTCGTTGAAGTAGATCGGAATCTCGAGAACGCCGCATTCCTTCCAGAACGGCCTCAGATCGCGGACCAACGGCATCTGATAGCTGCTGTCGTATTCGATCCCGTAGCGCTCGTAGATCGGCAGCAGTACAGAATCGTAATGAAGGCTGTGGGCCCGCACCCCCCGCGCTTCCGGAACAAAGTCCTTGAAAACGGCGACGACGTGCGCGTAGACGGCGGCGTCGTCCGGCATGCCGGCATCGCCGAATTTTGCGCAGAACGCCTTTGCGATGTCCCCGTTGCGCCGAAAATTCGGATGAATTCCGCGCTCATGCCCCGGCACGTCGACACTGCCATGCGTGACAAAGAAGGTCGCGTGCAGCCGCCGCTCGTCGAGCAGCGACCGCAGATCGGCAAGGACAGCGGGGCTGGCCCATTCGACATCGACGCTCAAGCAAACCGTGCGCGGGTCGAAGCCTTCGGGGAATTGCGGCCTCACCGCAGCATCTCGCTCAAGTCCATGACCAAGACGCCTCACCAAGCGCAAAAATCCCGACCAAGCAGCGAGGCCAAGCGTCGGTTCGACTCGGCGTAGCGCTTGCTGAGCTCGCCTCTGATGTGCCCGTCAAGAGCGCACTGCTCTGCTGCACTGTTGGCAAGGCCAAGACCGATCGCGTCGTCCGGACGTGGCTCGACGCCAAGGAAGCGGTGGAACTTCACCGCCAAGCCCGCCGGGTCAACAAGCCCATCCTCGCACCGCAGGATCAATATCTGCTCGCGCGCAAAAAGCCGGAAATAAGGCGCCAGCATGTCGAAATAGAGCCCGCGAGAAAAATAGGCGTGCGGACGAGCGTATTTCAACTCGCGGGGCAATGAATGCTCGCGGCTCTCCTCGAGGGCCAAGGCTTCCGCAAATTCCAATCTCTCATAACCGTTCTGCCGTGACCATCGGTAATTGGACCATGCCCGATCGACCGGGTTACGGAGAACGAATATGAGCTTGACCTGCGGCAGCGATTCGCGGATTCGCTGCGCCGCCACGGGGCTCTCCAGGTAATTCGTCGATTTCTCGCCGAGGACGCAGGCATCCGGCAAATCAGCGAACCATCGCGATGCATAATAGGCGAGTCCCCGCCGATAAAGCTCGTCGACCAGAAAGAATTTCGGCTCCGGCCGCATGGGCTTTGCCATGGCGAGCGAAGGGTGACGCTCGGCCAGGACATAGAGCCAGGTGGTCGCGCAACGAGGCGCGCCGCCGATGATGAAAGCTGGCAATCTCAATCGTGCCATAGAGGCTCCCATGCCGCCGAGCTGCACGTCTCACGCCAACTTGCTGCCCCGCCCTCCGAGCCCGGGACGGCCGCGCGCCGCGCGCCGGTCCGCACGCAATAATGTATCTGCAAAGGCGAGCAAGTCCAGGGCGCACGCAGCCGCGCGCCATGGGAACCGCGCGCTGCCGCCCGTGTTGGCGGCAAGACGGGAACGGAAAGCAAGGGCGGCAAGCCGGACTGGCAAACGAGCGTTCACGGGGAACGAAGCCCGCCGCCGCTCCGCCGCAAAACCGCAACCAATGTCACGCCAAAGGGCACCCTTAGGCCGCGCACGATTGCATCCGCCTCCCAGGCCGCGAGGCGATAAAGGCTCTCGTTCGTCCTCTCGCCGAGCGCATTCAGGTCGAGCTGTTCCGCGGCCAAGGCGGCGGCCGGACGGCGACTGCGGACGCGGTCCGCAATTCCCATCCCAAGCGCAAGCGGAAAGACGAAACTCGAGAAATAGCTGCCGAAGACGAATTCGAGTCCCGCGCTCTCGGCCAGCTCCCGGATACCGGGCAGCGTATAGCGTCGCCGTCCCATGGCGGCCCGATCCATCTCGCGGCGTAGCGCCTCGAAGGCAGGCTCCGTGAGGACAAGAAGACCGCCGGGGCGAAGCAATCGGCCGATCCGCCGCAGCATCGCCCGATCGTCTTTCACCCACTCATGATAGAACGCATTGAACACCGTCGCCACATCGAACGATTCGTCGGAGAAAGGCGCATCCGCGTTCAGGTCCGCGCGCACGAGAAGCGCTTCGGGCGCCTTCCGCCGCGCATAGCCGAGGGCGATCGGCGACAGCTCTATTCCGGCCACGAGTTTCGGTTTGAAGAGGTCGAAGACCTGGAAATTGCCCCCGCAGCCGCAAGCGATATCGACGGCCCGGATGTCGCTGCCAAGCCCGTATTTCCGCAGCAGCCCGACGGCCATGCGCCGCCGCGCGCGGTGCCACCAATAGCGCTCCTCCCGCTCGGCAAGTCGTCGATAGGAATCCGGGCGTATGGTGCGCCGACCTTTCTGCCGTTGCTGGGCCCGCAAACCCGGAGAAGCCGAGAGGTCAGGCCCGGCCGCCCGACGGCATTATCCGGTTTTGCGTCACGGCGCGAGCGCCCAGGGGACCCGGTTCATCAACAATCTGCGCCAGTGCCGAGAGGATGCAGTCCTGCTGGGCATCGCTCAGCTCCGCATGCATGGGAAGCTGCAGCGTGCGCGCCGCGACCGTCTCGGTGCGCGGCAGCTGGGCGTTGATCCCGCGGTAGGGCGGCTCGAGATGCGAGGCCATCACGCCGCGCCGGGTCGGGATGCCGAGATCGTAGAGCCGGTCCATGACGGCGTTGCGCGCGATGCTCGCGGCCTCTCGCAAGGCGATCTGGTAGCTCTGCCAGTTCGGCTCGAGCCCGTGCGGCACATACGGCGGAACGAAGAGCGGGTGGTTCCCGAGCGCCGCCGTGTAGCGGCGTGCGATCTCGCGTCGGCGTTCCAACATTCGATCGAGCCGATCCAGCTGCTTGAGGCCGATGGCCGCCTGGATATCCGTGATGCGATGGTTGTAACCGATCTCCGGATAATCCTCGAAGACCGTCGGGCGCCCGCCGTGGCGCGCATAGTCGGACAACGACATTCCCTGGTGCCTGAGGCGGCGCATCCGCTCGGCAAAGGCCTCGTCCCTGCACACGATCATGCCGCCCTCGCCGGTGGTGACGACCTTGCGCGCGTGCAGGCTGAAGACGGTGACCTCGGCGAGCGAGCCGACCGGACGGCCGCGGTTGCGGCTGGCAAAAGCGCAGGCGGCATCGTCGAGGACCCGCAAGCCGTGGCGCTCGGCGAGGGCGTTGACCGCCTCGATGTCGCAAGGCAGCCCGATCTGGTCGACCGGCATGAGCACGCGCGTGCGCGCCGTGATCTTGCGCGCCGCGTCATCAGGGTCGATGTTGTAGGTTGCCGGGTCGATCTCCGCGAAGACCGGCGTGGCGCCGACATGGCGGATCACGTTGACAGTGGCGATGAACGTGAGCGAGGGCACGATTACTTCGTCGCCCGGACCCACGCCCCATGCGTGAAGGACAAGGAAGGCGCCGGTCGTCCAACTCGACACCCCCACCGCGAAAGGAGCGCCGCAGGCGGCGGCAAAGCGCTCCTCGAACTCGGCGAGCCGCGGACCGCCCACGACCCAGCCGCTGCGGATCACGGCCGCGGCGGCGCTCGCCTCCTCCTCGCCAAAAGAGGGGCGGCTAAAGGCGATGCTCGAGCCGGCCGACGCTGCCCTCATCAATGCGCCCCTCGCATCGTGCCCCGACTTCTGCGCCGACGACCGTCACCCGCGAGGCGTGCGCGGGGCCTCAGCCGACGGGCATTTGCCAGTTCCGCAGATTTTCCTCGAGCAAGACCGCCGGATCATCGTACTGCCCGCGAAACCACGCGATAGTGCGGCTCAGGCCCTCCTCGAAGGCGAGCTCGGCGGAGAAACCCAGCATCGCGCGGGCCATCCGTGTGTCGGCATGCAGCGACGCCACGTCGCCGGGGCGCGGCTCGATATGGATCGGCTCGAGCCCGGGCCGGCCGCAGAGCCGCGCCACGGCTTCCGCCACATGGCGGATCGTGACCAGCTTGCCGTAGGCGATGTTGACCGTGCCTCCGACGAGCGCGTCGCAGTCGCCCGCGAGCGCTATTCCGCGCGCCGTCTCGGCCACATAGGTGAAATCTCGGCCGCTCTCGCCGCTGCCGAAGATGACGGGCGGCAAGCCGTTCAAGACGCGCACGATGAACCGCGGAATGACCTCGGCGAGATCACCCGCCGTGTGGGCGCGCGGCCCGTAGGCGTTGAAGGGACGCACGACCACGGCAGGCAGGCCATAGGTCTGCGCATAGGCCTTGGCGTAATACTCGCCGGCGAGCTTCGCCGCACCATAGACCGTGACGGGCGCGCATTGCGTCGTCTCCTCGTCGAGCCGGCCGCCGGTACAATTGCCGTAGACCTCCGAGGAGGAGCAGTAAACGAAGCGCCCGACCTTGTGGCGCCGCGCGGCCTCCAGGACCAGGAGCGTGCCGGTCGCGTTGATGTCGTGGTTCTCGACCGGATTGCCGAGCGAGCGCCGGACGCACTGCACTGCCAGATGGAAGACGAGCTCGCAGCCGCGGATCGCCTGTTCGACCGCGGCGCTCTCCAGAATGGAGCCCTCCACGATACGCACGTTTCCGCGGCGCTGGGCATCCGCCAGATTTTCCCGCCGTCCCGAAGAGAAATCGTCGAGGACGGTCACCCCGTCGCCGCGCGCGACCAGCCGATCGACGAGATGGCTTCCGACGAATCCCGCGCCGCCCGTGACCAGGACCCGCTTGGTCATCGGGCCGCCCTGACGTCGTGGTCGAATCCGCGCAGGCTGTCGACGGCGCGCAGGCTGATGTCGAGCGCTCGCTGGGACATCTCCAGGAGCTCCACGACCTTGAGGCCCATGCGTCCATCGAGGATCGATCGTTCCTCCCCCGCAATCACGCGGCGGAAGTGCTCCACGACGCCCACAAGCGGCTCCTGATTGCTCAACCGCGGCGAGTGAACGTCGCCGATCCGATAGCTTGGCATGATGACGTTGCGCTGATCCTCGGGCTGCACCTCTATGCCGCTGTCGTAGATGCGAAGCTTTTGGTCGAGGTCGAGATCGTCCCACACTGCCATCCGCTTGCTGCCGCCGATGGCGATGCGTCGCACTTTCACAGGCGACATCCAGCTGAGATTGAGATGCGCGATCATTTTCGAGGCATAGTGGACCGTCACGTAGACGATGTCCGGAAGATGGGGGTTGATGTGGCAGTAGCCGGTTGCTTCGACCTGCACCGGCTCCTCCTCGAGGATAAAGCCCATGATCGAAAAGTCGTGCGGCGCCAAGTCCCACAGCACGTTCAAATCCGGCTGGAAGAGGCCGAGGTTGATCCTGAGGGAGTCGTAATAGGAGATGGTCCCCAGCGCGCCGCTCCGTTTCAGTTCCTTGAGCTTCCGAACGACGCTATGGAACAAATACGTCTGGTCCACCATGAGGACGCGGCCCTCGCGCTCGGCAAGCGCCATGAGCTCGCGGCCTTCCGCGACGCTCGTGCACATCGGCTTTTCCACGAGGACATGCTTGCGCCGCCTGAGGGCCCGGGAGGCAAGCTCGTAATGCGTCCCGGACGGCGTGGCGATCGCCACCGCGTCCAGCTCCGGCGAATCGATGAGCTCGGCGGCCTCGTGATGAATCCGCAGCGCCGCGTTCCCCTGCCGGACGTTTGCCAGGCGGGACTCGTCGCGGTCCGCGACCGCCGCCACCGTGAAGCCGGGATTCGCGGCGAACGTTCGCAGGAGGTTCGGCCCCCAGTAGCCGAAGCCGCAAATGCCCAGCCTGATCATCGTGCGAACACTCCTTTGTTCTTGCCTTGCGCCCTGTGGTACTATCGCCGGGAGCCGAGCAAGGTCAACCGGTAAATCTCGGATAGTGCTTCACCTTAGGCATGGTCCCTAGCTGTCAGTCGGCGCGATGCCCACCGGGAAAGCTATGCGTCTTCGCACCATGCGCGAGCCGATAATGAATTCATGAGCGGCTTGTCGCGATTGGCTTCACGGATTCGCGCGGGCGGGTCCGGCGGCCTCCTGGTCCATTTCATCTCGTTCGCGGCCCTCGCCTCCGTCGCCTTCCACATGAATCGGCTGGCCCTACTTCGGCTCGACGACGGAAATTACATTCGCATCCTGATGGATCAGCGGTTTGTTTGGGATTTGCCGACCCTCGGTTTTTCATCCGAGATGCTCCAGTCGCTCGGCAACATAGAGCACCACGTCAATCCTTATCTGATCCCCGAGCTCCTGTTGCCGGCGCTGCTGGGCGGATGGAAGGGCCATCCGGCGCAGACCTACACACTGCTTGCCGCCACCATGTTCCTCGCCATGTACCTGGTCTCTCGTGCGTTGAGCTTCCGGACCGGCGGCGGTCGAGGAATCGCTCGCGGGACCGCTCGTGCCGGCATCCAACACACGCATCGTCGCGGAGCGCGGCGGGTTGCGACTGTTCACCTTCAGCGAGGGTACGTCACTGCTCGTATTGCCGTTCGAATATAGCCATTACCTGACGCTGACTTCGGCGTCACCGGAAGGCGCCAAGCCCGCACCGCGTCTCATTCACGCCGACTTGCTCCCCGCCGGAGTCCTGATCAGCGGCCGGTTCGAGGCCACATTGCGCAACCATAACCTCGTGCCCTACGCTATCGCTCAGCTGGGCTCGACAATCTCGATCAAGGACGAATTTGCGGTGAAGGGCATCC
>Ga0209415_10018126_pt1 | contig 11132 bp, 8 predicted proteins | sample PeaSoiSIISIP2007_FD_187696 | JGI IMG/M metagenome (GOLD analysis project Ga0209415, IMG submission 187696) | Peat soil microbial communities from Weissenstadt, Germany - SII-SIP-2007 (SPAdes) (version 2) | ecosystem: Environmental > Terrestrial > Soil > Wetlands > Peat | place: Germany...
CGTCACCGTGATCGGCAACTCTATCGGCGGCTGGATCGCCTCCGAAATCGCCCTGCTGCACTCGAGCAGGATCAGCAGCTTCATCCTGGTCGACGCAATGGGCATCCTTGTCGAAGGGCACCCGGCGGTGGACTTCTTCTCCCTCTCTTTTGCTGAGGTTGCCCAGCGAAGCTACTTCGACCCGGAAAAGTTCCGCATCGATCCATCGAAGCTCCCGCCGGCGGCCCAGGCAACAATGGCCGGCAACCGGGCCGCGCTCGCGGTCTACGGAGGTGCCACGATGGGAGACGCGAGCCTGCTTGCACGGTTGCGAGGCATCACCGCTCCGACCCTCGTGATCTGGGGTGAGGCCGACCGTATTGCGGACACCGGCTACGGCAGGGCATACGCCGAAGCGATCCCCGGCGCGCGGTTCATGATTCTCAAGGGCACCGGTCATGTTCCACAGGTCGAGACTCCCGAGGCGCTCATTGGCCCCGTGGGGACCTTTGCCCGCGCTCATTCCAAAGGAAGGGCTCTCAGGCCCTGATCCGTTCGGGTGACACGATGCCGAAGGTCTTGTCCAGGACCAGGCGGACCCGGCTCATGGGCTTGGAGACAACCAGCGGCACGTGGCAGATCTCCACGAACACGCCATGGTGGATCTCTCCGCTGGCCGTCACCGCCGCATCTTCATTCTTGTCCAGAGAAGCGATGATTTTCTTCGCGGAGTCGTTCATCGTGCGGATGGCCGCTTTCAGCTTGTCACGCAGCGCCGCGAGGCGAGGGCTCTCTCCTTTGGAGGCAAGGGTAGCCTCTACCTCCTTGAGCTTCAGCGCCAGCTCGATGTTCTTGTCCCTGATCCACGCGAGCTTCTGCTGCACACGGTAGTCGACACCGCAGTGAATCTCCGTGCGGACGCCCGCGGTGCTCCCGATCTGGAATGCCGAAACTCCCCTCTGAGCGTGCAGCTTCCCGCCGATGATCACGCCCCGGGGGCCCGTGGAGATCACGCCCAGAGTGTTGATGACGGAGTTGAGGCAGCCCGTGGCCACCATCACGTCACCGCCGGCCTCCACGTAGCAATTCTCGATGAACTTTGCCCGCACGCGGCCGCCCACCTTGACAGTGCCCTGCATGCGTCCCAGGATCCCCTGGCCGGTCTCCAGGTCACCTCCGCATGACACTTCGGAGGCATCTATCAGCTTTGAGCAGGTCAGCGACCCGCCCGCCTTCACCTTGAAGCCCTGCTTGATCTGGCCGTGCACAACGACGTCACCAGCAAAGTCGATGTGCCCGGTGGAGTAGTCCACGTCTCCCTGGATCTCCAGGACCTCGCTCACCCAGAAGGACTCCTCCCCCGCCACGAACTTTCCATCGCACTGGGCCACCACCGTTTCACCGGTCACCAGAGTGTTCTTTCCCGGCTTCAGGCGGGGGGCGGGAGCTTTGCCGTACGCAACCACGGCACCCATTACGTCAATGCCCGCGGTGCCCTCGATGCGCGGCGTGATCCTCGCCAGGACGTCACCCTTCTTCACGAAGCGGAAAGGGCTGATGGCCTTGAAGTCCACCGCCTGCGCCTCGGGACTCTCCGCTGTCTCCTTCTTGAGGAGGGCCGGCTCCACCTCCAGGCGGGGGCCAATCTCATCCGTGGGCCTTCGACCGCGCGCCACCTCCACTCCCGCATGGGCCTTGCGCGAGGTGTTGCATGCCAGGACGGAAGACCTGACGGTATCCCAGGAGATGCCGAAACGCAGCCCCTTTGCGATCATGAGCTCCTGCACCTCGAGGAACTCCACCGGCCTTCCGGCTCCAACCGGCGGGTAGAAGCTGGCTGCCGCCATCATGCGATCTTCGGAGATCCTGATGTCCGCGTAGCCGTCCGCGCTCTCCCCTTCGGCGGCCTTGAGGGACGCGAGCTCCTGCCTCCCCCGCGCGGCTGCCCGGTCTTCAGTGGTTGACTCGCTCTCCTGGTGGATCACTCCCGCGTCCTGGAGGATCCGCTCCGATTCGCGGATCAGGCCTTCATAGGCGTGCTCGTCGGATCTGGGCACCCGCTCACTCCTTGAGGAAGTCCAGGATTTTCGCGATCTCGAACGGCTTTTTCAGCAGGCCGAACGCCCCGGCCTGCAGGGCGCGGGCGGCAAGGGGATCGTTCGGATACGCGGTGATGATGAGGATCTTGGCCCCCGCCTTGCCCTTGCGGATGCCCTCCGTGACCTCAGCGCCGTTCATCCCGGGCATGCGCACGTCCACCAGGATGAGGTCGTAGTCGTTGCGGATGGCCTCTTCCATACCCGCATGGGAATCGGAGAAGACCTTCACTGCATAGCCCATGTCCTCGAAAATGATCTTGATCGCATCAAGGATCATGGTTTCGTCGTCAATGACCAGGATGCTTTTCATCCCCTGCAGTATAACGCGGGAATCCCGCTCCCCTCAAGTGAGCATGGAAAGGCGCTCCCTCAGAAACTCCGACTTCTCCCGCAAGCCTATTGCGCCCGTCCGCATGATGAGGACATTGGGTTTCATGGGATCCAGGGTGACCCTGCCCCGCCCTTCCTTCACCATCCGCACCACCTTGTCCACGGAAACCTTGGACAGGCGTGAGAACTCGATGGCAAGCGTGCCTTTCTCCTCCTTGATGGAAGTGATGAAGAGCCTGCGGCAGATGATCCTGATCTCGGCGAGGGCCAGGACGCTGTGCACCTCGTCAGGAACGGGGCCGAACCTGTCCTCGATCTCCCGGTAGACCTTGTCGAACTCCTCATCCGTCGTGACCCCCGCGATCTTCTTGTACACCTCCATCTTTGCCATGGCGTCCGGAATGTAAGAGTCCGGGATATACCCCGAGTATTCCAGGTCCATGTAGACCTCCGGGGCCTCCTCGCGGTCGCGGGAAGAGAGAGAGGCCACCGCCTCGTCCAGCATCTTGAGATACAGGTCGTAGCCCACAGAGAGGATGTAGCCGTGCTGCTCCCGCCCCAGGATGTTGCCGGCGCCGCGGATCTCCAGGTCCTTGAGGGCAATTCGGAAACCGGAGCCAAGCTCGGTGTTGTCGGAAATGATCCGCAGGCGCTTCATGGCCACCTCGCTGAGGGCCCGCCGGTCAGGGTACAGGAGGTAGGCATACGCGGGGACGCCGGCTCTGCCCACCCGCCCGCGCAGCTGGTAGAGCTGGGAGATTCCCAGGTTGTCAGCGCGGTCGATGATGATGGTGTTCACGTTGGGGATGTCCAGGCCGTTCTCTATGATGGTGGTGGAGAGCAGCAGCTGCTTTTCCCCATGCACGAACCCGCGCATCACTTCCTCCAGCCCGTCCTCCTCGAGCTGGCCGTGGGCAACCGCTGTGGAAACCTCCGGCACGAGCCTCTGAAGGAACAGGTGGATCTCCCCGATGGTCTCGACGCGGTTGTGCAGGTAGTAGACCTGTCCTCCGCGCGCAACCTCGTCCCGGATGGCGCGTGCCACCAGCTCGTCGTTGAACTCCGTCACGAACGTCTCGATGGGAAGCCTGTTCTGCGGCGCGCTGTTGAGGATGGACATGTCCCTGACCTTCATCAGCGCCATGTTGAGAGTGCGCGGAATGGGGGTTGCCGTGAGGGTGAGGCAGTCTACCGAGCTCTTGATCTGCTTCAGGCGCTCCTTGTGCTTGACTCCGAAGCGCTGCTCTTCATCGACAACGAGGAGGCCGAGGTTCCTGAACTTCACATCCTTCTGGATCAAGCGATGGGTCCCGATGGCGATGTCGACCTTGCCGCCCGCGATGTCGGCGATGGCCGCTTTCAGCTCCTTCGCGGTCCGAAAGCGCGACAGCATGGCAATGGATGCCGGGAACCTCGCAAAGCGCTCGCGGAAGGTCTCGAAGTGCTGCTCCACGAGGATGGTGGTGGGCGCGAGGAGCGCTACCTGCTTGCCTCCCAGCATGGCCTTGAACGCGGCGCGGAGCGCGATCTCCGTCTTTCCGTATCCCACGTCACCGCAGACCAGGCGGTCCATGGGTCGCGGTGACTCCATGTCCTTCTTCACTTCCTCTATGCAGCGAAGCTGGTCCTCGGTCTCCTCGTAGGGGAACGCCGCTTCGAACTCGCTCTGCCAGTCGGTGTCCGGCGGGAAGGCAAAGCCGGGTTCCGCCTTGCGCCGCGAGTACAGGTCCAGCAGCCCCTGCGCCAGCTCCTCCACCGCCTTGCGGGCCTTCTCTTTGCGCTTCTGCCACCCCTTCCCGCCGAGGCTGTCCAGCCGGGGCTTTCTCCCCTCCTGGCCGATGTAGCGCTGCACCAGGTTGACCTGCTCGATGGGGAGAAAGAGCTTTTCCCCGTCCGCGTACTCCAGGGTGATGTAGTCACGCTCGTTGCCGGCCGCGGAAATGCGCTCAATGCCCTTGAACTCCCCGATTCCGTGGTTCACGTGGACGACGAAATCCCCCGGCGTGAGGTCCACGAAGCTCTCTATTGCGGCACTCTTGGCCGTGCCAATGGACCGGGGGATCCGCCGCTTGCGGCCGAAGATCTCCGACTCCTGGATGGCAAGGACCTTCTGCTCCGGCAGCGTGAAGCCGGCTGAAATGCTCAAGGGAAGGATCTCCACGGGAAGATCCTTGAGGATGTGCCGCAGGCGATCCGCCTGGACGTCATAGACGGCGAAAACGAACACCGAGTACCCGTTCTTCAACGCCGCTTCTATCTCTTCGCGGAAGAAAGTGAAATTGCCGAAGAACGACCTGGGGCCGTCCGAAGGAAGGGCAAGCGCGTCCGCCGCCGCATCCGCGGCAAAGTCCACGCGGCGCGGCGCGCGCGCAAGGAGCTCGGGAAAGTCCAGGAAGATCTTCTGTGGACCGGGAACGATCCTTTTCTTTGACCGCGCCCTGCGGAAGAGCTCCAGGTGCTCCTTGCGCAGCGATGCCGCGCTGGTCAGCAGCCTCTCCTCATCCACCAGGAACACCTGCGCACCGGGGCCGAGATAGTCGAGGAGGGAGGAAGGCGACTCGAAGCACAGGGGATAGAACAGCTCGACGCCTCCCGCCTCCGGATCATCCATCAACTGCGAGATGGTGACCTCAACCTCGTTTTCGCCAAAGCCCTGGTCCAGCAGACCCTTCGAAAGCCAGCGGCTCTCCTCCTGGCCAATGACAACTTCGCGGCAGGGGGTGATGTCGATCCGGTCCAGCGTCTCTGTCGAACCCTGGTTGATGGGGTCGAACCTCCGGATGGAGGCAACGGTGTCGAAATCCAGGGTGAGGCGCACCGCAAGCTCGTGGCCGGGAATGAAGACGTCGAGGACCTCCCCACGGACGGCAAGCTCGCCGTGGATGCTCACCGTGGGCACGCGCAGGTACCCGGCGGCTGAGAGCCGCGCCGCGGTCTCCTGCGGGTCCAGTTTCTGTCCTTTCCTGACGGAGACAGTGCGGGTGGCGAGGTAGCCCGGCGCAGGCACGGGCGTCAGGAGGGCCCTGAGGGGAGTCACAACCAGGAGGTCCTCACCACTGGTGATCCTCGATAGAGTGGAGACCCTTTCCCCGAAAATCGAGGCCAGCGGGCTTGCCCCCTCGTACCCCACCGTGCCCCACCAGGGGAACAGCACGGGGCTCGCGACGCCAAAGGACTCCACGTCCTGGGTGATTGCCTCCGCCTCCATCTCGGTCGGAACGACGACGAGCGACGTGCCGCTCTTGGCGTGGCGGTGCAGGCGGTCAATGGCCAGGGAAAGGTAGGCCCCTTTGGGTCCATGGACGCGCACTGCCGCGCTTTTCTTCCCCTGGGCCTCGGCAACGGCGTGGAAGGCTTTTGAGCGCTGGAAGTGCAGGTCAAGCTGTTTTCGGAACAAGTTTGTCATTGAATCGTCCGAATATTATAATCGGGAGCTTCCAAGGTGAGTAAGAATCTTGCCCTCGCGTTCGCGCTTTTCGTTTTTGTCCCACCTCTCTGGGTTGCGGCACAGGTCAGCCCGCAGGGGCAACCCGGCACACAGGGTCAGCCCGGCATCCAGGGCCAGGCAGGCGGGTCAGCCATGCCGGGCGTCGTCGGCGCCTCCAGCTCCATGGCTGCCCCAACCGCGGCTTTCTCCGTCCGCTTCTATGAGAAAAAGATCTACTTCCTCGGGGACGAAATCCAGATCCAGGCGGTCATCCAGAACAACTCACCGGACACCATGAGGTTCCGGGTAGCCGACAATCGCTATTACAACCTCGACTTCGACGTGCGCACCACCACGAACCTTCCCCTTGCGCACGCGAAGGAATTTACCATGGGCCGAAACTCGGATCAACCGGTGTTCTTCCGCGACGTGAGCCTGGAGCCGGGAGAGGACTACAGCTTCGTGGTCGACCTTGCCAGGTACATCTCCTTCACCGACGCCGGCCTCTACGTCGTGGAGGCAATGTTCTATCCCGACCTGTTCCGCGGCCCCGGCTCAACGGTCATGCAATCCAACCGCATGACGCTGAACATCAAGCCCCCCGTGATGGGCGCGGAGGAACGGGCAGCGGTGGAAGCCGAAACCGGGGCGCTGATTGCGCGGGCCCCGCTCCCGCCGGACGAGGTAGTAGCATACACGATCAGCGCGCGGCAGAAGAGCCAGTGGGAGAAGTTCTTTCTCTACCTGGACCTCGAGTCCCTGCTCCGGCGCAATCCGGAGAGGGATCGGGTGTTCCGCAGATCATCGGAGGCGGCACAGCGCCAGATGATCGACCAGTTCCGCCAGGAGCTGATGCAGGCAAGGATCGACCAGGAGATCAGCATCATCCCCACGTCCTTCGAGATCCAGAAGACGTCGTATGATCCGAGTGAAGCCACGGTGCAGGTGCTGGAGAGGTTCACGTACCCTGACTACACCGAGCTGAAGCAGTACACCTACCTCTTGAAGAAGAGGGACAGGTACTGGATAATTGACGACTACGAAATCAAGAATCTTGGCACTCAATAGGCGGCGCGCATGAAACTGCTCCTCGTTGCATCATCAAAGGAGCACGCGAACGTCCTGGGCTACCATCTCAAGCCGCTGGGCTTCGAGCTGGAGCAGGAAACAGACCCCGTGCGGGCAATACAGCGATTCGAGGAGATGCAGCCCCAGACTATCCTCTTCGACGCGGTGGACTTCCCCCGGCACTGGAAGCCTCTCCTCAAGCTGGTGCGGGACAAGAAGCCGCGGGAAGAGGTCATCTTCCTCCTGGTGACCGCAAGCGACTTTCCCATGGAGGACGGGGCCAAGGCGGCGCACCTGGGGGCAAACGGAATCCTGGGACGAAACCTTTCCGACAAGAAAGAGCTCTACCGCCTGGAAGAGATCATCCGGCGCTACCGATCAGTGCGGGACAAGAGAAACTATACCCGCCTCGTGCCGTCAGCCCCGGAGCGCGTCGGGTTCGCGTTCACGCACCCTCTTCGGCTTTCCTTCGTCACGGGAGCCGTTCGCGAGCTTTCCATCCAGGGATCGAGCTTTCTTCCCAGCGTCTCCACTGCCGCAGCGGACCTTCCGGTGGGGATCGAGATTCCACACTGCTCGCTCAAGGTGGAAGACACCGTTATTTCCGTGGACTGCAAGCTGACCCGCAACCGCGAAGAACTGGGATTCCAGTTCCTTGGCTTCGGCGAAGGCGGGCACACCACATTGCTGAAATACATCGAGTCCCGGGCCCAACGGGAGCTGAAGAGCGCCACCGCCCCGGCATAGGCCAGCCGGGGCTGCCTCCGTGCCTAGGCGAGCTCCTTCTTCTGCTCCACCCCGTCGAAGAGCTTCACGAACTCTTCCCGATCCACCACTTCCTTCTCCAGCAGCAGGCTCGCCAGCTCTTCCACCTTGACGCGCTTTTCTTCCAGGATGGCTTTCGCCGTTTCATGCGCCTTCTGCAGGATGAGCCTCACTTCCTCATCGATCTCCGCGGCGATCTTCTCCGAGTACTCCTTCTCCGTCGGGAAGTACGAGTCTCCGCGGAGGAACGGGTTGTGGGGCCGCTCATACGCGGTCAGGCCCATGCGCGTGCTCATCCCGTATTCCTTGACCATTGCCCGGGCGATGTCGGTAGCCTTGAAGAGATCGTTCTGCGCCCCCGTTGAGACGTCGTTGAAGAATATCTCCTCCGCGACGCGCCCGCCCAGGAGGGTAGCAAGCTTCTCCTCCAGCTCCCGCTTTGTCACCAGGTAGCGGTCTTCCGTGGGGAGTTGGATGGTATATCCAAGCGCCGCCACTCCGCGCGGGACAATGGAAATCTTCTGCACGGTATCCGAGCTGCCGAGGCTGTGTCCGACGATTGCATGTCCGGACTCGTGAAAGGCGACAATCTTTTTCTCCCGGGGGCTGATGAGCCGCTTCTTCTTCTCCAGCCCGGCAACCACGCGGTCAATGGCCTCGTCGAACTCAGGCATGTGGACTTCCGTCTTGGACCGCCGCGCGGCCAGGAGGGCGGCTTCATTCACGATGTTGGCGAGGTCCGCCCCCACGAAGCCGGGCGTCCGCTGGGCAATGACGTGGAGGTCCACATCGCTTGCAAGCTTCACGCCCTTGATGTGGACCTTCAGGATGGCTTCCCGGCCCACCAGGTCGGGACGGTCAACCACCACCTGCCGGTCAAATCTCCCCGGCCGAAGGAGCGCGGGATCCAGGATCTCGGGCCGGTTGGTCGCCCCCATGATGATTACGCCCTTGCGCGTATCAAAGCCATCCATCTCCGTGAGGAGCTGGTTCAGGGTCTGCTCGCGCTCGTCGTATCCTCCCACGGGGCTGTAACCGCGGGCCTTGCCGAGGGCATCCAGCTCATCAATGAAGATGATGCATGGCGCCTTGCCTGCGGCCTGGGAGAAAAGATCCCGGACCCGCGCGGCGCCAACGCCGACAAACATCTCAACGAACTCCGACCCCGATATGCTGAAGAAAGGGACGCCCGCTTCACCGGCAACGGCTTTTGCAAGAAGGGTCTTGCCGGTCCCCGGGGCGCCCACCAGGAGGATCCCTCTGGGGATCCGGCCCCCCAGGTCTTCGAAGCGCCGCGGGGTCTTCAGGAAGTCAACGACCTCCTGGAGCTCCTCCTTGGCTTCGTCAATGCCCGCCACGTCCCCGAAGGTAGTCCGCTTGGCTCCCATGTCGGCAACGAGCTTTGCCTTGCTCTGGCCAATGCTGAGCACCCCGGGGCCGCCCGAGCCCATCCGCATCATGAAGAAGTTCCAGAGGGCAAACATGATTGCCAGGGGCAGGATCCAGGACAGGACGTTGCCCAGGATGGATCCCTGGGCCTTGCCCGTGAACTTCACGCCTTTCTCGGTGAGCTGCCTCACGAGGTCCTGGTCATCCACCCGCATCGTGTGGAAGGGCGTCGGCTGCCCTCCGGGCGTGGCCAGCACGCCCTGGATGTCAGAGGGAGAGATCACGACCTCTCTCACCTTCCCATCCGAGAGGTATTTCTTGAAGTCGCTGTACGCAACGTCGCTCGACATTCCGCCCCCCAGGTACCACTGCAGCCCCAGGATGACGAGAAGCGCTATCAGGACGTAGAAAATCGAAAACTGAGTCTTTTTGTGCTGATCCGGGTTCATTCCTCTATCTCCCTGCGAGGCTCCAGGGACAATCCGGAGCATGCGCCGTGCCGGGCAGGTATATGCCCGTCGCCCCGTCCTCGCCATGGACGACCACGAAGCTCCTTTTTGCGAGCACTGCCAGGAGCATCTTCCTGCGCGCCGGAGAGTTCCAGCACGCCGGACAGACGCCAACGGTCACCAAACGGCCCGTCCTGCCCTCGTGAACTTCAACGAAGGCGCGTCCTTCCTGGACTGCTTCTGTCCTGGCTGTCATCGCGGTCTCCAGTTTCAATTTAATCTCAGTTCCCTCTGAAAACAAGCGACGGGGTCCATCCGCTTTGTTGACACGGCCCGGCGCGCTCATCTATAACGTGCTGACGAGGAGGAGGCAGTGAAGGTCCTTTTCACGGGCATCCAGCCCACCGGAGAGCTGCACCTGGGCAACTATTTCGGCGCGGTTGCCAACTGGGTCCAGCTCCAGAACAACTATGTCTCATACATCTCGGTGGTGGACCTCCACGCCGTGACCATCCCGTACGAGCCGGCGGAGATGCCCGGGCGGGTCATGCAGCTGGCAACCACGCTCTACGCGTGCGGCATCGACATGGAGCGCACAACCCTCTTTGTCCAGTCAGAAGTCCCCGGGCACGCGGACCTGACGTGGCTCTTCAACACCATCACGCCCCTCGGGGAGCTGGAACGCATGACGCAATTCAAGGACAAGCGGGACCAGTTCCGCGCGTCCGTCAACGTGGGCCTCCTCGACTACCCGGTGCTCCAGGCCGCCGACATACTCTTGTACAAGGGCGATGTGGTTCCGGTTGGGGAGGACCAGGTCCAGCACGTGGAGTTCACCCGCGAGGTGGCCCGGCACTTCAACGCGCGCTACGGGGACACCTTCCCCGAATGCCAGGCTCTCCTCACCCCGACGCCGCGCGTGACGGGGCTGGACGGGGACGCGAAGATGAGCAAGAGCAAGGGCAACAGCATCGGCATCCTGGAAACCCCGGATGAAATCTGGAAGAAGCTCGCCCCCGCCAAAACGGACCCCGCCCGGGTCCGAAGGAGCGACCCCGGAACACCGGAGAAGTGCAACATCTGGTCCTATCACAAGCTCGTGACAAAAGAGCCGGAGCTCACGGAGATCCACAACGGCTGCACCACCGCGGGGATCGGCTGCATCGACTGCAAGAAAGTCCTCCACAAGAACCTGCTGAAGGTCCTTGATCCCATCAGGGAGAGATATGCGGAGCTCTCCGGCAGCGGACAGACCGCCGTGGAAAAGCGCCTCGAAGCGAACGCGGACAAGTGCCGCGCGGTAGCGTCAGAGACCATGCTCGAGGTAAAGTCACGGATGGGGTTGAAAAAGATATGGAAAATCAGCTGAAGGCAGAGGACCTGCGGGTAGACACGCTCGGGGAGCCTATCATCCCCTCCCCCCTCGGTCTGAACACGGAAGACGGAGACCAGACCGCGAACTACGTCCAGGACAACCACTCGGTTCTTTTTGACGTGGACCGTAACACGGTCCAGGCCATGGTGAAGGACGGGATAGAGCCGCCCGCCTTCCAGATGGCCGGGCCCCGGCAGAAGATCTATTTCGACGGAGGGATGGTCCGCGCGGCCATTGTCACCTGCGGCGGG
>Ga0209415_10018127_pt1 | contig 11130 bp, 9 predicted proteins | sample PeaSoiSIISIP2007_FD_187696 | JGI IMG/M metagenome (GOLD analysis project Ga0209415, IMG submission 187696) | Peat soil microbial communities from Weissenstadt, Germany - SII-SIP-2007 (SPAdes) (version 2) | ecosystem: Environmental > Terrestrial > Soil > Wetlands > Peat | place: Germany...
GTGTCGAAGCGCGTCAGGTGCGCGTTGGTGTTCGCATCGCCGAGGTCGTTGACCGCGACGATCTGGATCTCGCCGGTCCGCTTGCTCTCGTACAGCGCGCGCAGCGCGTTGCGGCCGATTCGGCCGTAGCCGTTGATTCCCACCTTGATTGTCATCGTGCAGTCCTCTTCTAACTTTCGCCAGGCAGGGCCATCAGCGGCCGAGCGCGGCTTCCGCCGTGCGGACGACGTGTCCCGCCGTGAATCCGAAATGCCGGAACAGGTCCTTGGCCGGCGCCGAGGCGCCGAAGACGTCGATGCCGACGACCTGCTCGCGACGCCCCACGTACCGGCACCAGTAGTCGCGCACGCCCGCTTCGATTGCCACCCGCGGCACCCCGGGCAGCAGCACTCCCGCCTGGTAGTCGGCTGGCTGCGCATCGAACAGCTCAGTCGAGGGCATCGACACTACACGGACGCGCCGGCCGCTGCCGGCGAGCATCTTGGCGGCCTCCACCGCGAGGGAGACCTCGGAACCGGTCGCGATCAGCACCACCTCCGGCGGACCGGCAGGGTCGACCAGCACATAGCCGCCGCGCCGCACGTTGGAAAGCTGCTCCGGCGTACGCGGCTGGTGCGGCACCGCCTGGCGCGTCAGCACCAGCGCAGTGGGACCCGAGCGGCGCTCAATGGCGTCGGCCCACGCGGCGTGCGCCTCGACCGCATCGCACGGCCGCCACAGCGTCATGTTCGGAATGAGCCGCAGCGAGGCGAGGTGCTCGATCGGCTGGTGCGTCGGGCCGTCCTCGCCGAGCCCGATGGAGTCGTGCGAGTAGACGAGGATCGAGGGCGCGCGCATCAGGCAGGCGAGCCGTACTGCATTGCGCGCGTAGTCGGAGAACACCAGGAAGGTGCCGCCGTACGGAACGAGGCCACCGTGCAGGGCGAGTCCGTTGAGCGCAGCCGTCATGCCGAACTCGCGGACGCCAAAATGGAGGTAGTTGCCGGACGCGTCGGCACGGGTGATGGTCTTGGAATCCTTGCGCCAGGTGTTGTTGGAGCCGGTCAGGTCGGCCGAACCGCCGATCAGCTCCGGCAGCCGCGGGCCGAACACGTTCAGAGCCGCCTGCGAGGACTGGCGGGTCGCGACCGGCGTGCCGTTCTTCTGCACCTCGGCGAGTGTCGCGTGCACCAGCGCCGACCAGTCCGACGGCAGCCGGCCCTCGACCTGCCGCTCGAACTCGGCCGCGTCCGCCGGATAGGCGCTGCGGTACTCCTTCAGAAGTCGCAGCCACTTGCTCTCGAGCCGTTTGCCCCTGGCGCGCGCGTCCCAGGCGCTGCGAATCTCGGCAGGGATCTCGAACGGCGGGTACGGCCAGTCGAGCGCAATGCGTGCGGCCGCGACCTCGTCGATCCCGAGCGCTGCGCCATGCGCCGCCTCGGTTCCTTGCTTGGTCGGCGCGCCCCAGCCGATGATCGTCTTGCAGCAGATCAGCGAGGGCTTGTCCGTCTCGCGACGCGCCTTGCGCACGGCTCTGGTAATTGCCTCGGCATCGTGGCCGTCGACGGCGCGGATCGCCTGCCAGCCGTAGGCCTCGAAGCGCTTGGGCGTGTCGTCGGTGAACCAGCCCTGCACGTGCCCGTCGATTGAAATGCCGTTGTCATCGTAAAAACAGATCAGCTTGCCGAGGCCGAGGGTTCCGGCGAGCGAGGCGGCCTCGTGCGAGATGCCCTCCATCAGGCAGCCATCGCCGAGGAACGCATAGGTGTGATGGTCAACGAGCGTGAGTCCGGGCCGGTTGAATCGCGCCGCCAGATGCTTTTCGGCGAGCGCCATGCCGACCGCATTCGCAAAGCCCTGGCCCAGCGGGCCGGTGGTCGTCTCGATGCCGAGCCTCGCCTCCCGCTCGGGGTGCCCGGGCGTGTGCGAGCCGAGCTGCCGGAAGCGCTTGAGCTCGTCGATCGGCATTGGATAGCCGGTCAGGTGCAGCAGCGAGTAGAGCAGCATCGAGCCGTGACCGTTCGACAGCACGAAGCGGTCGCGGTCGAACCAGCAGGGGTTGCCCGGATTATGTTTGAGGAAATGCCGCCACAGCACCTCGGCGATATCCGCCATGCCCATCGGCATGCCGGGGTGCCCCGAATTGGCCTGCTGGACCGCATCCATGCTCAGGGCACGAAGCGCATTCGCGAGTGGCCGGTGGTTGAGCATGAGGCGTTCCCTGGCGGGGTGAGCGAGGCGCGGCATTGTCCAATACCCGTCCGGAAGGGGCAACGGCCCGACCCGCCCTGTATACTTCATCGGCTCACGATCAAGGAGGCGCCGGCGAGGCGCAACAGTCCGCTGATGGCCGCCAACAGTTACCTTTTCACGTCTGAGTCCGTGTCGGAAGGCCACCCGGACAAGATCGCCGATCAGATCTCGGATGCGGTGCTCGATGCGATCATCGCGCAGGACCGCAAGGCGCGTGTCGCCTGCGAGACGATGGTCAAGACCGGTTGCGTGATCGTCGCGGGGGAGATCACGACCTCCGCCTGGGTCGATCTCGAGGCTCTCGTCCGCAGGACGGTGCTGCGGATCGGCTACGACCACTCCGACATGGGGTTTGACGGCGCGAGCTGCGCGGTCATCAACATCATCGGCAAGCAGTCCTCCGACATCGCGCAGGGCGTCGACCGCAAGGACCCCCGCAAGCAGGGCGCGGGCGACCAGGGCCTGATGTTCGGCTACGCAACCAATGAGACCGACGTGCTGATGCCGGCACCGATCACCTTCGCGCACCGGCTCGTGAAGCGCCAGGCCGAGGTCCGCCGCGGCGGCCGGCTGCCGTGGCTGCGGCCAGATGCCAAGAGCCAGATCACCTTCCGCTACGAGCACGATCGCCCGGTCGGGATCGAAGCCGTGGTGCTCTCGACCCAGCACTCCCCGGACGTCCGCCAGCGCAAACTCCGCGAGGCCGTGATGGAGGAGATCATCCTGCCGGTGCTTCCCAAGCGCTGGATCGACAAGCATACGAAGTTCCACATCAACCCGACCGGCAAGTTCGTCATCGGCGGCCCGGTGGGTGACTGCGGGCTGACCGGGCGCAAGATCATCGTCGATACCTACGGCGGCTTCGCGCGCCACGGCGGTGGCGCGTTCTCCGGCAAGGACCCGTCGAAAGTCGACCGGTCGGCGGCCTACGCGGCCCGCTACGTCGCCAAGAACGTCGTCGCGGCCGGGCTCGCCGAGCGCTGCGAGGTGCAGGTGTCCTACGCAATCGGCGTCGCCGAGCCCACCTCGGTGATGGTCGAGACCTTCGGCACGAGCCGGCTCTCGCGCGAGAAGCTCACCAAGCTCGTGCGCAGGCACTTCGACCTCACCCCGTACGGGATCCGGCAGGCGCTCGACCTCGCACGCCCGATCTACCAGGCGACCGCCGCCTACGGCCACTTCGGGCGAACCGAGAGCGAATTCACGTGGGAGCGGACCGACAAGGCCCGCGCCCTGAAGGCTGACGCCAGGTAGCTCAATCACAGAACCGTCCCTCCGAGGGGCGCTGCAGCGGACCGGGGGCCGAGCCCGGCGGTTCGTCAGGCTCGCAGAGACGGTCGACCCGACAACGGCGCCCATTCCTTCTCTTGAACGCAAGGAGAGATCGAATGAGTGCTCAAGCCAAGCTGAACAACGATTTCCACGTCGCCGACCTCAAGCTCGCCGCCTGGGGCCGCAAGGAAATCGCAATCGCCGAGACCGAGATGCCGGGCCTGATGGCGCTGCGCGAGGAATACGCCGGACGCCAGCCGCTGAAGGGCGCCCGCATCGCGGGCTCCCTGCACATGACGATCCAGACGGCCGTGCTGATCGAGACGCTGAAGGCGCTCGGCGCCGACGTGCGCTGGGCCTCGTGCAACATCTACTCAACCCAGGATCATGCCGCCGCCGCGATCGTCGAGGCCGGCACCCCGGTGTTCGCCTACAAGGGCGAGTCGCTGCCGGACTACTGGGAGTTCACCCACCGGATCTTCGAGTGGGGTGACGGCGGCACACCGAACATGATCCTGGACGATGGCGGGGACGCAACACTGCTCGTGCACCTCGGGCTCGCGGCCGAGTCGGACCGCAGCGTCATTGCAAGTCCCGCCAATGAGGAGGAGCAGGCGCTCTACGGCGCGATCTCCCAGCGCCTCAAGGCAAAGCCCGGCTGCTACGCAGCCGTCGCCAGCAGCGTTCGCGGCGTGACCGAAGAGACCACCACCGGCGTCCATCGCCTGTACCAGCTGCAGCGGGAGGGCCGACTGCTGTTTCCGGCGATCAATGTCAACGACTCGGTGACGAAGTCGAAGTTCGACAACCTGTACGGCTGCCGTGAGTCGCTCGTCGATGCGATCAAGCGCGCGACTGACGTCATGATCGCCGGCAAGGTCGCGGTGGTCGCGGGCTACGGCGACGTCGGCAAGGGTTGCGCCGAGGCGCTCAAGGCGCTGTCGGCGCAGGTCTGGGTCACCGAGATCGACCCCATCTGCGCGCTGCAGGCGGCGATGGACGGCTACCGGGTCGTGACGATGGACTACGCGGCCGACAAAGCCGACATCTTCGTGACGGCCACCGGCAACGTGCGAGTCATCGCGCACGGGCACATGCAGCGAATGAAGCACAATGCGATCGTCTGCAACATTGGCCATTTCGACTCGGAGATCGACATCGCGAGCCTCGGCCGGTACCGCTGGGAGGAGATCAAGCCGCAGGTCGATCACGTGGTCTTCCCGGACGGCAAGCGCATCATCGTGCTCGCCAGGGGCCGGCTCGTGAACCTCGGCTGCGGCACGGGACACCCGTCGTTCGTGATGTCGAACTCGTTCTCGAACCAGACACTGGCGCAGATCGAGCTCTTTACCGGCGGCGGCAAGTACTCGAAGGCGGTCTACACGCTGCCCAAGCACCTCGACGAGCACGTCGCGCGGCTGCACCTGCGTAAGATCGGAGCCGAGCTGACGCGCCTCACGGCGGAGCAGTCCGCCTACATCGGCGTGCCGGTCCAGGGACCCTACAAGCCGGAGCAGTACCGCTATTAGGAGGTGCCCCGGAATAGGTAAAGAGCGGGATCGGCCGGCCACGGCCGATCCCCGGGTGTGACGGGAACCCGGTCGCGCGCCCGGACTCGAATCGGTAATCGTGCGCCGCATCATCCGGGCCTCTGGCCCGGCTTGATGTAGATCACCGTCGCACGGGCGACCGATTGTTATGCTGAGCCGATCCGGCGTCAGTGCGCCGGCGGACATAGGTCACAGATTGCAGTGAGGCCCGCCCCGGTCCAGCTCGTCCAGTTCACCGATCTGCACCTCTACGGGGCAGCGGACGGGCGGTTGCGTGGCATCGCCACGCGGCCCGCGCTCGAGGCGGCGCTGACGCTGGCGCGGCGGCGCGAGGCGCCGTGGGAGGCGATGCTGCTGACCGGTGATCTCGTGCAGGACGATGCGGCCGGCTACGCGCAGGTGCGCGAGGTGTTCGGCACCTCGACGGTGCCCGTCTACTGTATCCCGGGCAACCACGACGAGATCAGGGCGATGCGCTCGGCGCTCGCCGCGCCGCCGTTCCAGATCGGCGGCACCGCCTGTCACGGCGAGTGGCTGCTCGTGATGCTCGACTCCTACCTGCACGGCATGGCCGCGGGCCGGGTCGGCGAGCCGGAGCTCGCGCGCCTCGATGCGGCCCTCGCGGAAAACGCAAACCGGCACGCGCTCGTGTGCCTGCACCATCACCCGGTTCCGATGGGAAGCCGCTGGCTCGACGCCGTCGGCCTGCAAAACCCTGATGCCCTGTTCGATGTGCTCGACCGGCACTCGAACGTGCGGTTGCTCGTCTGGGGGCACGTGCACCAGGCGTGGGAAGGCACGCGCAACGGCGTACGGCTGTTGTGCACGCCCTCGACCTGTGCGCAGTTCAAGCCCGGGTCCGACGGTTTCGCGATCGACCAGCGTCCACCGGGCTACCGCTGGTTTCGTCTGCACGCCGACGGCTGGGCCGAGACCGGGGTCGAGTGGGCCGATGCCGAAAGTCTCGCCGCCGACCCGCCGCACGCCCGCAGCTCGGTGGCCTAGAGCTCGATCATCTCGAAGTCGTCCTTGCTGGCCCCGCAGTCGGGGCAGCTCCAGTCTGCGGGCACGTCGGCCCAGCGTGTCCCCGGCGCGACTCCGCGGTCGGGGTCACCGTGCGCTTCCTCATACACGTGGCCACAGATCACGCAGATCCAGCTTTTCAGCCCGTCGTTCATTCGATCGTTCATTCGCATGTCCACCGTTCGGGCCGTACCAGAGGCGCGCGATGCGCCGTACACTGCGTGCCGGAGGTACCCGTGCCCAGCTCCCACGAACTTTATCAGGAAGCCTGCCGCTTCATCCCCGGCGGCGTGAATTCGCCGGTGCGCGCATTTCGCGCCGTCGGCGGCGATCCGGTATTCCTGACCAAGGCCTCGGGCGCCCACGTCTGGTCCGCGGACGGCACTCGCTATCTGGACTACGTCGGCTCGTGGGGCCCGGCGATCCTCGGCCATGCCCACCCCGATGTCATTCGCGCAGTGCAGGCGACCGCCGCCGACGGCCTGTCGTTCGGTGCCCCGACGCCAATCGAGACCGAGGTGGCGCGATTGATCTGTCGCCTGGTCCCGTCGATCGAGCTCGTGCGCATGGTGAGCTCGGGCACCGAGGCGACGATGAGCGCGATCCGCCTGGCCCGCGGTTTCACGGGCCGCGACAAGATCATCAAGTTCGAAGGCTGCTACCACGGCCACTCGGACTCGCTGCTCGTGAAAGCCGGGTCCGGCGCGCTGACTTTCGGCGTTCCGACCTCGCCCGGCGTGCCGGCCGCCCTCGCCGCTTATACGCTGACCCTCAGCTACAACGACATCGCCCAGGCGCGCGAGGCGTTTCGCACGCTCGGGTCCGAGATCGCCTGCGTCATCGTCGAGCCCGTCGCCGGCAACATGAACTGCATTCCGCCGGCGCCCGGGTTTCTGGAGTGCCTGCGCGAGGAGTGCACGCGCCACGGAGCGGTGCTGATCTTCGACGAGGTAATGACGGGTTTTCGGGTGGCGCTTGGCGGCGCGCAGGGCGCCTACGGCATCCGGCCCGACCTGACGACGCTCGGCAAGATCGTCGGCGGCGGCATGCCGGTCGGCGCCTTCGGCGGACGCCGCGAGATCATGGAGCGCATCTCGCCGCTCGGCCCCGTGTACCAGGCGGGCACGCTGTCCGGCAATCCGGTGGCGATGGCGGCCGGGCTTGCGACGCTGCGCGCGCTCGAGGCACCCGGGTTCCACGCGCGCCTCGCGGCTGCGACCGACTCGCTGGTCGCCGGACTTGCGGCTGCCGCACGCGCCGCGGGCGTGCCGCTCGCCACCAATCACGTGTGCGGAATGTTCGGGCTGTTCTTCACGGACCGCCCGACGGTCACGAGCTATGTTGACGCGATGGGCTGCGACGTCGGGCGCTTCAAGCGATTCTTCCACGCAATGCTGAAGGAAGGCGTGTATCTGGCGCCGTCACCGTTCGAAGCCGGCTTCGTGTCGGCCGCGCACGGCGCGGCCGAGATCGACGCGACGCTCGCGGCAGCGCGCCGCGCGTTTGCCGCGAGCCGCGGCTGAGGAGCCGACCGGCGTGCCGCGAGCGTCGAGGCCGCTCGTCATGCGCTGCGGCGCGTTCGGCGACATGGTGCTGCTCACGCCGCTGATCCGTGCGCTCGCCGCCCGCTTCGACATGCCGGTCGACATCGTCTCCTCCGGCAGCTGGACCGCGCCGCTGTTGGCCGGCCAGCCCGGGATCGGCGAACTGTTCCTCGTCAGCAGCAGGCGGCGGCCCTACCTGATCAGTCCCGACCAGTGGCAGCTGGTCCGGCGCCTGAAGCAGCGGGGGGTCGGGCCCACCTGGTTCCTGGACCCGGAGGGCCTCGGCAAGTCATTACTCCGGCGGGCCGGCATCGGCGAGGAGTGGATCGTCGACGGGGCCGACCTGCCGCGCCTCTCCGGCGAGCACTACGTCGAGCGCTTTGCGCGCATCGCGGCGGTCTGTCCGCGCGCGCTCGCCGACCCGCCCGCCGCGCTCGCCTCGGCTGCGCCCGGTGGAGCGGTGCTCGACGTGCCGCCGGCGGCGGGCGCCGAACTCGTCGCCTGGCTCGGGACCCTGGGGCTCGCGCAGCGCCGACTGCTGCTCGTGCAGGCCGGAAACAAGCGGACGATGCGCCGTGGCGACCGCCGCCGCACCAGCAACACCAAGTACTGGCCCGAACAGCGCTGGGCCGCGGTCGTCGCGGGGATGCGCGCGCGCTGCCCGGGCCACACGGTGCTGCTGCTCGGCGTGCCGAGCGAGCATGCGCTCAACGAGGACATCAGGCGACTGCTAGCGGACGAGGCCGTCATCAATGTGGCGCACGACCTGCCGATCCCGCGGCTGCTGGCGCTGCTCGAGCGGGCCGATGCCATGGTCAGCGTCGACACCGGTCCCGCGCACGCAGCGGCCGCGCTCGGCCTGCCCGAGGTCGTATTGTTCGGCGCGGTGGACCCGGCGCTGTACCGGCCGCGGGGCGCGCCAGGCGCGCCGGTCGTGTGTGTGCAGGCGGATCCGCCGGGGCCGCTCGAGGCGCTGGCCGCGGGGCCGGTGATCGAGGCGTTCGCGACCCTGCCGCTGCGTGCGCCGCGCTGAGGTGCAATTACAGAGCGGCGAAAGACGATCGCCCGCAGTCAACGACCTGTGGCGCTTAGCAGTCCGCGCTCGGGCGTCGACTCGAGCCGCAAGGACACCCATACAGTCGCGTGAAAACGAACGCGCGCGCATTCGTCGGGCCGGCGACGGGTGCCGGAGCGCGGCTGCGAACACCGCATCCGCGGCGTGCTGGAACGGGCGCCCGCACTCAGACCGTTATCCGGCCTGGGGATCCGGGCTTCGGCCCGTGCCGTGCAGATCCGATCAGGCACAACAACCTCGAATTCACGAGGCGCGGTCGACGCGCGCGGCGAAGCAGCCCGGCTTCGCGTTGTGGACATGCAAGAATGCGACCGATCGATTAGCAAGCATGGTCGCCACCGTGCCCGCGAGCTCAGACCCCGGAACGACCTCGGCATCGGTCATCATCCCCTCGGCATCGAACGCTCGAACGGAAAGTAAGCGAATCTTCAGCACGCTCGGCACTTCATTCACGGCAAGTTGCGCTTCTATCGCGTTCCGGCGTACGTAGATGGCATGGCGTGATCGGTAGGGGCTTGCAACCGGCAGATGCTCATAATTCACCAGCAGCACGGTCTCCCCGGGCTCGGCGTCTCGCAGACTGACGCGGCAAGGAAATCCTGGCGAACGGTCAGCCGTCTTGCGAACGACGTGGCGCGCAACAAGTTCTTCGTCCGACAGTTCGAACAGGTGGCTGAAGATCTCAGCCGGCAATCCACGGATGCGAAACTCCATCGACGTGCACCTCCCAGGTTGGGAATCGCCATCCTAGGGACGTCCACGAGTGAAGACGCTCCGATTCTTGCGGTGCTCTCGAATGACTCCCGACCAGACACAGCAGCTCAGCGCCGACGCGGCCGCCTGGCTTCGGCCGCGACCGGCTGAATTCGGCCAACTCCCGACCGGCTGCTACCGGCCACTGACCGACGCATGGGCGCTCAGACGGACCGTCCGGAAGCAGCCGTTCGCAGGCCTTGGGAGGGATTCAACTGGCGCATCGCTCAGAACGAATTCTTCGGCTCCTTCAGAAACGCGATCTCGTCCGCTGTCGAGACCCGATTGAGCACGCCGTTACGGTGCGGAAATCGGCCAAACCGATCGATGATTAGCTTGTGCGCCATGGCAGAGTGCGTCCAGTCCTCTTTCCCGAGTTGCCTGAAAAAGTCAAGTGACAATGCCTGGTCAGCGCGATTCTCGCTGTGCTCGAACGGAAGGTAAAGAAACAGTCGTTCCTCCTTCTTCATGGCAACGTCGAATCCCTGTTCGACCGCAGTCCTTGCAAGTCGGCGCGCGATGGGGTCTGCTGAATAGGCGCGCGCGTTGCTCCTAAACAAGTTACGGGAAAACTGATCCAGCACGATCACCGCCGCGAGGATCGGCCGTGGCGCCGTCACGTCGAGGCAGTCATGCGCAGCGAGTCGTTCGTGCAGTGCGAGAAAGCGATCACGAATTTGAGCGTCGACTTGCTCATTCCCTGCAAACCAGTGCGCTTCGGAGAGCTCGTCGAACCAGAAGCGAATGACTTCGCCGACCCACGACGGCTCGACAGCGTCGGTTGTCGAATAGGTGGTCGAAGTCATTGCCGCGCCACTGCGCAGGCCAGATACGCGACGGTCGTCATCATTCAGGCAGGCCCGCCAGACGTAAGGATTCGGCCAAATTCGCTGCATCGGCTGCGTTCTTATACGGCTCTTTCGCCACGACCCGTCGAATAGAGAAATCGGGTCTCATCGCCATACACTCAGCGGCGCTTGTTCTGGCCCGCGCTACATCTGCAAGCCGAGCGTGGCAACCGGCCACGTAGGCTGCCACCCGAAATGAGCGACCAGGTATATGGTCGAACGCTGTTAAGGCTTCCTGATACCTCTGCAACACCATGTACGCCTCGCCAACGGCCCGCCAGTACCAGGGAGGATCAAAGTATGGATCAATCTCTTTGGCACGTTTGAAGCAGACCAACGCTTCTTCAGCTTCCCCGACATAGAGCAGAGTGGCCCCAAAGTCGGCCGCGTTCCATTGGTTGTTCGGATTCATCTCGACCGCTCGCCGCGTATATTGCACGGCCAGATCAAAAGACCGGCGCAGCAAGTGGGCCTCGCCGAGAATTGCGAAGCAGGTGCTCTCGCTCTCATCAAGTTCCACGGCTCTCTTAGCCAAGGCACCTGCTTCCTGCAGTGCCGCATCCGCGTCACCAATCTCGTTCTCCCATTTTCTAAAACGCATCGCGGCAAGCAATGCGTGAGCGAGACCGTAGCCAGGATCGATTTCGATGGCCTTCTCAAACAATCGCGTCGCCTCCGCGGCGCCATCCTGATCGTCCCACGGCAATGCATTGCCTTTCAGAACACATTCATAGGCTGCGAGACTCGCCGGCGGCTTCCGTCGCACTCGCTCGGAATCGGATGCCTGGACCCGGCCGACGAGCGTGCTGACAATCGTCCGGACAACCTGGTCC
>Ga0209415_10018128_pt1 | contig 11130 bp, 10 predicted proteins | sample PeaSoiSIISIP2007_FD_187696 | JGI IMG/M metagenome (GOLD analysis project Ga0209415, IMG submission 187696) | Peat soil microbial communities from Weissenstadt, Germany - SII-SIP-2007 (SPAdes) (version 2) | ecosystem: Environmental > Terrestrial > Soil > Wetlands > Peat | place: Germany...
GACCGTGCGTCGCACCTTCGGCCCGGCCGCCGCCACCGTCGCCGCGGTCGTGATGGCCTTCACACCTGCGGCGGTCCTGATCTTCCGGTTCGACAACCCGGATGCCGTCCTGACCCTGCTCCTGGTCGCCGCCGCGTGGGCCTTCCTGAGCGGTCTCGAGAGCGGACGCATCCGCTGGCTCGCCCTCGCCGGCGTGCTCGTCGGCTCGGCCTTCCTCACGAAGTACCTGCAGGCCTACCTGGTCCTGCCGGGGTTCGCCGTCACGTACGCCATCGCCGGTCGCGGCAGCCTGCGGCGCAGGCTGGCCGCCCTGCTCGTGGGCGCCGCGGCGGTCCTCCTGGCCAGCGGCTGGTGGGTCGCCATCGTGCAGGCGATCCCGGCGGCGGACCGCCCCTTCATCGGCGGCAGCACCAACAACTCCGTGCTCGACCTGATCTTCGGCTACGACGGGCTGGGCCGGATCTTCGGCGGCTCGGGCAATCCTGGCGGGACAGGGGGCGCGGGCGGCGCCGGTGGCGCCGGCGGCTTCTCCGGGACGCCGGGCCTGCTGCGCCTGTCCAACAGCGAGCTCGGCGGACAGATCAGCTGGTTCCTCCCATCCGCGGTGGTGGGGCTCGTCGCGGGTCTCTCGCTGCGCGCGCGCGCCGCACGGACCGACATGCGCCGGGCCGGCTACCTCATGTGGGGCCTCTGGTTCCTGGTCACGGCTGCCGTCTTCAGCCTCATGTCCGGCATCATCCACTCCTACTACACCGTGGCCCTCGCGCCCGCGATCGCGGCGCTGGTGGGCGGCGGGCTCGTCGACCTGTGGGCGCTGCGCAGCCGCAGCTGGATCGGCGGCGCGATCCTCGCGGTCTCGCTGGCCGTCACCGCCTGGTGGGCCGTGCAGCTTCTTGGCCGCGCGCCCGACTTCGTGCCCGGCGTTGACGTCGTGATCCTCGGGGTGGCCCTCCTGGTCGCGCTGGTGGTGGCCCTTCCCCACCGGGCCGAGCTGCATCACCTCACCCTCGCGGCCCTGAGCATCGGGCTGGCAGCCCTCCTCATCGGGCCGGCGGCGTACGCCATCGACACCATGAACACGGCCTATTCGGGTGGAGACCCGAGCGCGGGCCCGGCCGTCACGGCGGCCTCCACCGGCAGCCAGGGCGGCTTCGGCGGTGGCCAGCCGGGCGGACCGCCGATCGGCGGCTTCGGCGGAGGCCCGGCCGGCACGGGCGGCGGGGCCGCCGGCACGGCCGGCGGAGGCCCGAGCGGCACGGCCGGCGGGGCCGCCGACACGACACTGGTCGACTACCTCATGGCCAACCGCGGTTCCGCCACCTGGATCGTGGCCGTGGACTCGTCGATGGACGCGGGCTCGATCGAGCTCGCGTCGGGCGAGCCGGTCATGGCCATGGGCGGGTTCAACGGCGGCGACCCTGCCCCGACCCTGGCCCAGTTCCAGGCGCTCGTCGCCTCCGGCAAGGTGCGCTTCCTGCTCGTCGACGGCAACGGCGGGGGGATCGCGGGTCCGGGCACCAGCGACTCGTCCATCAGCGCCATCGACGCGTGGGCCGCCTCGGTCGGCACCGTCGTGAACACCGGCAGCTCCGCCGGCGGGACGCTCTACGACCTGTCGGGGGCCAGCACCAGCGGGTCATGACGGGCCCCGTCATACGCCAGAAGCGAGGTAGCGCCTATGCCCATCTCGCGGGGGAACCAACCGGATCCGCACACCAAGGAGTCGATCGTTGAACCCTGATCTCGAACCACAGGCCCCAGATGCGGGGCCACCGCTCACCGCAAGGCGCCTCGCATCGATCCCGACCCGCGTGGCGGCGACCGTCCTGCTGGCGGTCAGCCTCCTCGCCGTGGGCGGTGTCGCGGTGGTCAACGCGGCCACGCCGTCCGCCTCCGGGGCACCTGCGGCCTCCGCAGTCCCGACGCCATCCGGCGCGCCGGGTCACGGGGGGGCTATGCCGGGGGGTTGCCCGGGCATGTCGTCCGGCACCCCCGGCACGTCCGGCTAGGAGCCTGGAATCGATGAGCGCCTCCCGCAGGGGAGGCGCTCATCCTGTTGGTGCCGGAGGACCCGGCTCCCTCAGACGCTCTTGCCGACGTTGGACAGGATGCCGCGGATCTGGCTGCCGAGGAAGATCAGGGCGAGGATCGCGATGATGGCGATGAGAGCGAGGATGAGTGCATATTCGGCCAATCCCTGCCCGGTCGCGGACAGCCGCGGGTCGCGCCGGGGCGTCGTGATGGTGCTGAACCAGGACGAAGCCCAGACGTATGCGCGTGTCAGCAACGTGTCACCTCCTTTCGTTTAGACGTCGCGTCGAGTCTCGCGACGATCGAGGCCCGCGGCAATAGTACGGTCGTCCGGTGCGTCCGGGGGGCACGCCGGAAGGGCCACGCCTTCGGTCCGACACCGGTCACGACCTGGGAGTCGCTGCACAGCGCCGGCGGGATGTGACATGAACGGCCCCTTGCGACCGCGGAGCCGTCCGGCAAGGCGCGATCTGCCTGGTTCCGTGGCGGAATGGGCCACCAGATGTCCCAACCGGCCGGTGCGCGGGTCGTTCGACCGCTGGAACGCGCTCTATCTGTCTCACCCGGCTCCGGATCTGTCTCACCCGGCTCCGCCCGGTGCCGCGCGCGCCCGCACGTCGCCGGCCATCGTGCACACTGTCGCGCGCCATGACCGAGGCCACCACCACCCCATCGCCGGCTCGGCAGCCCGTCCAGGGGGCGATGGCCGTCCGCGCGATCGGCCTGGGCCGGCGATTCGGGTCGCAGTGGGCCCTGCGGGGTGTGGACCTCGAGCTCGAGCCGGGCGAGGTGTTCGGGCTGCTCGGGCCCAACGGCGCGGGCAAGACGACCACCGTGCGCCTGCTCTCGGCGCTCATCGCGCCCACCGAAGGTCGAGCGTCGATCGACGGCCTCGACGTCGTGGCTGATGCCGATGGCGTGCGGGCCCGCATCGGCGTGCTGACGGAGACGCCGGGTCTCTATGAGCGCCTGACGGCGGTGCAGAACCTGGAGTTCTTCGGACGCCTCCACGGCCTTGCGCCCGCCCTGCGGCAGCAGCGGATGGAGCGCCTGCTGCGGCTGTTCGACCTGTGGGACCGCCGCGACGGCCTGGTGGGCACGTTCAGCAAGGGCATGAAGCAGAAGCTCGCCATCGCCCGTGCGCTGCTCCACGAGCCGAGCGTCCTGTTCCTCGACGAACCCACGGCGGCCCTCGACCCGGAGGCGGCCTTCGTGGTGCGCGAGGCCATCGCCGCGCTGAAGGGCCAGGGCCGCACGATCGTGCTGTGCACGCACAACCTGGACGAAGCGGAGCGGCTGTGCGACCGGATCGGCTTCCTACGCGGGACCCTGCTGCGGCTGGACAGCCCGGCGCGCCTGCGAGGACTCGCCGGGAAGGCGGTGCTGGACGTCGAGCTGGCGGCCCTGCTCCCCGCCAGCCTCGTGGAGCGCCTTCGCGGGCGGCCCGAGGTACAGGGCGTGGAGGTCGATGGCCTGACGCTCGCTGTGAGCGTGGGCGATGTCCACCGCGACACCCCGGACCTGGTTCGCGCTCTCGTCGACGGCGGGGCGGCGGTGCTTGGCGTGCGGGCCCGCACGGCCTCGCTCGAGGACGTCTACTTCGAGGTCATGGGTGCCCGGCCGCCGACCGACGGTGGGCCACCCTGATGCGGGTCGTACGCGGCGCCATGGTCGGCGCGGTCGTCCGCCGCGAGGCGCGCGAGATCATCAGGAACCGGCTCCTCGTCTCCTCGATCCTCCTGCCGCCCGTTCTGCTCACCGCCTCGCCCATCCTCCTTATCGCGCTGGGCTCTCAGGCAGCCCCGGCGCTCCCCGCCGACCAGGTGGCCCAGCTGATCGCGCAGCACCCGGCGTGGGCCGCCCTCGACGACCGCCAAGTGGTCATGGCCTTCGCCATCTCCCAGTTCTTGGCAACGTTCCTGATCCTGCCGGCGTACATCCCGCTGGCCATCGCCAGCTACTCGATCGTCGGCGAGAAGCAGACCCGGAGCCTGGAGGCGGTCCTGTCAACGCCGCTGCGCACCAGCGAGCTGCTGGCCGGCAAGGCCATCGCCGCGCTCGTGCCCGGCGTCCTCGCGTCCTGGCTGGCGTACGCGACGCTGCTGGCCCTGACCGCCCTCCTCGTGGCGCCCGACCTGCTGCCCGTGATCACCGATGGCTCATGGCTTGCCGGCGTGCTGGCCCTTGGGCCGGCCATCGGCCTCATCTCCGTGGAGGCCGGCATCATCGTCAGCTCGCGCGTCAACGACCCGCGGGTGGCGCAGCAGATCGGGGGCATCGTCATCCTGCCCATCGTGGCCCTCATCGTGCTCCAGGGCGCCGGCGGCTTCCTCGTGGACGGGCCGACGTACCTGGCGGGGGCCGCCGTCCTCGTGGTGATCGCCGTCGGTGGGCTCCGCCTGGCGGTCGCCCTGTTCGGGCGGGAGACGATCCTCACCCGCTGGCGCTGATCGACGAGGCCTCACGCGGGGATGATCATGCGCGGTATGGTCGAGGGTGCACCAGGCTGATTACCAAGATATCAAAGCCACGTTATGGCAATATAGCGCGGTATGCCACCATCTGAACCGGTCGGCGACACCGCTCGCCTCCTCCGCATGGGCCAGGTCGCGCCCATGCTCGGCGTCAGCGTCGACACGCTCCGTCGGTGGGAGGCTGAGGGCCGGCTGACCACCGTGCGCTCCCCGGGCGGGCAGCGGCTGGTCGAACCACACGAGGTCCACCGCCTCCTGGCCGAGCGTCGAGAGTCGGCGCCGGATCGGACGATCACGAAGCAGTCGGCGCGCAATCGATTCGAGGGCGTCGTGACGCGGGTCGAACGGGATCGCGTCGCCGCCGTCGTCGAGGTGCAGGCCGGGCCGCACCGGCTGGTCAGCCTCATGACCGCCGAGGCCGTCATCGAGCTTGACCTCAAGGTCGGCGATGCCGTCGTGTGCGCCGTGAAGTCGACCAACGTGGTCGTGGAGATCCCGGGCCCAGTCACGCGAGGAGGAACGCGTGAAGTCTGACCGCCGCGTGAGCGGCGTGGTCCTGACCGTGGCGGCCGTCCTGGCCGCCTGCTCCGGTGCCGCGACCGCCACCCCGACGCCGATCCCCGCGACCCCGACCCCGACCGTACCGCCGGCCAGCGCGTCGCCGGCCACGACCCCGGCCAGTGGGAGCCTGACGATCTACGCCGCGTCGTCGCTGACGGCGGCGTTCACCGAGATGAAGACGGCCTACCAGAACGTCGCGCCCGGCATCACCATGACCCTGTCCTTCGGGGCCTCGAGCACCCTCGAGGCGCAGATCGAGCAGGGTGCCCCGGCGGACGTGTTCGCCTCCGCCGACACGTCGAACCCGCAGAAGCTGGTGGACAAGGGCCTGGCCGCCGGGTCGATCACGACGTTCGCCGGCAACCTGCTGACCGTGATCGTGCCGCTGGCCAACCCGGCCGGGGTGCAGACGCCGGCCGACCTGGCCAAGGCCGGCCTGAAGTTCGTGGCCGCGGGCGACACCGTGCCCATCACCAAGTACGCCGACATGCTCCTCGCGAACCTCGCCCAGCAGCCCGGCTACCCGGCCGGCTACGTGGCCGCCGTGACGGCCAACATCGTGTCCAAGGAGGACAACGTCGCGGCCGTCGTATCCAAGATCGAACTCGGCGAAGGGGATGCCGCGATCGTCTACGTCACCGACGCCGACACGGCAGGCGCCAAGGTCATGACCATCAGTGTCCCGGCCGCCGCCAACGTCCCCGCCACCTATGGGGCCGTCGCGATCAAGGCGTCGCCGAACGCCGCCGCGGCCGCCGCCCTCATCACCTGGCTGGCGGGCCCGGGCGGTCAGGCCATCCTCGCCAAGTACGGGTTCCTGCCCCCCGGCTGAGCCGGCGCCATGCCCCTTCCTCGCCGATCATCCGGCCGCGGCCAGGCCACACCCCTGGTCGCGGCCCTCCTCGCCGTCTGTGCGCTCAGCTTCCTCGCCGTGCCGGTCGCGGTCCTGGTCGGGCGCGCGGTCCTGGGCGGCTCGCTGGCGGGCGAGGCGGGCGATCCGGCGCTCGGTTCGGCGATCGTGCTCAGCCTGGGCACCACCGCGGCCAGCCTGCTGCTGACCGTGACGTTCGGCACGCCGCTCGCCTTCCTGCTCGCCCGCCGGCGCTGGCGCGGCCGCTCGCTGGTCGAGGCGCTCATCGACCTGCCGGTCGTGCTGCCCCCCGCGGTGGCCGGGCTGGCCCTGCTGCTGGCCCTGGGGCGCAACGGCCTCTTCGGCGGGCTGCTGCACGACCTCGGCATCGAGCTGCCGTTCACGACAGGCGCCGTCGTGCTGGCGCAGACGTTCGTGTCGGCGCCGTTCTTCGTGCGCTCGGCGCGCACGGGCTTTGCCGCGGTCCCGCCCGACCTGGAGGACGCAGCGCGCGTCGATGGCGGCTCCGAGGCGAGCGTCTTCCGCCTGGTGACCGTCCCGCTCGCCTCATCGGCCCTCGCGGCCGGACTCGTCCTGAGCTGGGCCCGTGCGCTGGGCGAGTTCGGCGCCACGATCATGTTCGCGGGCAACGTCCAGGGCTTGACGCAGACCCTGCCGCTACTCGTCTACGGCGAGTTCCAGTCGAGCCTGGATGCCTCGATCGCTGCGGCGGCCATCCTGGTCGTGGCGGCGTTCGGTGTCCTCGTCGCCATCCGGCTCGTGCACTGGAGATCGGCCGTGGAGCTGCGCTCGGTCCTCTAGGCGAAGAAGGCCGTGATGGCCGCCGTGTCGTCGGAGAAGGCCCAGCGCTCGACGATCCGGCCGTCGCGGATGTGGTAGATCTCGGCCGTGCGGTAGGTGAGGGACTTGCCGCGGCGCGTGGCGGTGGCCTCGACCAGGGCGATGGCATGGTCGTCACTGGCGACGATGTCGTGCAGCTTCGCGGTGACCTTATAGTCGGCTCCGCCACCCGGTGCCGCGGCCCGCAGCGCCGCCTTGCCCCGCCGTGGCTCCGCGACGCCGATCTCGTGCCACACGATGTCGTCCGCGATGAGGGCGTCCAGGCGGGCCATGTCCATCGCCTCGAAGGCGTCCTGGACCTGCCGGGCGACGGATTCGTTCTCCTGTCGGGCCATCGTCTGCGCTCCTTGTTGCCGGTGATGACCGGCCGTCACGGACGCGACCGGGCCACCATGCTCGATCCGTTCATACGCCCGCGGGCGCCGCATCGCAAGGTGGTTATCCACAACCTTGACGGGCGAACGCGGCTATGAGCGCGCCTTGAGGGCCAGGATGCGCTCGTACGAGGCCTGGAGCCGAGGCAGCGGGATCGTGCCGTTGGTGGCATCTGCCAGCAGGGTGGCGTAGACGCCGGCGCTCACGGCTTCCGTGCCGGTCACAAGGATGAGGTCGGTCCCGGCCGTGGCGGCGCGGACGGCCAGGACGCTGTCCGACAGGCCGCGGGCGAACGCCGTGCCGTCGAGCGAATCGGTGATGGTGGCGCCCGTGAAGCCTAGCTCCTGACGCAGGAGCGTCCCGGAGATCGCGGCGGACCAGCCCGCGGCGTTGGCGGGGTCGTAGGCGGAGTACGTGGCGTTGGAAAGCATGATCAGCGGGATGGCGTGGGCGATCGCGGTCCGGTACGGCTCCAGCCCGGGGGCCAGGCCGTCGGTCGACGCCGTGATCCTCACCAAGCTGGCATCGGTGTTCTGCGTGGCGAACCCGATACCCGGGAAGTGCTTCATGGTTGGGATCACCCCCGCCGACTCGAGCCCCGAGGCGAAGGCGTCAGCAAGCAGCGCCGTCAGATCGGCGTCGGACGAGAAGGTGCGTCCGTCACGCTCCATGAACGAGGCTCTCGAAGCCGGTACGTCCGCCACGGGCGCCAGGTCGATGTTGATCCCCAGCCCCGCGAGGGCGGCGCCGGTGCTGGCGCCCTGGGCCTGAGCGGTCGCGGCGCGGCTATCGCGCCCCATCTGGGGCGCCGACAGCGTCGGCGGCGCCCAGCTGATGCGGCTCGTCGCGCCGCCCTCCTGGTCGACGGCGATGAGGAGCGGCGGCTGGCCGCCCGCCACGGCCGCGGTCGTGAGCTTGCCGGTCAGGGCCGTCAGGGCGGCGGGCGTGGTGATGTTGAAGCTGAAGAGGATGACCCCGCCGACTTCACCGCGGCGGATCCGGCCGAGGAGGTCGGCGCTCGGCGTCGTGCCCTCCATGCGCACGATCAGCTTCTGTCCGATGAGCTGGGCGATGGTCGCGGTCGGGACGGTGGCCGTCGGCGTGCTGGTCGGCTGACCCGTCGCGGAGGCGGCAGCCGTCGGCGAGACGAGGGGTGAGACCGTCGGCGTGACGGACGGCGTCGCGCTCGGAGGGCTCGAGGGGCTGCCGCAGGCCATCGCGACGAGACAGGCGGCCACCACCACGCTCAGGACCTTCACCCGGTCGACCGACTCATGCGACGAGTATCGTGGCGCGGACATGGCGGTGCCAGGCGCGGATCCGACGGGGCAGCGCACGCGGTCGGCGGTCACCCGGCTGCTCGACGCCGTCGACCCGTTCCTGCCGCGCGGCGCCCTGCTGCTGGCGACGCTCACCCTGGGCGAGGCGCTGATGGGCCTGCTGCGCGACCGTGTGCTGGCACGATCGTTCGGCGCCGGACCGGCGCTCGACGCCTACAACAGCGCCGTGATCGTGCCGGAGCTGCTGCTCGACATCGTGGTGGCCGGCGGTGTGCAGGCCGCCCTCGTGCCGCTCTTCACCCGCTTGCGGCGCGAGGACGCGGGGGCGGCAGAGACATTCGGTCGCACCGTCATCTGGACCGGCGTGGCGGCCATGCTGGTGGTGGCGGTCGGCCTCTTCGTGGGTGCGCCGTGGCTGGCGGCGCTGGCGGTGCCCGGCTTCGACGCCGCCGGCCGCGACCAGTACGTCACCGTATTGCGCCTGGTGGCCGTGACCCCGGCCCTCTTCGCCGCCTCGATCGCCATCGGCGAGCTGCTCGTGGCGCACCGCCGATTCGTCGGCTACGGGCTGGCCCCGATCCTCTACAACGGCGGGATCGCCGGCGGCACGTTCCTGCTGGCCGGGCGGCTCGGCGTGGTCGCCCCGGCGCTCGGCGCGGTCGTCGGGGCGACCCTCCACCTCGCCATCCGCCTGTGGGACCTGCGCGCGACCGGCCTCGCGGTGCGGCCCGCGTTCGCCGTGAAGACGCGGGCCTTCCGTGAGTTCCTGGTGCTGATGGTGCCCAAGATGGTGGGCGAGCCGATCGATCCCCTGACGCGCCTCGTCGCCACGGCCATCGCTTCCACGCTCGCGTCCGGGAGCGTCACGGCCGTGATCTTCGCCTGGAACTTCGAGAGCGGCGCGGTGAGCATCGTCGGCCTCGCCTTCTCGGTGGTCGCCTTCCCCGCGCTGGCCGCGGCCGCAGCCGATGGCGACCGGCGGCGGTTCCTGGCCACCGCCGGTCGTGCCGGGCTGGCCATCGTGACCCTGTCGAGCGCCGGCGCCATCCTGATGGGCCTGCTCGCGCGACCGATCATCGGCGTCTTCCTGGGCGGCGAGGCCTTCGACGAGGCGGCGGTGGCCCAGACGTCGGCCGTGCTCATCGCCTTCGCCCTGGCGATCCCCCTGGAGAGCCTCACCCAGCTGCTGGCCCGGGCGATCTACGCCACGCGCAACACGCTGCTCCCGGTCGCCGCCGCCGCGGCCGGCTTCGGTGTGATGGCCGTCACGGCCCCGGCCCTCGTGGGCCGGCTCGGGGTCACGGGCGTGCCTCTGGCGTACGCCGCCGGGTACGTCGTGCGCGTGGTGGCTCTCGGCGTGTTCGCCATCGACCGCGGCCGTCGCCTGGCCCCGGGCGTGATGCCGCCTACTGCCCCGAACCAGGCGGCGGGGCCGCCTGCGTCGGTACGACCGCGATGAACTTGAGGTCCCGAGCCGGGTAGTAACCCTCAGGGCGACGCCACGGCAGCACGTTGACGGCCAGGTTGGCCATGGTGTGGAAGGCACCGGGCGCGGCGGATCGCCCCCAGATCGTCGAGACGCGCGGATACCAGGGATCCAGGATGTACGCGCCCGAGATCGTGGCGTTGTGGAAGATGGTCGGGTCGGCGGAGGCGCGGTAGCCGGTCATGACCCACGTGTGGGCGCCGTACCACGCCATCAGCACCACCGGCTCGTGCGTCGTCGTCAGGGCCACGGTCGCGTCCCTGATCTCCGCGGCAAGGGTCGTGTAGGCGCGGACCTGGTAGCCGGGCACGCCGTACGCGGCCAGGGCCAGGGCGATCGCGCCGGGCCCCCAGCCGCCGTCGTGGCTGTCCGACCAGCTGTCCCACTGGCCGATCTGGCCGGCCAGGTGCGTCTCGAACGCCGTCGTGTTCGTGCCGTGGCCCAGGATGCTGAGCACGATGGTCGTGCCGGCCGGCGCGCACCACACGTCCTTGATCTCGGAGATGAAGACGGCGTTGGGGTCGGGCACAAGGTTCAGGTCGATGGGCACGCGGGCCGGCGCTGGGGTGGTCGGGGCGGGGGTCGCACCCGGTGCCACGGGCAGCGTGGCCGGCACCTGCGTCGGCGTATCCGTCGGTTCGGGCGTCACGTCCACCGTCGCCACGGTCGGGCGGTCGGGCGGTGGGTTCAGCCACAGCTCCACGTGCGCCACGACGCGGCTGAAGGCGTAGCCGGCCCCCAGCGTGTCCGTCACGATGGCCGCCGACCCGGCGATGCTGCACGTCAGCAGGAGCGCGACAAGGCGCAGCCAGTGGCCCCGTGCCCATCCGGCGACCCTCCCGGGCCACCGGGGACCCCGGCCACCCGTCCCGGCGCTGGAAGTGTCGGCGCGCATGTCGAGCCTCGCGGAGATGTCCCTGTCAGGCGGACGAGCGAACCCGTCCGCGTGCGACGGTCGCGCTCAGCTTGCCACCGATGCGCGTCCGGCGCCTAGCGCTCGCCCGCGGCGGGCGCGTCGGGCGCGGCAGCCGGGTGGTAGGTGAGGACCACGACGCCGGTCGGGAACGTCACGCTGTCGACGAGCTCGAGGGTGCGGTTCGGGGCACGCTGGAAGAGGCGCTTCTCGCCCCCGCCCAGGACGAGGGGGCAGACCATCAGGCGGTACTCGTCGATCAGGTCGTGGCCGCTGAGGTAGTCGACGAGCTGGCCGCT
>Ga0209415_10018130_pt1 | contig 11130 bp, 5 predicted proteins | sample PeaSoiSIISIP2007_FD_187696 | JGI IMG/M metagenome (GOLD analysis project Ga0209415, IMG submission 187696) | Peat soil microbial communities from Weissenstadt, Germany - SII-SIP-2007 (SPAdes) (version 2) | ecosystem: Environmental > Terrestrial > Soil > Wetlands > Peat | place: Germany...
CCACAGGATACGCTCGGCGTCGCGGGGGTCCCCCGAAGCCAGGTCAGCCGCCGCGGCGAGGAGCACCTCGTCGTCGGTCGTCGGGGTCGACGTCGCCAGCGCGGCCGCCCCGCGCACCCGCGCCGTGGCCGTCGACCCGATGGCCGGAGCCCTCGCACGCAGCGGGGCGCCGTCCTCCCCCAACACGTCGATCTCGACCGCGTCGTCCTCCCTGGCGGTTCCCACACGCGCGACGACGCGCAGCGTCCCCGCGGTCGTCTCCGCGGTCGCGAAGCGGGCGGCCTCGCCGTCGCCCAGCTCGAAAGCGCGCCGGACCATGTCGGTGCCGCCCGCGCGGAGCACGGCCGCGCCGTGCGCGCGAAGCACGACGCCAATCCTTTGCGGGCGGGGGACGTCCACGTCGATGACCACCTCGCGGACGCCGGGGCGCGCGCTCGCGGCGGACAGGTCGATCGCGCAGCCACGATCGCGGACGAGGGTCGGGTGCACCTCGGTCCCGAAGGCGTCGCCCGTGGCGTACGACGCCTCGATGCGGGCGTCGGCCCGGTCGAGCGGCCCGGGCGCCTCGACGCCCGTCACCGGCTCCCACGCCGTCGGCCCGATGACGAGGGCCTCTTCGACGCAGCCGGACTCCGCTCGCCCGGCCGCCGCCGCCGCCGCGTCGCCGCTGTGCTGCGCGAGCGACACGAGGGCGCGTGCCACGAGCGCCCTCGCGAACGGTGCCCTCGCGTCGCGCGCCGCCTGGGCAAGCTCCCGCGCGATCGCCGGGCCCTCCCCGGTGCGGTGCGCCAGCGCGGCGTCGGCCGCCGCGTCGCCTAGCGAGGGCATGGCGATCGTCGCCAGCGCGTCGAGGGATGCCTCGAGCGCGGCCGTCTGCCACGGATCTCCGTCCGCCCGCACCGCCGCGCGCACCACGTCGAGGTGCGCGCGGATGGCGTCGCGCGGATCCCCGGTGGCGTCCGCGCGGAAGGCGTCGGCGAAGGCGCCCGGGAGGGCGACTCGCGGCCCCGCCGGCGTCCGTGCGGCGGGCCCGCCGCAGGCCGGCGTCCCGGACACGACGGCGAGCGCGAGCACGAACAGAAGGGGGGCGGCTCTCCTCATGGAGTCCCTCCTGCCGGCACCAGCCGCAGGCTCTTGTGCATCAACGCGTCGACCCGCTGGACCCACGCGCGCCACCTCGGATAGTCGTCCGCTGGGATCGTGCTCTGGTCGAAGACGACCGTTCGCTGGACGACGACGGCCTGCCGGTCGTGCGGGTCGCGCCCGATCTCGAGGTGCGCGCGTCCGAAGGGCCCTCCGTTCGCGTCGCCTCCCCGCGGCAGGGGCTCGAACGACCATCCCTTCGGGGCCACCACGCGGAGCGTGCGGGACTCCTTCCGGGGGGCGACGTGAGGCGGGAGCCACACGGGCAATGTGCGCTTGAGGAGCGGCGCGAGCTGGGACGCGAGCGTCTGCGCGGGCGACAGCGCCAGGACGAGCTCCTGTGCCTCGTGCCGCGCCAGCCCGCTCGAGCGGGCTCGCCAACGCGTTGTGGCCGCGCCGTGGGGCAGGTCGCTTCGGAACTCGACCTTCCGCTCGACCTCGACGGTGGGGAACCAGGCGAAAAGGAGGTGATCCTCGACCCACTGGGCGCGCGACCCCGGCTCCGTGAGGTTGGTGCGCATGGAGAACGCGTCGTCGCCGATCGCGCGCTCCTCGCCTTCGAGGTCGGCGCCGCCATCCGCGTGGAGCGCGAGGGTCCACGTCGCGTCGACGCCGTGGTCCTCGGGGGAGCTCGAGGGCAGCTGGACGATCTCGGCCGGTCCGTCCAGCCTCAGCGCCACGGCGCGCGCGTCCATCGACGGCAGCGGGCCGAGGCGCGACTGCGGGCTCGTCGCGTCGAGGTAGGCGTCGCCGTCCGGTCCGTGGAGGAAGGCGATCCCGTGGTCGAAGAGGGGGATGGCCGCGCCCGGGGCCCTCAGGATCGACGGCTGCCCGGTGAGGCGCGTCTGCACCATGACCTCCTGGGCGTCGATCCCGGTCGCCTTGAGGAGCGTGATGAGGAGAAGGGCCTTGTCGTCGCAGTCGCCCTCGCGGCGCGCGAGGAGCTGCTGGGGGCGGTTCGGGAGCCACCACTCGCCGCTGACGTAGTTCACGTAGCGGATGTCGTCCGCGACGAAGTTGAAGAGGGCCTCGACCTTCGCCTGGCGCGACGTCTTGCCGCGCGTCAGTTTCGCGGCGAGCTCCCGCACCTGGGCGTCGGGCTCGGTGAAGCCCCGGATCGCCTCCGTGTACCAGGCCCGGAAAGCGCTCCAGTCCTTGAAGGTGGAGAGGACGAGGGTCGGCACCACTTCGCTCTGGGGGGGCGCCATGGGCTCCTCGGGCACGGTCACGGGCGCATCCCAGAAGAGGCGCAGGACGTGGCGGCCTCCCTCGTCCTTCTCCTCGCGGCGGTCGGCCTTTCCGTTGACGACGTCGACGTAGATGGGTCGGTCGCCGGGGGACTCGACGTCCACCTCGTTGTAGATGACCGGGTGCGTCGCGAGGCCGCCTGCGTAATCGAGGCGGTAAAATGGCGGGTCCGCCCGGCCTCCGACGGGGCCCGCCGTCCACGACCGGAACGCGACCTCGACGACGTCACCGGAGCCGAGCTCGGGCCAGCGGATGCGCGGGCGCGCGTCGTCGTTGGCCTCTTCGACCGGGAAGGCCGTGCCCCCGTCGGCGCGGTGCACGCGGGCCCGGAGCAGCTCGGTGAGCTCTCCCTCCGCGGGGATGTCCTCGTAGAGCTCCTCCTCGGTACGCGGGGGAATGACGATCTCGCGGGCGTAGTGCACCAGCTCCGACACGCGCCGGTCGGGATGCATCACCACGGCCCGCACCCAGTGCAGCTCGCGGTCGGCGACGTCGGGGACGTCGGTGCCACCCTGCCGCGTGGCCCGCCGCCGCGCCAGGATCGTGGAGGATGCAACCAGGTACTTCTCGTCGTCGCGGCCATCGCCGGCGCCCGTGGCGTGGGCGCGCAGCGCGAGCTCCGCGCGATAGCGCGCCTCGCCCGGGTCGAGCTCCCGGGCGCGGCGCAGGGCCGCCGCGATCGTCTCGTCGCGCATCGCGTCCGCCGGGGTCGCGCCCGTCTCCTGCGCGAGGCCCGCCCACGCGCCCGCGCGGTTCGGTGCCCAGCGGGCGATCTGCTCGTAGAGAGAGCGCGCCTCCTCGTGGGCCCCGGCTTCTGCGACCGCCTCGGCCACCGCGAGCGCCTGTTCGGCCGACTCGACGCCCCCCGTGAATGCGCGCCTCGCCGCGCGCACCACCGCCTCGCGCCCGCGCGCCTTCATCGCGGCGACCAGCTCTGGCCCGAAGTCGCCGTCGCGCGCGGCCAGCGCCTCGCGGGCGGCCAGCGCCAGCGCCGGGTCGAACGACGACGCGACCTGCGCGAGCGCCTCGAGCACGGGGGCCGGCGCGGCGCCGCCGCGAAGTCGGGACGCGAGCAGCCGCATCGCGCGCAGGCGCAGCGCGTCGGTCCCCAGCGCGACGTCCACGCGGGCTTCGAGCAGCGCGCCCTCGTCGTCGGCTCCCACCGGACCGCTCGTCCCGTGCAGTAGCGCCATCGCCCAGTCCGCGAGCCCGGCGTCGAGGTGCCGCTCGACGAGCCGCCGGTCGACGAAGGCCTTCGTGCGAGCGTCGGCCGAGGGGTCCTCGCGCGCCCGGCCCAGCCACGCGCTCCGGTTCGCACCGCTCGGCGCGATCCACGCCGCGAACGCGAGGCGATCCGCGTCGATCGCGCCCTCGGCCAGGGCGGCGAGCATCCCGGGCGCCCGCGGGCTGCGCAGATCGTCGGCCCCGCCCAGCCTGCGGGCGACGGCGGCGTCCAGGCGAGCGTCGAGATCCTTGCCGACGGGCGCATCGATCGCCCGCGAGATGGGCGTCGTGATCCGGTCGAGCGCTGCCCGCGGGGCACGGGCCGGTCGCGCCGGCAATCCCGCGAGGTCGGCGCTGGCCGACAGTCCCTGCGGCCACCTGCCCGACGCGTCGGTGACCCTCAGTCGCACGCGGCCTTCGTCGTCGATGGCCCCCGCGCAGACCTTGACCGCGAGCAGGTGGGGGCCCGCGGACGCGCGCGTCCGTGCCGCGATGCGGTCGAAGGACGCCGACTCGTGCACGGCGTCGTCCCGCCCTACCTCCACGCCGTCGAAGGCGAGGCGGACCTGGCCGCTGGCGGCGACGCGCACGACGATCTCCTGATCGGTCGCCAGGGCGAGCTTCGTGGCCAGCCACGTGCAGCTCTCTCGTCGCGGAGAGATGAACAGATCGAGCGGGACGCCCCGGGCGGTGGCGAAGGCGCGAGGCACCGGGCGCCAGCCGACCTCGTAGGCGCCCCAGGAGTAGCGCGCGTGCGGGTCGCCAAAGGGGCCTGCTCCGGACTCGGGCCCGTCGCGGGCCTCGAGGCCGCCCCCCGTGTCCCGGAAGGGCCCGAGGATCCCCAGCGCGTCGACGACGCCGAGCCTCTGGTCCTCGCGCTCGCCGGGCTCCGTCCCCTCGTCCGGCGCGACGGAGCGGGCGAGCAACGCCGCCTCGTCACCCACGGGGTCGCCGGGGCGGGTGGGGTCGGCCGCGATGCGCTCCAGCGCCTTGCGGGCGTGCGCCCGATCCCACCTTTCCGCGAGCTCCGCGAGGGTGGCCACCGCGGCGACGCGTGCGTGCTCCGACGCTCCGTGCGCCAGGGCGCGCTCGGCCGCGTCGTCGATCATCGCGTCCAGCGTGTCGTCCGTCCATCGCGCGGGCGCCGGCGGCGCGGCCGAGCGCGCCAGGTCTGCGTCGGCCAGGAGGACGGTCAGGGCCAGAGCGCTGAGTGCGACCGGTCGGCTGGGAGGCAAGACCGGGGGACTCTACCCAGGCGGCCGGTCCGACGCGAACACTGTTCGATCAGAAGCTCGCCTGGGCGCTCGCCACTCCGCTCGCCCCGTTGCCAAGGCTCGTCCCGGGCGCGCCGCTCGCGAGCCCCGGAGCCCCGTTCAGAACCAGCGCGGCCGTGGCGGCGCCGCCCGTGACGACCGCGTAGGAGTCGCCTCCCGCTCCCCCGCCGCCCTGTCCGCCCGCGCTCCCGGCGCCGCCCGTCCCGCCCGCGGCGCCGGCGGGGCCGGTGATGTTGTTGGCGGGGAAGTTGCCGAAGCAGAAGATACCCGTGCAGGCGGACGACGTGCACGTCGTTCCCATCCCTGCGGCGCCGGCGCTGCCGCCCGCCCCCGTGCCCCCGGCGCCCCCCGCGGCCCCGTTGCCGCCGTAGCCCGCCGTGTACGAGCCGGCGTTGATGGTGACGCTCGCGTCGAAGGCGAAGACGGCGATGCTGCTGCCTCCTCCTCCTCCGCCCGCGCCACCAGTGCCCCCGCCGCCGCCGCAGCCGTTGGTCCCCGTCGTGCCCGCGCACGAGGCCGACGAGGCGGTGCAGGCGGTGCCCGTGCAGCTCGAGTAGGGCGTCCCCGTCGGGGCCGCAGCCGCGGTCCCGTGGTCGCCCATGACCCCCACACCTCCCGCGCCGCCGGCGCCGGGAGTGAAGCCGGTGGAGGAGAGGGCGCCGACGTCGCCGCCGGTGCCGGTCGCTCCCGGCGTCGCGGCGTTCGCGCCGTCGCTCGACGCACAGGTCGACGCCGGAGCCGATCCGCCTGCGGACTGCGCGGGCGTCTGCCCGTCCCCCGCCTTCGCCATGCTCACCGCCACGTTGGTCAAGGTGAGCGCGGTCGTCGCACCGGTCGCGAAGACCCCGTAGAGCGACTCGCCCGCGTTGGCGGTGGCCTTGCTCTCGATGGTCAGCGTCGAGAGCGTCACGGCGCCGCCGACGTCGACGAGCACCGTCGTGTTGGAGGTCGTCGGCGCCCGCAGGATGACGTCGCCCTCGGGGTCGGAGCCGCAGTCGAACGTCCAGGTCGTTCCGCTGACCTGCCAGCCGCCCATGATCGTCACCCCCGCGGGAGGCGTGACCTTCTCGACGTACGTGCCGGCGCCCACGAAGATGGTGTCGCGCCCGGAGAAGTAGCTCGTCGCCGCGATGCCCCCGCCGATCGTCTGGCAGGGCGCGCCGCGCGAGGCCCCGCAGCCGGTCGCGTCCGCGCCGGTCGGCGCCACGTAGATGCCGGTGGCGTCGCTGGTCGACTGCGGGCAGTGGGGGATGCTGGCGCCGGCGTCGGTCGAGCCGCTGCCGTCGACCGCGCGGGCGTCCGCGCCTCCCCCTTCGCTGGCGCCGCTGGCCTCGGTCGTCGCGTCGGTGACCGGACTCCCGTCGCTACCGGCGTCCCTCGAGCCGCCATCCCCCGCGTCGCCGGCGCCGTCGGTCCCCCCGCTGTCGCGGGAGCTGCCGTCTGCGGCATCGCCTTCGACCCCGCCGTCTCCGCCGTCCGTCGATCCCCCCTCGACGCCGCTCGAGTCGGGCCCGGCGCTCCCGTCCCCCGCGCTTCCCCCGTCCTCGCCGCCTTCGGGCTCGCCCGCGTCCCCCGGCTGGCCGACGTCCTCGCCGGCCCCGGTCTCGAATCCGAGGCTCCCCGTGGTGCTGTCGGGCCCCGCGCCTCCGGCGTCCTCCGAGAAGTTCGAGGAGCTCGCGTCGGACCCCGGAGGCGCCGTGGCGGTGTCGGTGCTCCCGGCTGCGCATGCCGCGACGGGCGCCGCGAGGACGAGACTCAGGGCGATCTGGCGGAGACTGGGACGCATAAGAGGCACTCCTGCCGCGGCAAGCGGTCGGCCTACGGTCGCCGACGCTCGAAGCTACACCGGCCAGGCGCCGCGTGCCACGAAGGTGCGACAGGGTGCAGCACGACGCGCGTCTCGTCCGGTTCTTCGTCGTCGGCGTCGTTCGCCGGCGGCACGCCGTCGAGCGTCGGGGGGAGGGTGATCACGCACGTCCTGCCAAGAATGTGAAAGGTGAGAGGATCTGCGCCGTTCATCGTCAGCCTCCTCGTAAGCGGATGCCTTCCCCATAAGCATCTGCCGGGCCGTCGCGGAACCTCCTGAAATTGCTGGGCGCGCCACGCGCTCCGTGTCATGCATGTCGCTCCCGGAACACAGTTGCGTGGTCCACGGGGCGCTGCGCCCCGGCGCGTGCCGTCAGAATCCCCCCTCGAGCCCCACGCTCGGGAGGATCACCGGAGACTGGGTGTTGATGGTGAGCCCCTGTTGGGGCCCGTAGCTGGTCCCGATGGGCTCGTCCTTGTAGAGGGTGTTGAAGCACTCGACCGTCCCGGCGAGCCACCGCCCCTCCGCGAAGAGCCACCTTTTTTCCAGGCGCACGTCCAGCCGGTAGAACGGCGGCAGTCCGCCGTGGACGGTGTAGAGGCCCGGGCTCTCTCCGGCAGAGCAATCCGGCGTCTCGCACATCTGCTGGTACGGCCGCCCGGTCTCGAAGAAGACGCGCGTGCCGACCCGCCAGTGGTTGCCCAGGTCGTAGCCGAGGACGACCGAGACGACGTGGGTGCGGTCTCCGTCCGACAGGGAGGTCTGCCCGTTCAGCGTCGTCTCCGCACGCGACAGGGTGTACGAGACGAACCCGCCCAGGCGCTCCGTGAAGTCGCGGCGCAGGAAGACCTCGATGCCCGCGCTCTGCTCTCGCCCCGCGACCTCCGTCGCCCGCACGAGGGAATAGAACACCGTCCCCCTCATTCGCATCCTGGCCGGCAGCAGGGCCTCGATCGCCTCCGAGTACTGGTAGCTCTGGCGCGGAGACTCATCGATCACGTTCGGCAGCTGCGCGGGGACGAAGACCTCGTCGGTCGGCTCCTGGTGGGCCATGCCGACGGCCGTGATCGACGCGACCCCCGGGGCGATCTTGACGCGCGCCGACAGCCTCGGCTGCGGCGCGAGCGCGGTCTCACCGCGGGCCTGGTAGGCGTCGAAGCGGACGCCTGGCACGACCTCGACGCGGCTCGTGGGACGCCAGACGACGTCGCCGTAGAGACCCCCGACGACGTCCGTGTGCGGCGCGTGGATCACGCCGTCGTAGCTGTCCACCGTGAAGCGGCTGACGCCCGCGTCCGCGCCGGCGCGGACCCAGGCCTGGGGCGACACGTGCTGGTCGAGCTCGACGCGCAGCCGGCCGCCGGGCGCCTTCAGCGCCGCCTGGGCACCGGTCCCGGTGTCCGTCTCCTCCGCCGTCAGCGTGTCGTCGTAGCTGAACGTCGCCGCGACGCGGAGGTTGCCCTCGTGGACGGGGTGGTCGTAGCGAAGGTCCGCGCGGTGGTACTCGACGCGGAAGGTGGGGCTCTTCTTGTAATCGAGCTCGTCGTACGCGCCGAACACGAACAGCGACAGCGCGTCGGTCGGGCCGATCCGGTGCGCGACGCGAAACTGGTAGTCCCAGTACCCGAGCGCGTAGTCGGGGGCGACGATCGACGTGACGAGGCCGGTGTAGCCGTACCGGGCCGCGGCGAGCGCGCTCCCGCGGCCTCTGTCGAGGGGCGTCTCGGCGAACGCGTCGGCGTCGAAGCCGCGGACCTGGAATTCGCCGTGGGCGTGGTCCATGTTCGGGGGGGCGGTCTCGCCCGCGATGACGGCGCCCGCGAAGCGCCCGTACCGCGCGGGATAGGCGGCCGGGAAGAGGTCGACGCTGTCGACGAGCGCGGGTGCGAGCGTCGAGGGCCCGGCGCCGACGTGAAAGAGGAGCGGGACCTTGATCCCGTCGATGAAGTAGCCGACGTTCTCCGGCGACATCCCCCGCACGTAGAAGTACGGCAGGCCGCTGATCACCGGAGCCAGGCCGGGGAGGGCCTCGACGACCCGGAACGGATCGCCAAAGGCGCCGGGGACGAACCTCGTCTCCGCGCGAGGGATGTGGATCGTCCCGAGCTCCTCGTGCTCCCCCTTCACGGCGACCTGGACGACCTCCTCCGGGGGGGGCGCGGGGGAAGCGCCGCCGGGGGCCTGCACGCCGGGGGCCGGTGGAGGAGGCGAGGGAGTCGAAGGGGGGGGCGGCGCCTGGCTCGGCGCGTGGAACGTCACGACCGCCAGGATGCGCGCGGGGATCGGGCCATCCCCCCGGGTAGCCGGCGCGAAGCGCCACGCACGCGCTGCCGCGACCGCGGCCTCGGCGAACGGCGATGCCCCCTCCCGCACCGAGACCTCGGTCACCGTGCCCGTCGGGTCGACGACCAGCGCGAGGACGACAGCAGCGCCCCCCTTGCCGTCGGGCGGGTAGACGGCCTCGGCGTGATCTTGCCGCTGTGGAGGCGTGACGTCCCTCGGCCCGGCGGACGCGTCCGGGGCCAGCGCGACCGCGGCCGCCGACGCCGCGGCTCCGCACGCGCGCATGACCCACCGCCGGAACACGCGCGCGAGTGTACACGGCTCGATACGGCTATACCGGGCTCCCGGGGAGGGACGCGGGCCCTCTACGCCCCCACGAACCGCTCGACCGTGGCGAACGCGCTCTTCACGCTCGGGACGACCCCGGCGAACATCGGGAACACGTGGGGCATGTGGCGGTACACGTGCAGATCGGCGCGGACGCCGGCCTCGCGCGCTCGGCGGGCGACCCTGCGCGCGTCGTCGAGGAAGACCTCCGTCGACCCCGCGAAGATGAGCATCTCCGGGAAGCCGCGGAAGTCCGCGTAGACGGGCGATACCTCCGGGTCGTGCGGGTCGCACTCGCGCGTGAGGAAGCTGGCGAGCGCTTGCACGGCGCCCGGGTCGAACATCGCGTCGCGCCGGGCGTTGCTCCGGAAGCTCCGCCCCTCGCAGGCGAGGTCGGCCCATGGTGAGAAGAGCACGAGCTTGCCCGGCATCGGGAGGCCCTCGCGACGGGCCCTGTGCGCGAGGCCGAGGGCGATGTTCCCGCCCGCCGAGTCGCCCGAGACGACGATGTCCCGGGCCTCGTGGCCGGCCGCCAGCAGGTCCCTGTACGCTGCCACGGCGTCCTCGAGCCAGGCGGGGAACGCGTGGTCCGGCGCCTTCCGGTAGTCGACGGCGAGGACGCGCCCCGAGCAGGCCTTCGCCATCCGCCAGGTGAACAGGCGATGCTCGACGGGCGAGCTCATGAAGAACCCGCCCCCGTGAAAGTAGAGGACGACGCGCTCCCTGCGGGGCTTGCCTGAGGTCGTTGAGTCCCGCAGGCGGACCCACTCCGCCGGACGCCCGCCGGCCTCGGTGGCGTCGATCGCTACGAACGCAGGATGCTTGAGGCGCGCCATCGACTCGCGGAAGCGGCGCGCCCCGACCCGCAGCCCCTCCGCCGTGACCACGCGCGACGTGTTCCTTCGCTTCATGCGCATCCGCAGCGCGACATCGAGCACCAGGGTGCGGAGACCGGGCACGCGGGGCCCCACGAGCTGTTCGATCACGTCTTGGTCCTCCCTAGTAGGCCGCGCGGTAAATCTCTTCGATCTCGCCGGGCAGCGCGGGGCGGCGCGCGGTGGCCGCGTTGGCCATGTCGACCATCGCGACGTCGCTGCACGCGCTCAGCTCTTCTCTCGGCACCCCGACCTCCGACAGCCGGGTCGGGTGCCCGCAGTCGGTCAGCAGCTTCGCGACGGCGTCCGCCGCCGCGGCCGCGGCCTGCTCCACGCTCATGCCTGGCGTCGGCACGCCGAGGGCCGCGGCCACCTCCACCGTGCGGGCCGCCGCCTGGGGTAGCCCCGAATTGTACCGCATGACGTGGGGCAGCAGGATCCCGTTGCCCGTCCCGTGGGGCACGCTGTAGCGGGCGCCTATCGTGTGGCTCATCGAGTGCACCAGCCCGACCGCCGAGCTGCTGATGGACCAGCCCGCCAGCGTCGCTGCGCTCTGCATCGCCGTCCTCGCCTCCAGATCGTCTCCCTTCTTCACGGCGCGCACGAGGTTCGCCGCGATGAGGCGGACGGCGTGGATGGCCTGCGCGTCGGACATCGGGTTCGCCGCCTTGCCGGTGTACGCCTCGATCGCGTGCGTGAGCGCGTCGAGCCCCGTCGCGGCCGTGAGACCCGGCGGGAGCCCGGTCGTCAGCGTCGCATCGAGGATGGCCACGTTCGGGACGATCCAGCGGTCGACGATGTACCCCTTGATCCTGAGCTTGTGGTTCTTGATGACCGCGGCGTTCGTGACCTCGCTCCCGGTGCCCGCCGTCGTGGGGACCGAGACGTGCGTGAGCTGCTGGCTGTCGAGCTGGTGAAGGCCGAGCGTCTCGATCGCGCGCAGCCCCCC
>Ga0209415_10018132_pt1 | contig 11129 bp, 5 predicted proteins | sample PeaSoiSIISIP2007_FD_187696 | JGI IMG/M metagenome (GOLD analysis project Ga0209415, IMG submission 187696) | Peat soil microbial communities from Weissenstadt, Germany - SII-SIP-2007 (SPAdes) (version 2) | ecosystem: Environmental > Terrestrial > Soil > Wetlands > Peat | place: Germany...
ACCTTGCCGGTCGGCGTCATGGGGAGCGCGTCGACGAACTCCAGCCGCTCCGGCCACTTGTACTTTGCGAGCCCCTTTTCGGTGAGGAACTCGCGCATCTCCGTCAGCGTGATCTGCGTGCCCGCCGTCGGGACGATGCACGCGCAGCCCTTCTGCCCGAGGCGGGCGTCGGCCATGGCGACGACGGCGACGTGGCTCACCTTGGGGTGCTGGTACAGCAGTTCTTCCACCTCGCGGGGATCGAGCTTTTCCCCTCCGCGGTTGATCATGTCGTCCGTGCGGGAGACGTAGGTGAAGGTGTCGTCGGCGTTCCGGGTCAGCAGGTCCCCGGACTTGAACCACCCGTCGGGGTGGTACCGCTCCGCGAGGAACTGCGGCTGGCGGTAGTACCCGGGCGAGAGGTTGGGGCCGCGCCCCCAGAACTCGCCGCGCACTCCGGGCGCCACGTCCCGGCCGTTCTCATCGACGACGCGCCAGTCCCACCCCGGCCCCGTGCGGCCGACCGTCACGCTGGTCACCTCCAGCGGGTCGGTCGGCATCGTATAGGTGTGGGCGAGTCCTTCCGTCCAGCCGTAGAACACGGCCAGCGCACACCCGAGTTTCGCCTGAAGCCCGCGCAGGATCTCCACCGGACACGGCGCGCCCGCGTACATCAGGAAGCGCAGCGAGGAGAGGTCGCGCGCATCCAGCTCCGGGCTGCGGGCGATGTCGATCAGCATCGACGGCGCGCCCACGAGGTGCGTGATCCGGTGCTGCTCCACGAGCTCCAGGGCCTTCTTGACGTTCCACGTTTCGAGCATCACCATGGACGAACCCGCCGCCAGCGCCCCGGCCAGATACGAAATCCCGAACGCGGTGAGATGGGTCATCGGGGTCACGATCAGCCAGCGGTCCTCCGGGCTGAGGCCGAACGCCTCGACGTACTTCCGGCAGGCGTTCAGGAGGTTGGCGTGGAGGTGCATCACGCCCTTCGGCCGGCTCGTCGTGCCGGAGGTGAACATCAGCACGAACAGATCGGTAGCGGCCGGTTCCAGCGCCTCCACCCGGTGCCCGCGGTGCGCCGCGACGAGGGGCTCGAAGGCGTGCTCCCCGGTCCCGCGCACGGCGATGACGTCGCGCAGGCGCGGCAGCGTCGCCTGCACCTGATGCGCGAGCGCCACGTAATCGACGTTGCGGTACGACGCGGGCACGACGATCCCGCGGGCCTCCGTGAGGCCGAGGATATACGCCATCTCGAAGGCGCGGTACGGCGGATGGATGAACGCGGGCAGCACCCCCGCCCGCACCGCCCCCATCACCACCGGGCAGAACTCGCTCCAGTTGGGCAACTGCACGCCGAGGCAGTCTCCCGGCCGGTACCCGCGTTCCAGCAACGCCGCCGCGAACGCCTCGCTCTGCTCCCGCAACTGGCGCCAGGTCGTCACCGCGCCGTCCTGATCCACCACCGCAGCTGCGTCCGGCCGCGACGCCGCGTGGCCGACCAGGAGATCCCAGTACGTGTCGGGCGACCACTCGCCCGTCCGCAGGTAGCCGTCCGCCCGGTCCAGGGTGACCACCGTATCCTCACGTTGGACGAGTGCGCGCGCACGGTCTAACGCCAGCGCCACCTTCCCGTGCATTTGCATGACAGCCCCCCCCTGTGCCGCGCGATTGTGGATCGTGATCGGGACGCATCCAAGCGGGCTGAGATCGGCGGTTCGAAACCGAGCGTCCGCCGGTCGGCCGAGCTCCCCACGCGGGGCGAGGGGCGCGAACGATCACGCGGTCACGCCTCCGTCCGGTGACGTCGGGGCACCGCTAGCCCATGGACAGGTGCCGCGGTGGAAGCTCCGCGCGCGCGGTCGTCCGTGGCAGCCGTGTTGCCCCCAGGATATCAGGGCCACCCGAGCCACGGCCATCGGGTCGCCGACCGATTCCGCGATCCGCGTCTTCGAGCTGCGGACGGCGGGAACGGCCCCGCTCGGCGGTCGGAACCGCCGTGCGTCGCATCCGGCGCGGCGCGCCCTGAGGCACGGCGCACGTCGCCGCGGTCGGGGCGATTGTCCGTGACGTTCCGGTCGCGGCCGGGCTCCCACTTCATGATTCCTCTGTGCCACGCATCCGGGAGAGTCCGCTGCGGGTTATCGGCACCGCCCTGGCTACGTGGTGACGAAGAGGGGCAGAAGAAGGGTTGGAAGGGGCGTCCTATGCACAGTGCCCGGGGATCCGCTCGCGCATGACGGCGGGATCGGGCCCCACCCGACAACCTACGGTGACAGCCGCGCACGGGACGACAGAACCGCCGGCGGAGTACGCCGCGCCACCGTCCGATACCCTGCGGGCCGTCATGGCCGTGTCGCCGCTGGCCATCCTGACGCTGGATCTGCGCTGGAACGTCACGGCCTGGAGCAGCGGGGCCGAACGCGTCTTCGGCTGGTCCGCTGCGGAGGTGCTCGGGAGGCCCGCTCCGCTCGCGGTGCCGGGACACGGGGAAGCACTCGGGCGGCGGCGGGCGCGGCTGTTGGCCGGCGAGACAATCGTCGACGAGGAGGGGCTCCGCCGCAGAAAGGACGGAACGACCGTCCCGGTGCGTGCCTCCATCGGGCCGATTCGAGACCCGCGTGGCCGCATCGTCGGCGTCGTCGCGACGTTCGCCGATCGCTCCGACCAGCAGCGCGCCGAAGAGACCGCCGGGCGCCTGGCGACCCTCGTGGATTTTTCCGAGGACGCCATCATCGGGACGACGCTTGACGGGACGATCGTGGCCTGGAACTCCGGAGCGGAACGGCTGTACGGCTACGCCGCCGACGACGTGATCGGGCGCTCCGTCGCGCTGCTCGCCCCGACGGAGCGGTCGTCTGAGATTCCGAAGGTCCTCGAGCGCCTCCGCCGGGGCGAACGCGTGGTCGACCATGAGACGTCCCGGGTTCGCAAGGACGGGACGATCGTTCCCGTGTCCCTTCGGGTTGCCCCGATCACCGACACAGCGGGGGCGGTGATCGGGGTGTCGACGACCGCCCGGGACGTCACCGCCCGTCACGCGGCGGAGGACGAGATCCGCCGACGGGCCGCGCACTTTGAAGTCCTCAACGAGATCATCACCGCCGCCGCAAGCGCGGCGGACCTGCGGACGTTCTTGGGGACGCTGCTCGATCGCCTGTTGGCGACGCTCGGCGGCGCCTGCGGCGGCGCCTGGCTCGGACAGCACTGGGACTCGGGGGTGCACGTCACGAGGCACATCTCGCCCGAGGCGAGCGCGGAGATCGCCTCCGCCGTGCGGGCGGCGGGGCTGGACCTTACGCGCGTGCTCGCGGTGCAGGATTGGGACACGCTCGCCGGCCCGGTGGCGGACGTCGTCAGGCCCGTCCTGCGGCGGGCCGGGGTCGACGGGGCGTCGATCACGGGGCCGTTCCTCGCACACGGCCAACCGATCGGCGGCTTCGCCATCGCGACGTCGCGTCCTCGGCGCTGGCTGCCCGAAGAGATCAAGCTCGCCGACGCGCTCAGCCGGGAGATGGGGGCCGTCGCGGAGCGCCTCCGGCTGATGGACGAGGGGAGGGCTCGCGTCGCTCAACTCCAGGCGCTGCGCGAGATCGACATCGCGATCACCACGAGCCTGGATCTCCTCGTGCCGCTCGGGGTGGTTCTGGACAAGATCATGGCGTTGTTGGAGACTGATGCCGCGGACGTGCTCGTGCTCAACGCCGACAGTGGACAGTTTCACTGCCGCTGCGGCCGCGGATTCCGCGCCGCGGCTCCCGGACGCCCCCCGGTGCCGTTGGGAGAGGGGCACGTCGCGCGGGCGGCGCGTGAGCGGCGGCCCGTCTCGGTGCCGAATCTGTCTGCGGACCCCGGTCACCTGCGTGCGATCCACGGCTTCGCGCACGAAGGGTTTGTCGCGTACCGGGCCGTCCCGCTGATCGCCAGGGGGCAGGTGGTCGGCGCGCTGGAGACGTTTCACCGCCGGTCGTGCTCCCCGGATCCCGGGTGGTCGTATTTTCTGCAGGCGCTCGCGGACCAGGCGGCGATTGCCGTCGACAACGCGGCGCTGTTTCAGGGCCTGCAGCAGGCCAACAGCGACCTCGTGCTCGCCTACGACCGGACGATCGAGGGATGGTCGAGGGCGCTCGACCTCCGCGACGAGGGAACCGAAGGACACACGCAGCGCGTGACCGAGCTCACGCTGCGTCTCGCGCGGGCGATGGGCGTGCGTGACGGCGACCTCGTACACGTGCGCCGGGGGGCGCTGCTGCACGACATCGGGAAGATGGCCATCCCGGACCAGATTCTGCTCAAGCAGGGCCCGCTCACCGACGCGGAGTGGAATGTGATGAAGCATCACCCCGTGTATGCGCGCGATCTCATTTCGGCGATCGAGTACTTGCGGCCGGCGGTGGACATCCCCTACTGCCATCACGAGCGGTGGGACGGCGCGGGGTATCCACGGGGGCTCGCGGGGCACTCCATCCCGCTCGCGCCCCGCATCTTCGCCGTGGCGGACGTGTGGGACGCCCTGACGTCCGATCGCCCCTACCGGCCCGCGTGGGTGCCGACGCGCGCGCGGGAGTACATCCACGAGCAGACCCGAAGCCAATTTGACCCAGAGGTGGTGCAGACGTGCCTGCAGGCGCTGTCCGAGGGTGTCTCGTGAGCGCCGTCGGCTCCCCGGTGGCGCGGCTGGAGCCGCGCGGGGCCCGCGACGTCGGGCGCCGCGCGCCGCGGTTCGGGGGCGTGGCGGCGATGAACCACCTGTCCCTGCGCACGAAGGTCACGATGGGATACGCGCTCTGCTTGGTCCTCGCGCTCGGCGCCACGGTGTCCGTGTACCGAGCTGTGGCGCTCAGCGAGGCCGCAACCGCGCGCGTGACGATGGTCAGCCGCACGATCACGGCGGCGGATCGCCTGTTGCGGGCGGTCGTGGACGCCGAGACCGGAGAGCGCGGCTTTCTGCTGACCGGCACCCCGGCGTTTCTCGGGCCGTACAACGACGGGGTGAAGGCGTTCGAGCAGGCGAGCGGCGATCTCCGCACGTTGGCCGCGGCGCCCGAGCAGGCGGCACGCCTCGACACCATCCGCTCGCTTTTCGACCAGTGGGTGACCGTGGCGGCGATTCAGATCGCCGCCCGCCGCGCCTCCCCCGCCGGTCTGTCCGCGGCGGCCCAGGCCGCCTACGCGACGGTGCTGGACATGCGCAAGACCGCCGCGGAGTACGCGCGGAGCCGCCGGTCCGAGACGCTCGCGCAGTGGATGATCGATACGACGGCGCTCCGAAGCCAGCTCGGCGCCGTGACGACGCTGGAGCAGTCGAAGGACGGACTGACCGCGTTGCAGGCGGCGTTCACGCTGGTGGACGAGGCCGCGGACGTCGGTCCGAACGCGCCGGCGTCCCGTATGCTGGCGATCGGCGCCGCGCTCGACGGGATCGTCAGCGCGAGGGTGAACGCGGCCCTTGCGGGCGACGCGCGCGTCGCGCAAAGCATCTCGGCAAACGGCGCCGGGGCGCTCGTCGATCAGATCAGGGAGAACGAGACACGGTTCTCCGCGACCGCCGAGACCGAGCTTCAGGCGAGCCTCGCGGCGAACCGGCAGGCGGCGGCCCGGGCCCAGGCGGTCGCGATCGGCACCCCGGTCATTCTGCTCGTGCTGCTGGCGGTGGCGATCGTGGTCTCCAACGGCGTCACCGCCTCCATTCGCGACGTCGCCGGCGCGGCGGCGGCCCTTGCCGCGGGCGACTTCACCCGTCGGGTGCGCGCCCGCGGGACGGACGAGGTCGGGGTCATGGCCCGCGCCTACAACACGATGGCGGATCGGTTAAGCGCCCAGGTGCGCGAAGCGACCCTGCTCCACCAAATGGGAGAGTTGCTGCAGGCGAGCCTCTCGATCGACGACGCGTGCCGGGTCATCGCCAGCCTCGGGCCCCAATTGTTCCCGGCGCACGCCGGTGCGGTGTACGTGACCGCCGCGTCTCGGGACAGGCTCGAGTCCCTGGCCGCGTGGGGCGTGGGCAATGGCGTGCCCCTGGCCGAGGTGTTTGGCCCGGAGGAGTGTTGGGCGCTTCGCCGAGGCCAGCCCCACGTGTTCAGGCGCGCGGCGGCCGCCGTGGCGTGCGCGCATCTTCCCGAGCCGCTGCCCGCCGCCTCCGAGTGCGTGCCGCTCATGGCGCAGGGCGAGACGTTGGGCATCCTGTTTCTGGCCGCGGCGGACCCCGCCGCCCCGCCCGCGTTTTCGGAGCCGGAGACGCGACTGGCTCGCGCGGTCGCCGACCAGATCGGCCTGGCGATCGCGAACCTGCGCCTGCGGGAGACCCTCCGTCAGCAGTCGATCCGCGACGCCCTCACCGGCCTGTACAACCGTCGGTATCTGGAGGAGACGCTCGCCCGGGAACTGCAACGCGCCGAGCGGACCGAGCGTCCCCTCGGCGTGGTCATGTTCGACATCGATCGGTTCAAGCAGTTTAACGACACCGTCGGGCACGACGCGGGGGACGCGCTGCTCCGGGATCTCGGGGCGATGCTGAGGCAGCGTTTCCGCAAGGACGATATCGCCTGCCGGTACGGCGGCGAGGAGTTCGTCGTCATTCTCCCGGACGCGAGCCTGGAGGCCACGCACCAGCGGGCGGAACTGCTCGGGGACGCGGTGCGCCATCTCGAGGTCGACCACCGCGGGCAGCCGCTTGGATCGATCACGGTGTCACTCGGGGTGGCGGCGTTCCCCGAGCACGGCCGGGTGATGGAGGCGCTCCTTCGAGCCGCCGATACGGCGCTCTATCGGGCGAAGCAAAACGGGCGCGATCGCGTCGAGCTCGCCAAGATTCCCGAGCCGCTGTAGGGCGGTTCTGGCGTCTGCCTGGTTCGATCCCAGTGCTCGCGCTCGCACCCTCGATGCGACTCGGGATCTCGCGTGATCCGGGTCGTCTACCCCGCGGGCCGCAGGTCCATCACGTCGCGGAGCACTCCCACCCCCGCGATCTCGGACGCCGCCACCGCCCCTGACCACATCGTGCTCACCACGTCGTGGCCGGTGCGCGTGGCCGCGCCACAGACGTACAGGCCCTTGATCTCGGCGGCCGCGCACGGACGATGGAACAGGGCCTGGTGCGGGAGGGCGGCGTTCGGGCACGCCGCGCCGCCCGTGGACCCCGTCAGATGCGCATGGCTGATGGGGGTCGCGGCGTCGAGGTACACGACGTCCCGACGGAGCCCGGGGAGTACCCGCTCCGCGACGCCGAGGAGCCGGTCCGCAAACGCCTCCGTAGCCCACCGATACGCGGGATTTCGTACGTACGCGCCGCTCGCAATCTCCGCGGTCGTGGTTCCCCAGGCCTCCGGCTGCGACGGCACGACCGCTTTGATCTGCACGTTGGTGATGCCCGGCGGCGCCAGCCGCGGATTGGTGGGATCTTTCAGCGAGGTGGGGGAAATGAAACACGCCGGTTCGGGACAGAACCGTCCGGCCCGGGCCTCCGCGTACAGCGCTTCCGGATCGTAGGAAGGATGCACCCAGAAGTTCGTGTTGGGGATGCCCTCGGCTCTGAGGTCGCGCTTGACCCCAAGATACACGGCGCCGAGGCGCGGCGCCGTGTCATCACCGCGCACGCGCCGCACGGTCTTGGCCCGCAACTGGTCTACACCCACGAGCCCGAGATAGGTGCGCTCAAGGCCGGTGTCGGACACGATGACCGGCGTCCGAACGGTGCGGCGTCCCAACTGCGCACTCTCGAACTCGACGCCCGTGACGCGACCGCGCTGCACAAGGATCCGCGTCACGGTGGTCCTCAGCAGCACCGTGCCGCCGTGCCGCTCGATCGACGACACCAGCCGCCGCGAGAGGGCCTCCGGCCCGCCCGCGGGATAGTAGGCGCCCTGGAGGTAGGACATCTGAACCGTGGCGTGCGTCAGGAGAGGCGCGCGGCTCGGAGGCTCGGCGTACTCGCCGCCTTGGGCCGTGAGGACCGCGCGAAGCTTGGAATCCCGGGTGCAGGTATTCAGGAACCGTTCCACCGTGCCGTGGAATGCCGGGAGCGCCGCGCGGCTGCGCCACAGCGTCCCCATGATCACCGCGGGGCGGCCTCGGAGGCTCTGCAGCGCCCAGATCTGCGTGAGCGCCGTGAGATACCGGTCGATCCCGGGGGCTTCGTGAGGGAACCGCTCTAGGAGGCGGGCCCGGAAGCGCTCGACCCCGCGGGGCATCCGGAAGGTGAAGTCCGGGAAGCAGAACGTGTCGTAGCCGTCGGGGTCCATTTCCAAGAAGCCCCCGTCGGTCGCGCCCGCGGCGCGGAGGATTCGCGGCACGCTCCCGCCGGGTCCGCAGTCGCCGATGTACTGCGCGCCGGCGTCGAACGCGTATCCCGGCCGGCGACACGTGTTGAGGCTCCCGCCCGCGACGTCGCGTCGTTCCAGCACCAGCACCGACAGACCGCGCCGTGCGAGCAACGCGGCCGTGGTCAGTCCTCCGGCGCCCGCCCCAACCACGATCGCGTCGACGGTGTCGAAGCCAAGTGTCCGCGCGCGGTCGAGCGTGGTGCGAGGTGCGCGAGGCGTATCCGCAACGGGGACCAGAGACCGCGTCATCGGGCGTGCCCTCCGTTTCTCCATCTGGAGACGCGTCTGGGCGCGTATCCGCGCACAGGACATCTGGACGCGGCCCGCCACCACTATTGTCCGTCGGGCCGCCCGCCTGGGCAATCGGGGGGAGACCTGATCCGGGCCATCGGGCCACGATCCGAGCGGCTGAAGGCGGAAGACGGTCAACGGGTCGGTGCCGCGATTCACGCGTCGGTGGCGTGACCGTGCTCGTGCGGCACACGTGTCCCTGATCGACCACCCGCCTTCCTGTGAGGACGCGGGTCGCGGGACCCCGGCCGAAATACATTGGAGACCGGATACCCCCCCGCGTTCACTTCCATTAGGTTCGAAGGGGGCGTGGCGAGCAGGCGCCGCGTCCTTTGGGTGGCGGTCGGAGATCCTGACCCGCCTGTTCCTCTGGGCGATTCCTGGCGCGCTGGTGCAGTGAATCGGTGGCCCGGACAGGCAGATGGGTATTCTGCTGGCAACCGGACTGCTGATCCTGACCCCGCTCGCCGGGTGGGCGGTCTTGGTGGCGATCGGGATCCGCATCCTGGCGAAGAAGGTGTACGGGCAGGCCTCCGAGACGCCGCTGACGATCTTCGGCGCGGCTCGCGGGCGACGCCTTGTGGTGCTTCGGGACCTCGGCGGTGAGCGCGCAGTGAAAGTCCAGCACGGGAAGGACATTGAGGGGTAGCCGGGCAGCCGCTCGCGTTCATCGAGCGGCTGCCCGGCTTGTGAAGGAGGTGCACAACGCATGTCCAGGTTGCGGCTGAACAAAGAACTGGTAGAAGCCGCGGTCGTCGGCGGCGGCGTCCTGGGCGCCGGCGGCGGCGGCTCTGAGTTCGAAGGGCGTCGCAACGGTCTTTTGGCGGTGGAGCTGGGCGCACTCGACCTGGTCGACCCCGAGGACATGCCCGCGGACGCGATGGTGGCCACGGCCGCGGTCGTGGGGTCCCCCGCCGCCGCGGACACGTACGTTCCCCCGGTGCACCACATTCGCGCCGTGGAGCTGCTGATGGAGAGCGGCGGCGTCCGGCTCCAGGGGATGATCGGGAACGAGATCGGCGGCATCGGCGTCACCAACGGATGGATCCAGGCGGCCGCGCTCGGTCTCGTCGTGGTGGACGCGCCGTGCAACGGCCGGGCGCACCCCATCAGCATCCAGGGGGCCATTGGACTCCACCGGGTGGAGGGCTACGTGTCCTTGCAGGCGGCGGTGGGCGGTGACCCCGCCCACGGTCGCTATCTGGAGGTCTTCCTCAGAGGCACGCTACCGACCATCTCTCCGCTGATGCCGTTGATCGCCACGCAGGCCGGAGGGATGGTCGCCGTGGCGCGGAATCCCGTATCGGTCTCGTACCTTCGCGACCACGCCGCGGTCGGGGCCGTCAAGCAGGCCATCCGCGTCGGCCAGGCGATGCTGCGGAAGCGGGGCGCCAAGCCGATCGAGGTCGTGGAGGCCGCGTGCGGCGCGCTGGGCGGCGAGATCGTGGGCCGCGGGCGGGTGACGGACGTGCATCTGGAGACGAAGGCCGGGCTGGACGTCGGCACGGTTCGGGTGCAGTCGGGCGAGCGCGCGGTGCTGGAGCTGACGTTTTGGAACGAGTACATGACGCTGGACGCGCTGGATGCCGGGCGTCCCCGGCGGCTCGCCACGTTCCCGGATCTGATGGCGACCCTCGACCTCTCCACCGGCGCGGCGCTGTCCTCGGCGATGATCAGGACCGGACAGGACGTCGCCGTGGTGAGGGTCCCGCGGCACAAGCTGATCCTCGGCGCGGGCGTCCGCGATCCTGACCTCCTGCAGCCGGTGGAGGGTGCCGTCGGCAGGAAGATCCTCGAGTACGTCTCGGGATAAGGAGCCGCCATGGCCTGGAAACAGGTGATCGATGCCTTTGAGTTGTTGGACAGTGCCGCCGTCGGTGGCGAGCAGGTCGCGGCCATCTGGAAAGCATCGGGTGTCGCCGACGTGTCCGTGACGCGCATCCAGGGGACCAAGGGATCCACCGACTTCGTGAAGGCGGTCGTCGCCGGGACCAGCGGCAAGAGCGCCGGGGGCGCCGCGCCGACGCTGGGAATTGTCGGCCGGCTGGGCGGATTGGGCGCGCGACCGGAACGGATCGGGTTCGTCTCCGACGGGGACGGCGCGCTGACCGCGGTGTCCTGCGTGATGAAGCTCGGGACGATGCGGCGGAAGGGTGACGCGCTGCCGGGGGACGTCGTCGTGGCGACCCACATCTGCCCCAACGCCCCGACGCAGCCGCACGATCCCGTGCCGTTCATGGGATCGCCGGTGGACATGGCCCAGATGAACCGGCAGGAAGTCGACCCGCGCATGGACGCGATCCTGTCCGTGGACACCACCAAGGGGAACCGCATCATCAACGTGCGCGGATTCGCGATCTCGCCAACGGTCAAGCAGGGGTACATCCTTAGGGTCAGCGAGTCCCTGCTGGACATCATGCAAATGGTGACGGGTAAGCTGCCCGCCGTGTTCGCGATCACGACGCAGGACATCACGCCCTACGGCAACGGGGTGTTCCACGTCAACAGCGTGCTGCAGCCCGCGATCGCCACGGCGGC
>Ga0209415_10018133_pt1 | contig 11129 bp, 9 predicted proteins | sample PeaSoiSIISIP2007_FD_187696 | JGI IMG/M metagenome (GOLD analysis project Ga0209415, IMG submission 187696) | Peat soil microbial communities from Weissenstadt, Germany - SII-SIP-2007 (SPAdes) (version 2) | ecosystem: Environmental > Terrestrial > Soil > Wetlands > Peat | place: Germany...
CCGGGCGGCCGGCGGCTCCTAGCGGCGCGCTCCGCCCGCGCGGACGGCCCTGAGCAGCTCGACGTCCTGCTCCTTCTTGAGGAGCACCCCGAGGAACGGGAGCTCCCGGACGAGCCTCTCCTTGCCCACGCCGGCCTGCATCAGCACCGTGATCCAGTCGACGAGCTCGCTCGTCGACGGGCGCTTTCGCAACCGGGGGACGGTGCGAAGCTCGTAGAAGGCGACGACCGCCTGGTCGACGATCGCGTCGTCGACCCTCGGATGGTGCACGCGCACGATGCGCTTCATCAGCTCCTGATCGGGGAAATCGATGAAGTGAAAGACGCAGCGGCGGAGAAACGCGTCCGGGAGCTCCTTCTCGTTGTTCGACGTGATGATGACCACGGGCCGCTGCGCGGCGACGACCTCGTCGCCCGTCTCCGGGATGACGAAGCGCATGCGGTCGAGCTCGTGCAAGAGGTCGTTGGGGAACTCGAGATCCGCCTTGTCCACCTCGTCGATGAGGAGCACCTGGCGCTGGCTCGACGCGAAGGCGCGCCCGAGGGGGCCGAGCTTGATGTACCGGCGGATGTCCTTCACGTCGCCGTCGCCGAAACGGGCCTCGTACAGGCGCTGCACGGTGTCGTACACGTAGAGGCCGTCATGGGCGCGGGTCGTCGACTTGACCGGCCAGTGGATGAGGTCCAGGCCCATGGTCTCGGCGACCGCCTGCGCCAGGAGAGTCTTGCCGGTGCCGGGCTCCCCCTTCACGAGAAGCGGGCGCTCGAGCGCGAGCGCGCAGTTGACGGCGCTCTCCAGGGACTCGTTGGTGAGATACGTGGCTGTGCCGGCGAACCGGCGAAACGGAGGGGTCACGAGGAATACTGGTAGATAGCAGGTTTTGCTCGAGTCAAAAGGCTCTCCCGCCGCAGCGCGCGTCGGGGAGCGTCCGGGCGACGACGTCGTAGTCGCCGACGGGGGTCGAGCCGGGGACGACGATGGCGCCGGCGAAGCTCCCGTCGTCGCCCGTCGCCAGGGTGCCGAGGAGAACCGAGCTCCGCGTCTTCGGATCGCGCAGCGAGAGCTCGACCGCGACGTGCGCACACGCCTCGCCGTCGGCGCGCACCGTGCCCCGCACGGGGAGCGGCTGCCCCCTGTGCGCGTCGCTCGCCATGACCGAGAAGGAGACGTCGGACAGGGGATGGTCGTCGCCCGCGATCGGCGCCGCCGGTGACGCGGACGTCACGCCCGGGGCTTGCGCCGCCGCGCTCGACTGGGGCGGGCCGCCGGCACCTGCGGCGGCCGAGCCGCTGGCGGACACGGCACGCGCATGGGCGTCCGCGATCATGTCGTCGCCGCGAACCGACCCTCGCGGCCAGGTGAACACGTCCGGCGGGGGCGTGTACGCCGCACGGTCGGCCGATGGGTCGGGGCTCGTCATGCGACCCGCGCCGCCCAGGTCGATCCGCCGCCAGAGAGTCCCGTCGTGGACCTCGACCCACGCGTGGGCCTCGTTCATGACGACGCGCGTGGGAATCCCGAGGCTCTGCGCCGTGACGAGGAAGGCGAACGCGCGGTGCCGGCACACGCCCTTCTTCGAGAGCGCGAGGTCGAGGTAGACGCTGCCGCGCCCCTGCGGCGGGTCGTCCGAGTCGACGAAGCTGCGGAAGTACTGCACGAGCTTCGCGACGACCGCGCGCGGCCGCATCTTGTGGCTGAGCCCGAGGGCGCCGCACAGCTCGGCGGCGTCGCGCGCGACGTTCTCCGGCAGGGGAGGGAAGACGATGAGGTCTCCCCACGACGGGTCGCCCACCGGCCCCCCGAAGGCCGCTCGCGGTACGGCGACCTCCATGACCAGACGCGCGCGCATCGACGCCGCGCGCGCGCCTGGCTGTCCGGACTGCGAAGGCTGCAGAAACCAGTTGTCCGCGCCGTCGTGAAAGACGCGGAAGCCCAGATCGTCGGCGCCGAGGCCGAGGCGGGCGCGCACGATGCGCGCCCCGGGGCCGACGGATGGGATGCGGACCAGCGTGTCGGGGGCGAAGTCCACCACGACGTCGGCGTAGAAGGCCTCCTCGTCGCGCACCGGTGGGCCGCCGGTGACGAGGGGAACGAGGCGCTCGTCGCGCACGTAGAGCCGGTAGTCGGGGTGCACGGCGTCGTACGCGTCGAGCCGCTTGAAGGGCGCGGTCGAAGGGGTGAACGGGTCGTCGTAAGCGCCGACGTCGGGGCGGCGGGTGTCCCGATCAGGCACGAACGAATCGTGGGGAGCGCTCTGGCCGTATGTCGCCTCGGTCGGCGACGGGAGCTGACGCGGATCGGGCGCGCCGACGACGCCGCCCGGCGTCTGGATCGCCGCGGGAAGCTCGCCGTCGAGCGCGACGTGCATCGCGAGGTCTTCGCGCGGATCGGGCGGGATCGGCTCGTGAAGGACCGGACGGTAGGAGAGCGCGTCCGCCGGCCGCATCAGCGCGAGCAGCAGCGCCGTCGCGAGCCATGCCCTCGCGGTGGAGGTCACCGCGGCGGTCTCCACCAGCCGCCGGGCTCGTAGAAGTACGTCCCCTCGCGCAGGACGTAGCGCGGGGGGCGCCACACGGCGCCGGGCGGAGGCCTCTCCCAGTGGCCGGGGATCCACGTGTACTGCATCCCGGTCCAGTGCCAGTAACCCGCGACCCAGACGCCCTGTCCGCCGGGCGGCGCGGAATGGATCTCCTGCATCGGCTGCGGCGGCGGCCCGGCGACGGCCACCCCGGCGGGCGGCGAGGCGACGCCGGCCTCGATGACGCACGCCCCGAGGAGGCTCGAGCAAGCCCACATCAAGGCCAACGCGACGTGCCTGACGACTGCCTTCGCCATCCCTTGCACCGGTCGCACTCCGGAGGTAGCCGCCCTCGCTCTCCCGAGCTTACCATCCCGCGCCGGAGACACCATGAGCGAAGCCGAGCTTCGGGGCGACCTCGCCGGCCTGCCCGCCGCCCTGCGCACGCGCCTCGACGCGGCGGGGTTCGACGCGGACCGCCTGGTCTCGCTGGCGGCGCCTCTCTTCGCGAGGGCTCGAGGCGACGCGACGGCGAGCGGCGACGAGCGCAACCGGGTGGCGGGGGCCGTGGAGCCGCCGCGCAGCGAGGACATCCCGGACGCTCCGGCCCCTGGAACGTCCGATCACGAGCGGCTCGCGGAGCTCGGCCTGGCGTCGATCCGGCGTGGCGAGCTCGCGCTCTGCGTGATGGCGGGCGGGATGGCGACGCGCATGGGGGGCGTCGTCAAGGCGCTGGTCGAGGCGTTCGACGGGCGCTCCTTCCTCGAGCTGAGGCTGAGCGAGAACGAGGCCTGGTCGGATCGCGCGGGGACGCCCGTGCCGCTGTGGCTCATGACCAGCGAGGCGACCGATGCTCCCATCCGAGACGCTCTCGCGCGCCTCGGGGCAAGAGGTCACGTCGGCGTCTTCACGCAGGGCCTCGGGCTCCGGCTGACGCAGGAGGGCCGCCTCTTCCACGGAGCGGACCGCCAGCCGAGCACCTACGCGCCGGGACACGGCGACCTGCCCGACGCCCTCCGGCGGTCGGGCCTGCTGTCGGAGTTCGTCGAGCGCGGAGGGAGGCACGTCTGGATCGCGAACCTCGACAACCTGGGCGCGACGATCGACGCGGCGTTGCTCGGGCACTTCATCGAGGGCGGCCGCGACGTCATGGTCGAGGTGGCCGCGAAGGCCGAGGGGGACCGAGGGGGCATCCCCGTCTGGGCCGACGCGGAGGGCGACGAGGGGCGCGTCGTGCGCCGCCTGCAGGTGCTCGAGGAGTTCCGCCTGCCGAGGGGCTTCGACGCGGGGGCCGTCCGGGTCTTCAACACGAACACGTTCCTCGTCGGGGCCGCCTCGTTGCTGCGCTCGCGCGTGCGCTGGAGCTGGTTCGAGGTGCAGAAGATGGTGGAGGGCCGCGTCGCGGTTCAGTTCGAACGCCTCCTGCAGGAGCTCACGGCCGCCATGCCGGCCGGCTACGTGCGGGTTCCCAGGGAAGGGGTGGAAGCGCGCTTCCTGCCGGTGAAAGACTACGAGGAGCTGGCGAGGCGGCGAGCGGACATCCGTGCAGCCCTGCTCGCGCGGACGCCCGCATGATGAGCTAGTCTCGGCGATTGTCGTCCCGTGCACTTCAACATCGCCCACGAGTTCGACATCGCGTTCGACGCGCTCGAGCTCGCCGTGATCTCTCCGACGCTGATCGACAGGTTCGACGACAAGGTCCAGAAGCTCGGGCTGGGAATCGAGAAGATCACCGAGCGGCAGCGCTCTCTGGCCGACGGCGTGCTCGATAGGGTGTGGCACTACCAGGCGAACGTGCGCATCCCCCAGTTCGCGAGCGCCTACGTGACGCGCGAGATGTGCGCGTGGGACGAGCACAGCGTGTACACGATGGCCCGACACGCCGGGCGGTGGACGATCGTGCCGAACGTGAAGCCGGAGTGGCAGAAGTACTTCGCGGCTTCGGGGACGTACGCGATCGAGGCGCTCGGCGGCGGCCGGTCGCGCCGGGTCATCGAGGGTGACCTCGAGCTGCGCGTGCGCGTGGTGAAGCGGATGGCGGAGCGGCTCATCCTAGCCGAGGTAAGAAAGGCGTTCGACGCCGAGGCGGCAACCCTGCGGGACATGGCGACGCTCATCTGAGACGAGGCAAATCGAATGCGTGCGACAGGCGGTCTGCGGGCGGTTGCGGTGGGACTGGTGGCGCTTCTGGCCGCGTCGGACGTCGGGGCGGACCCGCTGCCGCCGAGCGCGGAGCGCGTGCCGACCCCGGGGCGGAGCGTGGCCTCGGACGACACGTCGCAGGCCGTCGTGCTCAACCCGGCGAACCTCGCGTTCCTGCCGGCGCCGGAGCTGCGTTGGACTTGGGTCATCTGCCCGAGCGACGCAATGACGACGGGGTGCGGGCACGCTTGGGAAGCGGCGACGCCGCTCCCGTTCGGGTTCGCCACGGCGCTCCGGCTCGACCTGGTCCAGCCACCGTCGGCGATGGCGTTTCCGTACGGCGGCTCGGACTACTTCTGGCTGACCTGGGGGCTCGCGACCAAGCTCGGCCGCGCCGCGTCGTTCGGAATGTCGCTCGAGCACTCGTACTCGCAGAACCCCTATCTGAGCGGTCTGACGGGCGTCAGCGCGGCGCTGTCGTGGCGGCCCAACTCGCACTTCGGGTTCGCGGCGGTCGCGCGCGACTTCAACAGGCCGAGCCCCACGATCCTGGCGCCCTCCTCGCTGCCCGTGCTCGACGGGCGCTACGCGGTCGCCCTCGCCTTCCGACCGACCGGACGGCGGGACATCGAGGTCGGCCTCGAGGCCCAGTACTGGCAGGCGGACCAGGGCCGCGACCACTGGACGCTCCGGCCCACGCTCGGCTTCGACATCCCGAGCGTCGGGCGGGCCTTCGCGAGCGTCGAGGTCTCTCACCTGGCCAACGACGCGGAGCGGGGGGTCATCGGCACCGCCGGGCTCGAGCTGCACTTCCTGGGTCTTGGCGCGGGGGGAGGGGCGCTCTTCGGCAACGGCCTGGGCAACCCGGGGACCGCGGCCGGATACGGGACGGTCTCGGTCGCGGGCTACAGGCAGCCGGGCGTACCGAGGCCCACGCGGGCGGTGTGGATCCGCGTCGAGCAGACGCCGTCGACGCGGGGGCACGTGGCGCTCTTGCGCACGCTGTGGGGCCTCTCGCGCGAGCGGGATGTCGCGGCTGTGACCCTCGTCGTGCGCAGCGAGCCCGCGTCCTCCTTCGCCCACGCCGAGGAGCTGGCGGACGCGATCCGGGTTCTGCGCGCGCGCGGCAAGAAGGTGCTCTGCTCGTGGGAGGACGCGGGGCCCAAGGCCCTTTACACGTGCGCCAGCGCCGACCGGATCGTCGTCGCCCCGGCGGGAGGGGTGCGTTACGCGGGCCTCAAGGCGCAGTACCTCTATCTCAAGGGTCTGCTCGACAAGATCGGCGTGCAGGCGGACTTCGTCCGCGTCGGCCCTCACAAGACCGCTCCCGAGCAGTTCACCAACGAGCACGCCGGCCCCGTCGCGAACGAGGACCACATCGACATGCTGCGCCAGCAGGAGGCGGTCTTCGTCCGCAACCTGTCGGTCTACCGCCACATGAGCGAGGAGCGCGTTCGCGAGGTGACGCGAAACGGCCCGTTCGTCGCGACCGAGGCGCGCGAGGCGGGGTTCGTCGACGCCTTCGCCTTCGACGACGAGCTGGAGCGCGCCACCAAGGAGCTCGTCGGTCACGACATCCCGTTCGGCAAGTACGAGGCGGAGACGAAGGCGGAGCGCGTGTTCGGCGCGCGCCCGCGGGTCGCCCTTTTGTACCTGGACGGCGACATCGTGGACGGCCGCTCCCAGCACGTCCCGCTCGTCGACATGCGCCTGGTCGGCTCGTACTCGATGGCGGACACCATCCGGGAGTTGCGCGAAGACACGAGCGTGCGGGCGGTGGTGCTTCGCATCGAGAGCCCCGGGGGGTCGTCGCTGGCGAGCGACGTCATGTGGCGCGAGCTCACCCTGCTCGGCAAGGCGAAGCCGCTCATCGTGTCGATGGGATCGGTCGCCGCGAGCGGCGGCTACTACGTCGCGAGCGCGAGCAAGGACATCTACGCGCTACCCCTGACCTTGACCGGATCCATCGGCATCTTCTACGGAAAGGCGGACCTGAGCGGGCTCTTGAAGAGGATCGGCGTCACCGTCGATACGTACAAGACGGCGCCGCGCGCGGACGCCGAGTCGCTCTTTCGCGGCTTCACTCCGGACGAGGAGCACGAGCTCGCGCACAAGGTGGAGCAGTTCTACGACATGTTCCTCGACCGCGTGAGTCAGGGGCGCGCGATGAGCAAGGAGCAGATCGACGCGGTCGGCCGCGGGCGCGTGTGGACGGGGCAGCAGGCGTTCGAACGCCACCTCGTCGATCACCTCGGCGGGCTGCGCGAGGCGCTCGATGCGGCGCGGGCCGCGGCGTACCTGCCCGAGGACGCGCCGGTCGTCGAGCTGCCGCGCGAGAGCGCGCCGCTCGTCCAGAGGCTTCTGAAGGCAGCGATTGGCTCCGGTGGTGCGGAGGCATCCGTGGACGCGCTCCCACCCGCGGTTCGCGATCTGGCCCGCGCGGTCGCCCCTCTCGTCGTCTACCGGAGCGACGAGCCGCTCGCGCGCATGGAGTGGGTGGACGCGGGCGACTTCGGGCAGTGAGAGAGGAGCCGCTTGCTCTCGTCATTCCGCGCGCAACGTGAGGATGGTCACCTCGGGCGCCGCGCCGAGGCGCATCGGCGGGCCCGTGGTGCCGAGGCCGGGGTGCACGTAGAGGACGGAGCGGCCCCGGCGGTACAGGCCCACGGTGTAGCGGTGCGTGAGGCTCGCGAGGTTCACCGCGCGATAGAGAAAAGGCATGGCGACCTGACCCCCGTGCGTGTGTCCGCTGAGGACGACGTCCGCTCCGGCGTCGGCCGCGGCGTCGAAGCGGTTCGGATCGTGTGCCAGCAGCAGGCTGGTAGCGCCGTCGGGGCGATCGCGCATCGCGGCGTCGAGGTCGTCCCGGTGCGTCCAGGTGTCGTCGATCGCCGCTAGCCACAACGTGGCACCGTTGCGCTCGATGGCGACGCCCTCGTTCCTCAGGACGCGGACGCCGCGCCCCCGCAGGTGCGCGACCAGCGGCTCGTCGTCACCGAAGTAATCGTGGTTGCCCATCGACGCGAAGACTCCGCCCGTCGCGCGGAGCTCGCCGATGACGTCCGCGACGTCCTCGTGGAAGTCGGTCCCGCTCGTCACCATGTCACCCGTGACCACCGCGAGGTCCGGCGCGCGCCCGTTGGCCGCGCGGACCCACGCGAGGCCCCAGGAGCGCGGCGTCAGCGTGCCCAGGTGCAGGTCCGACAGGTGCGCGATGCGCATGCCTTCGAGGCGCGCGTCGAGGCGCGGCACGCGGATCTCGCGCTCCACGACGCGGAACCAGCGCCGCCGCACGAGCGTACCGTAGCCGCTGACGACCAGGCCCGAGAGGTAGCTCCACATGTAGGCCGCCATCGGCAGGTGCACCGTCGCGCCCCGGGCGAGCTCGATCGCGGGCGCGAGGATGGTCGCCGCGGCGGAAGGAATCAGGGTCCACAGGCACGCGCACCAGTGAATGTAGTAGGGGATGTCGACCAGCCGAACGACTGCGGCGCTGCGCCTTCGATCCGGCATCCCGGCACGCGCGCGGCCCGCGAACAGCGCGGTTCCCAGGCCGGCCCACGCGAGCCCGATGAGCCACGGCGACGGCCAGCCGGCGCGCCTCGCGAGCTCCGCCACGCCGAGCGCCACGGGAACGTGCAGGAGCGCAGTCACCGCCAGCAGGATGAGCAAGAAGCGCGACATGCGCGCGTGCCGGCGGGCGCGGGCCTTCGCGGGGTCCAGCCTCTGCGTGGCGGCCGTGGTGGTCATTCGCCGACGACCACTCCCTCGATGACGGCGCCGTCCTCGCAGATCGCGCGCACCGTGCGGGGCGCTGCCCATATCGCGACGATCGACGACGCGAGACCGAGCTCGCCGGTCATCCGGACCCAGCTCCCTGCCGAGCGGCGAAGGAGGCGCGCCTGCGCCGACCCTCCCCACGCGACGCCGTTCGGATCGACCGCCAGCGCGAGGAGGTCACGCGTCGTCTGGACGGCTTCGAGCTGCGGCTCGAGCCGCGGCGAGAGCGACAGCGCGTGCCCGCCGGCCCCGACGGTGACCGCGCCGCCGTCCGGTAGCGCACGGATGGCGTTGAGGTGGCCGGCGCAGATCGAGCCGGCGGGCGCCGCCACGCCGGGCTCGAGGCGCACGAGAGCGCCCCAGTCGCCGCAGGCGACGAGACCTCCCGCGCGCAAGCGCGTGACTCCGCGCAGCCCGGCGCACGTCGGGGCCTCCCACAGGAGCGTGAGCTTGCCGCGCTCGAACTGCGCGATCGTCCCGGCGGTCGAGGCCTGCACCCCGCTGCGAAGGGCCTCGGGTGCGGGCCGTTCGCCGACGAGCGTCACGGTGCCGCCGCCGTCCGCATGGCAGCCGCGAAACGTCGCGTCGCTCTCGGATAAGCTCCAGGCTTCGAGCCGGCCGTCGTGGGCGACGCGCGCCACGAAGCCGCGGGCGCCGAAGGCGAGCAGCTGTCCCTCGCCAAGCCAGGCCAGGCCACCGGCGACGCCCGGGTCGTCGAGCGCTGCAAGGCGCGTCCAGCCCGTCGGCTCCTTCCACACCATCACGCCCGCGATGCCGATGGCGTAGGCCCGGTCGCCGGCGGGGTGGAACGTCGCGACACGCGCCGCGCCGGCGTGGCCCGACGGGACCCGCACCCGCCACTGCCAGGAGCGGGGGCTGGCGACCTGGGCGTCGTCGCTCGACGGGACCGGCGATTCGCGCGCGGTTCGGAGCAGAGAGTTATAGGGCGGGCCGGAGGCTGACCACGGCCCTGGCGTCGTGACGCCCGCGGGAGGGGGGGAGGACGCGAAGGCGGGCCCTGTCGCCGCACGCAGGACGCGGTCGAGGGAACCCCACAGCTCGCCTATGTTCGCGGGGCGATCGTTCGGCTCCGCGGCGGTGGCCTGAGCGAGGATCGCGTCGAGGTGATCGACCAGGTCCGGACGGGACGATAGCTCGGGGCAGAGCGCGCCCCGGGTCCGCGCGAGGCTCGGGCGCGGCCCGTTGAGCAAGCGGGTGACGACGACGAGCGGGCTCTCGCCATCGCCGTAGGGGAACGCCCGCACGCCGCTGAGCATCTCGTAGAGCATCGCTGCGAAGGAAAAGACGTCCGTTCTCGCGGTGACGCGCTGGTTGCCGCGCTCGAACTGCTCGGGCGGGGCATAGCCTATGGTCGCCCCGGCGAGCGCGCTCGTCCGTCCGAGGCCGAGCTCCACGAGCTTCACGAGACCGAAGTCGGTGACCTTCGCCATCTCCACGCCACCCTGGCTGGCGAGCAGCACGTTGGAGGGCTTGAGGTCCCTGTGCACGACCTTGTGGGAATGCACGTCCTCGAGCGCCAGGACGACCTGTCCGGCGATGCGTCGCGTGCGCTCGAGCGTCAGGCCGCCTCCGCGGCCCTCCGCGAGCACGGCCTCGAGCGTGGGGCCGGCGACGTACTCGAGCACGGTGAACGGAAGGTCGATCGCTTCGCCGCCCGCCCCGATGGCAAAGCGCTGCCGGGCGTGGTCGAAGAAGCGAACGATGTGCGGGTTGGGGCGCGCGGCCTGACCCAGCATCCGGAGCACCTGAGCCTCGCGCTCGAACCGCGCCAGCGACTCGCCGGTCACCGCGGAAGGCCGCAGGACCTTGACGACGACGCGGTATCCGTCGGGCTCGTTCCAGGTGGCCGCGAAGACCCAGCCTTGCCCGCCCTCGCCGATGCACTCGCGAACGTGGTACCGCGCCCCTGCCGTGCCCTCGATGACCCGGCCGGGCAGGAGATCGCGCAGCGCGGCCGGGCGCACGTCGAGGGGCTGCATGAACGCGGGCGCGCTACCGCTTCAAACGCCGACGAGCTTGAGCAGCGTCTCCTTGTTCGTGACCCCGACGTGACGGCCGGACTCCTTGCCTTCCTTGAAGACCAGCACGGTCGGCACGCCGCGGATCCCGAACTTGGTCGCGACACCCGGCGAGTCGTCGATGTCGACCTTGCCGACGCGGACCTTGCCCTTGTACTCGTCCGCCAGCCGCTCGACGATCGGCGTCAGGACCTTGCACGGCCCGCACCAGACGGCGCTGAAGTCGAGCAGGAACGGGAGCGGGGACTTGACCACCTCGCTCTCGAAGTTGAGGTCATTGATCTCGAGGACGTTTAGAGCGGCCATGCGCTGTTCTATCTCCCTTTTTCGAAGCTTCTTATAGTGCTCCGATGCACGCCTGTCGATGCGGGTTGCGTGGCCGCGCGCCAGGAAGGCGGGCGCGCCCTACATCGGCGCCTGTCGCCTTCGCCTCCGGCGAGCGAGCGTGCTTGACATGGCAGAGCTGAATCTGAGACCGTTGAAGATGGTCCCGAAGTAGTTCCGCCAATCGGGTTCCTCGCTCGAGCGAGGCTTGTCCGAACAACAACTGAAGAAGGGGTTCGTCAGATGACGCGCAGACTTGGGGGTTCCAACAAGACGTTGACCGCGATTGCGTCCCTGTGGCTGGCGGCAACGCTGGCGTGCGTCGG
>Ga0209415_10018134_pt1 | contig 11129 bp, 10 predicted proteins | sample PeaSoiSIISIP2007_FD_187696 | JGI IMG/M metagenome (GOLD analysis project Ga0209415, IMG submission 187696) | Peat soil microbial communities from Weissenstadt, Germany - SII-SIP-2007 (SPAdes) (version 2) | ecosystem: Environmental > Terrestrial > Soil > Wetlands > Peat | place: Germany...
CCATCCAGGACAAGCCCGGCTACGGCGTCGAAGTGAATCCCGATGTGGCCAAGCAGCACCTGGCGCCGGGTGAAACGTGGTGGGGGTGAAATGTCTCAACCGATGCTGATACGCTGCAGCAGTTGCGGTACTACCAACCGGGTGCCGGCTGCGAAGCTAAAAGCCGGGGCCACCGCGGTTTGCGGAAACTGCAAAGCGCCGCTTGCCGCCGTTCCTGAGCCCATCACGGTCACTGACCAGAACTTTGCGGACGAGGTGGAACGCTCGCCGCTGCCTGTGCTGGTGGACATGTGGGCCCCCTGGTGCGGGCCTTGCCGGCAGATTGCGCCCGTGGTGGAAGCACTGGCGGCGGAATTGTCCGGCAGGCTGAAGGTCGGCAAACTCAATGTGGATGAAAATCCGGTGACCGCGGAACGCTTCCGGATACTCAGCATTCCGGCTCTTCTGATGTTCAAGGAAGGGCGCGAGATCGACCGCATTATCGGGGCGCAGTCAAGCTCCTCGATCCTGCGGCGCGTCCAACAACTGCTCGCCTGAGGAAGACAAGACCATGGATCGACGTGACTTTTTACGCAACGCCGCGCTGGCCGGCTCGGCGCTCGCACTGACTGGTGACCCCGCCGATGCGTCCCCTGCAGCCGAGCCGCTATCCCTTTTCGACCGGCCCATGCGCTGGGCCCAACTGACTCTCGCCGAAAACGATCCCGGCACTTACGATATCAAGTTCTGGCTCGACTATTTCCAGCACACTCACTCCGACGCCGCCTGCCTGAGCGCCGGCGGCTGCGTGGCCTACTACCCCACCAAGGTTCCGCTGCACTATCGCAGTCAGTGGATGGGCGCGGGCGACCCGTTCGGCGACCTGGTCGCCGGATGCCGCAAGCTCAACATGTTCGTCATGGCGCGCACCGACCCCCACGCGGCGCACCAGGATGTCTACGATGCCCACCCCGACTGGATCGCGGTCGAAGCCAACGGCCAGAAGCGGCGCCATTGGGCCATGCCCGAACTGTGGGTCACCTGCGCGCTCGGCCCGTACAACTTCGAGTTCATGACCGAGGTCACGCGCGAGATCGTGTCGAAGTACCAGGTGGACGCCATCTTCAGCAACCGCTGGGCGGGCTCGGGGATGTGCTATTGCGAGCACTGCCGGCAGAATTTCAAGGCCGCCTCGGGCTTCGATCTCCCGCGCACGCTCAATCCGCAGGATCCCGCCCGCCGCGCCTTCATCCTGTGGAAGCAGCAGCGGCTCTTCGAGCTGTGGCGCGTGTGGGACGGCGCCATCCGCCAGGCCAACCCCAACGCGCGCTTCGTCGCCAATGCCGGCGGCGGCGCCCTGAGCGAGCTCGACATGAAGACCGTCGGAGAACTCGCGCCCACGCTCTTCGCCGATCGCCAGGCGCGCAGCGGCCTCACCGCTCCCTGGGCCAACGGCAAGAACGGCAAGGAGTACCGCTCCACCATGGGCCGCAAGGCTATCGGAGGCATCTTCAGCGTGGGCGTGGAAGAGGCCTATCGCTGGAAGGACTCCGCGCAGAACGGTCCCGAGATCCGCCTGTGGGCGCTGGATGGAATCGCCAACGGCCTGCGTCCGTGGTTCACCAAGTTCTGCGGCGTGACGCACGACAAGCGCTGGATCCCGGTGGTGGAGGAGCTGTACGCGTGGCACTACCGCAACGAGCGATACCTGCGCAACGAGGCGCCGCTGGCCCGCGTAGCCATGGTCTACTCGCAGCAGACCGCGCACTTCTACGGCGGCGAGCGCGCGCGCCAGAAAGTGGAAGACCACACGCTCGGGTACTACCAGGCGCTCATCGAAGCGCGCATTCCGTTCGAGATGGTCAACGACCGCCTGTTGGATGCGGAGCACGTAGGCCAGTTCAAGGTGCTGATCTTCCCCAACATCGCGGCCCTTTCCGACGAGCAATGCCGGCAAGTGCGCGAGTTCGTGGCGCGCGGCGGCGGCGTGGTGGCCACCCACGAAACGTCGCTCTACGACGAGTGGGGAGTGCGGCGAACCGATTTCGGTCTGGCGGATCTCTTCGGCGCCTCCTACGATGGCGCCATGGACGAGCGCATGATGAACTCGTATCTGCGGCTCGAAGTGGATGCCGCCGGCAAGCGCCATCCGATTCTCGCGGGCCTCGAGGACGCCGAGCGCATCATCAACGGCGTGAACCGCGTCCATACGAAGACCACTAAGGAATACCGGAATCCGCCGCTCACCCTGATCCCTTCCTACCCCGACCTGCCCATGGAAGAGGTCTTCGAGCGCGTCCCCAAGACCGATATTCCCGAAGTCTTCGCGCGCGAAATCGGCAAGGGCCGAGTGGTCTACTTTCCCTGGGACATCGACCGCATCTTCTGGGAAGTCCTCGCGGTGGATCACGCCAAGCTGCTGCGCAACGCCGTGGATTGGGCCGCCAACGAGCCGCGGCCCGTGCAGGTGGATGGTCCCGGAATTCTGGACGTCACGCTGTGGAAGCAGAAGGACTCGATGACCCTGCACCTGGTGAACCTGACCAATCCGATGATGATGAAAGGGCCGCTGCGCGAGTTCATTCCGCTGCCCGCTCAGCAGGTGAGTCTCGCGCTGCCCGAAGGACGCCGCGCCCGCCAGGTCAAGCTGCTGGTGAGCGGAAAGTCGCCGCGCGTTCAGGAATCGGGCGGCCGGATCCATCTGACTATACCTTCGATTCTCGATCACGAAGTAGTGGGGGTAGACTTGTAACATGCTGTTCTTCGCCGCACTCCTCGCTCTGCACCTCGCGCCGGTGTCGCCCAAAGCGCCCAACCGGCAGCCGCAGCTCGCCGCCGGAAACGGGACGGTCGCACTGGTATTCGGCAGCGGTGAATCCATCTGGCTGGCCCGCTCCATCGATGACGGCCGCACCTTCACCGCGCCATCCAAAGTCGCGGACCTGCCGAAGCTCTCGCTGGGCCGCCATCGCGGTCCGCGCGTCGTGATTGCGGGAAACGCCATGATCGTGAGCGCCATCCCGTCGCAGGGCGATCTCTTCGCCTGGCGATCCACCGATGGCGGCCGCACGTGGTCGAAGCCCGCGATCATTAACGACAAGCCGCGCGCCACCGAGGAAGGCCTGCATGCCATGGCGGCGGATGCCGAAGGCCACGTCGCCGTTGCCTGGCTGGACGACCGCAACGCTCCGGGCAAGAAGCTTTACGGCGCGTTCTCGGACGATGCCGGCGCCACCTGGTCGAAGAACGTCCTGCTCTACCAATCTCCCGGGCGCACGATCTGCGAGTGCTGCCACCCGTCGCTGGTCGCGCTGGGCCACGGCGAGTTCGCGGTGATGTGGCGCAACGTGATCGATGGGTCGCGCGATTTCTATGCGCTGCGCATTCGCGACGGCAAGCCCGTGTCTTCAGCCGTCAAGCAGGGCACCGGCACCTGGAAGCTGGATGCCTGCCCCATGGATGGCGGCGGCATCGCGGTGCGGAACGGCGAGTTGGTCAGCGCCTGGCGCCGCGAGCACGACATCTATTTTGCCGAGCCGGGCAAGGAGACGAAGCTTGGTGCGGGGCAGGATGTCGCGCTGGCGGCGAATGCCAAGGGGCCGTACGCGGTGTGGTCCACGGCCAACGGGATCGAAGCGCGCCTGCCCGGGTCCGCGGCGAACGCGCACATCGCGGACTCCGGAGCTTTCCCCGCGATCCTCGCCCTGCCGGGCGGCTCCGTGCTCGCGGCCTGGGAGGAGAACGGCAGCATCGCTACTCACCGCTTCGACCCGTGACCCACCCCACCGCGGCCGCAGCGAAGTTTTCGACGTCCTGAGTCAGCCGGTGTAAGTAGGTACACCGTGCCGTCATGCCCGATGGTAGGGCGCCCGGTAAGGATGTCGGCCACCAGGCCTCCATAGCCGGTGTTGATGACGATCTGTCCGCAGTCGTTGATTCCCGCGGGAATGCCGCCGCTCAGTTCGCCGCTCACCGCGCTCAGGTCGTATACCACTCCGCGGCCATACAGAAAGGGCGTCAACCTTCCATCGGCCAGCGTCAGGATGCCCACCACTTCGCCGTTGTCGTTCATTGCCGTCCCTTCGAGCGAATCGAATCCCGAAGGCATGGGGATCTGGGTGACCGCGCCCGTGGAGCCGTGCGCGGATGACGGAGTCCACAACCAACCGGCTGGTTTGCACGTCCCCGGGGCTGGCAAGCAACCGCTTCCCAGGATGGCGCCGTTGTTGTTGATGGCGAGCGGCGTCCCGATTTCAGGGATCGGAGTGAAGGTCCCCGCGGCGATCAGGCCCGCGGGAAATGTCGCGATCAACTGGCCGAAATCGTTGATCCCGGCGATACCCTCGATCTCGCCGGTGCCTCCCAGAAGATAACCGGGGTCGATCACTCCGGTAGTTCCGTTGGGGGTCGAGGGGGTCCACAGGTAGGGGCCTCGTGGCAGACCTCCAGCGAGAGCCGTGTGACCGATGATCTGGCCGGGACCGTTGATGGCGGTCGCATCCGAACCTTCGTACGTCCCCACACTGCCGAGGAACGGCAGGATTGCTCCAGTGGTTCCGTTGGGCGCCGCCGGTGTCCACAGAAACGCCTGGAGATAGGGCGATCCCGTCATGACCCCCACCACCTGCCCCCGATCGTTGATGCCCAGGGCGCCATAAGCTCCGGCGGGCGCCAGATCGATCGCGCTTCCGTCGATTGCGTTGGCCTCCGATGGGGTCCACAGGAGAACCACCGGGTTTGAGCCGGAGTGCGAAGCGGTCACCTGTCCAAAGTCATTGATCGGCCTGCCCACGGAATACTCATCGAAGATCGATGGCGCCGAGACATTGCTTGCAATCCGGGTGACTGCATAACTGACTGGCGGGGCCGCTGTCGGGGGAACGAAATTGGCGAGAATTAGTAGTGGAGAGGACACCGTCAACGCGATGGTGGCAACTCCAGTGAAAGGGCTGGAGGCCCCGGTCCAATCGATCAGCCGGAACCCGCTCGCAGGGGCCGCACTAAGCGTGGCGCGATCGCCCGCGGTATACCAGCCGCCGCCCGAAACCGCGCCGAAGCCCGGCACGTCGGGCCGCGCAGTCACCAGGTACTGAGTAGTGAAGTTCGCGGTGTAAGTGCTTGCCTGGGCCGGCGCCGTGATGTTTCGCGGATTGGACCCGGCGCCATCCTGCCAGGCGTCGAACTCGTATCGGGTACCGACTTCGCTCGATTGCGGAGAGAGGAATGTCACGCTGCAGAGTGAGCCTGGAATCCATCCCAGAGTCTGGGGAGTGCGGTAGTCACCCGCGTGGCAGCCGCTGCCGCTAACCGTGAACCCGCTGCCTGGCGCATTCGACGCGAGGGTGACCGGGACTTCGTTGGCCGCCGGCGATGCAGGGAGGGTTCCCGGCGTGAGCAGATAGACGCTCTGGTCGGCGGCGTCGATGACGATCTGTCCGAGGTCGTTGATGGCGACGGGGCCTCCATTTTTCAGTTCGCCGCTCAGCGCGCTCAGGTCGTACACCGTTCCGCCGGTATACAGGAAGGGCATTGGTCCGCCCGCGCTGCTTTGAACGCCGACCACCTGCCCTTTCGCGTTCAAGGCGGAGCTGGTCATAGGGAGGCTGCCCAGGATGGCGGTTACGCTTCCTTCCGTAGCGGCTGAGGACGCTGGTGTCCACAGGAAGGCATAACAGGTTACGAAACCCGGAGTGGGACAAGTCCAGCCCAAGACCGTGCCGACGTTATTGATCGCGGTTACTTCGAGGGATACTCCGGGTGGGAATCCGGAGAGTTGCTCGAAGGTCCCCACGGCACTGTTGGGGGCCGAAGGCGTGAAGCGGATTGCCGGATCGATCAGGATCTCACCCGAATCGTTGATGCCCGCGGCGAAGTTGAAGCGAGTGTCCGTGACCAACGTGCCCGCGGTCCCGTTGGGCACGAGTGGCGTCCACAGATAGCCCTGGCCTGCGCCGCCGAAGATCTGCCCATAGGCATTGATTCCCCCGACGCTGAAATGCGCGGTAACCGCGGAGCTTCCGGCGAATCCCACCATCGTGCCGGAAGTCCCGTTGGGAGTGTCGGGCGACCAGAGAAAGGGCTGCGCGAAAGGTGTGGAGTCGATTCTGCCGGCCACCTGCCCGCGGCCGTTGATGGCATAGGCGCCACTTCCGTCCGCGCCCGCTACGGGCAGCCCGTCCAGAACGATGAGGCTGCCCACCGTGGAGTTGGCGGCGATGGGTGTCCACAGGAAGGCGGAGTGCGAGGAACTGCCGCCCACGACCTGACCGAAGTTATTGATGCCGAAAGCTCCAGCGTTCGTGGCGATGCGCGTCACGATGTAATTGAGCGGCGCCGTCGGACTTTGTGCCGCGGCCAGCCACGACAGGAACAGCACTCCGGCAAAGCGGGACATAGGTATCCAATAGCTAAGACCCTGGGCGGCCGGTTTTCACTACACGATTAGGACTCCCTACTAGTCAGAAGACACCTGTCCTACCCCGTTTCCAGTATTGTCCGGGTCACCCTACGCCCATATTATAAAAACCGTATGGGAACCACAAAATATCCACGACCGATAGTGTTCATTCTTCCTCTCGTGCTGGCCTGCGGAGCAGTACCCGCGGCAGCGCAGCCAGCGATCTATGTGCGCCTCCTGGGAACTGCCGGCCCATCTCTGAACCCGGACCGCGCCGAGGCCGGTTTGCTGGTGGTTGCCGGCTCCGAAGTACTGCTCTTCGATTGCGGCCACGGAGTGCCGAACCGGCTCGCCCAACTGGGCCGGACCAATGTCAGCAAAGTCTTTCTCACGCACGTCCACTCGGACCACACCGAAGGGCTGCCGGAACTGTGGATGAACGAGATCACCTGGGGCAACCGGGGCAACACGCCGTTGTCGGTCTGGGGCCCGGGCGAGGATACCAATCAACCGGCCGGCACGCACGACCTCACATCCATGGTGGCCAATGCATTCGCAACCAACACCCTCATCCGGCGCGACTTCGTGGAACACCTGCCGGCGGGCGGTATCCAGTTTCAGACCACCGAGATCACCACTGAGGGAGTCGTGTACCAGAACAATGGCGTCACGGTCACCGCGTTTCTCGTGGATCACGGCGTGGTGAAGCCGGCCTTCGGGTACCGGGTAGACTACCAGGGTCACTCCGTGGTGTTTTCCGGAGATACCACGGCGACTCCCAACCTGGTCAAGTACGCGCAGGGGACGGACGTTCTGGTCCACGAGGTGCTGGTGAGTTTCCCGGGCGCCACCCCCGCCAACGATTCCATCCTCAGCTATCACAGCACGCCCGAGCAGGCCGCGGCAACCTTCAACCAGGCGGCTCCGAAGCTGGCCGTGTACACTCACATCGTGGATCAGACCAGCGGGGGCACGCAAGGCTTGATCAACCGAACGCGGGCGGCCGGGTACACGGGACCGCTGGAGGTCGGACAGGATTTGACGCTGATCGAGATCGGGGATACGATCTCGGTCCTGCGCTGTCCTTCTTCCGCGAGCCCGTCGATCGCGGCAGTCACCGACACGAGCTATGGGAGCAGCATCTCCGCGGGCGGTACGGCGATTGTCTGGGGGAGCAACTTCAGCATCGGCGGCAACCAATTGTCTTGGACGCCCGCCAGCGGCGGATCAACTGTCACCTTGAGCGAGAGTGACGGGCTGTATTTCTGGGACCAGTCGTCAGGACAGATCAACGCGGCATTGGATCCGCACATCACGCCGGGCCTTTGGTATGTGTCCGTACAAACCAGTTGCATCGTCTCCTCGGGGACGTTGGCAACCTTCGCAGTGACCGTCAATTGAAGCCGCCTTCACCCGCCATCATGCGGTGTCTCGAGGTAGGCCCAGCGCTCCGCGATCTTCCGGTCCGCGATCCGCCAGATCACAATACCTCGGAACTCGATCCTCTTCCCGGTCCCGGAATCCGTCGCTGTCCAGTGATTCCGCACCACCACTTTGTCGTCTTCCGCAATCATGTCTTCGATGCGCACATGCAGGTCGGGATACCGCTTGAGTGCCCCGCTCACGTATTGAATCGCTCCCGCCGGCCCCGGCGGCATTCCCGGCGGCACGTCCGCCCCGTGGTCCACAAAGTCCGCGGCGAAGTTGACATTCCCAATCTGTACGTTCTTGCGGTTGACGAATTCCTCGAAGTGGTTGCGGATAAATTCCCGCGATTCTGTATGCGTCATCCCGGTTTTTGCGTTGATCGGTTCCACGCTCGATGCCCTCACTAACCCTTCGCCGCCTGACCGCGAAACGCTCCCGCGAATTCTTCCAGGAATCGATCCATGGTGATGGGAGGACGCCCCAGCAAACCCTCGAGCACTCCGTCCACCGTTCCGCCCCTTCCGCCGGTGTAGTATTCCTGCAGCTCGAGCAGCGCCGTGACCAGCCACTCCGGCATTCCCTGGTCCAGCATCGCCTTGCGCTGCGCCTCGGCTGGAATGTCCACGTACTGCGCGCGAATTCCCGCGTGCCGCGAAATTCTTTCCGCGATCTCCGCGTACGTCAGCGCTTCCGGCCCGTTGAGTTCATACGTGCTGCCGTCGTGCTCGCCGCCGCGCAGCGCTTTGGCCGCCACGGCCGCAATGTCCCGCACATCCAGGTAGCTGGTCCGCGCATTCCCCATCGCGCCGTAAAACGCACCCTGCGTGCGAATGGACGGCGCATAGTACGCCAGCACGTTCTGCATAAAACTGTTGGGGCGAAGAATACAGTGCGCGATCGCCGACGCCTTCAGCTTGTCTTCCACCTTGCGGTGCCAACCCGGAAAGGACTTGCCGTAGTCTCCCGCCCCAAGAGCTGAATTCAGCACAATCCGCCGCACGCCTGCCTCCGCGCACGCCTCGATGGCGTTTCCTTCCAGGCGCACCAGATCCGGAATCGGAGCACAGACCAGGTAAACACTCTCCACGCCGCGCAGGGCGAGCTGAAGACTTGCCTTGTCCGAAAAATCGGCGATCACGGTCTCGGTTCCCGAGGGAGCCTTGGCCGCATCGTCTTGGGAACGGTACATGGCCCGATGCTTCTCTCCGCCTCGCGCCACTTCCGCCAGGACGGCTCTGCCGACAGTCCCGCTTGCCCCGGTAACCAGAAACATTTTCTCTTCTCCTCTCCTCCCCGAATGGTATAACGGTCTCGTACGCTCGGGGAAGTACGCACATTTTTGTAAGCCGGGAGCCTTTGTGAAAAATCATCACGGTTGCCCCGTGCAGGGAGCCATCAATGCCGTCAGCGGGAAGTGGAAGGTCCTGGCCATCTGGCATCTGGGCTTCCATCCGAGACGCTTCGCCGAGCTTCGCAAGCTTCTTCCGGGCGTCAGCGAAAAGGTCCTGACCTCACAGCTTCGCCAGCTCGAAACGGACGGCATCGTCAGTCGTACGATCAGGCACTCTTCGCCGCCCCAAGTCACTTACTCGCTCACTAGCGCCGGCGAAGAACTCATCGAGCCTATGAGCGTCCTATGTGCCTGGGGAACGCGGCATCTCGGCATTCAACCGAACTTGCCCCGCTACCCGAAAGTGAAGAATAAGCCGCCGGCCGGATGACGTTCCGCCAGAAGTGGCCGCTACTGCTGCTGGCCGCGGCCGCCACGGCCCCCACGCGTCGCCTGAGCCAGCAAGGCGGCAAATTCGGCGCGGGTCATTTTTAGTTTCTCGGGATGAGCTTCGACCCACTTTCCAAGAGCGGCAAACTTTTCCGGCGTCCAGCCGCCTTCGAATTGCGCGCCGTTCTTGCCCTGACTATTCAACTCAAAGTTGAAGGCATCTTGCAGGTTGGTGAACTCGGCCTTGGCGACCGCAGCAGAGGCCAGCGCCGCGGGAACAAAGATGACCCCGTCCTGCTTGGCCAGGACCAAGTCCCCCGGCAGCACCACGGCACGACCGATACGGATCGGAACGTTGATCCCGGTCAGTTGCATCTGAGCCCACGCCGAGGGATCGTAGCCCCGATAAAATCCATTGAGGTTGGCGATCTGCCGGTTCTCCTCGGCATCCCTGATTCCGGCGTCGAATATGAAACCGGAGTGGGTGTGCGCGGCGATGCCGCTCCCCAGGTTGGAACCGATGAGAGTGCCTTCAATGATCTTTCCATAGCCGTCGGCGACCATGGTGTCACCCATCTGAAGCTCATTGATCACCCAGCTATTGGTCCCGCTGACGCGTCCCTCCGACTTACCCTCGGCAGTGACGGCGGTAGCCATGTCGGGCCGGCGCGGCATGAATTGAGCGGTGAGCGCCCGTCCGGCAAAGGGTTTCTCGACGTGGAGGGCCTGCCAGCCACCCTCAAACTGGTTTACGTAGCCTTGGCCGCGCAGATAGTCCCATACATCCTCGATCGACAGGTCCAACGCGCGCTCCAGCAGATTGTCGGGCACTTTCGGGCGCCCGTCGGGGAAGCGCTCACCCTTCCACTCCGAGGTGTAAAACATGAGCTGTTCCCTGGTCTGCCTGACTTGAGCGAAGACAGTCGAGGTTCCCAGCACAGTGGAGGCGATCAGAACTACTAAGACGATCTTTCTCATGGAAGTCCTCTTCCTGGTGTACTCCCGGCACGATTCCGGCTATGAACCGGCCCGCTTGATGGTAAACTCTCTTGGCTGGCCGCTGCCCTCGCGCTCGCGGGTCATTTTGACCTGATCTCCGCTCACGGTGCCTTTGTACACGATCTTGATCGAGTTGCCGCCGAAATCCAGGGTGGTGGAGAAGGAGATCTGATTCCCAGCGACTTTTCCCTCCTGCAGCGGTATGTCGCCCTGCGGGCCAGTCATGCTGCCCGTAAGCTTCTCGCCGTCGACCTTGAAGGTAAACGTGGTCGGGGTAGTATCGCCCCCGCGTCCCGGCATGTCCCCCGTCCATTTCCCGGAGAGGTCGGCGGCTAATGCCACAGCCAGCAATAGCAGCAGAGAACAAGCGATTCGAATCATGGTTTTCATCGTGATCCTCTTTCATCAGGCTAAATTCAGACGTACGCAACCCATTGTACTCGTTCCTGGTTTGGAGCGATGGCAGGCGCCGGAGGTCAAGTGCTTAACCGTTCCGGGATATGCGGGAAAACCGCTCCCTAACCCGGACGGGCCGGAACCAAAGGAAACCGTGTCCTTGACGCGGAGGCGCGGAGCACGCGGAGAAAGACGCGGAGAAAACCAAGA
>Ga0209415_10018135_pt1 | contig 11129 bp, 7 predicted proteins | sample PeaSoiSIISIP2007_FD_187696 | JGI IMG/M metagenome (GOLD analysis project Ga0209415, IMG submission 187696) | Peat soil microbial communities from Weissenstadt, Germany - SII-SIP-2007 (SPAdes) (version 2) | ecosystem: Environmental > Terrestrial > Soil > Wetlands > Peat | place: Germany...
GCGACGAGGGGTACGTCCGCCCCCCGATGTCCGACCAGACGTTCGTGCCGCAGGTGTATTGACCGACGCGGCGGCCGATGGCTCTCGGGGCTCACATGCCCCGGTAGCGATCGCCCAGCCGCGCTTCGATCTCGTCGGCGATGGCGAGCGCCGCCCGTCCGGCGACCCGGTCCACCAGCCTGCCCAGCAGCGGCTGCCGCAACCGAACCCGCGACGACTTCGCGGCCACTCCGGCGAACCCGGCGGCGACCTCCACCGCCCGCTCGAGGTCGCCGATCTCGTCGACGAGGCCGAGCGCGAGCGCGCGGGTCCCCAGCCAGACCTCACCGGTCGCCAGTTCCCTGACGCGCTCGACCGGCAGGCGCCTGGCAGCGGCCACGCGGGCCACGAAGGCCTCGTAGATCGCGTCGATCAACTCCTGCTCCTTGGCGCGCTCCTCGTCCGACTCGTCACGCCACGGTGCGCCCATGTCCTTGAGGCGACCGGCCTTGCGCACGCTCACCGTGACGCCCGCCCGGTCCAGCAGGCGGGGGAGGCGAGGGCCCGCCGAGATCACGCCGATCGAACCCACGATCGCATTCGGGTTTGCCAGGATCCGGCGAGCCGGAAGCGCGGCGAGGTAAGCGCCGGACGCCCCGGTGCCGCGGATCGCGGCCACCAGGGGCTTGGCGCGCGCGAGTCGTTCGAACGCGAGGTACAGGTCGTCGGAGGCCGAGGCCGACCCGCCCGGCGAGTCGATGTCGAGCACCACGCCGGGGACGCGGCGCGCGCCCCGGAGGTGTGCCGCCAGTTCGACGACCGTCGAGCTGCGGCCGCCCCCGGAGATCGGGCCGTAGAGGCGGACGACGGCGATGCGGCCGGCAGGGACGTGGGCCCGGATCCCGGGCACGATCCGCGCAAGCCGCTCCCGCACGGGCACGTCCTGGTGCCTGGGGTCGGTATCGCGGTGGGGAGCACTCGAGATTGGCATGATGCGTCGCAGCCTACTCCAACCCGGGTTCCGGGGTCGGAACATCCACTCCCGGTCCCTCGCGCAGCGACACGGCGACGGCATGCGGCACGGTGCCGACCGGGACGATCAAGGTGAAGTGCCGCCTGCGAGGGTTTCGGCGCGCTGTGTCACGATATCTGTGCGTGCGACTGGACTGACCATCAACGAAAGCGAGACCCTGCCATGTTCTTCCTCAACCATCGGAAGCTCCGCATGCCGACCGCGGACGATGCCCTCCCCGGCCGGCCCGAGCCGCTGCCGGTGCCGGAAACCCACGCCGTCAACGGCGCCCGCCTGAAGCCCCCGTACCCCGACGGCAGCGATGTGGCCACGTTCGCCCTGGGGTGCTTCTGGGGCGCCGAGCGCCTGTTCTGGCTGACCCCCGGCGTCCTGGTGACGGCGGTGGGCTACGCTGGCGGCTTCACGCCGAACCCGACGTACGACGAGGTCTGCTCCGGGCGGACCGGGCACGCGGAGACAGTGCGGGTGGTGTTCGACCCCCGCCTCGTCTCGTACGGCGACCTGCTCCGGGCGTTCTGGGAGAGCCACGACCCCACCCAGGGCAGCCGCCAGGGCAACGACGTCGGCACGCAGTACCGCTCGGCGATCTACGTGCACTCGGAGGCGCAGCGCCGCGAGGCGGAGGCGTCCCGCGACGCATACGCGCGGGTGCTCACCGCCGCGGGCTACGGCGCCATCACCACCGAGATCGACGACGCCCCCGAGTTCTACTTCGCCGAGGGATATCACCAGCAGTATCTGGCGAAGAATCCGGGCGGTTACTGCCCCGACCACTCGACCGGGATCTCCTGTCCGGTCGGGCTCGGCGTCAGCAGTGGGTCGCAGCGGGCGCGCACGTCGCAACCTTGACCGCCGGCCTGCGGGGAGGGGGCTGAGCCGTGGACCGACGCCGCGGCACGCTCCTCGCGGTCATCCTCGGGTCGGCGATCGTGTTCCTCGACTCGACGGTGGTCAACGTCGCCCTTCTGCGGATCGGACACGATCTGCCCAGCCGGCTGTTCGGCCCGCTGGAGGGCGAGACGTACGTCTACAACGCGTACCTGCTCACGCTCAGCGCGCTCCTGGTCATCGCCGGTGCGCTCGCCGACACCTACGGCCGCAGGCGCATGTTCGCGATCGGGCTGGTCGGGTTCGGCGTCACGTCGATGCTGTGCGGGCTCGCTCCGACGCTCGAGACGCTCATTCTCTTCCGCGTCGCCCAGGGGGCCGCCGGCGCGCTGCTCGTGCCCGGCTCCCTCGCGATTCTCACGGCGGCGTTCGAGGGTGAGGACCTGGGCCGTGCGTTCGGCCTGTGGGCCGGCGCCTCGGCGGCGACCACCATCGTCGGGCCGCTCGTGGGCGGCCTGCTCGTGCAGACGATCTCCTGGCGCGCCGCCTTCTTCCTGAACGTGCCGCTCGTGGTGGTCGCCCTGTGGGCCACGTGGCGGAGCGTCCAGGAAAGCCGGAGCGGCGATCCCGCTCGCTCATTCGACTGGGCCGGCGCGGCCACGGCCGGCCTCGCCGTGGGCGGCCTGTCGTTTGGCGCGATCTACGGGCAGCAGCACGAGTGGAGAGACCCACTGGGGCCAGTCGCGCTCGGTGTCGGTGCGCTGGCGCTCGTCGTGTTCCTCATCCTGATGGCTCGCGGCCGCCGCCCCCTCGTGCCGCTCGGAATGTTCCGCGTGCGCAACTTCGCGGTGACCAACCTCTCGACGTTCCTGATCTACGGCGCGCTCTACGTCTTCCTGTACGAGCAGGCGACGTTCAGCCAGGGGACGCTCGGCTACACGGCCGTGGCCGCCGGCATGCTGGCGATCCCGGGCAGCCTGCTCCTGGCGGCCTTCTCGCCTCGCATCGGCGTCCTCGGCGCACGCTACGGCCCGCGTCGCTTCATGGTCGCCGGCCCGACGCTCATGGCGGCCGGGCTGCTCTGGCAGGCACGCATTCCGGCGACCAGCGGCGCCTGGGCGCTCCTCCCGGGGGCGCCGGCGACATGGATCCCACCGGCCGGGTTCATCGTCGATTTCCTGCCCACCGGGATCCTGTTCGGCATCGGTCTCGCCCTGATGGTGGCCCCGCTCACAACGGCGCTGATGACGTCGGTTCCGGCGCGGGATGCCGGTCTCGCCTCTGCCATCAACAACGCCATCTCGCGCGTCGGGCCGCAGCTGGCCGGCGCGGCGATCTTCGTGGCGATCACCGCGGCCTTCTACGGTGACCTCGCCTCGCGCGTTCCCGGTCTGAGCGTCGGCACGGCGGCATTCCGACAGGCCGTGGCGCCCCTGCAGCGCCCCGGCCCCTCGGTCGACCCGCAGGTCGCGATGGCGGCCCTGGGGGCGTCCGCCGACGCCTTCCACGTCGCTATGGCGATCGCCGCCGGCCTGCTGCTGCTGGGAGCCGCGGCCAACGCCGTGGGGATCAGGAACAGCTCGCCCACCACGGCGGCCGGATAGCCGAGGAGCAGCGGGGCGCAGCGAAACCTGCATGAGCCCGGCGGCTCAGCCCGCGGACCGGATCACCCGCCTCGCCGGCCCCGCACAATCGATCAGCTCGACGGCCGCCGCAGCCAGCTGGGGACCCAGCCGAAGGACCCGGTCGACTCCTGCGGATCGGAGCAGAAGCCGATCGCCGCCTTCGCGGGCCTGCTGGAGGGTACGCCGCGGCACGACCAGCGCCTGCGGCCACGCACCGGTCCGGATGGTCGTGCCGTCGGACTCGGCGAGGACGACCAGCTCCGCGGAGGTGACTGCCACCAGGACCCCACGCGCGCGACCTTCGCCGAGGCGCTCGGGAACGAGGCCGAACAGCATCGCCACGCCGGGCTCGCCGCCCACGCGGGCCACGTCGTCGGCGACCGCGCGCCACTCCTCGGGCACCGCGCCGGTCCCGACTGTTCGCAACCCGAGCCACGGAACCTCGCCGCGCGCTTCCCCTTCGATCCTGCGTCGCAGCCACGCGAGCGGCGCGGCGAGCAATGGCCGGGAGTGCGCCGCATATCGCACGGAAAGCCGGACGTCGGCAGCCCGCACGGACAGTCGGCGATAGCTGAGCACCGCCAGGTCTTCGATCGCACCGATCCGATCGACCTGGACCACGGCCACCGGGTCCCTCCCGCGGCCGTCCACCCACAGCCCGGTGGCTCGCTCGCCGAACCCGAGAACCTGTCGGTCCCCCGTCACATAGCGGCGACACGATCGGTCGATCGGACGGGTGGAAGCGGGCAGCACCAGGCACCGATCCACGGGCAGGGAGCCGCAGACGAACCGCAGCGTTCGGAGTACGCCGGCCGGCAGGTCGGCGTCGCTCGTCGGTGCGAGGAACCCGGCCATCCGCGCGCTGGGCGGAACGCGTGAGACGGTCGAACCGGGTACGGGCGACTCCCACGCCTCGGCGGGGTCGACGATCTCGCGTCCGCCACGATCGGCATCCGGCGTGGACGCGCCACGCAACAGCCGGCTCAAGCGCGAGCCCCGGACCTCACGTCCGAACCCGGGTGCCGGCGGTCTGACCGGACGCTCGCGCCCAACGCCCACCGCCCGTTACCGGCTCTCGAGGGCTTCCCGGGCGCGCCTGCACCGTCCATGACGGGTTACCTTCGCACCTGTCATGGCCCCACCGCGCGTGTCAGGCGGGACGTTCGACTGTGCCGAACGGCCTACGACGACTGGGCTCGACGGTACGCCGGCGGGTCGGAGTCTCTCGCCCCCGGCCGGGCCCCGGGTCAGCTGGCGGGCGGCGTCGCGCTGGCGATGTCCGGCGACTGCCAGATGTTGGCTTTCGCCTTCTGCGCGGCGTACCAGTTGGTGAAAGCCGATCCCTGCAGCGTGGACAGCTGGGACGCGTCCACCGCACGGGACTCCTTCTGGGTGATCTCGTACAGGTAGATCCCGTCCGACTGCGTCTGGGGGTCGCTGACCTGTCCGACCTTCAGGCCGAACAGGACGTCCTCGATCGTCTGGCCGAGCTGCAGCGGCGCCACCCAGCCCATGTCGCCGCCGGCGACCGCGTCGGTTGCGTCGGAGTTCGCCTTGGCGATCGCCGAGAAGCTTGCCCCGGGAGCCGCCAGCTCCAGCTGGATCTTTCCGATGCGGTCCTGCGGGGACGGCCGGCCCGCCACGTACAGGATCACGTGGTACCCGTACTGCGACTTCACCGGGCCGATGATCTCGTCGGCCGTATGCGTGCCGGTGAAGAGCGGGGCGGAGAACTGCGCGACCATCTGGCCCTGCGTGAACCAGCCCAGGTCGCCGCCGTTCGCGCCCGAGGTGGTGTCGTTGCTGTCCGACTTGGCCAGCGTCGCGAACTCGGCGGCGCGCCTGGTGGGGTCGCTGATCGCACGCAGCTGGTCCGCGACCGCCTGCGCCTTCTCTTGGGCCACCGCCCACGACGGATCGCTGGCGGGGATCGACGATGCGTTGTTCGGGTCTCCCTTGGGGCTGAAGAGGATGTGCGACGCGCGAACCTGCGGGCCGGTGATGGGATTGCCCTGGGAATCGGTCGTCGCGACCTCGATCTCCCAGGCGTGGACCTGCTCGATGTTGCCCTTGGTCGCCTTGTCGGTGACGGCGGTCTGCAGCTTCTGCGTGAGCAGGTCGTAGCGGATCGCGGTGCGATACGCGTTGACGTTCACGCCGGCCTGCTGGAGCTGCTGATCGTAGTTGGGGTCGGTCTTGGCAGGCACGATGTCGGTGACCTTGCCGATCCGGTACGTGCCGTCGGATCCGAGGATCACGTCGGTCATCCCATTCAGAGGCAGCTTGAAGAGTGCGCTGACCCACGCCTGGTCGGTCGTGTCCGATGCCGTGATGTACCCGTAGTCTCCGCCCTTCGTCCCACTGGGATCCGTGCTGTACTGCTTCGCCACCTGCGGGAACGGCGTGCCCGCCTTGAGGGCCGTCAGGGCGGCGTCCGCGCTCGCCTTTGCCTGGGCCTGCTGCGCTGGGGTGGGACCTGTCGACGGCGACGGCGACGGGGCGGCGCTCGGCGGCGCGGAAGCGCCGGCCGCGACGGAGGCTGCCGGGGACGGAGCGCCGGACGACGTTGCGGATGCGCCAGGGCCGCCCGATGCAGCGGGTGCGGCGCTCGCGCCTGGCGCGGCGCTGGAGCCGGGCGAACTGCTCGAGGACGGCGAGGCTGAGGGTGACGGCGTCGCGAGCGCGGCGGGCGTGGCGCCCGGCTGGACGAAGATCGCCAGTACCTTCCGTTGCTCGGGCGTGGTCGCTTCCTGCTTCAGCTCGTTGTCGATGTCGGCCTGGCTCACGGTCACGCCCAGCTGCTGTGCCAGCTGCCCCTGCAGCACGCCGTCGATCAACTCGCCGGCTGCGACCTGGGGAAGCGACTGCAGCTGCTGCTGCAGGTACTGCTGCTCCTGCGAGGCCGTCTGCTGGTCCACCGCCCCCGAAGCGACCTGGCTCTGGAGCTGGTTCAGGACGGCATTGATTCGGTAATTGTCAACAGCCTGCTGCTGGCTCCACTGATCCTTGCTGATCGACACGCCGTTCACCGTGGCGATCGCCGCCAGGTGGTTCTCGTAGTACATGATGCCCACGCCGCTCGCCAGGATCGCGACGGCCACGACGATGACGCCGATGAAGCCGAACGTGACAACGAGCTGCTGCCGCTGGTCGTCGCTGACGGACGAGCGGCGCCTGCGGTTCGGTGTGGCGCGTGGCGTGCGGAAGGTCATGGTGTGTTCAGGATCCCTGCGTTCATGGGCGCCGGCACGCGGCGCGGGGCTTCAAGAGTACCGCCTCTCGCAGGCGGTCCGCTGACAGGATCAGGATCGCTGGCTTCCCTCGTTGCCGCGGTCGCGCAGGAAGCGCTCGATGTCGGCGATCAGGTCGTCACCCGACGGCTGCGACTCGGCGTCCACGCGGGCCTCCAGCCGGGCAACGTGCGCGCGTGTCGCTTCGTCTGCGGCGATGGCAAGGTCGAGCCGAACCTGCATCTGACGCGCTTCGTCCGGCAGGCTGCCCAGAGGGATCTCGGCGCCGAGGTGGCGGCCCAGGATGCGGAGCAGCTCGATCGCCGCCGCCGGGCACGGGCCCGTGACGTAGTGCGGGACATTCGCGAAGTACCCGACTGCCGGGATCCCCGCCGCGGAAACCGCCATCTCGAGCACCGACAACGCCGCCGCGGGCACCCGCAGCACGCCTTCGGGGCCCGGCTCCACCCCGCCGCGGAGCAGGCCCAGGCGCGACGCCGTCCCCATCACGCGCACCGGTCGCGTGTGCGGAACGGCGCCCGGGATCGCGCCCACGCTGATCCACTCGGCGACGCCGAGGCGCCGCGCAAGCTCGACCGCCGACTCGCACAGGTCGTGCCAGCGATAGTCCGGCTCGGGGCCCGCGATCACGAGCACGTCCCGTCGTCCGACCCTGGCGCGGCGCACGGACAGCTCGGGCCACGTGATCTCGTTCGGCCTGCCGTCGACGATCTCGAGGGCCGGGCGCCGTGCGCGGTAGTCGAAGAGCGCGTCCGCGTCGAAGGTCGCGACCACCTCGCCGCCCTCGGCGACTTGGTTCGCCGCCGTGGTGGCCGCGGCTCCGGCGTCGACCCACCCGTCGAACGCCACGATCATCGTGGGGGCGTCGAGTTGCGGGACCTGGTCGAGACGGTAGACGGTCACTCGCGGAAGGATAGGGCACGCGACGGTTCGACTGCTGGGGCACGGCCCATCAGAAGCCAGCGCCGACGATCAGCTGCACCCGCTCGTGCTGCCGCAGTTCAGGCACTTGTAGCACGAACCGTTGCGGACCATGATCGAGCCGCAGTCCGCGCAGCTCGGGGCGTCCGCCTGAGCCTGGAACGCCACCTTCTGCGAGCGGCTCGCCTGCACGCCGATCGACCTCGACGCGCCGTCGGAACCAGTCGCGGCGTGACCGTTCGAGCCGGCGGGCGCTGTCAACCCACCTGCCATCCTGGACGTGCCTGGCGATCCCGGAGTCGCCTGGGCCGCCGTCTGCCCGGGCTCGTCGATGCGAGGGTCCGTCGCCGTGGCGGCGGGAGAAGCGACTGCGTCCACCGGGGCCGGTGCGCCGGCCGCACGAGCGTCCGATCCGGCGGAGCCGGCCGAACGCTCATCCGGAGCAGAGGGAGGGGCGGTCGCGGCCACAGCGGTGGGCCCCCCCGGCAGCTCCGCCGGCGCGTCCCCGCCCGCGGAGATCCCGGCGGCGGCGGAAGGCTCGTCCTCTCGGCTGTCGCCCGACTGGTCGAGGATCCCCAGCGCCTCGCGCTCCTCCTTCGGCAGGAACCGCGATCCCAGCCAGCGGAAGATGTAGTCCACGATCGATTTCGCGATGGGGATCTCGGGGTTGCCGGTGAAGCCCGACGGCTCGAAGCGGACGTGGGCGAACTTGTTCACCAGGTCGCGCAGCGGCACCCCGTACTGCAGGGCGACGCTGACGGAGATGGCCATCGAGTCCATCAGGCCCGCGACCGTCGAGCCCTCCTTGGCCATCCGGATGAACATCTCGCCCGGCTGACCGTCCGGGTAGCAGCCGACGGTCAGGTAGCCCTCGTGACCCGCGACTTCGAACTTGTGGGTGACCGACTGTCGCTCCGACGGGAGCCGCCGGCGGTGCGGCTTCTTGGCCTCGGCCTGTGCCGACGCCAGCTGGCTCTCGAGCCGGGCCACCCGTGCCGCGAGGTCGGCTGTCGCGGCCGCGACAGCCTCTGCCGCCACGACCTCGACTGCCTTTTCGGCGGCGGACTCCTTCTTTCGGCCGGTGCTCAACGGCTGCGAACGCTTCGAGTTGTCGCGGTAGATGGCGATCGCCTTGAGCCCGAGCCGCCAGCCCTCCAGGTAGACCTGCTCGATGTCCGAAGGCGTGGCCGTCTCTGGCATGTTCACGGTCTTGCTGATGGCGCCGGACAGGAACGGCTGGACCGCCGACATCATCCGGATGTGGCCCATGTAGTGGATCGAACGTTCGCCGTTGACCGGCTTGAACGCGCAGTCGAAGACCGGCAGGTGCTCCGGCTTGAGGCTCGGCCCGCCCTCGATCGTCTCGTGCTCGTTGACGTAGCGAACGATCTCCTCGACCTGGCGCGAGTCGTATCCCAGCGTGCGCAGCGCGGCCGGCACGGTCTGGTTGACGATCTTGAGAAAGCCTTCGCCGACCAGCTTCTTGTACTTGACCAGTGCGATGTCGGGCTCGATGCCGGTGGTGTCGCAGTCCATCATGAACGCGATGGTGCCCGTGGGCGCGAGCAGTGTGACCTGCGCGTTGCGGTAGCCGTACTGATCGCCGAGGGCGAGCGTCTCGTCCCACAGCTCGCGCGCCATGTCGTGAACGTCCGCCGGCACGCCGACCTCGGGGATGTGCTGGGCTGCCTCGCGGTGCTTGCGGATCACCCGCAGGAACGGCTCGCGGTTCTTCTCGTACTCGACGAACGGGCCGCCGTGGTCGCGCGCGATGACCGCCGACTGGCGATACGCCTCGGCCGTCATGATCGACGTGAGCGCGGCGGCGAACGCCTGGCCGCCGGGCGAGTCGTAGGCGAGGCCCCGGCTCATCAGCAGCGCGCCGAGGTTCGCATACCCCAGCCCAAGCGGGCGGAAGCGGTGCGAGTTCTCCTCGATCTTCGGCGTGGGGTAGCTCGCGTAGTCGACGATGATCTCCTGGGCCGTGATCGTCAGCCGACACGCGTAGCGGTACGCGTCGACGTCGAATTCGCCGTCCTCTCGCACGAACTTCATCAGGTTGAGGGACGCCAGGTTGCAGCTGGTGTCGTCGATGAAGCTGAACTCGGAGCATGGGTTCGTGGCGACCTGGCGCGCCGAGTTCGCGACCGGGTTCCAGTCGTTGATGGTCGTGTCGTACTGCATGCCGGGATCGCCACACACCCAGGCGGCTTCGGAGATCTGCCGGACGATCTCTCGGGCCCGGAACGTGTTCGCCGGCTCCCTGGTGGTTACGAAGTGCGTGGTCCACTCGCCGTCACGTTCGACCGCGCGCATGAAGTCATCCGTCACGCGCACCGAGTGGTTCGCGTTCTGGAAGAAGACCGAGCCGTACGCCTCGCCGGTAAACGAGGCGTCGTAGCCGGCCTCGATGAGGGCCCAGGCCTTCTTCTCCTCGAGCATCTTGCAGTTGATGAAATCGAGGATGTCCGGGTGATCCGCGTCGAGAATCACCATCTTCGCGGCGCGCCGCGTCTTCCCGCCCGACTTGATGACGCCGGCGAACGCGTCGTATCCCTTCATGAAGCTCACTGGCCCCGACGCGATCCCGCCGCCCGCCATCTTCTCGCGTGCCGAGCGGATGGGAGACAGGTTGGAACCGGCGCCGGAGCCGTACTTGAAGAGCATCGCCTCGGTCTTGGCGAGGTCCATGATCGAGGTCATCGAGTCCTGGACAGAGTTGATGAAGCACGCGGAGCACTGCGGGCGCTCCTCGACGCCGACGTTGAACCAGACCGGCGAGTTGAACGCCATCCGCTGGTGCAGGATCAGGTGGGTCAGCTCCGCGCGGAAGGTCTCCAGATCCTCGTGCGTCGCGAAGTAGCGGCCCTCGACCGCCCACCCGCAGATGGTGTCCACGACACGGCTGACCAGCTGCCGGACACTGCGCTCACGCCCCGGCGTCCCGAGGTGACCACGGAAGTACTTGCTGACGACGACGTTGGTGGCCAGCTGGCTCCAGCTCTCCGGCACCTCCACGTCCGCCTGCTCGAAGACCACCTTCCCGCTCTCGTTGCCGATGCTGGCCGTCCGGGTCGCCCACGCCACCTCGTCGTACGGATCGACTCCCGGGGTGGTCCAGCGGCGCTCGAAGGTGAGTCCCGCTGGCTCTCCGCGCGAGCGCCTGTCTGTGGTGGAGCTGGCGGATGCGGTCGCGCGGGCCATGTGTGGTCTCCCTCCATGCCGGGGTCTGGGCGCTCTCGTGGCCGTCCGGGTCGCCACTCCGGGGCCGGCCGCAGTCGTCCAATCTACCGCTCCGGTCGGCCCTGTCAAGCGCCAAACCACAAGATGTAGTGGTGTGGTTCCGCCATTCACCGCTACATGTGGTGTGAGTGGGGGAGAGCCCGATCGTCGGGCGCTCGGCTCGACGGCGCTCAGCCTGCGCCTGATGGCGCCGCGCGCGCGCCTCCCGGTCAGGGGATCGTCGTCGGCGTGTTCAGGCCGCTGTACGCG
>Ga0209415_10018136_pt1 | contig 11128 bp, 6 predicted proteins | sample PeaSoiSIISIP2007_FD_187696 | JGI IMG/M metagenome (GOLD analysis project Ga0209415, IMG submission 187696) | Peat soil microbial communities from Weissenstadt, Germany - SII-SIP-2007 (SPAdes) (version 2) | ecosystem: Environmental > Terrestrial > Soil > Wetlands > Peat | place: Germany...
ACGCGGACAGCTCCGGGTCGGATGTACTTGGAGTACTGGCCCATGATGTACCCGATCTTGCTGACCGTTCCCGCGGTTGCCGAACTGTTGCTCGCGATGTAGAGAGGGCCGTAGGTGCGTTTCAGATACCACCAGTTGTAGGCGCTCATGTTGGACAGGGCCACCGCGCGGTGGATCTCGTAGGCGGCGTCCAGGCAGAGCGGCCAGGTGTTGGACGTGGCGTCGTTCACGCCGGCGGTGTAGACCTCCGTCATCCAGAAGTGGTGGCCGGCGCCCTTCTGCTTGAAGTTGGTGTAGTCGAAGGTGGCGTCCGGGGAGGTCTTGCTGGTGCCGTAGAAGTGCGTGCCCAGGATGTCGATGTTCGCCAACGCCGTGGCGTCGTTCAGGATGGGGTCGTAGTAGCCCTTGTTGAAATCGTAGGACTCGGCGGTGATCACCTTGTTGCCGTTCACGCGCAAACCGGCGCCGTAGTTCTTGGCGAAGTCGTACATCTCGGTCGGCGTGCCGCAACCCCAGTCGCTGCACCAGTCGGGCTCGTTCTGGAAGCCGACGGCGTAGAGCGGGACGCCGTTGGTGTTCATGTACTTCACGAAGGAATTGATGTAGTCCGCGTAGGCCTGGTACTGGGCCGGATCGATCTTGTACGACGACCCGGAGGTGACCCGCATGCTGGTGGGTGGGCTCCATTCGGTGGCGAAGACCTTCAGCCCGCGGGAGGCCACGTCCTTGGCGTCCACCAGGTCGTTGGTCCAGGCGCTCTGGCTCTCGTTGAGGCGGATGCGCATGATGGTCAATCCGATCTGTCCGGCACCGGTCCCGTAGAGGAGGTCCCGATCGGCGGTGGTCAGGTTGTAGCCGGTCCACCCCTTGTCCTGCATGCCGCCGAATCCGTCCATGGTCTGGTAGGTGGTGTTCAAGTTGACCGTGACATCGGTCGACATCGCCGACGTCGCGAGCAGGGACATCCCTGCAACCACGAGTCCAAGCCGATCTCTCGGTGCGTCGGGTCTGGTGTTCATCGTTTTCCGCCTGTCTTCAGGGTGGTTCGGTGACGACTCTGTGTCGTATTCCAGTCGAATATCGAGCGGGCACCCCAGAGCCGCAAACCAAACACACCCGGACCGATGGGTGAAACGCCCAAACCGAAGGACGATGCGCTATCGCAGGTCGTCGCGGTCGATTCCGTGGATCCGGACATCGTCGAGCCAGAAGTCGCCGGATCCCGCCATGAGGAAGGTGATGTGCGTGATCGAATCCCGAACGCTCGACCACCCCACGTTCCCGTATTTGTTCTCGGCCGCCGCGAAGTCCTGGGGCCGGACTCGGATCCGATTCCATTGGCTGCTGTCCACCCGATAGGTCGCCCAGGCCTTCTTGGAGACACCGCCCGAGGTGTTTTCCAGCGCGACATAGAGTTTGCCGCTCCCTCGCATCCAAAGCACGATGGAATCCAAGGAGCGCAAGCACCTGGAGGAGGATGCCAGGGGGGTCTTGATCAGGACGTATTGGTTCGTCGCGGAGTCCGCGGAATAGGTGAAGTGGAGAGCCTTCCCGGAACGGCCATCGGTGGCTGGGCGGACGTCGAAGTTCGAGAAGGATGCGTTTGCGGAGGCCGTATCGGTCCAGGCCGAACTGTCGGGGAGATCGTTGCGCAGGACGCCGTCCTCGAAGTCGTCGACCAGGACGGAATTCAGGAACAGTGTCTGGGCGGGGGAAAATCCCTGCCAGACGGCTCCCGAATCGGATCGGTTCGCCAGGGGCAGGTTCCAGCGAAGGACGAGGGAGGAATGGCTCGAGCGCAGGGCGGAATCGATCCGGACCTTGAGTCGACCCACGGCGGAACGGGCGTCCCAGAACACGATCTGGAAGGGGACCGGACTGCCGTCGAGCCGTTCGATCGCCAGGCTCTTCCCGGAGGAATCGGCCTCCGAAAACGCGAAGTTCGCGAAGTCGAAGCGCAGCGTCGAGACCGTGGCGCCCACCGGACACGGATTGTCCATCGGAAGGATCGAATCGATCCGGATCGTCCGCATGCCCAGGTGGTTCTCCGTTTGCGTGCTCGTGCCGGCCTGGGTGTCGCCGCAACCGGCGACCAAGGAGAGGAGGCCGATCCAGAATCCGAGGGTGAAGATCGTCTTCAAGATCTGGCCCCGGCTTTCGGAGCCAGCGGAAAGAACGCCATGCACATCTGCATCACCCGATCCGGATGCTTCGCCTCGTCCACCTCGATCTGGATCTGGCGCCGGCACTCCTTGAGGGCATCCTGGATCCGCGAAGAGGCCCGTGCGTCGACGGACATCGTGATGGTGGAGATGTCCCTGTCCTCGGGTCCGAATCGACGGACGGATTCCGACGCCAAGACGAAGATCCTTTCCTGGTAGTGCCGGACCGCGCGCGTCTTGATCTCCCCGCTGGCCGTCACATGGGCCTCCACCGGGACGAGCCGGTCGGAACCCCCCTTGCGCACCATCCCCAGGGCGATCAGGACATCCAGGGCGCGGGAGACATCCTTCTCGTCCACGTGGGGCAGCAGTCGACCCGAGATTTCCGAGGGAACGGCCCGCCCGTCGTTCACTTCCAGAAGAGACCGCACCGCCGACACCCACCAGTCCCCGAAATACTGTTCGAGGTGCGTTTCGTCGATTTGTCGGCAGGCCACTTCCCGCAAGGCCAGTGCACGCTCGAGGATTTCCGCCTTGATGGAGTTCCGTCGCTCTCGGGCATAGGCCGTGAGCAGGATGAAGTACTCCGCCGACCGGCCCGAAAGGTCCAAGTAGGAGAGCGCGTAGGAATGGCACCTCGCCGGGAGGTGCATGCGTCCTTTGAGAAGCTTGTGCATGTTGCTCGTGTCGATCTGGATCTCCGCGGCGAACTCGCGGTAGGAAAAACGGCGATCCAGCGATTTGCGCGCCTCGAACTGGTCCTTCAGGTACTGCCGGTAGTCGACATAATCGAAGATCGATTTCATTGTGGGAGTTCCAATCTATACCTGCCACCCCATCCAAGGACGCGAACTTCCAACACACCGGCCGGTCTGCGGAGGCCGCCGATCCCAGCCAGGAGCGTTCCCCCAGTCACCGGGTCCTTGGCGTAAAAGATCGACCGCAGGCGCGGTGTTCGCCGCCCATCGGGGGGCTCGGTTGTGGTCGATTCACCCAAAACTCCTCAAATCCCCTGTTGTTCGGGGACCCGGTCCCGGTGGGGAGCTTAGGCGACCTCCTCCCGGGCGTGAAGTTTTCCCCGGGATTCGGACGGCGGGATCGGAGGGGATTACCATAATTTCGACAGTGGCACCTCGACCCGAGCGGAAGGGGGAAAGCTGGTTCTTCTTGGAAACACAAGTTCACACAGCACCAGACGGAGCCATCAAGATGTTCGCACCCATCGCCCTGGCAGTGTTGCAGGCTCTGGCGAATGCTCCCGCCGACAGCATCGCGCCCGACCAGACCAACATGAGCACCCTTTCCGCCACGGATTTCGCCAAGGGCATGACCGCCGGGTGGAACGTGGGAAATTCCCTGGAAGCGGGGAACACGACGAACGGCGTCTTCGTTCCTGCGGAAACTTCCTGGGGCAATCCCCTCATCAGCCAAGCCCTGATGGATGCGGTGAAGGCCGCAGGCTTCAACGCCATCCGGTTGCCCGTGGCCTGGAGCCTGTTCACCGGGGACACCTCGAAATTCGTCATCGACACCAATCGCCTGGCGCGCGTGCAGCAGGTGGTGGACTACGCCTTCAAGGACGGATTGTACGTGGTGATGAACGAACACTGGGACGGCGGCTGGCTCCAACCCCTCGCCGCGGATTCCGCCTACTGCGACCGTCGTCTGAAGGCCATCTGGAAGCAGGTGGCCATCCGGTTCCGCGACTACGGGGACCATCTGCTGTTCGCCGGCACCAACGAGGTCATGGTGACCAACGACTACAACGCCCCCTCCGCGGAAAATCTCGCGGCGCAGAACGGGTTCAACCAGGTGTTCGTGTCCACCGTCCGCTCCACGGGCGGGCGCAACGCCTACCGCTACCTGGTGGTGCAGGGGTTCAACACCAACATCGCGTACTCGGTCACCGGATTCAAGACGCCCAAGGACCCGGCCAGCAACCGGTTGTTCCTGGAGTACCACTTCTACGACCCCTACGATTTCACCATCAACACCAGCAACACCACGGCAACCGAATGGGGCAACAGCGCCCCTTCGGCCAAGACGGCGGGATGGGGCAACGAAACCTACATGGACACCATCCTCGCCCAGATGAAGACCTCGTTCGGGAGCAAGGGTTTGCCCATGATCATGGGGGAATACGGGACCATCCTGAAGAACACCTCGGACAATCCCCAGTACCGTCAGTACTGGACCCAGTACGTCACCGGAGACGCATCCAAGAACGGCATCGTTCCTTTCTACTGGGACAACGGGAGCACCGCCCTCCAGGGCATGGGACTGTTCGACCGCAACACCGGAGCGGACGACTTCCCCGCCATCGTCCAGGCCATCATCTCGCAGGTGCCCAAGCCCACGGGGATCGCAACCTCCATCGCACCGGTGGGGAAGGCGTGGGCACGGATGCGGAACGGGTTGCTGTCCGTGGAACTCGCCGCCGGAGTTTCCGGAACGGCCCGCCTGCTGGACGTGGAGGGCCACACGGTCGTTGGGGAAATGCGGATCCCTGCCGGTGGCGGCGCCTTCCCGGTGGGAAACCTCCGTCCAGGAACCTATTACCTGCAGATCCGGACCTCGCGGGGTACATTCGAGCAAGCGCTGGCCTGCTGGAACTGACACTGGCGGGACAGGAGGCGGGGAGCCCGGGAAGGACGACATGAGACCTGGAATTCCGTTCGCCTTCGTGCTTCTCGGGATCGCCCGCTTGGCTGGTGCGGCCTTCGTCCCCTCGTTTCCGGGGGCTCTCGGGTTCGGCGACTCCGCCACCGGCGGACGAACCGGAACGGTGTACCATGTGACGAACCTGAACGACACGGGCGCAGGATCCTTCCGGGATGCCGTCGGCGGGTCCAACCGCATCGTGGTCTTCGACGTGGCGGGATGGATCACCCTGAATTCCGCCGTGACCCTCCAGGGGAACCTCACGATCGAGGGGCAGACGGCGCCGGGCGGAGGAATCGGGATCAAGAGCGGGAAGATCTCCTGTGGGGCCCATTCGAACATCATCATGCGGTATCTCCGCATCGTCCTGGGAAGCGAGACCGCCTCCACGGGCGACGTGGGATTCAATCTCCTGAACTCGCACGACGTCATCGTGGACCACTGTTCCATCGAATTCGCCCCCTACGACAACATCGACGGAGTGTCCACCGACTGGCAGAACACTCCGGTCACCGACATCTCCTTCCAGCACACCCTGATCGCGGACCCCATTGGCCAGCAGTTCGGCGCCCACAGCGAGTCGGTGGGCAGCAACTGGTCGTGGTACTACGACGCCTTCGTGAATTCCCACAACCGCAATCCCCTGGCCAAGACCAACACGGTCTTTGTGAACAACGTCAACTACGACAACCAGGCCGACTACACCACCAACACCAGCACGAAGTTCTCCCAGGACATCGTGGGGAACTACTTCATCGTGGGCCCCGGCTCATCGTCCGCCGACACCTGGTTCCAGATCGATGCCAACCAGTCGATCTACGCCTCCGGGAACATGAAGGACGGCGACAAGGACGGCAGCCTGAACGGCTCTGCCACCACCGTGTCGTGGAACAGCGGGGCGGGCACCATCCTGACATCGCCCTGGTCGGACGTCACCAAGGCGAACCCCGTCTATTCCGCGGCCACGGCCTACCGATTGGTGACCTCGCAGACCGGGGCGCTTCCCTACGACCAGCTCGATTCCCTGATCTGGAGCCAGGTCGGAAGCCTGGGAAAGTCCGGCCAATTGTACACCACGCAGACGGCGACGGGACTCTCCAACAACGGATACGGGACCATCGCCGGCGGGACCAGGGCCACGGACTCCGACAACGACGGCATGCCGGACTTCTGGGAGAATGCCATGGGCAGCAACCCCGCCGTGGCCGACGCCACGACCCTCGGGAGCGACGGCTACTCCCTGATCGAGGAGTACGCCAACTGGTTGGGGATGCCCCATGCGCGAGCGCAGAAGAACGCGGCGGTGGACGTGGACCTGACCACCTTCACCCGGGGATTCCAAACGGTTTCGCCCGCCTACTCCGCGACCGGTGCGTCGAAGGGAACGGTGGCCCTGCAATCCGATGGCCACACGGCCCGTTTCACTCCCACGTCCGGGATCACGGGCCTGGGCGCGTTCTCCTTCACGGTGAAGGGCGGCGACGGCACGTCCTGGACGGAAACTGTTTCCATCTTGCTGGAGCCGGGTTCCACGACCGGACTCCGCGAAACGGATGTCCCCGGAACCTCGGGTGTGGCCCCCGCTTCGGTGGCCTGGCTGGATGCCCAGGGCCGGGTCCTCCTGCGGGAAACCCAGATCTTGGACCTGCAGAATCCGCATCCCGCACCACCCTCCCGGTTGCACGGGCTGGGATTGGCGACGATCCGTTTCCAAGGAATGGCCCCGCGCTCCATTCGTGTACTGGGCCTCTCGCCGTGACCGCCTCGGCCTGTCTGCTGGCTCTGGCGGGAAGCGTCGCGGCGGCGGTTCCCTGGTACGCCACCGATCCCAAGACCGGGGGTCACGACCCCGCGGCGTACAGTGACGGGCAGACGGGCACCCTGATGGGCACCAACTGCATGCTCTGCATCCGTTCCTCCACGGACATGGTGAACTGGAGCAGCGCAGGGAACGTGGTGGGGGCTGTCCCCTCCTGGGTGGCCACAGCAACCAACAACACGACCATCACCGATCTTTGGGCTCCCCAGATCACCTACCGCAACGGTGGATATTGGGTCTACTACTGCGCGTCCGTGTTCGGTACCAGGACCTCCGTGATCGGATTGGCCACCAACCCGACTCTGGACCGCACATCTCCTTTGTACAAGTGGATCGACCAGGGAGAGGTCTACAGCAGCGTCGGGAGCACGACCCTCAACGCCATCGACCCGAACCTGTTTGTGGACCAGTCCGGGCAGCCCTGGCTGCTGTTCGGATCCTGGTCCACCGGCATCAAGATGTTCGCCATCGATCCCGCCACGGGGATGCGCTCCACCTCCAACACCACCGTCTACAGCCTCGCGGGACGGAGCAGTTCGGGTCTCGGGATCGAGGGACCGACCATGGCCTGGCACGACGGCTACTACTACCTGTTCACCTCGTGGGACGTCTGCTGCCAGGGCGTGAGCAGCACCTACAACACCAGGGTGGTGCGCTCGGCGAGCATCACCGGTCCGTATGTGGACAAGAACGGGGCCTCGGCGGTCTACGGGACGGGCAACGGAACGCTTTGGCTCTCGCGCTACGGACGCTACATCGGGCCCGGCGGCGGAACCTGCTACAAGCAGGGCGAGCGCGATTTCATGGTGCACCACTACTACGACGGGGACGCCAACGGAAACGCCGAACTCCTGTTCCGCGAGATCGTGTGGGGCGACGACGGCTGGCCCGTCGCCGGACAGCCCTTCCTGGGGCGGTACCTTTCGGCCGAAGCCGAGCACGCCGTTCTCGCCAACGACACCATTCTCGAGAGCGCCACCGCCTCCGATGGCGAGTATGTCAGCGGCACAAGCTCCTCTTCCAACGTGTCCTTCGCCCTGAACATTCCGAATGGCGGCGACTACCGGCTGCGCATCCGCTACGCCAACGCCAACGCCTCCAGCACGAGCCAGTCGCTCCAGGTGAACAGCCAGCCCGCGATCACCGTCAGCTATCCCAAGACCTCCGCCTGGGGGACCTTCCCCCAAGCCGACACCGTCTCCGAAAACGTCCATCTCAAGGCCGGAACCAACATCCTGAAGTTCACGCCTTCGGGAACCGCATATGTCCAGCTCGACCGGATCGACCTGTTGCGCGGTGCCCGCACCTCGGGGATGGTGGGCGCGGTGGACAACGGCTACGATTTCGCGCGGGTCGATTCCACGGCCGTGACCCTGCAAACGGGATCCTGGATGCTTCTGGAAAACGTCGAATTCGGGGCCGGGGGAGACAGCTTGTCCTTCCGGTACAAGTCGACCTCCGCGGCTTCGATTTCGGTGCGTCCCGGCACGCGCACGGCCACTCCATTGCTGGCAGCCACCCTGCCATCGACTTCCGGGACGTGGACGACCTTGAGCCTTCCCGCCAAGCCCACGGGGACTCAGGACATCTACATCACGGTGGAATCGGCCCCGTCGGCTGGTTTCCAGTTTTCCTCCTTGATGGCCAAAGACGCCACCACAGGTCTCCGGGCGAAGGCGCCGCCTACCCCAGGGTTCTCCAAGACGGGGATCCAGCGCGCCACAGGCATCCACGACGCGGAAGGGCGATCAAGCCCTCCGCCGAAGATGTTCTAGCTGCGGATCCCGATCCAGGTGGGTGTGGCGGGCCAGCGGGATTCGAAGGATCCAAACGGGGAAAAGTCGCCGATCGGCGAGCGATTCCCACGGAGGATGCCGTAGCTTCCAAGCTGCGGTCTCGGCATTTCGGCCGGTGCTGCAGAAGGAGGTGGAATCCATGGTGGAAGAACGATCCCGGAGGCGATGCGGACTTTCCGCGCACCGAGTGCTGGCTGGGATCGTCCTAAGCGCTTCTGTGGCCATGGCCACCCCCCAGACCATCCACAACGACCAGTTCTGGAAGGACACCTCCGGCAACCCCATCTATTCGCAGGGGGGCGGGGTCTTCCGGTTCGGGTCCACGTGGTACTGGTACGGTGTCCACTACGCCGGGGCGGAGACCTACGAGGCAAGTCCCACCAAGCTGAACTCGGACACCCGCTTCGTCGCCGTTTCCTGCTATTCGTCCACCGACCTCGTGAACTGGAAATTCGAAGGGAACGTCCTGGATTCCAATTCCAACGGTCTGTCCGGCACCAGCTGGATGGGGCGCCTGGGTGTGGCCTACAATTCCAACAGCAAGAAGTATGTCCTGCTCTCCCAGCACGACGGGACCTCGGGGAACGGCGAACTGTTCGCCACATCCAGTTCTCCCACCGGCAAGTTCGCGTTCGACCACATCCAGGACACGTTGCCCGGTGTGGTCAACGTCACGAGCGGCGACCAGACCGTCTTCGTGGACGACGACGGGAAGGCCTACCTGATCTGCTCCTCCAGCAGCGGACGGGAATACCTCTACGTGGCTCCGCTGCGCGCCTCGGACTTCCTCGCGGTGCAGACGGCCACCCAGATCTTCAAGTCGGCGGGCCGCGAGGGCAACTGCATGTTCAAATACCGCGGCCGCTACTACTTCTGCTCCTCCGACCTGCACGGCTGGAACGCCTCCCACACCTACGTGATCTCCGCCACCTCCATCACCGGCACCTATTCGACGGAATCCGTCATGGGAACCACCGACATGGACTTCAGCCATGTCAGCCAGACCGGCTTCTTCGTCAGCGTTCCGGGTACCGCGGACACCACGGTGATCTTCGCGGGAGACCGATGGTCGGACTTCGCCGGCAACGGTTTGGGGTACAACCAGTGGACACCGCTCTCCTTCAGCGGAACCGCTCCGTCCATGAATTCGGTGACGGAATGGAACCTGGACGCCCAGACGGGATCGTGGACGGTGGGATCGGGGAACAATTGGGTCCTGAATCCGAGCTTCGACGCCGACCGGGTGGTCCAGACCGCCCTCGCCGGCTGGACGGATTCCACGGACCAGGCGACCTTCCCGGGCGGGAACGTCGCCGCCGCGCACACGGGCAGGTTCTCGCTGGTCCAGTCCGCTTCCGTCGCCTACAGAGCCGTGCAGTCGCAGCAGATCTCGGGGCTTCCCTCGGGCAGCTACACCCTTTCGGCCTGGGTCGAAAGCAGCGGGGGACAGGCATCCTGCAACGCGTATGCACGGACCTCGGCGGGCAAGGAGTACGATCTTTCGGCATCCAGCGCCATCGCCAACTGGAAGCAACTCTCGGTGTCCGGCATTCCCGTCACCGACGGAAAGCTCGAGGTGGGCGTCCGATCGGTCGCGAGCGCGAACGACTGGGTTCGGGTCGACGACATCGCCCTGGTCCAGGACGCTTCCACGGGGTTGGTCCGGAGAGCGGTTCCCGAGGCGAATTCGGACCGGGAATCCGAGCGGATCGTCCTGTCCGCGGAGCCGATCCTGGTGGAGAGGGGGCGCACGGCGGACATCTACGGCCTTTCCGGCAGGCGGCTCGGGCGAATCGTGGGAGCCGGAATCTCCGTCCGGTTGCGGGATCTCGGATACCCGGAAACCACCTACATCCTGCACTGGGAACCGGGTACCCCCCCGATTCGGTGAAGGTGAACGGCCCAGCCGGGTGCGAAACCGGATGCGCTCGTCCTCCATTGAGCCATGGGGTTCCGGCCGGAATCGTGGGGTGCAATTTGCGAAAATCGCAAACACGAACCCGACGACCGGGCATAAATTCGGGGGAGAGACCGGACTCACCCTATCTCGACCTGCCGAGGAGCAAAGCCATGCGCAAAACGAATATCCCATCCGTGTCGACCGCGGTGGTCGCCCTGCTTTTGGCGGGGACGGCCTCCCAAGCCCAGTTGGCCAAGAACGACTGCAAGTACCTGGGGAACATCATCACAAATGGTGTTCCCTCCGACTACAACACCTATTGGAACCAGGCCTCGCCTGAAAATTCGGGCAAATGGTCCAGCGTCCAGTCCAGCGTCAAGAGCACCTCCTACAACTGGTCCGGATTCGACATCGTCTACAACTGGGGCAAGACGACGGGGAATCTCGTCAAGTACCACTGCTTGGCCTGGGGTGGTCAGCAACCGAGCGACGCGTCGAGTGCGACGATCGGGGATCTCCAGACGTGGTTCGCCGCCGTTCACACACGCTACCCCGATCTGAACCAGATCGACGTGGTGAACGAAGCCTACCCCACCCACGCGCCGGCTCCCTACAGTGGAGTGCTCAAGACGGCGGCCGCTTCCGATGGAATCACCCCCGGAACCTACGACTGGATCTTCGAGGCGTTCAAGATGGCCCGCAGGCTCTGGACCGACTCCACCAAGACCAAGCTGATCTACAACGACTACAACACCATCGAATACTCGGCGGAAAACACCTGGGTGGTCGG
>Ga0209415_10018138_pt1 | contig 11127 bp, 7 predicted proteins | sample PeaSoiSIISIP2007_FD_187696 | JGI IMG/M metagenome (GOLD analysis project Ga0209415, IMG submission 187696) | Peat soil microbial communities from Weissenstadt, Germany - SII-SIP-2007 (SPAdes) (version 2) | ecosystem: Environmental > Terrestrial > Soil > Wetlands > Peat | place: Germany...
TGCCGCGCGGCGGATGGATTTTTCATCATAGAACGATTCGCGGCCCAAGGGTGTGTTGATCACCAGATCGATTTTTCCGGTTTTCACCAGGTCCACAATGTTGGGCCGGCCTTCGTTCACTTTGAAGACTGCTTCGGCTTCGATGCCGGCGGATTCCAGCGCGGCGGCGGTTCCTCGCGTGGCAAGCAGACGGAAACCCAGCGACGCAAGCTCTTTTCCAAGAGTTCCCAGATGCTTTTTGTCACGGTCGTTGACGCTCAAAAAAACTGTGCCTTTGCGCGGCAAACGCTGCCCCGCCGCGAGTTGCGCTTTCGCAAACGCCAGCCCGTAGGACGTCGATATTCCCATCACTTCGCCGGTGGAACGCATTTCCGGGCCAAGAATCGTATCGACGCCGCGGAATTTATTGAACGGAAACACTGGCGATTTCACCGCATAAAATTCATGCACCGCGATTTCCGCGACTTCCTTGTGCCACACGATTGGCAAGTTCATGCTCGCCAGTTTCTTTCCCGTCATCAGCCGGGCCGCCGCCTTTGCCAGCGGCACTCCCGTCGCTTTGCTCACGAACGGAACGGTGCGCGAAGCGCGCGGATTCACTTCCAAAACGAAAACGGTATCGCGCTGAATGGCGTATTGCACGTTCATCAGCCCCACGACTTTCAATGCCAACGCCAGACGTTTCGTGTATTCGCGAATGGTATCGAGAATCGCGGGCGACAAGCTCACCGGAGGCAACACGCAGGAAGAGTCGCCGGAATGGACTCCGGCTTCTTCGATGTGCTCCATAATTCCGCCGATGACTACATCGGTCCCATCCGCCAGGGCGTCCACATCGATTTCCGTCGCTTCCTCTAGGAACTGATCGATGAGCACGGGCCTCGCCGGTCCCATCAGCGCGGCTTGCGCAACGTAATCCTGCACGGTGTTCACGTCGTAGGCGATCACCATGGCGCGGCCGCCAAGCACATAGCTCGGCCGGACCAGCACCGGCAAACCGATTTCTCTAGCGACGCGAGCCGCTTCTTCCGGCACCAGCGCGGTAGCATTGCGCGGCTGCGGAATTTTTAGTTCGTCCAGCAAACGCCCGAATCGGCGGCGGTCTTCGGCAAGATCGATGGATTCGGGAGCCGTGCCAATGATGGGCACGCCGTTGCGCTTCAGTTCCAGTGCAAGATTCAGTGGAGTCTGACCGCCGAATTGCACGATCACGCCTTGCGGTTTTTCTCGCTCCACAATAGCCAGAACATCTTCAAGCGTGAGCGGTTCGAAATAGAGGCGGTCGGAAGTGTCGTAGTCTGTCGAAACCGTTTCCGGATTGCAATTCACCATGATGGTTTCGAAACCGTCTTCACGCAGCGCGAACGCGGCGTGGCAGCAGCAATAATCGAACTCAATTCCCTGCCCGATGCGGTTCGGTCCGCTGCCCAGAATCATGACCTTGGGCCCCGCCTGCGCGTCCGATTCATCTTCGTCTTCATAAGTGGAATAGAGGTACGGCGTAAAAGATTCAAATTCCGCCGCGCAAGTATCAACACGTTTGAACACCGGCGTCACACCGTAGCGCGCGCGTTGCAAACGCACCGACGCTGACGTTGTCCTCCAGATTTGCGCCAATTGTTCGTCGCTCGTTCCGTAGCGCTTCACCTCGCGAAGTAATTCTTTTGAAGCGGTCTCGACAGTGACGGCGGCGGCTCGCCGGTTCATAGCCGTCAATTCCTCAATTTGCTGGATGAACCAGGGATCAATTTTCGTCAGCTCACAAATTTCCTGGGCCGGCAGTCCACGCTCCATGGCCGTCAGCAGCCAATGGATGCGATCCGGCCGCGGCGTTGCCAGTTTTTCGCGCAGCAGGGAATCCGGTGTTTCCGACGGGGCGCGCCACGGAGTACTCGGCTCGAGCGAGCGAATTCCTTTTTGCAGCGCTTCCTTGAACGTGCGGCCGATGGCCATCACTTCGCCGACCGATTTCATTTGCGTTCCGAGAGTGCTGTCAGCACCGGGAAACTTTTCGAATTGCCATTTGGGAATTTTCACCACTACGTAGTCGATGGTTGGTTCGAAACAGGCAGGCGTTTTCTTGGTGATGTCATTAGGGATTTCGTCCAGCGACATGCCCACGGCCAGCCGCGCTGCAATTTTCGCAATTGGAAAGCCGGTAGCTTTGCTGGCCAGCGCCGAACTGCGCGACACGCGCGGATTCATTTCAATCACGACCAGGCGGCCATTTTCCGGGTTCACGGCAAACTGCACGTTGGAACCGCCGGTTTCCACGCCAACTTCGCGGATGATCGCGGCGCTCGCGTCGCGCATGCGCTGAAATTCCTTGTCGGTAAGCGTCTGCGCCGGCGCCACGGTGATGGAATCACCGGTGTGCACGCCCATGGGGTCGAAGTTTTCGATGGTGCAGATCACCACGAAGTTGTCGCGGAAATCGCGCATCACTTCGAGTTCGTATTCTTTCCAGCCGAGCACGGATTCTTCCACCAGCGCTTCGTGCACCGGACTCATGTCTAGCGCGTGGGCGATGGCTTCGCCAAACTCTTCCTTGTTGTAGGCGATGGAGCCACCGGTGCCACCCAGCGTGAACGACGGGCGAATCACTAGCGGAAATCCCAGTTGGTCGCAAAGGCGTAGAGCGTCTTTGGCGTTGTTCACGAGGGCGGACGCCGGCACCTCCAGGCCGATTTTGCGGCAAGCATCCTTGAACCAGAGACGGTCTTCCGCGACCTTAATGGCGCGCAGCGACGCGCCAATCATTTCCACTTTGTATTTTTCGAGGATGCCGCTTTCAGAAAGCTCAACGGCAAGGTTCAACGCCGTTTGCCCGCCAACCGTTGGCAACAACGCATCCGGTTTTTCTCGAGCGATAATTTCTTCGAGATATTCCTTGGTCAACGGCTCGATGTACGTTCGATGCGCCAATTCCGGGTCGGTCATGATGGTTGCAGGATTCGAGTTGACCAGGACGACTTCGTACCCCTCCGCCCGCAGCGCCTTGCAGGCCTGCGCGCCAGAGTAATCGAACTCGCAAGCTTGGCCGATAATGATCGGCCCCGATCCGATAATCAGAATCTTCTTGATGTCTTTTCTCTTCGGCATAGGACTAATCAAATTCTTTCATATGGGATCGTTGCATCGTCATAAGCAGGAACCGACTTGTAACACGATCGGAACGGATTCCTGAGACTCGTTCGGCCCAATTTCAAAACCGACAATGCGCGTCTTGAATCCCGGCGATTGGAAGGCCGCAGCGTAACTGCCGGGATTCAGCGGGACGGAAAACCGGCCCTCGCCGTCCGCCACCAACTTGATCACGTCTGCTTTCTTTTCGGAGGGATGCACATACACGACAAGCCGGGCACGCGAAATGGGAGCGCCAGTCACATCCGTTACGATGCCCGCAAATGCCCGGGTTCGTACTTGCGGGGACGATTTCGCGGCCTGCTCTAACAGTTCATCAAGCGTAGGCGGAGGCGGAGGCAACGGCACGAGCTTCAAGGAGAATTCGCTGAGCTTACACTCCTGGGCGTTTGACACAGCCAAACACAAAACGGCTCCCAGCTTCGGATCCGCTGTGGCCGTGATGCAGTATGTAGCGGCAGCCAGGTTCCGCAACTCGGCGCGGCCGCGAGCGTTCGTGCTAAGTGCTGGCCCGACTTGTTGGTCGTTTGTCTGTAAGGTGACGACCAGCGTGGCGTTCTGTTGAGGAGTACCGTCTTTTAACACCGTTAGCCGAACATTCGGAGACGACGGAAGGATCTCCACCACCTCAACTACGCTGCCAGCAATAGTTGCCTCAGCCGCGATTAGCAGGCAGCCCAACACAAGCACCAAGGCTTTCATCGGCGGGAACTCCCAGGCTGCGCGAATTCTTTCATCAAATCGGTGAACTGCGTGAACAAGTAGTGCGAATCGTGCGGGCCGGGCGACGCTTCCGGATGGTATTGCACGCTGAAGAGCGGCTTTGATTTGTGGCGCATGCCTTCGTTCGTGCCGTCGTTCAGGTTGACGTGGGTGATTTCGACTTCGCTGGATGGCAGTGATTCCGGATCGACGCAAAAGCCGTGATTCTGGGCCGTGATTTCGACCTGTTCCGTGAGCAGGTTCTTCACCGGATGATTCGAGCCGTGGTGGCCGAATTTCAGCTTGAAAGTTTTTCCCCCGAGCGCCAGGCCGCACAACTGGTGGCCGAGGCAGATTCCAAAGACCGGCACGCGCCCGAGCAGCTTTTGAATATTTTCCACCGCGTAGGTAATCGGCTCCGGATCGCCAGGGCCATTCGAAAGGAAAACGCCGTCCGGCTTCATCGCCAAAACATCTTGGGCGGAGGTTTGCGCGGGCACGACGTAGATTTCGCATTGGTGATCGACGAGCAAGCGCAAAATGTTTTGCTTGATTCCGTAGTCGTAAGCGACGACGCGATGCTTGTGCGTCTCGCCAGGCGCGTCGGATTCGCCCATCTGTTCCGACCAGGGCGAGATGGCAACCTCGACGGAGCCTTTGTCCCAGCCATAAGATTTGCTGCAAGTGACGTGACTGGCGAGTTCCTGCCCGGCCATGCTGGGCAATTGTTTGGCTTCGAAGATTAATTGTTCCGCGGGCGTCCCATCCGTGGCAACCATGCCTCGCAGCGCACCCACGCTGCGAATGTGGCGCACCAGCGCGCGCGTATCGATATCCCAGATTACGGGAATCTTGTGGCGATTCAGATAAAGCTGCGCCGTTTCCGCCGAGCGCCAGTTGGAAGAAACCTGCGAGAACTCGCGCACGATCAACGATTCGATATAGGGCCTCGAGGATTCTTCATCTTCAAGATTCGCGCCGACATTTCCAATATGCGGATAAGTCAAACAGACGATCTGCCCGGCATAGCTGGGGTCGGTGAACACTTCCTGATAACCGGTGAGGCTGGTATTGAAAACAACTTCGCCGCCGCGGCGCGTGATCGCGCCTGCCGCGCGGCCGTTAAAGATGCGCCCGTCTTCCAGCGCGAGTATCGCGGGTCGGTGCTGAACTTCGGCCAGTGGGTCCTCCCATGATTTTCATTAAAATGTGCACTTCACTTGGTGTTCGCTTCGGTGGTGGAAAGCGAACCGAAATGATCCACGGGCCAGTAGGCAAAAACGGCGCGCCCATAGATGTAGCCGCTGGCCACCGATCCGAAAACGCGTGAATCATTGGAGCTGATGCGATGATCGCCCATGACGAAATAAAAGTCCTTTTGCACGTGCACCGGCCCAAAATCACTGAGATCCTCGTACTGGGGCGGAACGTACGGCTCGGGGACAATTTTCCCGTCTACGTAGACGGCACCTTGGCGGATTTCCACGGTTTCGCCCGGCAAGCCAACCACGCGCTTAATGAACGATTTCGAGTGGTCCAGGGGATACCAGAAGACGACAACATCGCCGCGTTGGATGGGCTCGAAGCGGTAGACAAATTTGTTGATAAAAATGCGCTCCTGGTCGGAGAGCAGCGGAGCCATGCTGGTGCCTTCCACTTTTACGGGCTGGTACAAGAAAACGATGATGATCAATGCGAGGCCAATGGCGATTAAGAGATCACGGGTCCAAACGCGAATTTCGTTGCGCAAGGAATGCAACGCGGCGGAGCGCTCACCGGCCGCATTTGCTTCCGATGGCTCACTGCGCAAGAGGGAGGCGGATTGCGCAGCGGTCGCAACAGCAGACAGTGCCGGAGCTTGCGTGTCCGGTATGGCCGAGGTCGCGGTTTGTTTCTCGTCCGGTCTTTCCATTTTTAGGTGCCTTGTATTTATAGCATGGCCATCGCGACCCGCGCCAGATGCGATTTACCGCCGCGTGGCTTGGGAAGGGCGGCTGCCGGCGGTTTCCTACCTTTACTGAGATTCATCAGGCTTGGTGGTTCGTTGCTTGCCCATTTCGGATACTGGTCAGATGAAGAAAGGAATTCCGGGACCGGCTCGGTCGTTTATTCGCCGCTGAGGGCGTAGTTCAGCGAAGCCAGTGCCGCAACGACGGCCGTTTCCGTTCGAAGAATGAGTTTGCCGAGCGAGGCTTCGACAAATCCGCCCTGCCTGGCTGCTTCCAACTCACGATCGGTCCATCCACCTTCGGGCCCGATTGCCAATGTGGCTGATTTTTCCTTCTTTCCAGCAAGCACGTGGCGTAGGGGAGCCGCTTCGGACCGTTCTGAAAGCAGAAGATGCAGACCGTCTTTCTCGTCAAGGAAGGCGTGGTCTGGAAGCCGAATCTCCTCTAGCACGGGAATGCGAACGCGGCGGCACTGTTGTGATGATTCGAGGAGTATCTTTTTCCAGCGCTCGGAGCGTTTCTTCGCGGCCGAGACGAGAGCGTGTTCGCTGCGCTCGGCGGCGATCGGGACGACTGTGCTGACACCCAGCTCGGTGGCCTTCTCGATGGCCCATTCGAAGGCAGCAAATTTCACGACGGAGAGAAACAGAGTGACATCTACACGGGGATGAATAGCTGGCAGCTCCTCGACCAGGGCGAACTGCACACCGTCGCGGCCGACGCTTTCGATCCTCCCGAGCCACACTCGTTCGCCGTCGCTCAGTTCGTAGAGTTGGCCGGTTTGGGCACGGAGGACACGTCCCAGGTGATGGGCGGCTTCGCCTTCCATCACCGCGGTTTCATTCACAAATTGTTCGACGAAGAATCGTCTTCGCACGGGGTGATTCTATCGTAGATAGGCAGCGGCCGCGTCACAGCAAGGAAAAATTAAACGCCGAGACGCAGAGTACGCAGAAAAGAAATCGGCTAGCCGAAGATGTCCTTCACTTTGTCGAAGATCGAGGAGTCGCGATCCGCGGGCTTGTTGTCCACTCTTATGGTGTAGCCGAGCTGCTCCATCAGTTTGCGCTGTTCGCGCGTGAGCTTGGTGGGCGTCAGCACGCGCACGTGATAGTACAAATCGCCTTTGCCGCCGCCGCGCGGATCTGCCAGTCCCCGGCCCTTGATGCGGAAGACGGCCCCGCTCTGCGTGCCTTCAGGAATTTTCAACTTTTCTTCGCCGTTCAAACCCGGAACTTGCAGTTCCGTGCCGAGCGACGCTTGCGCGATGCTCAGAGGAATGGTGCAGTACAAATCCGCGCCGCGCCGTTCGAAAAACGGGTGCTCCTTGACTTCGAGCACCACGTACAAATCTCCCGCCGGACCGCCGTTGGGTCCGGGCTCGCCTTCGCTGGCGACGCGCAAGCGCGTGCCGGTATCGACGCCGGGCGGAATGCGCAGCTCGATGGTCTTTTCACGCTCCATGCGCCCTTGTCCACGGCATTCGACGCAGCGCTCCTTCACAATTTGTCCAGCGCCCTGGCACGCTGGGCAAGTGCGCGTGATGGTGAAGAATCCTTGTTGATACGCAAGTTGTCCGCGGCCAGCGCAGGTTTGGCAGGCTTGCACGCCGGTGCCTTTTTTCGCGCCGGTGCCATTGCAGGCTTCGCAGAATTCCTGGCGGGGCAGCTTGATCTTGGTGGTCACGCCGGCTGAGGCTTCCTCGAACGTGAGCGTCATGTCATAGCGCAAATCGGATCCGCGTTGCGCGCGGCTGCGCCCACGGCGGGCACCGCCGCCACTAAACAAATCTTCGAAGCCAAAGAAATCGCCAAAGATGTCGTGGAAATCCCGGAACACGGTGTTGTCAAAACCCTGGCCGACGCTGTTGGAGAGGCCGGCATGTCCGTAGGTGTCGTAAATCTGGCGCTTCTGCGTGTCGCTCAGCACGCTGTAGGCTTCGGTGCATTCGCGAAATTTCACTTCCGATTCGGCCTGGTTTTCCGGATTGCGGTCGGGATGCCACTTCAGCGCCGCTTTGCGGTAGGCGGACTTGATTTCATCGACAGCCGCGGTGCGCGTCACGCCCAGAACTTCGTAGTAGTCTCTTTGATTCCCCTTGGACATTTAAAACTCTCGCTCTCCTTTAATTTACTGCTTCCTTCGATGCGGGGCTCGGATGCACCGCTACACGCACCATGGCGGGGCGCAGCACGCGCCCGTGAAACACATATCCCGGCTGAAAGACTTGCAAAATGGTGCCATCTGCGTGGTCCGTAGTTTCCGCGCGGTCCACAGCCTGATGCAGATGCGGATCAAAAGATTTTCCGGCTGGGTCGATTCGCTCGGCGCCCAGTTTGGTGATGCTGTCCAAAAGCTGTTTGTAGATAAGCTCAAAGCCCTTGCGGTAATTGTCGTATTCAGCTTCACGGTGTGCCGCGAGAGCGTGCTCAAAGCCATCGATCACCGGAATGAGCCCTTCGATCACCCGAGCGGTGGCGCGTTTGGAGTCCTCGAAGCGTTCTTTCTCGATGCGCTTGCGGTAATTATCGAAGTCGGCTTGACGCCGCAGCAACGTCTGGCGCAATTCTTCGAGGTCGGCGCCAAGCTTGGCGACTTCCGCATCGGCTTTAGCGGTTTCTGCAGTGACGGCTTGCGCTTCTGCTGTTTGTTCGACGTTCGCACCGTCGTCGTCCTTGTTGACGTTTACATTGATCTTCACTTCCGGGTCGCTCACTTTCGGGGATCTCCTGTGCCAAAAGTTTCTCAAGTCTTGCTCAGTGCTTCGCTGAAGAGCTGCGCCACGTAGGCGACGGCGGTCATGGCGCGTTCATAGTGCATGCGCGTCGGACCGAGCACGCCGAGGGACCCTTGCACCAGGTCGTGCCGGGTGTACGCGGCGCCGATCAGAGCTAAGTTTTCGCCTGCTTCAGAGATTTCTTTCACTCCGATTTGCACGTGCACGGGTTCCGGCGTTTCGATACAAGCGTTCAGCACGGTCACCAGGCGATGCTTTTCTTCAATGGCCGCGAGCAAATCGCGCAACTGTGCCTGGTCGACAAATTCGGTGGCGCCGATGATCTGGGCGGTGCCTTCGAAATGCACATGCAAAGCGGATTCGTCTCCCAACACCGCTGGGTCACAGAGCGTCAGCGCACTCTGGGCCATGCCTTCGTAGCGCTCGCGCTCGGTGGCCAGTTTCTGCAAAAGGTCGGCGCGAATCGCTTCCAGCGTCCAGCCGGAATAGTGGCCGTTCAAGAATTCGGCGGTCGCGTCCAATTCCGTTTGAGTGAACAGCCGGCTGGGCCGCAGAATCTTGTCCCGCGTATTGCCCCCGGGGGAGATCAACACCACCACGACGCGACCGTCCGGCAGGAGCCACATACGTGCATGCTCCAGAACGGTCTTGCTCAACGGCGGCGAAACGATGATGCCGAGCCCGTTGGACACTTCCGCCAGCACGTGCCCAGCGCGCTCGGTGATTTCCGCCGCGCTGGTGGCCCCGCCCATTTCTCGCTGGATCCATTCGCGGTCCACTGTGGTGATGGTGGCTTGCGAAGCAATCTCCTGGGCGAAGAAGCGGTAGGCCGCAGCCGTTGGCACACGCCCGGCCGACGTGTGGGGTTGATACAAAAACCCGCCATCTTCCAGATCCGCCATGACATTGCGAATCGTGGCGGTGCTCAGCGATTCTTCGAATCCCTTGGAGATGGCGCGCGAGGATACCGGCTCGCCCGTCTCGATGTAGACGCGCACGATGTCCGCCAGAATCTGGCGGTTCCGCCGTTCCTGAAGCGCAGAATTCCTCATAGCAGCACTCTACTCCAAGTGCTGAGGAGTGCTACCTATATTGTAGAAAGCGTGTCAAGCGGGGTCAACGTGAGTCGCCCTCTGCTTGGCCGTAAGAGTGCGTGGAGCCGGATTGCCACGCCTCAATTGTTGTCGATCTGCGCGCGCTGGAGCTTGTCGGAATAGTCGATGTAGACGGTCTTCCACTCGGTGAAGAAATCGATGGCCGAAATGGCGGCTTCGCGGTGGCCGTTGCCGGTTTGCTTGGTGCCGCCGAAGGGCAAGTGGGTTTCCGCGCCGATGGTGGGAGCGTTGACGTAGACAATTCCGGTGTAGATATCGCGCGTGGCCTGGAAGGCGCGATTAACGTCCCGCGTGTAAATGGACGCAGAAAGTCCGTAGATCACGCCGTTCGCGACATCGATGGCCTGCTCCAGGTTGTCGATGGGAATCACCGAGACGACCGGGCCGAAAATTTCTTCCTGCGCAACGCGCATATTCGGAGAGCAGTCTCCAAACACCGTCGGCTCGTGGAACCAGCCCTTGGCGTGGACTCCGCCATCCAGACGATTCCCGCCGGTTAGCAGTTTGGCGCCTTCGTTCTTTCCGATCTCCACATAGGACATCACCGTTTTCAACTGCGACTCGTTGATGCACGGCCCCATGTCCGTGGAAGCATCCAGCCCATTGCCAACTCTCAGAGATTTCACGCGCGACACAAAGCGGTCGACAAACTCTCTATACAGACTCTTGTGCACGGCCACGCGGCTCGCCGCCGTGCATCGCTGCCCGCTGGTGCCGAAGCCACCCCAGACGGCGCCGTCCACCGCCAAATCGAGGTTGGCATCATCCATGACGATGATGATATTTTTCCCGCCCATTTCCAGGCTGCAGTGCTTGAACTCCGGCGCACAGGCTTGCGAAATGATGCGGCCTACTCCGGTGGAACCTGTAAAGCTAACAACCGGCACATGGGGGCTGCCCGCCAGTGTGGCACCGACGGTCGACCCGCTTCCACTCACGAGGTTCACGACTCCGCGCGGGACGCCCGCTTCAGTGAGCACTTGCACCAGGTTGTAAACGGAAAGCGGTGTATCCTGAGCCGGCTTAATAACCACGGTGTTACCGCTAATCAGCGCCGGCATCATTTTCCACGAGGGAATCGCCATGGGAAAATTCCAGGGGGTGATCAGGCCGCACACGCCGATGGACTGCCGCACACTCATGGCAAATTTGTTCGGCAGTTCCGAAGGAGTCGTTTGCCCAAAGAGCCGCCGCCCTTCCCCGGCCATGTAATACGTCATATCAATGGCTTCCTGGACGTCCCCGCGCGCTTCCGGCAGTACCTTGCCCATCTCCCGCGTCATGTCCTTGGAGAAGTCTTCTTTACGCTGCACCAGCAGCTCCGCCGCGCGGTACATAATCTCCGCCCGCTTGGGCGCCGGCACCAGCCGCCACTTCTTGTAGGCTTCCTTGGCCGCGTCCACCGCCTGGTTGGCGTCTTCCTCAGTTCCGGAGACGAACATCCCTACCAGTTCATCGGTGTTCGCCGGGTTGCGATTTT
>Ga0209415_10018140_pt1 | contig 11127 bp, 7 predicted proteins | sample PeaSoiSIISIP2007_FD_187696 | JGI IMG/M metagenome (GOLD analysis project Ga0209415, IMG submission 187696) | Peat soil microbial communities from Weissenstadt, Germany - SII-SIP-2007 (SPAdes) (version 2) | ecosystem: Environmental > Terrestrial > Soil > Wetlands > Peat | place: Germany...
TCGGTATCGGGCTTGATGGCCTCGGCCGGGCATTCGGGCTCGCAGACGCCGCAATCGATGCATTCGTCCGGATGGATGACGAGCATGTTGGCGCCTTCATAGAAGCAGTCGACCGGACATACCTCGACGCAGTCCATGTACTTGCATTTGATGCAGTTTTCGACAACCACATAGGTCATGAATAGGCTCCGGCCCCGAATGCGGCTCTGTTCAGCGGGGGTGCTAGCGCAGGCGGACCGTGCGCGCAACCCCCGGCGTCGATCCCATAGATTATGCGCCATCGATGGCGCGCAAGTGCGATAAATCGATTTTTTGGCAGGCCATTTACAACCGCGGGCGTCGCGTCGGCGTCCTCGGACTAGCCGAGGTTCTCATAGAGCCGTTGGGCTGCCGCGGCATCGCCACGACGCAACGCGAAGCCGCAGACCTTGAGGACGCGGACGCCGCCGTCGAGCGCGACCGTGACGACATCCCCAAGCTTTATTTCGCGACCCGGCGTCACCACCCGGATGCCGTTGATCCGCACATCGCCCGCAATGGTCAACGATGCCGCAGCGCTGCGCGTGCGCACGACCCGCGCATGCCATAGCCACCGGTCGATTCGTTGTCGATCCGCCGACAACACGGCGGGGCGCCTCAGCGGCGCTCCTTGGCGTTCGCCTCGAGCTGGGCCTTGAGGGCAGCGAGCTTGGCAAACGGCGAATCCGGATCGGGCTGCTTCTCGCGCTCGCGGCGCGGAGCGTAATCGCGGCGGTCCTTCTGCTCGTTGCGATCCTTGGCGAAATGCGGCCGCTCACCGCGTGATCGCTCGGGGCGTTCGCCGCGGGGGCGATCGGACCGATCCCCCTGGCGGTCCGGTCGGTGCTCTGAGCTATGCTCTCCTTGGCGCCGCTCGCCGCCCTCGCCGCCTTCGCGGCTGTCGCGACGAAATTCACCTGGTGGGCCGCGCCGCCGGCGACGATGTTGTTCGGCCGGCTTCTCCGCCGATGCGCCTGCGGCCTCGGCATTGCCGTCCACCGCAACTGCGCCTTCGGCCGGAGCGCCTTCCGCCGCTGCTTGTGACGCGCCTTGAGGCGCACCTTGGAAGGCAGCCTGGCCCTGGCGGGCGTGTTGCCGGCGGGGCGGGCGCCGCGGGCCGCGCCGCTCCTCGCTACGGCCGCCGGGTCGCCATACTTCGACGAGTTCCGGCTCACTGGCCGCGGCGGGTGTCGATAGCGTCGTCGCGTCGCCCGTTGCCGTAGCATCGCCGCTCGGTGCGACCGCTGCATCCGGCAAGCCGACCTCGCCGGCGGACGCCGTCGCAACGACGCTCTCGGTGGTCGACGTCGCCGCCTCAGGCTCGCCGATAGCGAGAGGCGAATCCTCGACGGCGTGCGGCTCTGCCAGCGCGACGGTTTCGACCACCGCGTCTTCCGGGACAGTGTCTTTGGGCGATTCGGGAGCGTCTTCGGCGTCCGCGGCCCTTACTGCCTCTGCGTCATGGTCCGGCGCATCCAGCGAAACGACTTGATCGGCCTCGGTGGCGGCGGTGGAGATTTCGGTGAGCACCTGCTCCGACGCATCCTCTGGGTGCGCCACCGCCGCTTCGATTTCAGTCGCGGCTTGATCGCTCACGGGCGGGGCCGAATCGGCCTCAGCAGATGCCGCAGGCGCAGGCTCGACGACCTCGACGGGCCTCGGACGCTTTTCCATGCGATAGCCCAGCGCACGCAGAATGGAGGCAAAATCCTCGCCGGACGAACCGGTGAGCGACGTCATCGCCTGGGTGACGGTGAAGCCGGTGCCGGCGAAGGCGCCGGGGGGCTTGGCGGCAGCCGAACCCGGTCGCCAGCTCAGCGCCGGCCGGATCAGATCGGCAAGCCGCTCCAGGATGTCGACGCGCACCGCCCGCTCGCCGCACACGCGGTACCCGATGGTGCGATAGAGCGGCCGCGGCACCTCCTTGTCGACCGGAAACGAGGTTCGGCCGCTCGCGGCGAGGCGCTGCAATTCATCGAGCCCCTTGATTTCGGGACCGCCGTGCTTGAGCGCCCACAGCTGGGCCGCGAGCGCGCGCGGCGCCGGCTTGAGCTGCAGCGGCACATAGACGTGATAGGCGCCGAACCGCACGCCGTGCTTGCGCAGCACGGCGCGCGACGCCTGATCGAGGCTCTTGAGATCGTCCGCGACCTTGCTGCGCTCGAGAACGCCGAGCGCCTCCACCAGCTGATAGGCGATGCCACGGGCGAGCCCTGTTATATCCTCGGCGGCGCCCAGCACGAACAGCGGCGACAGCAGACGCTCGATATGGGTGCGGGTCCACAAATCGAGACGAGTCTGCACCGCTTCGAGCGCGGCACCGGTGAGCTGTTCGTCGGCGAGGATGCGCACCCGCGGCCGCAGCACCACGTCGCCGGCCAGCACCTTGGCGACCGGCTCGCCGATCCAGCGGATGGTCGCGTCCGATGTCAGAACGAACTGGGAGTCCGGCGCATGAGCAAGCTTGTTGGCACGGGCCTCGATTTCGCCGGAGAGCGCCTTTTGCGCCGCGGCCGAAAGCGCCTTCGCATCCGAGCCGCCCGACGTCGGGTCGGGCGCAAAGCGGAAGCCGTCGAGCCGTCCGATCGTATGGCCTTCGACGACGACTTCGCCGGTCTTCGTTATTTCCGTATCCAGCATCGTGTTCTCTCGCAATCGCCGCATCAGCACGCTGGTGCGGCGATCGACAAAGCGTTCCGCCAATCGCTCGTGCAGCGCATCGGAAAGCCTGTCCTCGATTGCGCGCGCAGCGCCCTGCCAATGTTCAGGATCGCCGAGCCAATCGGGCCGGTTGGCCGCGAAGGTCCAGGTCCGGATATGGGCAATACGAGTCGAGAGCGTGTCGATGTCGCCGTCGATGTGATCTGCCTGCGCGATCTGGCGGGCAAACCAATCATCCGAAATCCTACCCTCCCGGAGCAGAAAACCATAGAGGGTCGCCACCAATTCCGCATGGGCGGCGGGAGATATTTTCCGATAGTCGGGAATTTGACACACATCCCACAACCGCTCGATGGCGGCGCGGCCCTTGGCAAGCGCGCGTACCTCCTCGTCGCGGGCCGCGTGCTCGAACACCAGAATGTCCTCGGCGAGCGGCGCACGGGTGAGGCCCGGATGCGGCGGCAGCGCCGCGAGCGATGCGGCGAGCGCGCCGAGCGAGGAAAAATCGAGATCGGAGTTGCGCCACTGCAGCACCTTGACGGGCTCGAAGCTGTGGCTTTCGAGCGCATGGACGAGCTCGGCGTCGAAGGGCGCGCAGCGGCCGGTGGTGCCGAAACTGCCGTCGCGGGTGGCGCGGCCGGCGCGGCCGGCGATCTGGGCGAATTCGGCAGGGTTGAGACGGCGGAACTGGTAGCCGTCGAACTTGCGGTCGGACGCAAACGCCACATGATCGACATCGAGGTTGAGCCCCATGCCGATCGCATCGGTTGCCACCAGGTAGTCGACGTCGCCCGACTGGTAGAGCGCGACCTGGGCGTTGCGGGTGCGCGGCGACAACGCGCCGAGCACGACGGCGGCGCCGCCGCGCTGGCGCCTGATCAGTTCCGCGATGGCGTAGACCTCGTCCGAGGAGAACGCCACGATCGCGGTGCGGCGCGGCTGGCGGGTGATCTTCTTCTCGCCCGCATAGGTGAGTTGCGACAAGCGCGGGCGGCTCAGGATGTTGGCGCCCGGCAGTAGCTTCTCCACCATCGGGCGGACCGTGGCGGCACCCAGCACCAGGGTCTCCTCGCGACCGCGGCAGTTGAGCATGCGATCGGTGAAGACATGGCCGCGCTCGAGATCGGCGCCGAGCTGGACCTCGTCGACCGCCACGAAGGCGACGTCGAGATCGCGCGGCATGGCCTCCACGGTCGAGACCCAGAAGCGCGGATTGGCGGGCTTGATCTTCTCCTCGCCGGTGATGAGCGCGACCGCGTCGGCACCGGCGCGTTCCGCCACCTTGTTGTAGACCTCCCGGGCCAGGAGCCGCAGCGGCAACCCGATCAAACCCGAGGAATGCGCCAGCATGCGCTCGATGGCGAGGTGGGTCTTGCCCGTGTTGGTGGGCCCCAGCACCGCGGTGACGCCGTGGCCACGGGCACGCGGGTCGCGCTCCCCGGGGGAACTGAACGAGATGGCCATCGAAGCCTCCGCCGGCGCACGGACCGGCCGGCGCATCACTCAGACCAGGCACCCGCGAGCGCGTAGACGCAAACAAGCACCTGCAAACGAGGTATCTGTATCACAATGCGACGGAAGCCAAGGGGTTAGGGCGCCGCGTTTGAAGGCCGCGAACCAAGCTCGAACAAAGCACGCCCGAATCGCTGACTCTGCTCCATCGAGATTCGTTCTCATCCACATGTAGTGAAGCGGCACCCTGCTTCCACCAAATCCTGAACCAACCGGCCCGAATCCTCGCCGCGACGGGTCTTCAATCGTCAAGGCAACGAGAATCGTCGGCGATTTTCGAATCGACATTGTCAAGATCGGAATCGGCAGCGAAAGAACAAATCTGTGGACGGCAGAAACGCGCTCAGCGCGCAGCAGCGGTGGCCGGCGTCGGGCGTGGCGCAGCTCCGGCGATGAACTGCGTGGCTTCCAGCACCCCCTGTCCCAACGGGGTTTGCAGCGAAATCCGATACGGCACCACGATGCGGGTCCCGGGGATCGGAGCCAGCCACATTTCCATGTCCCGCTGAGCCATCAGGTACTTGATCGCGGGGCGATCCGGTACATGACCAGCCAGCGGGACGAATTGCACCCCGCAAACCGCGACCGGCCCCTGATAGCCCTTCTGGGCCTGAACCTTCTCGATGCGCTTGAAGCTCAATTGCAGATCGAAGCGCATCCGCCCGTCGAACACCGGAATGGTGCGCCGGCAGGCTTCGGGAGAGACCGGGTCGGCGGTGCCGGCGACCCGCAGCAACCCCGCGCTCATGGGATCGACGACGCCGCGCCGATGCGCGTCGGTCAGCGGGACGCGTTCCGGATTCGGGATGGTCGGCGGGTCGACACTGAGATCCTTCACGGTGCCGGAGCTCAGCACGATCCGCAGCTCCTCGACGCGCTTGTCGTTGTTGATGTTCGACACGAAGGTGGTGGGCATCAGATTGTCGCCCCGCACGGTGCCGCGGGAGGCGCCGCTGCCCTGGCCCGTCGCGAACACCCGCAACAACCCGGTGGTCATGCCGCTGGCTGCCGCGGTGAATTGATCGTCGCCGATCTCGATGACCCACGCGCCCTTGCCGATCTGCACGCCCGCGAGGCTCGCCGAATACCGGGCATCGAGCTTTCCCTGCGCGCCAGCGCTGCCGCCAATCAGGCAGGCCGCGACCGTCACCATCGCGGCAAGGCATGGTCGACGACCCATCCGGGGCAAGCTCATACGCACCATTGATCCCATCGACCGTGCCCTGCAGGTATTTTGAGCAGGACAGGCTTTTCAGCGCCGATTAAGTCGATTGTGTGATCTATTGTCACGCCACCGCAAAGCCCTTCTTGCTTATGAATCGAGCCCTCCAAGATTTCAGAACAAGCGCCGAGGCGCGGCCAAGAACCCGAACCAGACGCGCGAACGCGACGAACGCGACGCCGCAACTTGACGCCCTTGGCCCCGATCACTATACGTCCGCGGTCCAACCGAGCCCATAGGTTTCCACGCTCCGCGCGGGTCGAGGCGGGAGCGCATGTTTGCCAGAGGTATGCGATGTCGCGGCGATGCGAATTGACCGGAAAAGGGGCCCAAGTCGGCCACAAGGTCAGCCACTCCAACATCAAGACCAAGCGGCGTTTCCTGCCGAACCTCTTGAATGTCACCATGATTTCCGATGCGTTGGGCCGCTCGATCAGGCTTCGGGTATCCGCCAACGCGCTCAAGAGCGTCGACCACCGGGGCGGGCTCGACGCCTACCTCGCCAAGGCGCGCGCTACCGAGCTGTCGCCGCGGGCACTCGATCTCAAACGCCAGATCGCCAAGAAGCTGGCACCGGCGAGCTGACCGCCCTGCCGGGGCGCTGGCGACCGCGACCTAATCGTCGACCAGGCGGAACTGCAGCAGCACGGTGCGCTGCAGGAAGGAAAAATTGTCGTCCGAAATCATCGTCAGGATGGTGCGGCCGTCCGCATCTACGTGCGCGCTGAGCCCCTCCATGTTGTCGATCTGATAGCCCATGTCGGCGAACAGCAGAACTGGGCCGTCGACCAGCGCCCCGGGCGCGATGTCGGCGATCGCAATCCGGCGCATCCGCATGGCGATGCCGCTCAACCAGCTGAATCGGCGTTCCAGCAGCAGCACGTCCCCGGACGGCAGGGTGACGCTGTCGCTGATGTCGAACTCGTCGCGCCGCTTGACGGAGAACTCCGCCGGCATCGCACCGCCGAGCAGAAAGGCCTTGAGGTTGCCGTTGGGGTCGAGGCCGCGTTCGGAAAACGCCAACAATGCCCCCGCAAGCTTGCCGTTGCGCGGCGCGAAGGTGAGTGCTTCGAGGCCTTTGTTGTTGGGAAGCTTGGAGATGCCCAGCGGCACCTGGACCACTTCGGCACGCGCCAGCACGCCCAGCCGTGCGAAATCGAAACGCACGATGCGGTTCACCCGCTCGATGCCGGCATAGAGCCACCCGTCCCGTTCGGCGAGCGACTCGGTATCGTACCAGCCGCGCGACGCCAGCGTGCGGCCGTCGGGTCCGAGCATCGGTGCCATGGTGGCGTCGGCGATCCCACTCGGCCGGCCACGCGTATAGACGATGCGCCCGGTGAGCCAATTGCCCTTGTCGGTGAGGGAGACGAAATGCTCGCCGTCCGGCTCGACGCGGATCGCCGAAAGGCCTCCGAACTCCGAAAAGGACGACGTCAGCTCGAGCCCGCCGAGATATTCGAGCGTGCCGAAGCGGCGCTGATCGGGCGCGCCGACGTTGAACGCCTCGATCGGCTTGGCATCGACCGTGATGCGCACCGGCGCATCGAAGCGGGTGCGCTGGGCCGCGGCGGGCGACGCGAGCGCGATGGCCGTGCAGGCAATGAAGGCCATGACCCCGCGTCGGTTCAGCCCAAATCGGCGACGCGTTGCGGTGATTTGTTTCGCACAATCGAGGCCGCGATCCCGGCGCAATTCCCGCGGGTCGGCCCCGACCATCAGTGCAGCCGGCGCTTCGGCCGCCGGACCGGCTCGGGCTCCGGCGTCTCGTCGAACAGCTCGGCGAGCTTCTCGATCATGGCGCCGCCGAGCTCTTCGGCGTCCACGATCGTCACGGCACGCCGGTAGTAGCGCGTCACGTCATGGCCGATGCCGATCGCGATCAGCTCCACCGGCGAGCGCTGCTCGATGTCCTCGATGACCCAGCGCAGATGGCGCTCCAGATAGTTGCCGGCGTTGACCGAGAGCGTGGAATCGTCGACCGGCGCGCCGTCGGAAATCATCATCAGGATCTTGCGCTGCTCGGTGCGCGCCAACAGGCGCTTGTGCGCCCAATCGAGCGCCTCGCCGTCGATGTTCTCCTTGAGCAGGCCCTCCCGCATCATCAGCCCGAGATTGCGCCGCGCGCGCCGCCACGGTGCGTCGGCGGACTTGTAGATGATGTGGCGCAGGTCGTTGAGCCGGCCCGGATTGCCGGGCTTGTTCGCCGCAAGCCAAGCCTCGCGTGATTGGCCGCCCTTCCAGGCCCGCGTGGTGAAGCCGAGAATCTCGACCTTGACGCCGCAGCGCTCCAGCGTGCGCGCCATGATATCGGCGCAGGTCGCCGCCACCGTGATGGGACGGCCGCGCATCGAGCCCGAATTGTCGAGCAGCAGCGTCACCACAGTATCGCGGAAATTGGTGTCCTTCTCGCGCTTGAACGACAGCGGGTGCATGGGGTCGATGATGATGCGCGACAGCCGCCCCGGATCGAGCAGGCCCTCCTCGAGATCGAATTCCCAGGAGCGGTTCTGCTGTGCCATCAGGCGGCGCTGCAGGCGGTTGGCGAGCCGCGCCACCACGCCCTGCAGGTGGGCGAGCTGCTTGTCGAGATAGCCGCGCAGGCGATCGAGCTCCTCCGGCTCGCACAGATCCTCGGCCGCGATGGTCTCGTCGAACTTGGTGATGAAGGGTTTGTAGTCGGGACCGCGCGGCTCGTTCTTGCCGCCCTGGCGCGGCCGCCACGGCTCGGCGGCATTCTCCGAATCGCCCATCTCGGAATCGTCCGGCATGTCGGCGGTCGGCGCATCGGTCGCCTCCGCGGCGCTGTCGGGGAGGTCCTCGGTCGAGGCGTCCGCCTGTTCGAGGCTCATGCGCTGGCTTTCCTCGGACTCGGAAGATTCGCCGTCTTCGCCCTTCTCGTCCTGCCGTCCGTCCTCGTTCTGGTCGCTGTCGTCCTCGTCGTCCTCGTTGCTGCGGTCATCCCCCATGTCGAGCGAGTCGAGGAGGTCGTGGACCGCGTCGCCGAACTTGCGCTGATCCTCGATCATGTCCTCGAGGCGATCGAGGTCGCGGCCGGCGCGGCCTTCGATGAAGCTTCGCCACAGCTCCACAATGCGCCGCGCCGCCGGCGGCGGCGCCTGGCCGGTCAGGCGCTCGCGCACCAGCATGGCGAGCGCTTCCTCGATGGGCGCATCGGCGCGATCGGTGATCTCGTCGAATTTGCCGCGATGGAACTTGTCGTCCAGCATGGCGGCGAGGTTCTTGGCGACGCCCTGCATGCGGCGCGCCCCGATGGCCTCGACGCGGGCCTGCTCGACCGCCTCGAACACGGCCCGGGCCTGCTGGCCGCCCGGCAGCAGGCGGCGATGGATGGCATTGTCGTGGCATGCCATGCGTAGCGCGATGGCATCCGCGTGGCCGCGCACGATCGCGGCATCGGCCGCCGTCAGCTTACGCGGCGGCTCGGGCAGCCGCGCCTTGCCGCCCGCCATGCCGGGCCGCTCGGCGGCGAAAGAAACCTCGAGCTCCGGCTGGCGCGCAATCGCGCGCAGGCACCCGGTCACGGCGCGCTTGAACGGCTCGTTCGGGGCTTCCTTGGCCGGGGTTTTGCTCTTTATGTTTGAAGACATGAATTTCTTCGAAACCTGGCTGCCCGAGGAGCGAATGAGTTAGGAGAGTGCCACGTTCACCGACGATTCCGGCAATTCCTGACCGAAGCAGCGCTGGTAGAACTCGGCCACGATCGGGCGTTCCAGCTCGTCGCATTTGTTGAGGAAGGTGAGCCGGAACGAAAACCCGACGTCCTTGAAGATGTCGGCATTCTCCGCCCAGGTGATCACCGTGCGCGGGCTCATCACGGTCGAGATGTCGCCGTTCATGAAGGCATTGCGGGTGAGGTCGGCGACCCGCACCATCTTGTTGACGATGTCGCGGCCCGCATCGTTGCGATAGTGCTTCGCCTTGGCGAGCACGATCTCGACCTCGTTGTCGTGGGGCAGGTAGTTCAAGGTGGTGACGATCGACCAGCGGTCCATCTGGGCCTGGTTGATCTGCTGAGTGCCGTGGTAGAGCCCGGAGGTATCGCCGAGCCCGACCGTGTTGGCAGTGGCGAACAGGCGGAACGCCGGATGCGGCTTGATGACCCGGCTCTGGTCGAGCAGCGTCAGCCGGCCAGAGGATTCCAGCACGCGCTGGATCACGAACATGACGTCGGGGCGGCCGGCGTCGTATTCGTCGAACACCAGGGCGACGTTGTGCTGATACGCCCACGGCAGGATGCCGTCGCGGAATTCCGTGACCTGCTGGCCGTCGCGGATCACGATCGCGTCCTTGCCGATGAGGTCGATACGGCTGATGTGGCTGTCGAGGTTGACGCGCACGCAGGGCCAGTTGAGCCGCGCCGCCACCTGCTCAATATGCGTCGACTTTCCGGTGCCGTGATACCCGGTCACGATGACGCGGCGGTTGCGGGCGAAGCCCGCGAGGATCGCGAGCGTGGTCGGGCGATCGAACCGGTAGTCGGAATCGATGTCCGGCACATGCTCGTCCGGCTCCGCGTAGGCCGGCACTTCCATGTCGCTGTCGAAGCCGAACATTTGCTTGACGGACACCTTGATGTCCGGCAGCGGCGCGACGGGTTCAGTTACGGCACTCATCGGTCCTCCGTGTGTGAAGCCCCGGCCATCCTATACGGATGCAACGGAACCAGCGGGCCACGGCACATGCCTGGCCCGGTACTACGCCCAAATCCATGACTTGCGATCCAAGACTTGCGAAGCCATCACTTGCGAATTTCGGCGCCTCGACACACGGCATCGGCGAGGCGCGGATCGGCTCGCTTGAGGCGGGTCGTATGTCGAGGACCAACTTAACAGAAAGCCGTCATCGGGCGGAAGCCCGCGTTGACGACTTAAGCCCGATCTTGTCGCAGTGAATCCGGGCGCATCGGGGCGGGCGCCGCACCTCGCCGGGCGCGCGAGAACGTCCTATATGCTGCTGAAAATGCAACGAAATCTCGCGCGACGGGAGGCGGCGGCCGGAGCGAGCGAGATCCATCCATGCGGTTTGCGAATGAGCTTGCGCGCAAGCCCCCGGCTCAAGCACTTTCCGGTGAAAATCCATGCATCGTAGGGGGCAACGCCAACGGGTTCGGCCGGAGTCGGGCTTCGGGTGTCGGGATGGGACCCAATTGGAACAGAAAAGCGTCGCCTGACTCCGTGCGGTCATATCCGTGGCCGCGTCAGCTATCGAAGGAGATCCTGCCGCGCCGGCCGCGCGAGTGGCTCGGCTCTTTATCACCCACAGCAGAAGTTTGGTGATGCGGCCGTGGACGTGTTGGACGGGCTGTCGGACGGGCTTGGCCTATAGGAATAGGCTTAATATAATGACGTTAGTATCCTATGCAAAGCCCGGCCGATGCCGGATCATGAAACGGACAATGGACGATGAAGCCGATCACTGTATTCCCTGTTTCGATGGATTATTTCCCTGTTCGGGCGAAGAAATTCCGGGTTCCGAATCGAACAGGTAATCTGCCGCAACGCATTGGAATTGCCGAGCGAATCGACGCAAGCCTTGCCGAAAAGGGGGCGAAAACGGCCGGAAGTCGAAAAATTCCCTGTTATTTTCCCTGTTGGCAGGGAATCGGAACGTGTTCCAATTCAGCAGAATCCGGTCTTCTTGAGATAGTTATAGGCCTCGATGATCTCGCGCAGCTTGTCTTCCGAGGTGCG
>Ga0209415_10018141_pt1 | contig 11126 bp, 8 predicted proteins | sample PeaSoiSIISIP2007_FD_187696 | JGI IMG/M metagenome (GOLD analysis project Ga0209415, IMG submission 187696) | Peat soil microbial communities from Weissenstadt, Germany - SII-SIP-2007 (SPAdes) (version 2) | ecosystem: Environmental > Terrestrial > Soil > Wetlands > Peat | place: Germany...
CTCCTTCATCAGCAACAAGGGCGGGGTCGGGAAATCGACCCTGGCGGTCAACGTCGCTTGCGGCCTGGCCAGGCGCCAGCCCGAGCGCGTGCTGCTCATCGACGCCTCGCTGCAAATGGGCGTCTGTGCTCCGCTGCTCGACCTGCAGCCGCTCGCCACCCTCACCGACGCCGTCAAGGAGCGCGACCGCCTCGACGAGACGCTCATCCGCAAGCTGGCGACGCGGCACCACTGCGGCCTCGACCTGCTCGCCGCCCCCGCCGACGCCATCGAGGCGGCGCGCGTGGACGACGAGGTCATGGCCCGCATCGTGACGCAGGCTCGCCGCGCTTACGACTACGTCATCGTCGATACCTTCCCGATGCTCGATCGCGTCATGATGGCCGTCCTCGACCTGAGCGACCGGACCTACATCGTGCTGGACAGCGTGGTGCCCACGGTGCTTGGCGCCGTCAAGCTGATCGACCTGCTGGACGAACTGGGCTTTTCGACGCAGCGGCAGCGCGTCATTCTCAACCGCCATTCGCGCTGGGGGGCGTCGCTGAAGCCGTCCGACGTGGCCGAGCGCCTGGGTCGGACCATCGATTACGTCGTGCCCGACGACAAGAAGGTCCTCACGGCGGCGAACACGGGCCGGCCGCACATCCTGAGCGCCGGCCGCTGGTTCGGCTTCGGCCCGGCCGTGCGGCGAATCATCGACGACATGGCGGACATCAAGGCGCAGCGCGTCCGGGCGCGCGAGCGGCCGCGGCCCGAGCCGACCGCCAACGGCCGGCCGGCGGACGCGGCGGCGGTCCCCGAGGTCCTGCCGGCTCCTGAGGGGGAGGTCAGTCCGTGAGCGCCAATCGCATCGAGGGGCAAGGGCACGACCCGGCGCGAGCGCGCGACCTGATCGGCGGCTCACACCTGGCCCTGCCCGCTGGCCGCGTCAAGGAGAAGCCGGCGGCGAAGAAGGAGCGCGTCGAGCGCACCCCCGAACGGCCGCGGCCGGCGGCGACCGAGTACCTCGGCGTCAAGGGCGAGCTGCACCAGCGCCTGCTCGACGAGATCGACCGGCGCAACCTGCTCGGGGCCGGCGAGGATGCCCTGACCGAGGTGGTGCGCGAGTTCGTCACCGGCGTGCTGGAGACGGAAGACCTGCCGCTCAACGAGCAGGAGCGCAAGCGCCTCGTCGATGACCTGATGGAGGAGACGCTCGGCGTCGGGCCGCTGGCGCCCTTGATGGCCGACCCGGCGGTGACCGACATCCTCGTCAACGGGCCGCACCAGGTCTACGTCGAGCGCTTCGGCCGGCTGGAGCCGACCGAGGTGCGTTTCCGCGACTCCGAGCACCTGCTGCGCATCATCCAGCGCATCGCCGCCCGGGTCGGCCGGCACGTCGATGAGTCGTCGCCGATGGTGGACGCGCGCCTGCCCGACGGCAGCCGCGTCAACGCCACCATCCCGCCGGTGGCGCTGGACGGGCCGACGCTGTCGGTTCGCCGCTTCGGCCGGCATCGGCTGCGCCGCGACGACCTGCTGCGCCTGGGCATGCTGTCCGACGCGATGAAGTCGTTCCTCCAATTCGCCGTAGTCGGCCGCAAGAACGTGCTGATCTCCGGCGGTACCGGCGCCGGCAAGACGACGTTCCTCGGCGCCGTGGCCGAATCGATCCCGGCGGCCGAGCGCATCGTGACCATCGAGGACGCGGCGGAGCTGGTGCTCGATCAGCGGCACGTCGTACGTCTGGAGACGCGGCCGCCGAACGTGGAGGGCCGGGGCCGCATCAGTGCCCGCGAGCTGGTCATTAACAGCCTGCGCATGCGACCGGACCGGATCATCGTCGGCGAGGTGCGCGGCGGCGAGGCGCTGGACATGCTGCAGGCCATGAACACCGGCCACGACGGCAGCCTGACGACCATCCACGCCAACTCGCCGCGCGACGCCCTGGCCCGCCTGGAGACGATGGTGCTGATGGCCGGCCTCGACCTGCCGTCGCGGGCCATCCGCGAGCAGATCACGTCGGCGCTGCAGCTGATCGTCCACGTCAAGCGCTACGAGGACGGCGTGCGCCGCGTGCAGAGCATCGCGGAGATCACCGGGCTGGAGGGGCTGACGCCGACGACGCAGGAGATCTTCCATTTCGAGCGCCGCGGCCGCAAGGGCCGCGCGGTGGTCGGCGAGTTCACGGCCACGGGCATCGTGCCGCGCCTCGTCGAGGAGATGCGCGAGCGCGACGTCGAGGTGCCCCTGGCCCTGTTCCAGAAGCCGAAGGCCGCCGCCCCGAAGCCGCCGGAGTGGGGCGACAATGACTGAAGCGATCGTCTTGCTGACTCTGGCGCTGGGCCTGGCGGCCGTGGTCTACTTCGTCATGGTCTGGCGCGTGCGCCGGCTGGCGCTGCGCCGGCTGGCGGAGTCGGTCGAGGCCGCCGAGGAGGCCGAGCCGGCCGAGGAAGAATTGACGGCGGTCTTCGTCCGGCGGCATTACATCCTCCCGTGGGTCGGCGCCGCCCTCGTCGGAGTGGTGATTTACTTCGTCGGCGTCCACTGGGTCTTCTGCGGGACACTGGCGATGCTCCTGGGGCTGTTCGGCGGGCAGGTGGATAGGTTCCGCGTGGACCGCAAGACAGCGCGCATCGAGGAGCAGCTGGCGGACGCCATCGACCTGATGATCGGCGCGCTGCAGGGCGGCGGCAGCGTGCTGAGGGCGATGGAGGTGGCCGTGGAAGAGGCCCGCGGCCCGCTGAAGCCGCAGCTCGCCGAGGTGGTGGGCCGCATCCGCCTGGGCGACGAGACGCCCGCCGTGCTGCACGCCCTGGAGCGGCGCGTGCCGCTGGAGACGTTCCGCCTGTTCGCGTCGGCGCTGACGGTCCACTGGGAGACGGGCGGCAGCCTGACGCCGGCCCTGTCCACGGTGGGTCGCACCATCCGCGACCGCATCGAATTGTCGCGCCGGGTGCGTTCGCTTTCGACGCACGCGCGCGTCTCGACGATGGCGATCCTCCTGACGACCTACTTCATCGCGGTGGTGATCTGGCGCAGCGACCCCGAGCGAATGGTGAAGTTCCTGTCCTCGACGGTCGGCCGCGGCCTGGCCGCCGGGGCCATCGTGCTGCAGGCCGTCGGCGTGGTGTGGACCTCGGCCATTAGCCGGGTGAAGTTTTGAAGCCGCTTGCGGCTTCGCACGATCTGCGAATCCGCAAGCGGCAAGGCGACTCCCATGACGTTCAACCTCCCCGCGATCCTGTTCGGCGGCGGCGCGGCCTTGCTGGCGCTGTACCTTTTCGGCCGCTCCTGGCTGGTCCGTCGCCGCAGTCGCGCGCGCATCTTCGAGAGTCTGCCCGAGGCGGCGCCGGGACCCGTGGCCGCCGCGGAGGACGAGCCGGGTTTCCTGGCCCGCTGGCTGGGGTTGGCCGGCTTTCGCCGGCCGGGCGCCGTCGCCGCGTTCGTCGGCTCGACCCTGCTGCTAATCGCTGTCGGGCTGGCCGGTGCCCTCCTCATCTACCTCACGGGCACAGTGCGTCGCGGCGTCGCCGTCCTTGGGCTCGTCCCCGGCGGCATCGGCGACCTGTTCTTGCCGGCGGTGTACGGCTTTCCGTGGATCCTCTTCGCCGTTCTCTCGGCCCTCCCGTGGCTCTACGTCCGTTCGGCCCGCAAGAAGCGCGTCGAGGCGGTCGAGCAGGACCTGCCGGTGACGCTGGAGCTGCTGGCCAGCCTCGCCGAGGCCGGCATCGGCTTCGACGCCGCCCTCGACCGCATCCTTTCGTCACAGCCCGCCGAGCGACCCCTCGCCGTGGAGCTGCGGGCCTTTCAGATCGAGTTGCTGGCCGGCCGGCCGCGCGTGCAGTGCCTGCGCCGCCTCGCCCGTCGGTTGGAGGTGTCGTCGCTCACCGTCTTCGTGTCGGCGCTGGTGCAGGCGGCACAGGTCGGCGCCGGCATCGCCGACGTGCTGCGCCGCCAGGCGGAGGACCTGCGCCACCGCCGCCGCGAACGGGCGCTCCAGATCGCCTCGGCCCTGCCGGTCAAGCTGCTGGTGCCGCTGGTCGCTTGCTTCATGCCGGGCCTGGCCGTCGCCATGCTCGGGCCGACGTTCTACGAGTTCTTCCAGTTCGTCGATAACCTGCTGCGGAACCGAGGGCTCCTGCGATGACCTCCGCATGGTGCCTGCTCCGCCGCGACACCGGCGCGGTGGTCGTCGAAGACCTGGAGATTGCGGCTGGCTTCTGGTCGCGCTTCGTCGGCCTCCAGTTCCGCGCCTCCCTTAAGCCGGGGGCCGGGCTCCTGCTGGTGCCCTGCTCGTCCATTCATACTTTCTTTGTCCGCTTCCCCCTCGACGTGGTCATGATCGACGAGCGCGGCACGGTGGTCGGCGCGCGCCGCGCCGTCAAACCCTGGCGGGTCGTGCTGGCGGCGCGGCGGACACACGCCATTCTCGAAATGCCGCCGGGCGGGCAGGAAATAGCGGCCGGGACCACGCTCCGCCTCGCCCGGGGAGATGGGACGGCTTCCGCCCCGCCGGCCGCCGTCGCGTTCCTGGCAGAAGTTTAGCCGCGACCCGGAGGGGAGCGCGACGTCACTTGCCCTCGATGAGGGCCCTGGCCTCCCGCCCGAGCAGCTCCAGCTCCAGGTTTTCCCACGGCTGTCCCTGATCCGGCCTGGGGGGCACGATCCGGGCGAGCGTCTTGCGGGCCTCGCCCGTCTCTCCCAGGCGGTGCTGCGCCATGGCCAGGAACAAGAAGTCCTGCATCGACGCCTCGCCTTTGTCCAGGGCGATCCCCTCGTTGAGCCGCGCCACCGCCTCCTTGTATTGGCCCGCCCGGTAGAGAATGGCTCCCAGCGTGTTCAGGAGGGCATGCTTGACCGGGTCCGGGGCCTCGCTCACGACCAGCTCGGCCAGGGCGACGAGCCGCGCGTAGTCGCCGACCGCGTCCGGACCCAGGGCACAGACCCAGGCGACGTTGATCGCCACACCCAGGTTCGGCTTGGGGCTGGTCCTGTCGAGTCGTTCGAGGGGGGTGGCGCAGAGCTTGCGATACCCCTCCGTGTCGTCCAACTTCAAACGCACCAGGGCATGGTGATGCCAGGCCGCGAGCGAACAGGGCCCTCGCTCGTCGGCCTGGGTGTAAGCCGTCACGGCCTTCTCCCACTGGCCCCGGGCGAAATGCTCCTCCGCCCGCTGCACCAGGAAGTCGCTGTCGGCCCCACCCCGTACCGCCCGGTCCAGGTCCGCTTGGCGCTCGTCCACCTTGCCGAGTTGGCCCCAAAATCTGAAAAGAATCTGAAAAGAGAATCTGAAAAGCTGCCATGTAGGAATTGGGGCGGCCGATAACTACGGAGCCTCCACGGGCCGCTGGGCGCGCGGTTTTCAAAGAGTCAGAGGGTGCCAATAAGGGGCCAACGAGCCATCTCTCTCGTATCGGTGGTCACGTATCGCCAGACTGGTAAATCAGGGGAGTGACCCCACGCTGCCTCATAAGGCGTTGGTGACCCGAGAGAGCGCCAAGCTTTTCTGAGGGTTTGCCCCTTGGGGACGAAAGGCGTTCTCGGCTCGGCGGCCCCACTCGGCTACGTGAGGTCCTTCTCCCCTGACCCCGTCGATTCTACCCCGCCGATGCCCAGCCTGGCCAGCACAATCGGCAGGATGTCGCCCAGGACCTGCGGGCCACGGCGGCCGCCCGCCTGGATCGTCTCGAGTTCCTGGTGCAGCGGCTGGGCTTCGGCCCGGTGCTCGCCGCGCGGGAGTTGCTCGACCGCCGCCTGAAGGTCGCGCAGGAAGGACGGCGTGTCCGTCTCGTGCTCGCGATGGAACTCCATCAGCTTCTGAAGGACGTAGTGCCGCTCCTGGGCCGCGGGGTGGCGGAACGCCTGGCGGCCGGGGACGACCTGGAAGGCGATGCGGCAGAAGCGTGAGGCGACGCGGACGCGGACGTCCTTGGGCCCCTTGCCCTGGTTGCTCCAGTCGTGGGCGAGGGCACCGAAGTAGTGGTTGCGGGTGACGAGGTTGTCGGCGATCTGGAGGATGGCGGCGCGGAGGCGGCGGTTGCAGCGGCGGCGGAGCGGGCCATTAGACTTATCGACTCTATCGCTCTGGTAACGGGACGGACAGAGTCCGGCGCGGCCGGTGATGGCCCGGTGGTTGGCGTAGTTGGCGATGGGCCCCATCTCGCCGGCGAAGTCGGCGGCGCTGACGACGTTGATGCCCGGGATGGCCAGGAGCAGCAGGTAGGGCGTCGGGGCGAGGAGGCCGGCGAGTTCGCCTTCGAGGGCCTGGATTTCCCGGGCTTTTTGGGCGCGGTCGTCGTAGAGGGCGAGGGCGATGCGGCGGTGCTGGGCGGCAGCGGCGTCGGGGTCGGCGGCCCGCCCGGCCCATTCGATGACTTTGTGGATGGTTCGCATCTGGTAACCGACGCCGGCGGCGTCGAGGGCGCGGGCGAGGGCGGTCGGGCCGGCATCGCGGAGGTCGCGCGGGGAGGCGAAGTGGCGGACGAGGTGCCAGGCACAATCGCGGTCCCAGAGGTCGGCGAAGCAGGCGGCGAGGCCGGGGAAGGCGGCGTCGAGGTGCTCGCGGACCTGGCAGGACAGCGCCGAGGACTTGAAGACCAGGTCGCGGCGATGGCGTTCGAGGAGTTGCAAAGTCTTCCATGACGCGCCGGGCTCGGGTTCGAGGAGGGCGAAGCCGCTGACGGTGGCGCGGTGGAGGGCGAGGAGGTCCTTGTCGTCGGTCTTGTTGCCAGGGTCGGCGGGCTGGCGGAACTGGGCGGTGGCGAAGGGGTGGACGACGCGGACCTCGAGGCCGGCGGCGGCGAAGGCGCGTTTGGGGGCGTGGTGATGCCGGCCGGTGCGTTCGACGGCGACGAGGAGGTCCTGGAGGTCGTGGCGGCGGGCGGCGTCGCGGATGGTAGCAATGGCCTCAGCGAAGGCGGGGCGGTTGTGTTCGACGGCGGTGGGCGGGACGAGGACGTTGCCGTAGAAGTCGGCGAGCATCCACTTGGAGCGGGCCTTGGCGCAAGCGACGGTGACGATGCCGAAGTGCTCAGGGCCGACCTTCTGGACGCGGGGGTGGAAGGTGCCTTGCGGCTTCTGGACGACGTCGGGGGGGCGCGGGCGGGCGCGTTTGCGGGAGGTGCGGGTGGACATAGGGACTGCCTCCGAAAAAGGGGTGAGACATACCCCAATTCTCTCGGATGGCAGCCGGAAGAGGAATTCTTTTTCAAAGAACCCACATACCAGGGGTCGGGAGTCGTTTCCAAGAATCTGAAAAGGGGTCGGGAGTCGTTTCCAGACAAATAGTGGGCGAAAACGATTAACGACCCCTTTCTCCTTTTTTCTCCTTCCGCAGAAGAAAAGCAACTTCCAGAAGAAGGCTGCTCAGAAGAGGGCGGCGGCGGAGCAGGCATATCAAGGAAAACAAAGAGGACACAGTTCGTTAAGATATCTTGTCTTAACGAACTGCGTCCTCTTTGTTTTCCTTCTTTGTTTTCTCCCTCTTTGTATTCTTTCCTGATCGGCTTGGCACGCCAAGAGCGACCGCGGCAAATCATTTCTCTTCATCAACACTTCATCGGCCCATAAGCATTGCGTGCCGGCGCTTGCGAAAAAAATCCCGGCCGCGCGGCGGTACTCATGGCCCCGCCGCGACTAGCCTCATAGGGCGGTTCGGCGCCCCGAGAGGTCCGCCCCTTTTTTCGTCCTGCGAGGGTTGGCGATGCGATTGCTGCTCGTGGAGCCCCACGCCCTTCTCGCCAAGGCGCTCAAGTGGGGCCTGGAGGAGGAAGGGTTCGCGGTCGAAGCTGTGGGCACCCGGGAGGGCGCCGACGGCTGGGTGCGGGAGGGGCACTACGGCCTCATCCTGGTCGATCTCCCCGCCGACGCCGGCCTGGACGCATTGCGCCGCTGGCGCGACGATGGCGTCCGTGGCCCGGTGCTGGTCTTCCTGAACCCGAGGCGGGAAGTGGGGAGGCGGCTGGAGCCGTGCGGGGAGAGCTTCACCACCCTCACCAAGCCGTTCGGGCTGGATGACCTGCTGACCCGCGTGCGGACGCTGGTCGCCGGTCACGGGCAGCCGCAGAGAGAGGCGTGAATGCGGTGGGTTTGACGATTCCACACTGTCCTGGCAAAGGGTCATCGCGATGACGAAAGCGCCACGCGCCGTGCTGCTGGTCTTCCTTGTCGGTGCTCTCGCGGCCTGAGGGAGAAAAGGGGTCGGGAGCTATACCGTTGCGTTTTTTCGCCAGCCGGGGCCTCGGCATGCAGAAATGCCCGGATTTCCGCGACCACGCCTCGGCCGCGGCTGCGCGCAGCCGTCAGCGGCGCAACGCCTTGATCCGTCAGCGGTTACGGCCGAATCGCCCGGAAAACTGCAACGGCATAGGGTCGGGAGTCGTTTCCAGACAGGTAAAGGGGAAGAAGCGACTCCCGACCCCTTTCCTCCTCTCTTTTCTTGCTCCGTCCTCTTTTCTTTCTCGGGGGGTTGACGTGCGGGCGCCGCGCGGCAAGATGAGGGGTATCCCGCGCAGCGCGGCGCGAGCCGTCGTCGCAAGACCGCGGGTGCGCCGACGATCGATGGCCCGCTCCCCCGGCAACGATGATGGACCACACCCCGCCAACGTCATCTCACCGCGGCCCGCCCTCACGGCGGCGCGGGCGGCTCGTCGTGCTGATCGCCCTCCTGTCGGGGTCGGCAGTCGCCGGCGTCTGGTGGTGTCTGCGCGGCCGGCCGGCTCCCGAGGTCGCCCCCCCGGCCGCCAACCAGCCCGACGATCCGCGCCTGACGTTCGACACCCGTTACCGGAACGTCCGCCCGGGTGTGGGCTACGTCGGGGACGCGGAGTGTAGCCGCTGCCACGCGTCGCTGAGCAAGTCGTACCGGCAGCACCCGATGGGTCGGTCACTCGCCCCGGCCCCCGGCCCGCGCGGGGCGGAGCACCTGGGCGAAGGTGGGCGCGCCGCGTTTGAAGCCCTCGGCCTGGGCTACGTCGCCGAGCGGCGCGGCGACCGTCTCTTCCACCGCGAAACGGTGAGCGGCCCGGGCGGTGAGGTCGTGGCCGCCGTCGAGGCGGAGGTCGGCTACGTCATCGGCTCCGGCCGGCGCGGGGCCGGCTACCTGGTCGTGGAGGACGGCTACGTCTTCCAGTCACCCATCAGCTGGTATCCCCAGAAGGGAGTCTGGGACCTGTCTCCGGGCTACCGCGAGCGGAACGAGCACTTCGACCGGCCGGTCACCGCCGAGTGCCTGTTCTGTCACAGCAACCGGGTCGAGCCGGTCGAGCACACCGCCAACCGCTACCAGGTGCCCGTCTTTCGCGGCGCGGCGATCGGCTGCGAGCGCTGCCACGGGCCGGGCGAGCTGCACGTCCGGGAGCAGGAGAAGCCGGACGAGCCGGCCGAGGACGCTGACACCATCGTCAACCCGCGCCGCCTGGAGCCGGCCCTGCGCGAAGCGGTGTGCGAGCAGTGTCACCTTCAGGGTCAAGCGCGGGTGCTGCGGCGCGGGCGGGGGGTGTTCGACTACCGCCCCGGTCTGCCGCTCGACCTGTTCTGGTCGGTGTTCGTTTTCCCGCCCGGGGCCGTCGCCGACCCCAAGGCGGTCGGGCAGGTGGAGCAGATGCACCAGAGCCGCTGCTACCAGGCCAGCGCGGGGGATCTGGGGTGTACCTCGTGCCACGATCCGCACAGGCTGCCGCCCGCGGCGGAGAAGACGGCGTTTTACCGCGGCCGCTGCCTGGACTGTCATCGCACGCGGGCCGGCTGCTCGCTGCCGGCCCCGGCCCGCCGGGCCTGGGGGGATGACTGCGTCGCCTGTCACATGCCGCAGCTCTCGGCGACCGACATCGCCCACGTGGCCGCCACGGACCATCGCATCTTGCGCGACCCCGAGCACGAGCCGCGCCAGGCCGATCCGGCAGGGGCGCCGCGGGGGCCGCCATTGCTCTCCTTCCGCGGGCGTGCTGGGCCCGGGCGCGGCCGGGACGACGGGCGCGACCTGGGCGTGGCGCTCACAGACCTGGCCGACCAGGCGCCCCCGGGAGCCGTGCGCGTCCACTTCAGCCAGGCGGCCCTGCCTTTGCTCGAGGAGGCGACCTGGGCCGCCCCGGACGACGTGCGCGCCTGGGAAGCGCGCGCGGTCGCGCTGCGCTCGCTCCACCAGCCGCGCGAGGCCCTGGAGGCGTGCGAGAAGGCCCTGGCCCTGACCCCCAGGCGCGAGGTCGCCCTGGCGGAAGCGGCGACGGCCGCCGGTCAACTCGGCCGGGCCGAGGACGCGATGGACCACTGGCGGCGGGCGGTGGCCGTCAGTCCCCGCCGCTGGCGTTACCATTACGAGCTGGGACAGCTCCTCTGGGACCGGCGGCGCTGGGCGGACGCGCTGGCCGAGCTGGACACCGCCCTCCGCCTCAACCCGGCCGATGTCAACGCCCGGATCCTTCAGGTCGCGTGCCTGATCAACAACGGCCAGGAGGACCAGGCGCGCGCGGCGTTCGCGCGGCTCATGGCGCTGAAGCCGCCGCGGGAGGAGGAACTCCGCCGCTGGTTTACGAGCCGGCTGCCATAACTCACGGGCGCGGCGCGGCGTCCCGCCAACCCGCTCGTATTCATCTCATGAAGGGGTCATCCAGATAAAAAAGAGAGAAAAGATGTCATTAACCTTTTCTCTTGACGGGTGCGCTGGCACGCGAATTGTTCCCCCAAGGCAAGCGAAAAAATCGGCAAGCTCCGCAGGAGCCGCAATTTTCTCCCTGACGAATCGTTTCATTGCCCCCCCTGCGAGGTGTCTGCCAAAGGCGTGAAACGAATGGCGACCGCCGGCCGTAAGACGGCGATTGCTAAGGACATGGGGAAACGCGATTCGTTTCACCGCCGGTGAAACGAATCGGCCGGGCAGGCCGCGCGGCCGTGTTCGGCACGGTGGCCCGCACCTGACCTCGGGCGGCGCAACCGGAGGCGGAAGAAGGAGACCTGTCTGCTTCCGCCACCGCATCGGCGAGGGCTGGGCGAAGGCCCTGCCAGGCGCCGAACCGGCTAACTTCAGCGAGCGGCGGGGCTTGCCCCCAGCGTGGCTAGTGAGACTAGTTATGATCGACGCCTATCAGGTGCTGGGACTTCCGGTCGACAGCGACGACGCCGCGATTCGCCGCCGCTACCTGGAGCTC
>Ga0209415_10018142_pt1 | contig 11126 bp, 11 predicted proteins | sample PeaSoiSIISIP2007_FD_187696 | JGI IMG/M metagenome (GOLD analysis project Ga0209415, IMG submission 187696) | Peat soil microbial communities from Weissenstadt, Germany - SII-SIP-2007 (SPAdes) (version 2) | ecosystem: Environmental > Terrestrial > Soil > Wetlands > Peat | place: Germany...
CGCAACATCAACTACACCAACATCTGCTATTTCCGCTGCCAGTTCTGCGCCTTCTCGAAGGGCAAGCTCAGCGAGAATTTGCGCGGGCGGCCGTACAACCTCGACATGGACGAGATCGTCCGCCGCGTCGAGGAGGCCTGGGAGCGCGGCGCCACCGAGGTGTGCCTGCAAGGCGGCATCCACCCCGAATATACCGGCGCCACCTACCTCGGGGTGTGCCGCGCGATCAAGGAGGCGGTGCCGGGCATGCACGTCCATGCCTTCTCGCCGCTCGAAGTCTGGCAGGGTGCCAAGACGCTGGGCCGCGGCCTCTCCGATTTCCTCGACGAATTGCACGAAGCCGGGCTCGGCTCCCTACCCGGTACCGCCGCGGAGATCCTCGACGACGAAATCCGCGCGATCATCTGCCCCGACAAGGTCAAGACCGCGGAATGGCTGCGGGTGATGGAGGCCGCGCACGGTGTCGGCCTGCGCAGCACGGTCACGATCATGTTCGGCCACGTCGAGCGCTACGAGCATTGGGCGCGGCATCTGTTGCGGGTCCGCGCCCTGCAGCAGAAAACCGGCGGCTTCACCGAGTTTGTGCCGTTGCCGTTCGTGCCGATGGAGACGCCGATCTCGCTGAAAGGCCGCTCGCGCCTCGGCCCGACCTTTCGCGAGGCGGTGCTGATGCACGCGGTGGCGCGATTGGCGCTCCACCCGGTGATCCCGAACATCCAGTGCTCCTGGGTCAAGCTCGGGCCGGAGGGTGCCGCCGCCTGCCTCAATGCCGGGTGCAACGACATGGGCGGCACGCTGATGAACGAAAGCATCTCGCGCGCCGCCGGCGCGAGCTTCGGCCAGGAGATGCCGCCCGAAGACATGGAAAGGCTGATCCGCGCATTGGGCCGCACGCCAAGGCAGCGCACGACGCTCTACCGCGACCCGCCGCCCTCCCGGGTTGCCGCCTCGTTCGGCGCCGCTCCGCTCGCCGAGCCGATCAACACCCCGGCCCGCAAATATGAGCGGGCGGGGGAGAGCGCCGCTGCCGTGGATTGAACTGCTTCACGCCGCGAGCTTTGCCACGACCTCGTCGGCGAGCGGCAGCGAGGCGGTGAGGCCCGGGGATTCGATGCCGTAGAGATTGACGAGGCCCGGGATGCCGTGTTCGGCCGGTCCCTGCACGAGGAAATCGGCGGCCGGCTCGTCGGGCCCACTGATCTTCGGGCGGATCCCGGCGTAGCCGGGCTGCAGCGCGCCGTTGCGCAGGCCCGGCCAATAGCGGCGGACCGCGGCGTAGAAGGAATCGCCGCGGCGCGGGTCGACCGCGTAATTGACGCGGTCGACCCATTCGACATCGGGGCCGAACCGCGCCTGCCCGGCGAGGTCGAGGGTGATGTGAACGCCGAGCCCACCCGGCACCGGCACCGGATAGATCAGGTGGCGGAACGGCGTCCTGCCGCTCAGCGTGAAATAGACGCCGCGACAGAAATAGGTCGGCGGGATGCTGTCCGGCGGGATCCCGTCGATGGCGCGGGCGAGGGCGGGCGCGAAGAGCCCGGCGGCATTGACGAGCAACCGGCAGCGGATCGTCGTCGGCTCGGCGCCGCCGACCGCGAGCTCGAACCCATCGCCCAGCACAAGGCCGGACAGGACCCGCGAGCGCAGCGCCACGAAGGCGCCGGCCGCCTCGGCCTCGCCCTGATAGGCGAGCATCAGCGCGTGGCTGTCGATGATCCCGGTCGACGGCGACAACAGCGCCGCGACGCAATGCAATTCCGGTTCGAGACGCTTCGCCTCCGACGCGCTCAGCCATTTGAGATTGCCGACGCCGTTGGCGCGCGCCGCGGCTTCGATCTTCTCGACCCCCGGGATCTCCGACTCGTCGGTGGCGACGATCAGCTTGCCGAGCGGGGCATGCGCGACGCCGTGCTCGCGGCAATAGGCATAAAGGCGCTCGCGGCCGGCGACGCAGCTCGTCGCCTTCAGGCTGCCGGCCGGATAGTAGAGGCCGCCATGGATGACCTCGCTGTTGCGCGAGGAGGTCTCGGACCCGATCCCGTCGGCGCGTTCGAGGACGATGACCTCGTGCCCGGCGAGCGCCAAGGCCCGCGCCGCCGCCAGGCCGATGACCCCGGCCCCTACGACGACCGCTTCGACCTCGTCCACCGCCTCTCCCCGACCCTATGATGACAGCCGCCAGAACCGCTATCATATAGCGGCGATGACGACATTCCTCACGCTGCTTCTCGTTCTCGCCATGCTCGGCGTCCTCGGCGTCCTCGGCATGGGGGTGGTGACGATGATCCGCGGCGGCAACCCGCGGCTGTCGAACCGGTTCATGCAGGCGCGCGTCGTCATGCAGGGGGTGGCACTCCTGGTGCTGGCGTTGCTCATGCTGCTGGCCGGCCACCGCTGACCGCGATGGTGCGCCTCACCCGCATCTACACCCGCGGCGGCGACAAGGGCGAGACCTCGCTCGGCGACGGTAGCCGGGTGGCGAAGCACTCGCTGCGCGTCGAGGCTTTCGGCACGGTCGACGAGGCCAATGCCGCAATCGGCTTGGCGCGGCTTCACCTCGAGGGCGAAGAAGACCAGATGCTGGCGCGGATCCAGAACGATCTGTTCGACCTCGGCGCCGATTTGTGCACGCCCGAGGACGGCAGGCGCGCGGCGGAGGCATTGCGCATCGTCGCGGCGCAGGTCGCCCGCCTCGAAGCCGAGATCGACCGGATGAACGTCGCGCTCAAGCCTCTCGATTCATTCATCCTGCCGGGCGGCACGGAAGCGGCGGCGCGCCTCCATCTCGCGCGCACCGTGACGCGGCGGGCCGAGCGCCTCGTCTGCGCGCTGGCCGCCGCCGAGACGGTCAACCCCGAGGCGGTCAAATACCTCAACCGGCTCTCGGACCATCTGTTCGTGCTGGGCCGCCGGGTCAACGACAACGGCGCCAAGGATGTGCTGTGGCAGCCGGGCGCGACGCGTTGATCGCAGCTCGCCGCCACGCAATCACTTAGGGCCGACACGCGCGGCAACACGGGCGCGGGCCTGGTCGAGATCGGGCAGGTTGCTCGCCGATACCGCGCCCAGCCGCGACCCTTTGGTGACCGCAAGCGCGGCGCGGGCGGCCTCGTTTTCGGTGATCTTCGCCATGATGGCTTCCTTGGCGCGGTCGAAGACGCCGCGGTTGGTGGCGACGAAATCCCGCGATTCGCGCAGGCCGGCGAGGTAGCCGTTGATCTCGGGCACGACGTAGCGCGCCACCATATCCCAGCTGCGCGCCGTGTTTTCCGGGTTGGCCCAATCGTGGACGAAGCCGACGATGGTGCCGAAGCCGCCGCTGATCTCGAGGACCGACTTGATCCGGGCGACCAGATCGTCCGGGGTGCCGATCGTCGCCGCGGCGCCGTCACCGAACGCGGTCTTGTCGATCGCCTCGTCGGGGTCGCCGAAGGGCTTGGCGCCCGGCCGCTGCAATGTGCCGACGATGTATTCGTTGTGGTGGCGCATGAGGCCGTGGCGGGCCTCCTCCCGCGCCTTCTCGCGGGTCTCGGCGATGTGCCAGCTCAAGAGAACCCGCCATTCCTTGCGGTCGACGGTGGTGCCGTGCTTCTTGGCGGCGGCCTCGGCGAACCCCCATTGCGTCGGCAGCGAGTTGAGCCCTTCCTCCGACAACGACCCGATCGAGATGACGCCGATGCCGTGCTTGCCAGCGAGCGTCATCCCCGAAGGGCTGATCTGCGAGGCGGTGGCGAACGGCATATCCTCCTGCAGCGGCAGGAGCTGCAAGGCGGCGTCCTGAAGCGTGTACCAATCGGTCTTGTGGGTCACCCGCTCGCCCCGCATCAGCCGCCTGATCACGCCTAGCGCCTCGTCCTGGCGGTCGCGCTGCACCATCGGGTCGATGCCGAGCGTGTGGGCGTCCGAGGCGAGCGCACCCGGCCCCGTCCCGAAGATCGCCCGCCCACCCGACATCCAATCGAGCTGCACCATGCGCTGCGCGACATTGAACGGGTGGTGATAGGGCAAGGAGACGACGCCGGTCGCCAGCTTGATGCGCTGCGAGCGCTGGGCCGCGGCGGCGAGGAACATCTCCGGCGAGCCGATCATCTCCCAGCCGCTCGAGTGATGCTCGCCGCACCAGAATTCGTCATACCCGAGCTTGTCGAGCTGCTCGACAAGATCGAGATCGCGGCGGAACTGCAACAACGGATGCTCGCCGACCGGATGATGCGGGGCGAGAAAGGCGCCGAAATTCAAACGCGGCATGGTGGGTTCTCCTGGGGTGTCAGCTGCACACTCTACCCGCTCAGCTGGGTTTAGTCCCGACCGCGCAGTGGTAGGACTGGGCGATGAAGAAGGTGCCTTCGCGTTGCGCTGCGGTGACGGCCTGCTGGAACGTCGCGGTTTCGGCCGGGGTCAGCGCGGCAAGGATCTGCTGCTGGTAGCGCTCGATGCGCTCCGAGCCGGAGACGACCGAGACCATCTGCGGAAAGCATTTGAGCCCCTCTAGCCCGAGCGCGGCGAGGCGGCGGTAGAGGCTCATATCGGCGACGCCGTTCGGCGCCGCGCCGCCGCCGATGATGCCGGGGGCGTCCACCTTGGCCTTCAGCGTGGGATCGAGCGGCAGGTTGACCCAGAACGGCATGTCGACCGCGCGCACCACGATGCCGACCCGCCCGCCGGGCCGGGTCACCCGCACGATCTCGGACAGCATCAGGTCGGCGTCGCCCTCCTCGAACACCGTCGACGATAAGGCGACATCGACGGCGCCATCGGGCAGCGGCAATGATTCGGCGAGTCCGTCGCCGAAATCGATACGGTCGATGAGGCCTTCGCGCCGGGCCAATGCCCGCGCCTCGCGCAACAGATAGGGGCTCATGTCGCGGCCGATCAGGCGATTGGCGCCCTGGGTGCGCCGCGCCAGCTCGCGCATGATGACGCCCGAGCCGCAGCCGACTTCGAGGACGCTCTCGCCCGGCTGGATCGCCAGCCGGTCGATGAGGCCGCGCACGATTGCCATGTACCCCGAGCGGCCGCGCTCTTCCAGGCTCGCAACGCTGCCGAGCAAGGCGCCGCCGAGGACGATCGTGCAATACCGTGCGGAGAGGGTAGGGATCAGCTTCTCCCATTGCCCGGGCGACAGATCGAGCGGCAGCAGCACCAAGGGTGCTCCGTCCCCGCGCACCCGGTACGAGATGCCGGCAACCTCGCCCTCCTGCGCGGCGAGGCCAGTCGCCGGCAACGCGTCGCGGCGCTGGAGAAACTCCTGCATCGCCGCGCCGATGCTGTCGCCGCGCTCGGCGGCGATGTCCGCCCAGGTATGCCCGATGTAATCGTCGAGCACCACGGTGGTGGCCGCGGGCAGCTCGGCCAGCCCCGCGCGGACCCGGCGCGCGCCCGGCCCGTGGTCGCCGGTCACCACCAGGAGATGCCCGGCGAGCGGCGCGAGGGCGGCGGTGTCGAGCACCGCCGGGCAGAGCAGCGTCAGCGACGCGATGCGCCGCGGATGGCGCGCCGCGAAGCCGCGCAGATCGGCCGCGCCGCGCCCGGCAAAATGCGCGCTCGCGATGCCGAGACGATCGAGCAGCTCGGCGAGGCAGGCCTCGACCAGGCGCTCCTCGGGCTTTCCGGTGGTTGCTATGGCCGTGTCCCCTCAGAAGAAATCCCGGTCCTGTCGGCACCGGCGTAGCGGCCGCAGATCCTTCCTAGTAATACGCGGCCCCGCCGTTGACGTGGATCGTTTGGCCGGTGATGAAGCCGCCGTCGTCGCTGACGAGGAAGAGGCAGGTGGCGGCGATCTCGTCGACCTTGCCCTGGCGCCCCAGGGGTATGCCGGAAGCGCTCGGCGGCCGGCCCTGATACCATTCGGGATTGTCGCACCTTGTATCGATGCTGCCGGGCGAGACGACGTTGACCCGGATGTTGTGCTCGGCGAATTCCGAGGCGAGCGCGCGGGCCATCCCAACGAGCCCCATCTTGGCGGCCGAGACATGGGCGCGCCCCTTGCCGCCGCTGAAGGCGCCATCGCCGGTGAAGAAGAGGATCCGCCCGTAGCTGTTCTTGACCATCGAGGGGATAACCGCGCGGGTCAGGTAGAGCGCCCCGTCGAGGACGACGCCCCGCACCGCCTCCCAATCCTCGACAGTCAACTCGGTGAACGGCTTGTGCGGCCGGATCGCGGCGTTGTTTATGAGGATGTCGACGCGGCCGAACTCGGAGAGCGCCTTCGCCGCCATCGCCTCGACCTCGCTGCGCTTGGCGACGTCGGCGACGATCGAGAGCGCCTTCACCCCAAGCGCCTCGGCCTCGCGCGCGACAGATTGGGCCTCCTGCTCGTTGCTGCGCGCGTTGACGACGACATGCGCCCCTTCGCCCGCCAGCTGCAACACCGTGGCGCGGCCGATATTGCGCCCCGACCCGGTGACCAGCGCGACCTTCCCCTCAAGCTTACCCATGAGCCACCTCCATGACGATCATCGAGAGGTAGAGGCAATCGCCCCCCGATGGCAACGGCAAACCGAAGTGAGGCAGCGCCGGCTTTCCTGTTATGCCGCGGAGGAAAGGCCGGTCGAAAGAACGGCCGACCAGTAGTCGGATGTTAGAGCGTAGACCCATCTAATATCCGCGCCTCGCTGATGGGTTTCGCGTTGCTCAGCCCATCCTACGAATGCGAGTGAGCGTGACGGAACAATTGAAACAAAAGCGCAAGCTGCCGCCTGTCAGCACGGCCAGAGGCGGTCTGATGCCAGGCGTTAATTTAGAGGACGGGTCGCTGCAGGAGGCGGGGGACCTGGAATATGTCGAGCGAGTGAAGAAGGACTTCGAGGTCACCCCGCCTTTACCGGGGCGGGCTCGGAGACGTGGTGGCCGCTGACTTCGGCGCCGTCGGTTTCGCTGAGGCCGAGGAAGCCCCAGACCGAAAAGAGCGGGAGCAGTGCAATCAACAGAAAGACGATGCGGAAATCGCCGGTCGTCACCGGCTCCGACCCGGCGACCAATGCCAGGAGAGCGGCGCCGATCGCAACCCCAAAACCGCGCGCCACCTGCTGCACGACCCCGCTGACCCCGGTGCTGCGGCTCAGCATCGCGGAGGGAACGTCGGCAAAGCTGATCGTGTTGAGCGCCAGATACTGGATGCTGCGGATGCAGCCGGAGACCAGCACGACGAGGACGATGATCCAGTGCCGCGTCTCGGCGCCCAAGAGCGCATAGCCGGCGGTGACCGCAGCCGACAGCAGCGCGCCGCCGACCAGGGTCCGGCGGAAGCCGGCGAAGCGCAGCAGGATCCGCGAAAACGTCCGCACGAACATCGCGCCGAGAGTTGAGGAAAAGCTCAAGATTCCGGCGTGCGTCGGGCTCAACCCGAACCCGACCTGGAACAACAGCGGCAACAGAAACGGCGTCGCGTCGAGGCCCATGCGGCAGAGGCCGCCGGTCATCGTGCCAATACGAAAGGTTTTGATGCTGAGGAGGGTGAGGTCGAGCACCGGTGCGGGGCTGAGCCTTGCATGGTTCCAGTATGCCAGCAGCATGACGAGCGCCAGCGGGAAGAAGGCAAGGCCGAGCGTCAGCGGCATCATCGGCCGCCCGACATTCTCGATCGCCAGTTCGAGCATGAACAGCGCCACCCCGGCAATGACGAAGCCGGTGAGATCGAACCGGGTCGGCGCCGGCGCGCGGAAATTCTCGAACAGCCACAGCGCCAGCACCCCGCCCGTAAGGCCGATCGGAATGTTGAGGTAGAAGATCCAGCGCCACGAGGCGTAATCGGTCAAGAGCCCGCCGACGATCGGGCCCACCATCGGCCCGATCATCGCCGGGATTGTCATCCAGTTCATCGCCGAGACGAGCCCGGTGCGCGGAAAGCTGCGCAACAGGACGAGCCGGCCCACCGGGGTCATCATCGCCCCGCCGAACCCCTGCACGATGCGCATCGCGATGAGCATCGGCAGGCTCGTCGCCAGGCCGCACAGCGCCGACCCGCCGGCAAAGATCAGCACCGCCGCGCAGAACACGCGGCGCGCGCCAAACCGGTCGGCGATCCAGCCGCTGACCGGAATGAACACCGCCAGGCTCAACAGATAGGTCGTGATCACCAGATTGAGCCGCAGCGGGCTCTCGCCGAGGCTTTTCGCCATCGCCGGGATCGACACCGCGATCATCGTCGAGTCGAGCCCCTCCATGAAGAAGGCGCACCCGACGATCAGCGGAATAAGGATGCGGAGCCGCGGTTCGGCCGTGGTCGGAAACGGGGCGCCGGCTTCGCTCAAGAGGATGGTCTCAAAGGTTTTCGCGGTGGCCATGATAGAGGAGAATGGCGCCGCGGGCATGGACGGTAATGCGAGATATGCGATCGCCCCCTGAGCGCGCCGGACGCCCTGGCCAGAGGCCGACAGAAGCCGCGGCGCCGATCGATCGCGCGCTCCTCGATCGATGGGCGCTCTTCCATCTCGAGCGCTACGCCAGCTCGGCCGAGAATTTGCGGCATGTGTTGCAGCGTCGCGTGCGGCGGCGCCTCGCCAGCGATGACGAGGCGATGCGCGCGGCCGGGGCGCTGATCGACGCGCTGATCCTGAACTATCGCGCGACCGGGCTCCTCGATGATGCCGCGTACGCCGCCGGCCGGGCGAAGAGCGGGCTGGCGCGCGGCCGCTCGCGGCGCCGGATCGCCGCCGGGCTGGCGGCCAAAGGTGTTGGCGCCGAGGACGCCGCGGCGGCGGTCGCGGTGCTCGATGATGGCGCCGTCGATCCGGAGCTCGCCGCCGCCTGCGCATTTGCCCGCCGGCGCCGTCTCGGCCCGTTCCGGCGCGCGCCCGCCGACCGCCGGCGCGAGCTCGCCGCCTTCGCCCTTGCCGGCTTCGGGCGGCGCACCGCCGAGGCGGTGCTGGCGTGCGCCGACGAGGTGGCGGTCGCCGATTTGCTCAGGGCCCGTGAGTAAATCCCATCATGCCGCCGGCTCGCGCTCGCGCATCAACTGGGCCACCGCCCGCGACTCGGCATCCACGCGCCCTTCGAGCGCGGCGATGATGCGCGGCCGGTCGGCCGCGGGGCGGTTCTGCGAGAGCTTGAATTTGCCCTCGATCCGGCTGACCGCGATCTCGATGCCCGTTATGCCGTTCAGCATCGATCGGACGTAGGCCTCCGGCAGGTCCGCCATGCGCCATGGCGGCGTGGGCTCGCGCGCCTCGTGACGCTCGCTCAGCCGGCGCACGAAGTCGCGCAGCCAATCCGGGTCGGCGATCGTGCGGGCCGGCCCATAGGCATGGACGGCGGCATAGTTCCAGGTCGGCACGGCGGGCCCCGCCGCGTACCAGGTCGGTGAGATATAGGCGTGCGGCCCCTCGAAGATCGCCAGCGCCTCGCCCCCGCCGCCGAGATCGACGAGCTGCGGGTTGGCGCGGGCGAGGTGGCCCTGGAGGGTGAGCCGATCCCCGTGGCGCTCGACTAGGAAAGGGATCTGGCTGGCGATCAAACCCTCTTTGCCATGGCTGACGAGAAGGCCGAACTCGTACCGCTCGATGTGCTCGATCAGCACCTCGGTGCGAGCTTCGGTGAAGGCGGGCGGCAGATAAACCACGGGCGCATCCTCGCGATTGCGGGCGTCTCAGCCGAAATGCTGCACCAGCAGGCTGCCGAGCAGCGTAACGCCGCAGACCACCAATATCCCGCCCGAGCCGCGGTTGATCCAGACCAGATGATCGCGGTCGAACGACAATCGGATCATGCCGGCGCCGCCGGCCAATCCAGCCCACCATAGAAGCGAGCCGAGCCACACGCCAAACACCAGGATCGCGGCCCGCCCCAAAGTCGCATCGATCCCGCTGAAGCCGATGCTGGCGAAGATCGCGAGAAAGGCGAGGATCGTGATCGGGTTGCTGATGGTCAGCGCGAAGGCGGAGGCGTAGTCCGCCAGCAAATCCTCCGGGTCGCGCTGCGATCTTGTGCCCTGGAACGGGTCGGCGGTGAACGCCGAAATCCCAATATAGAGTAGGAAGCCGGCGCCACCGAGGCGCAGCCAGCCCTGGTAATCGAGCAGCAGCTCGGAGATGAAACTCAGCCCGAACGCGGCGATGACGCCAAAGACGGCATCCGCGCTCGCCGCCCCCAGTCCCGAGACGAGCCCGGCGAGCCGGCCATGCAAGATCGTGCGGCGGATGCACAGGACCCCAACCGGGCCGGTCGGGAGCGCGATGATGATGCCGACCAGCATGCCCTTCAGCAAAAAGCCCAGCAGCATCCCGGCGCCACCCCCCGAAGACGGCCGGCAGTCTCAGGGATGGCCCGATAGGGCGCAACCGAAATGCGCCACGCTTCGCTGGGGTGACCCCTGGTACACGATGTTCAAACATTGCAGAGGATGTGACGTGATCGGCGGTCATACACGCCACGCGAATCGCGCTATGCTGCCAGCAAATTCATTTGCGCGAGGTTGGGTCATGAGCGACATCGGGGCAGGCGATGCCTATCAGTTCGAATTTGTCTCGCTCGACGCCGAAAAGCTGCCGCTCGCGGCCTGGCGGGGCCGGCCGGTGCTGGTCGTCAACACCGCGTCCTTTTGCGGCTATACCCCGCAATATCGCGACCTTGAAGCGCTGTGGCGCAGCTATGGTCCGCGCGGCCTTATCGTCCTGGGCGTGCCGTCCAACGATTTCGGCGAGCAGGAACCGGGGTCGGCGGCCGACATCAGGAAGTTCTGCGAAACCAATTACCAGGTCGATTTCCCGCTGACCGAAAAGAACCGGGTCGTCGGCGCCAACGCCCACCCGTTCTACCGCTGGGTCGCCGGCATTCTCGGCGAAGGCGGCACGCCGCGCTGGAACTTTCACAAATATTTGATCGGGCCGGACGGCCAACTCGCCGGCGCCTGGCCGACACCGGTCCGCCCGAGCGATCCCAAGATCACCGCCGAAATCGAGAGCGCGCTGCCGAAGCCCTAAAGCGCTATTCGATCGGATCGAGTCGCAGCTGCCGCAGGCAGCGCTGCGGGCGTCTCGAAGGAACCACCAGAAACCGCGGTGTGACCGCTGCAACCCGCTTTTCGCGGCGCGGGGTTGCGGCCTATAGTCGGCCCTGAGCCCGGGCGAAACCGGGCCGGACGAAACGCCAGCTGAACAGGGGAGGGAAGCGCGATGGTGCAAATCGAC
>Ga0209415_10018143_pt1 | contig 11126 bp, 10 predicted proteins | sample PeaSoiSIISIP2007_FD_187696 | JGI IMG/M metagenome (GOLD analysis project Ga0209415, IMG submission 187696) | Peat soil microbial communities from Weissenstadt, Germany - SII-SIP-2007 (SPAdes) (version 2) | ecosystem: Environmental > Terrestrial > Soil > Wetlands > Peat | place: Germany...
CGTACCGTTTCGTGTATTCCACGATCGCCTGGTCCCCGCGCCGCTGGACGTCCTCCATGATCCCGCGCACGTGCGCGACCCGCTCGGGCCCGAACACCTCGGCGCCCGACCGCCGCAGCATGCGCCGCAGGCGCTCCGGCGCGATCTCGTGCAGCCTCACAACGTCCACACGCGTCCCCCCTAGACCGACGGCACCGCGGTGCGCCGCGCGACCGCGCTCCGGATGCGCTGGACGACCGCCTGCACGGCCGCGGCGCGGCTGCGCAGGCTCACGCGGTTGACGACGAGACGCGCGGTGGAGCGGAACAGCTCCGCGACCTCGACCAGGTGATTCTCCTCGAGCGTACGCCCCGTCATCACGAGGTCCATGATCCCGTCCGCGAGCCCCACTTGCGGGGCCAGCTCGACGCTGCCGTGCATCGCGATGATCTCGACGGGACGGCCCTGGCTCCAGAAGTACCGCTCCGTCACGCGCGGGTACTTCGTCGCGATGCGCAGCGGGCTCTTCCGCTCCCAGCCCTCCGCGGCGGCGGCGGGGAACGCGACGATCCCGCGGCAGAAGCCGAACCCGAGATCCACCAGCTCGTAGACGTCCTGCGCCTGCTCGAGCAGCGTGTCCTTCCCGGCGACGCCCAGGTCCGCCGCGCCGTGCTCGACGTAGGTCAACAGATCGACGGGCTTCGCGATGAGGCACCGGCTCGTCCCGTCCGTGCTCGGCAGGATGAGCCGCCGCGTCGTCCGCCACGCGCCGGGCGCGAAGTAGCCCGCGGCCTCGAGCGTCTGCATCGTGCCTTCCAGCAGGCGCCCGGATGGGATCGCGATCGTTACGGTTTCCATCACGTCTCCTCCTCTCGCTCCCCGCGCACCATCTCTTCGAGCGCCACGGTCCGTTCCCCGCCCCCGCGTTCGCGGACGACGACCGTCTGGCCCCGCACCAGCAGCGCGCGGCGCGCCCCGCGGGCCAGCGCCTCCGCCGCCACATCCTCCCACGCGCGCCCCTGCACCTCCACGGCGACGGTCCGCCCGCGGGTCCGGAGCGCCCGCGCGCACGCCAGCGCCGCGTCGCGGCTGCCGTTGTCGAACGCGACGACCGCGTCGGGCGCCCAGCCGCCGGCGTCGCCGTCGTCGGCCGAGAGCACGCGCTCCACGCGCACGGCGAACCCCGTCGCCGGCCAGGAGACGCCGAAGCGCTCGAGCAGCCGGTCGTACCGGCCGCCGCCGAGGAGCGGAACGCCAAGCGCCGCCGTGTGGCCCTCGAAGACGATCCCCGTGTAGTAGTCGAAGTCCCGAATGATGCTGAGATCCACCGTGACGGCGTCCCACACGCCGTACGCGCGGAGCATCCGCTCGAGCCCGGCGAGGTCGGCCATCACCGCCTGGATCTCCGGTGCGTCCACGAGCCGCCGCGCCTCCGCGAGCGCCGCCGGCCCGCGCAGCGTGGGCAGCGCGAGCAGCGCGTTCACGTGCGACGCGGCGGCGCGGTGCCGCTCCAGCAGGGCGCGGAGGCCCACGAAATCCTTCTGGTAGAGCAGCGCCTGCGCGTCCTCGAGTTCGGGCTCCGGCAGGCGCAGCCCGGCGAGCAGCCCGCGGAGAAACCCGACGTGCCCGAGGCTGATCGAGAACTGGCCCACGCCCGCCGCCTCCAGCGCCTCGACCGCGAGCGCCACGATCTCCGCGTCCGCCTCGAGCGTGCCCGCCCCGATCAGCTCGCACCCGACCTGGGGGAACTCCCGCAGGCGCCCGGACCCGGCCTCGCGCCACCGGAACACCTGCCCGGCGTACGCCAGGCGGAGCGGCAACGGCGCCGTCCGAAGCCGTGTCGCGACCAGCCGCGCGACGGAGGTGGTCATCTCCGGGCGCAGCGCCAGAATCTCCCCGCCGCGGTCCACGAGCTTGAACAGCTGATCGCCGGCCGCGCTCCCCTCGCCCAATACCAGCACATCGAGGTATTCGAGCGTCGGGGTGGTCACCTCGCGGTATCCCCACCGCCGCAGTCGCTCGAGCACCCCGGTCGCGACCTGCCGCACCCGCGCGGTCTCATCGGGAAGCAGGTCGCGCGTGCCCGTCGGAATCTGCTGCCAACGCTCGAGGCGCATCGAACCCGACTCCTCGCTCCTGGCCCCGCGCAAGCCGCTGGGCCTACTTTACTGCGATAAAGCACTACAGTACCAAAGACACGCGGCCTATGGTAACACACCGGCATGCCACCGTCAACGCCGGTGCGCGCGCGTACTAGCTCATGTCTGAGACCGCCGCAAAGCGCGCCCGTTTCTCGTGTCCGTGAACGCCTCCGTGGACGCGAGCTGCCTCTTGGGTGCGCGATGCGGTTCCTCCTTGTTCAGCGACGCCGAGTCCGGATCCCGTGCCCGTCACCCGACGGCCAAGCACAGGCGCCGGGGAACAAAGGGAGGGATGAGTCGACGGCGAACACTCGTTTCGACTTGACTTCAGTCACGGCGGAAATCTCAGTCAAGATGAGCATGGTCCTGTTCGCGGCGTGCGAGCGTAGCGTGAATCAGCCCGTTCGTGAGCGTGCCGATGAACGACGCTCGGCATGTGTCGGGTCTTGGGTCCAGAACGGTCCCCCTCATCGAGGGCGACACCGTGCTTGCCGACCGGGACGGGCTGCCTTCCAAGCCGCCGGACGGCATCGCGCCGCGAGGTAGCATCGGATGCGTTTGGCACCGGGGTCGACTCGAAGTGCAGGCACCATTGGGGGGAACGACATGAGTGGACTGCTCATTGAGAACGGACGGTTGATCGACGGGACCGGGGCGTCACCGCACCCGCGCGGCTGGGTATTGACCGACGGTGAACTCATCGCCGCGGTTGGCGATGGCACGCCACCCGTCTCCAGAGTACCCGAGGGCGTTCGCCGCATTGATGCGCACGGCGGCAGCATCCTGCCCGGCCTCATCAACCTACACGTCCACATTCACCGGCGCCATCTTCACCGTCCGACGAGCCAGACGGCGTTCCGCGCCGGCGCCCGCGCAGTGGAAGCGCTGCCGGACACCCTACGGATTTTATGGGCACTCCGCAATCTCTGGTGGGAGATGCAGGAGGGGACGACGACCTTCCGCGAGATTTCCTCGAAGAACCGCATCAACCTGACGATCAAGCAGGCGATTCAGACCGGGATCTTCAAAGGCCCGCGACTGTTCTGCTGCGGTCAGGGCGTCGGCATGACGGGCGGCCACGGCAGCCACGGCGGCGGTGGCACCTCCGAGGCGGACGGCCCCGACGAAGTCAGAAAGGCGGTACGGGCGGAACTGAAGGCGGGCGCGGATTTCATCAAGGTGATGGCATCCGCTGGGCTCGCGGCGATGCCGGACGAGGACCCGCGCATGGTCGAGTTCTCGGTCGCCGAACTGCGCGCCGCCTGCGAGGAGGCTCACGCGCGGCACCGTCGCGTGGCCGCGCACGCGTATCCTGCTCAGGCGATCAAGAACTGCGTCCTCGCTGGAGTGGACTGCATCGAGCACGGGTCCATCATGGACGACGAGACGATCGCGATGATGGTGGAGCGGAAGACCTGCTACGTGCCGACGATGACCGGGATGTACAACTTCTGGCAGCGCGAGGTCCAGTACGGCCGCAAGGACATCGCGGATACGATCCGGGCCGTCATCCTCGAGCCCCATCGGGTGAGCGTCGCCAAGTGCCACGCGCACGGCGTGCGCATCGGTACGGGCACCGATACGCTCGGTCAGCTCAATCAGGAGATCGAAATGTTGCATGACTGCGGTATTCCGACCATGGACTGCCTGCGGGCGGCCACGTCCGTCGGGGCGGAGATCATGGGGCTGGAGCACGAGATCGGCACCCTGGAGCCGGCAAAACGCGCCGACGTCCTCGTCGTCGACGGAGACCCCGTGGAGAATCTCGCGGCGCTGCGGAACGTGCGGACGGTAATTCACGACGGGTGGATCGTCGACGGGGAGACGCTGGCGGTATTCGGGGGCGCGCACTCGCTGGTATCCTCACCGACGGCGGCGGCCCCAGTGGGCGCCGGGTCAGGCGCGCACCGGTAACGGGCCCGCCGGCGGGCTGTCGCTGCATCCCGACCACCGAGGAGAGGGAGCCATGAGACACGCGTTCAAGATCCTATGCACGCTCGTGTGCGTGTTGATCCTTGCGGTCCCGGGCGCTGTGTTCAGCGCGACCGACACCCCCGTGAGCGTCGCCCAGGGGATCGACGCCCAGACGCTCGACCCCCAGATGGATACGCTGGGGTCGAGTACCGCCATCTTCAGCAACATCTATGATGCGCTGGTGATGGTCGACGACACCGGCAGGGTCGTGCCTGCCCTCGCCACCGCGTGGAGATTTGTGAACGACACCACGCTCGAGTTGACGCTGCGGCGCGGCGTGACCTTCCAGAACGGCGCCCCCTTCACCGCGCGCGACGTGGTATTTTCGCTGCAACGCATGATGGCCACAGACCATCCGGTCCTCACGCATCCGTGGATCGCTGATATTGTCAAGAACGTGGTGGCGATCGGCGACTACACCGTTCGTATCACGACGGAAGCACCGGACGCGCCCCTGTTGCGTCGCATGGCGCCGTGGTTGATTCTGCCGGAGGATACGTTTCAGAAGGTCGGGGCCCAGGAGTTCGGGCAGCATCCGGTTGGGACGGGACCCTATCAGGCTGGGCAGTGGGTCAAGAACGATCATCTGACGCTGAATGCGTTTCCAGATTACTGGCGCGGGCGCCCGAGGATTTCGCAGGTGACCTTCCGCGTGATCCCGGAGGACTTCGCTCGGTACGTCGCGTTGAAGACCGGCACAGCGGACATCCTCGTCAATCTGCCGCCGGAGCGCGTAGCGGAGGTGCAGCAAGACCCGAACCTGCGCGTGGCGGCCATTCACGCTTCGCGGACGATTTTCATCGGAATGAACACGTGGACCCCTCCCTTCAACAAGGTGCAGGTTCGCCAGGCCCTGAACTATGCGGTCGACGTGGATGAGATCATCCAGACGATCCTGAAAGGCCACGGCTACCGGAATCCGAGTTCGGTCAACCAGACCACGTTCGGCTACTGCCCGACCCTCAAGCCCTACCCGCACGATCCGCAGAAGGCGCGGGAACTCCTGGCGCAGGCCGGGTACCCGCATGGCTTCTCGGCGACGCTCGCCACGACGATCGGCCGGTATCTGGACGACGTGCAGGTGGCGCAGGGGGTGGCCGGGCAGTTGGAGAGCGTGGGGATCCACGCGCAAGTGGCGCAGGAGGAGTGGGCGGTATACTGGGGCGCGTGGCTGAGCCGCAAGCAACCCGGGATGTATCTGCTGGGGTTCGGCGGCGCGCCGTTGGACGCAGACTACGTCATGGCCAGTCATTTCGATTCGACGCGGCGAGGCATCTACTACAACAGCCCGACGAGCGACAAGCTGATCGCCGACGGTAGGCGCACCACCGATGATGCGGGCCGGAAGCAGATTTACTGCCAACTAGAGAGCTATCTACAGACCCAGGCGCCGTGGATTTTCCTGTTCGATCAGCAGGACATCTACGGCATGACCAAGCGCGTGGTGTGGCAGCCTCGCGTGGACGAGCTGATCTGGATGTATGATGCGACGGTCCAGTAACGTGCGTGCGCGCCGCCGACCCGCCTCGTGCAAGGGTACCTGACGCGCCGGATCGCGCACTCGCTCCTCGCGCTCATCGGCGTGACCTTGGTGGCCTTCGTCTTTGTCAACGCCAGCGGAGACCCCGCCGCCCTGCTGCTTCCGGGAGATGCCACGCCGGCACAGGCGGCGGAACTGCGGCGTTCGCTCGGCCTCGACCGCCCGTTCCTGGCGCAGTACGGGCTCTTTGTATGGCAGGCAGCCCACGGGAACTTCGGTACCTCACTCCGACAGCAACTGCCGGCCGCACAGGTCATCCTGACCAACGCGCCCGCGACCGCTGAGCTCGCCGTCGGCGCCTCTGTGGTCTCGGTGGTGCTCGGGGTGCCGCTGGGGATCGTGGCGGCCTCCTATCGAGGCCGGCTGTACGATTGGCTCACGTCGGTGTTCGTCTTGATCGGACAATCCGCACCCATCTTTTGGCTGGGGCTGATGGCCATCTGGATTTTCAGCCTCGAGCTTCGGCTCCTGCCGCCGTTTGGACGAGGAACGCTGGCGCAGCTGGTCCTTCCCGTGATGACACTCGCGTGGTACGTGAGTGCGTTGCTCACCCGCATGACCCGAGCGAGCATGCTCGAGGTGCTGGACCAGGATTACATTCGCACGGCGCGTTCGAAGGGGCTGAGCTGGATTCCCGTGATTTTGAAGCACGCGCTCCGCAACGCCGCGATTCCGGTGCTAACCGTGTTTGGATTGCAGTTCGGCGAACTGCTGGGCGGGGTCGTGGTGACCGAGACCGTGTTTGCGTGGCCCGGGATGGGGCGCGCGATCGTTGATGCCATCGATGCGCGCGACTATCCGGTTGTCTTGGCCGGCGTCGTGGTCGTCGCCACCATGTTCGTCGCCGTCAATTTGTTGGTCGACCTGTCCTATGGACTGCTCGATCCGCGCATTCGCTATCAGTAGGCCACGCGATCGTGGTTGATCTTCTGCGGCGGCTTGCGCGCGATCCCAAGGGCGTGGTGAGCCTGGTACTGCTGCTCGCGGTCGCCGTGGCGGCGCTCGCGGCGCCGCTCATCGCGCCGGCGAACCCGCTGCTGCAGTCCCTGCCGTCGAGCGACCTGGCGCCGATGGCGTCGGCGCCCGGCGGCACCATCCACTGGTTGGGTACCGACGAGTATGGGCGGGACGTGCTCGCGCGCGTTATCTATGGGGCCAGGGTCTCCCTGGTGGTGGCCCTCGGCGCCGTGTTCCTCGCCGGTGTCGCCGGCGCGACGCTGGGGATCCTCGCCGGGTTCGCCGCGGGTCCGGTGGACACGGTAACCATGCGTATCGTTGACGTGCAACTCGCTTTCCCGACCGTGCTGCTCGCCATCGCATGGATTGCCTTCATCGGCAACAATTTGGCGTCGCTCATCGCGGTCGTGGCGCTGTCGGGCTGGGCGTCATATGTTCGCGTCGCCCGGGCCAGTGTATTGGCGCTCCGGACCGTGCCGTTTGTGGAGGCAACGATCGCCGCTGGGGCCAGCGGTGCCCGGATCATGCTCCGTCACATCGCGCCCAACGTGTTGAGCCCCATCATCGTGCTTGCCACGCTGCAGCTCGGTCGGGCGGTTCTGCTCGAATCCACCTTAAGCTTCCTCGGCCTGGGGATACAGCCGCCCACCCCGAGTTGGGGCAGCATGCTCGCAGACGGACGGGCCCAGCTTGACACGGCCTGGTGGATCGCCGCGTTTCCAGGCCTCGCGATTACGCTGCTCGTGCTCGGGGCCAATCTCTTGGGAGACGCCCTGCGCGACGCGCTCGACCCGCGGTTCGAGCAGCGGCACGTGTGAACCGGGAGCAGGTCACGATCGTCCGCCACGCACCCAGACGGCTGGAGCGACTCCGACACGAAGTGACATCCACGCCAATACTCCCGTCCCCCGTCACTGGTCGACGCGGGCGGCGCTGGGGCGTCGGCGGCGGACCAAACCGATTCCGTCATCAATGATTCCCGGGAGGCGGGGGACCCGGGTCGAAAGGGTATGGATCGTGATCCACCAGCGTCGGATTACTCGAGATATTCGAGCGCAACAAATCGGCGAACGGAGCGTCTGGGGGCGGCGCCTGCGGGTAGACGGTCAGCGGTCGCGCGCGTCGAGCTCGCGGGCGAGCCGCGCGAGATCGGCGGAGTCCGGCGCCGCCGCGGCCTCGGGGCTTGCGACCCGGCGGCCAGACCGCCGTCGTATCACCGCGGCGGCGATGCCGAAACCGGCGACCAGCGCGACGAGCGGGCCGAGATACAGGAGCCATGACACGCCGCGGCGGGGCGGCTCCGCCAGGATGGTGTCGCCGAACTGCCCGACGAAATACCGGAGGATCTGGTCCGACGTCTCGCCGGCCTGGAGTTTCTGGCGGATGATCCCGCGCATCTCCTGGGCGACCGTGGCGTCGCTCTCCGCGACGGTCTGGCCCTGGCACACGGGACAGAGCAACTGCCGCGCGATCGCGTAGACGCGGTCGTCGAGCGTCTGCGCGGCCACGGCGGCGGCAACCAGGCTGACGGCCGCGATCGCGATCGCGACGCCCGCAGCCGCGCGCCGGCGGATCCGCTCAGGCATGCCCCGCCCGTCCACCGTTGCGACGTGCGTCACCGCGCGTCCCGCGCCGCCCGCGGGCCCCACGCTCGGTCCGCCCAAGGCGCCCGAGCACCAGCGCGTACCCGTCCGCACCGTACGTCAGGAACCGGCGCACCCGGCTGATCGTCGCCGAGGACGCGCCGGTGCGCGCCTCGATCTCCTGGTAGGTCTTCCCCTGGTCCAGCATGCGCGCGACCGCGAACCGCTGGGCGAGCGCCTGGACCTCCCCGATCGTGCAGAGATCCTCGAAGAACCGATAGCATTCGTCCACCGTGCGCAGCTGCAGCACCGCGCGAAACAACGCATCGGCGAGCGGGCCTCGAAGCTTCGGGTTGACCACGGCGTCGCCTGCCTTTCCACGCTGACGCGTCACTGGATGAAACACCCGTTCCTTTCGTTTACACCAGCGCCTCGACCTGCCGCGCATCCCACTCGCACCCGAGCGCGCGAAACTCCGCAGCCGCAGCGGCGATCAGGTCGAGCGCGTCCGCGCGGTCGGCGGCCAGCGCCGCGCGGGCCTCCGCGCGCAGCGCCCGCGCCGACAGATAGCGGTTCGTGGTGGCCCGCAGGGCGTCGACGGCGTCGCGCGCGAGATGCTCGGCGCGGGATACATCCCCCGCGTCCGCGAGCACCTCCGCGAAATCGCACAGGACGACCGCGCGGCCCTCGACGTCGCGCGCCGGCCAGGCCTCGAGCGCGGCGGCGAACAGTCGCCGCGCGTCGCGCCGGCGCCGGGCCGCCCCGGACGGATCGCCAAGACCGGCGAGCCGGTGGAGCAGCGCGGCCTTCGTGGCCTGCGACGCGGGCGCCGCGGCGGGCAGGTGCAGCCGGCGCGCGAGCGCGAGCGTGCGGTCGCAGGCCTCGATCCCGTCCTCCACGGCCTGGACCGCCGCGTCTCCCTGCTCGACCTCCGCGAGGTCCCGGTACGCGGCGTCCAGCGAGGCTCGGTACGGGAGGGCGTCTGCGTCCCCGCGGGTCCGCCGCGCGATGTTCGCCACTTCCTGGGCCAGCACCACGGCGCGCCGGGCGTCGTCGGGATCACGCTCGAGGCGCAGCGCGAGCGAGAGACCGAGCAGGGTGTGCACGAGCACCTCTCCGCCGCCGGCCGCGCGCTGCGCCCGCTCCGCCTCACGGAACGCGGCGATCGCCTCGGGCAAATGACGCGCACCCTCGCGAAAGAACGCCGCGAGGTGTCGCCAACCGTCCGCGACGCGATGCTGGGCAGCGGCACCCTCGTCGGGAGACCCGTCCATTACGCGGGCGGATCAAGAACCGGCGGTCGAGCACTCACCAAGACCGCGTACACGAGCAACGCGAGCCCCGCCGCGACGCCGAGCGCGGTCCAGACCGCGGTGGCGAACATCTGCAGCGTGAACAACACGGTGAGCACGCCGTACAGCGTCTGGTACGCGATCGCCCCCAGCAAATACGGGACGAGGCGCCCGTGGGTCGCGCCGTACGCCGCCAGCGCGGTCGACGCGGCGTTCGCGGCCACAAACCCAAACTGCTGCGCGAGCGGCGTCGCGAGATTCTCGGGCCCGCCGATGTGGAGCCCCTGGGCGATCAGCGCCAGCGACACGACCTGGTAGGCGCCGACTGCGCCGAACCCCGCGCCGACCGCGGCGCCGTACGCGGTCGCGTCCGATTCGGCGCCGCCCCGAGACAGCGCGAGCAGCGCGGCGGCGAGCTTGAGGATCTCGTTGATGGCGGCGGCCGTGGCCGCGCCCACGAGCCCGATGCCGAGGCTGGAGCTGTAGGCGTCCATGTCCCAACCGAACAGGGAGGCGATCAGCATCTGGATGGGGTTCACGAGAATGACGCTGAGGGGGAACAGCACGGCACCGGCCGCCATCGCGACGACCAGCCACGGGCGGCGGAACCGCCCCCGGGCCACCACCGCAGCCACCGCGAGACCGTAGCCCACGGCGATCGCGGCGGCCGCGAGCCCCCTCACGATGAACGACCGGTGTGCACGACAGGCGTATTGTATTCCGCCGGGACGACCAATGCAAGCAAACGGCGGATGCGGCTTAGCGTTTCTCGGCGGCGCGGCGTTCGTGAGGTCGCAGCACCGCGACCACGGCGCCACTGAACGGCGTCGGAATGCCTGCGTCGCGCCCCATCCGGACCACCGCGCCGCACAGGGCGTCGAGCTCCATGCGCTGCCCCGCGGCGAGATCGTGGTACAGGGAGGCCCGAGCATGGTAGTCCGCGCCGCCCACCAGGTGCTCGACAAGCGCCATCTGACGCTCGACGACCCCATCGAGGGGGATCCCGCGGGCGCGGCCGACCGCGGCGGTTTCCTCCATCAGTCCCCGAAGCATCTCCCGCGATTCGGGCCGCTCCCACACCTCGCCGAGCGTGACGCGGGTCGTCGCGGTCATGCCCCCGACCGCGCAGATGAACACAAACTTCTCCCACAGCACGCGCATGATATCGGGCACGACCTCGGCCCGAATCCCGGCGTGCCGGAGCGCCGCGTCGATCGCCCGGACGCGCGGCGTCACCCGGCCGTCGAGCTCGCCGAACACGATCCTGCCCGACAGGCCCGAGTGCCGGATCACGCCCGGCGCTTCGATCGCCGCCGACACGTAGGTGGCGCCCCCCAGCACCGCCGCACGGCCGAGCACCGCGGCCAGCCGGTCCTCCGTTTCGACGCCGTTCTGGAGGCAGAGCACCGCCGTCTCGCGGCCCACCGCCGGCCGGATCGCCTCGGCCGCGGCGGCCTCATCGTAGGTCTTCACGGTGAACAGGACGAGATCGACCGTCCCGGCCTCGGCTGGCTGGACGACCGCACGCGCCCGCAGCAGGAAATCGCCGTCAGGACTGTGGACGCGCAACCCCTGGGACACGATCGCCTCGAGGTGCGCGCCGCGCGCGACGAACACCACGTCCTCGCCGGCGCGGCCGAGCAGGCCCCCGAAGTAGCCG
>Ga0209415_10018144_pt1 | contig 11125 bp, 7 predicted proteins | sample PeaSoiSIISIP2007_FD_187696 | JGI IMG/M metagenome (GOLD analysis project Ga0209415, IMG submission 187696) | Peat soil microbial communities from Weissenstadt, Germany - SII-SIP-2007 (SPAdes) (version 2) | ecosystem: Environmental > Terrestrial > Soil > Wetlands > Peat | place: Germany...
GTCGTGATGGCGAGCGTGGCCGCGCGCTTCTTCCTGCCGCAGGTGGCGGGGTTGCCGATCATTCCTCCGGCAACTGGCGTTTTCCGCATTGACCACGACGAAAAATATAACCAGACCACGCACATCCAGTACCAGCCGTGGAAGACGGGGCCGTGGTTCGGCTTCAACTGGCGTTATGACAGCGGGCTGGTGGCCGGGGCAACGCCGTGTCTGGCGGCGACCGCAACCTGCTCGCTTTCCACTTCGACGGCCGATGGAGGAGCGAACCCCAATATTCCCAGCGGCTACATCGCGCTGGTGAATGCCATCTCGGGTGCGCCTTTGACTGCCGATCAGGAGTTCCAGGCGGGATTCACCTGCAACGGCATGCGGGCCACTCCGACTCAGGCTCTGCCCGGCTCGTGTCTGGCGACACAGTTCGGGTCAACGCTCATCAAGATACCCGGTCCTAACGCGGAGAATGATGACCACAATCCACAGCGCATCGCGCCAAGAAGTCTGTTTGATCTCGCTCTGGGACACGACAACCTGTTCCGGGGTGATAAGTACAAGGTCAGCGGTCAAGTCACGGTGGTGAATTTGGCCAATCGATACGCGCTGTACAACTTCCTATCCACCTTCAGCGGGACGCACTACGTGACCCCGCGGGCGATCACGGCGCAACTGGCGTTCCACTTCTAGTGTCGCGACGGCGCGAACAGGCGGCTCGGCGCAGGCCGCCTGTTTTTTCGCCTCAGCGATGCGTTTGTAAAGCAATGTAAAAGCTGCAGCCCGACGGGCGCGGCCCATCGAGATTGGTAAAATAAATGGAGATGCCTCAATTGCGTTTCAAATCCTTACTCATCATGTTCTTATCCCGTCTCGCCGTGTTTGCGCTCGTGCTTTGCGCCGCCGGGGCCTGTTTCGCGCAATCCGTGGGTAGTTCCTCATCCTTGAACGGGACGGTGCTGGATGTGACCGGCGCCGTCGTTTTTAACGCCACCGTAAAGATCCACAACCCGATCACCGGCCTGGAGCGCAGCGCGCAGACCGACACCACTGGCGGATTCAGTTTCCCTAACATTCCATTCAATCCCTATCACCTGACAGTGACGGCCAAGGGCTTCGCCACCTATGTGCAGGATGTGCAACTGCGGTCCGTGGTGCCCGTCAACCTGAACATCACGCTGCAGGCCGTGGTCGAGACCCAGACGGTCACGGTGCGCGAATCGGCTGGCGATAACGTGGAGACCGATTCCACGACCCACACCGATGTGGATAAGAATCAGATCGACCGGGAGATTCTGCCGGAAGGAGGCGGGGTGGCTGCGATCGTCGAGAACGCGACGCCTGGCGTTTCCGCGGACTCCAATAACCAGATGCACGGACTCGGCGATCATGCTGAGAACACGATTTCCGTCGACAACCAGGTCAATTCCGATCAGTCGAGCAAGACGTTCTCCAACCAGATTCCCTCCGGTTCGATTCAATCGATGGAAGTGATTGCGGGTGCGCCGCCGGCGGAGTTTGGCGGCAAGACCAGTCTGGTGGTGAAGGTGAGCACGCGCTCCGGCCAGGGAGTGAACCCGCCGGCCGGATCGTTCACCACGTCTTACGGCGCGTTTGGCACGTCCGACGCGGCGTTCGACATGGCGTACGGTGGGACGAACTGGGGAAATTTCATTGCGGTCAGCGGGACCAACGGCGGCCGCGTCCTGGACGCCCCTGAATTCGCGGTCATGCACGACAAAGGAAACGAGGAGAACGTTTTCGACCGCGTCGACTACCAGGTCGCCAGCGGTAACACGATTCACGTGAATCTGGCGTGGACGCGCTCCTGGTTTCAGACGCCGGATACTTTCGGCAACTTGAATCTCGGCGCCGTCGATCCGTTGGGGAACCCCGTTCCGGCGACCGATCAGCGCACCCAGATCAAGACCTTCAACGTAGCGCCCACCTGGACGCGCCTGCTCAGCCCGAGGTTCGTGTTCACCTTTGGCGGCTTCGTGCGGCGCGATGATTACAACTACTACCCCAGCGGAGATTCGTTCGCCGATCTTGGCCCGGTCAATCTTCAGCGGGAAACGATTGGGCAGGCGCGCACGCTCACCAACACAGGCATTCGCTCCGATCTGGCGTACGCTCACGGAATCCATAATTTAAAGCTGGGCGTGACTTACGAGCAGACATTTTTGAGGGAGAACGACAGCCTCGGAATCGTCGATCCGTCACTGAATGCGCCCTGCGTCAACGCCAGTGGAATGGGTGTTGCCGTGCCCGGTGTGACCAATCCGGCTCTTTGCCCAGTGCCGTTCTTCGCGAACGTGCCATCGACAGTGCCGGGCTACCCTGCGACGGGAATGTCTCCATATCCGTTTTTCAACCCTGTGTTGCTTCCCTACGACCTTACGCGCGGCGGCGGCTTGTATCCCTTCAACGGCCGGACGGATGTGAAGGAGCTCGCGCTCTACCTGCAGGATACGATCAGCGCGGGAAACTGGTCGTTCAGTCTGGGCCTGCGCGGAGACCTGTACAACGGCCTCACCACGGCGCGGCAAGTAGAACCGCGGCTCGGAGTGGCCTACAACATCAAGCCCAGCAGCACAGTTCTTCGCATCTCGTATGCTCGAACTCTGGAGACTCCGTTCAACGAGAACCTGGTGCTCTCGAACAATGGTTGCGATTTCCCGGTCATCGCAGCGCTGGTGCCGTGCTTGCCGGCGAACCTGAATCCGGGCTTCCGCAACGAGTTCCACGCCGGGTTGCAACAGGCCTTCGGGCGCTTCCTGGTGTTTGATGGGGAATACATCTGGAAATACACACATAATGGATACGACTTCAGCGTGCTGGGCAATACGCCGATCACGTTCCCGATCGAGTGGCACAACTCGAAGATTCCGGGTTTTGCGGCCAGCGTACGCGTGCCCAACATTCACGGATTTTCCGCGACCACGGTTTTTTCCAGCGTGGCGGCCCGCTTCTTTCCGCCGCAAGTGGGAGGACTGGGAGCGACCGTAGGCGGCAACGGACTTCCCTTCCGCATCGATCACGACGAGAAATTCAACCAGTCCACGAATCTGCAATATCAAGTCCTGAAGCGTGGGCCATGGTTTGGATTGAACTGGCGCTATGACAGTGGACAGGTCGCCGGCGCGGCGCCCTGTTATGGCGTGAACCCGGGCAACGACTGTCCCGCGACGGCCACCATTGGTGGCCAACCCGCCGTCAGCATGTTCGGCAACGGCGCTCCCCTGACGGCCGATGAGGAGTATCAAGCCGGCTTCTATTGCGGATCGCAGCACGCCACACCGACGCAAGCCCTGCCCAGTACTTGCCTGGTCTCGCAGTTCGGGTCCAACTTGATCAGAGTACCGGCGCCGAACACTCAAAACGACGATCACAATCCCGCACGCATTGCCCCGCGCAATCTGTTCGACGCTTCAGTCGGCCTCGACAATGCTTTCCATGGCGACAAGCGCAAGTGGGATCTGCGTGTAACCGTCGTAAACCTGATGAACAAAGTGGCGCTGTACAACTTTCTCTCCACCTTCAGCGGGACGCACTACGTCACGCCGCGGGCCATCACGGCGCAGCTGGCGTTCCACTTTTAGAGTGCGGCAATACCGGAGCGGAGCAGGCGGCTTAACGCGGGCCGCCTGTCTCCTGCCTCCAAGAGCCTACCGCTTTGTAAATGAATGTAAATGCAGGCACCGGGCGCTGCGGTCGCTAGAATAAAAGAAATCCCGGTTCAAGAACCGCGCATCTACCTTTCTTTGCACGGGAGAAATCATTGTTTATTAAGTCCGCCGCCAGACTCATAGGCTGGGTTACGTTCGCCAGCCTTTTTTCATTCCTGAGTGCCGCGCAACAGACCACGCCGCCATCGCCGCCGGAGGCATCGGCGCAGACGCAGCCCCAGGCTCCAGCACCAGCCCAGACCCCGCCTGCGGCCCAGCCGGCGCCAGCCGACAAGGACAAGCCGGCGGACGCGCAGAAACAGGACCGGGATGCCAGCACTCAGGGCAAGGTTCCGGGAACTTCAAACGATCGGCTGGGCGGCCTCCTGCCGAATTTCTTGACCTTGGAACATGGTGGACATCCGCCCCCGCTCACCGCCAAGCAAAAATTTCAGGCCGTGGCCCTCGGTACGTTCGATCCGGTGCAATATCCCTGGTGGGGTTTTCTCTCGGCTCTGGACCAAGCGGCAAACAGCGACTCTCAGCTTGGGCAGGGGTGGAAGGGTTATGCCAAGCGCTACGGATTAGTCGCCGGCGACGGCATCATCGAGAACTTCATGACCCAGGCGGTCTTTCCCTCAGTTCTGCGTCAGGATCCGCGCTTCTTCCAAACTAGCGACGGAAGTTTTGTGCACCGGTCAGGTTATGCGATCAGCCGAATCGTCATGACCCGCAGCGATTCAGGGCACACCCAATTCAACTACTCTGAGATTTTTGGCGCTGGATTCGCCGCCGCCATCTCCACTTACAGTTACCATCCGAGAAGTGCCTTCATCAGCACGCCTTCGAACCCGCACGAGTTTGTTGCTTCTGATCGGACCTTCCTGAATTTCGCCAGCACCTGGGGCACTCAGGTCAGCCTCGACACTATGACCATCGTCATCAAGGAGTTCTGGCCCGACATCCACAGCAAGATCTCACACAAGAAAAAAGTCGATGCCGGAAGCCCGACCCCCGCAGTCAGCAAACCCTGAACCAGTGAATGGCGTGAAAGCCAGCTCGGCGCCCACCCGGGTTCGCGTTAGACGCTTACATCGTCCGCTTGGGTTCGAACGGGCGGTTGGTGACCAGCTCGGGATGCAGGCGGCGGAACGTCTCAGTCACGTGACAATTCCAGCAGACGGGTTTGTGCGTCGCGAACACGTCGGGAAGCTGTTCCGGACGAAACTCCCTCCACTCGGCAGTCCTCGAATCCGGCCCTAACAACGCGGGCGCGTGGTCGAGATGATGCAGCGGGCCGATCGGCTTGTGGCAGAGCGCGCAACTCTTTTCTTCGTACCACTGCGAAACAATATTCCATACCAGGCAGTTTTCCGGGCCGATCTCGATCTGCTGCAGGCATTCCTGACCGCAGTTCTGGCGCTCCGGCCAGCGCGAACATTCTTTCAGGCGAAGCGTGGGCTCGGAGAGGAAGGCTCCCACGGCGGCTTCCGCCGCAGCCACGTCGACGGCCGCTGCCTGGTGCGTCTCAGGGCAGGTGATCACGCGCTTTCCCCGGTAATCGAAGTAGGCGCGAATTCCCGGGATGGCGCGAAAGACAAACAGTCCTCCCGCCAGCACAACCACGACCAGCGTGACAAACAGTGTGACCGTCATGGAGCACCTCCGGTAAAACAGCTGTCAGCTGTCAGCCGTCAGCTTTCAGCCACCAGCAAGGCCCGAGTCGGCCGACTCTGGGCACCTACAGCATGAGTGCGGGACGCCGATTGCGCGGTGCCCTGCGTCACCGGAAAATGTGATTGCGATCACAATCTGGTTGCGATGTTCAGCCTTGCGGCGAGACTTGTGACAACCGGGTTTGCAACGAGCCTAGGCAGCTCGGAGTTTGTTCTGGCTCACTCGATGAATAATCGTGGCGGGTAACTGCAGCACTCGGGCCTGCGCGGTCCGCCTGGAGCGGACCTGAATCGCAATTCCACCATCGCGGGGGAACGGATCGGACAAGACTTCGAACTCTTCCCCGTAAATTCGAATTTCTTGTGAAGCGGCGTATCCAAACTGCCGGATGCGTGCACAAACCTCAGAGGTCGGGAGACTGCCGTGGCTGGTAATCACTGGATCCTCATTTCCGGCAGAGAAAAAAAGGCCCCCTGCCGAACAGGCTATTGGACGCCTTTTGCCCCATCTCTGCCGTGATCCCGGTCACGGAACGAGAATCATCTAACTCATGCAGAAACAATTACATACGAACCTGCATTCTGTTGGGGCGGAGTTTCGCACAGTCTGCGATTCTCTAGAGGCGAGCCAGGAATCTTCACCACGAAGGACACGAAGTTACACGAAGGAACAGCTCAAAATCCGGATTTCCCTTCGTGATCCTTCCTACCGTCCACCGGACGTTTTCACCACACTCCCGGCAGCAGCCGATAGCGCGTGACCGCCGCGAACTGCTCGTAGCCAGGAAGTTCCTGCCGAAGCGTACGATCCTCCCGCGCAGTGCGCCAGATGATGAGCACGGCCATGACGGCAGTCAGCCTCAGCGCCCAAACCGATCCCCAGACGAATGCCGTGGACACAAATAGCAAAATGAGCCCCACGTACATAGGATGACGAACGAAGCGATACGGACCGGACGTGATCACCGTGTGTCCACGGTCCGTCTGAATGCGAACCGTCTTTTCAGCAAACGGGTTGATCACCATAACCCAGGTGATCAGCGTCAGAGCCACGGCAAACAAGATCGCGCCGGCATAGACAAAGCCAAACGGCAGCGAAGTCCAGTGGTACCGCCCGGCGTCCAACCCGGCGAGCGCGGGCAGGATGGAGATGAGCGGCCCATAGATCGCGAGAAAGATTTTGTCGAAACGCGCCGTGTCTTGGTGGCGCCAGTTCGAGCGCGCCTCCAGCACGGGCGCATTGTAGCGCTGGATGATCAAGCCCATCGCGGGCATTCCCACAACCACCAGCGCCACCGAGATCCAGCCGCGAATCCAGTCCACGCGGCCGGCGGCAAGGAAAAGCGAGCCGATCCACCACAGGTAAAACGCGCAGACCTGAAGCAGTACCTTGGCAATGCGCGATCCTCTGGGTGCGGCTGGTGAGTTTGTTTCGACGACGGAAGATTGCGACATAGGATCCTCCGGTCACGGATCATCCTGCTCGCGACTGTAGCACGGCGTGCGCGGGATGCACGGGATGTGCGCTGGAATCCCGCGGGCAACTAGTGAGTCACATGAGAGCGCAGTTGCATCTTCACCGCGACCGACAGGCGCCGGATGCCTTCGCGAATCTGCTCCGGCTGGCAGTACGAGAAATTCAGCCGCATGTGGCGCCCGCCCTCGTGTCCATTGTCGGCGTAGAAGCTGTCGCCCGGCACGAAGGCTACTTCTTCGGCCAACGCCGCCTGGAACAACGAATGCGAGTCGGTCCCTTCCGGCAGGGTCACCCACAGGAACAGCCCGCCCCTGGGATGAGTCCACGTCACCTCGGGCGGAGAGTATTCGCGCAGAGCATGCAACATGACGTCGCGGCGCTCGCGATAGACCTGGCGAATCAGCTTGACGTGCTGGTCGAGGAAGCCGTCGCGCGCCACTTCATACGCAACATATTGGTTGAAGGTAGAAGTGTGCAGGTCGGCGGCCTGCTTCAGTTGCACCAGTTTGCTGATCACGTCTTCCGGCGCGACGATCCACGCCAGCCGGATTCCGGGCGCCAGCGTTTTCGAAAACGTGCTCAGATAAATGACGTTGCCCAGCGTGAAGCCGTTGTCACGCCGCAGGTTTTCGCGGTCGAGCACCACCAGCGGAGGAATATGTTCGCCCTCGTACCGCAACTTCCCGTAAGGATCATCCTCCACAATCGGGATGCCATACTTATCCGCCAGCACGATCAGTTGATGGCGGCGCCCTTCTGACAGAGTAACTCCCGCGGGGTTCTGAAAATTCGGCAGCACGTACACGAACTTCACGCCCGAGCGGATGCAGGGTTCCAGTTGTTCGGTCAACAGTCCATCGTCATCGACCGGGACGGAAACGTACTGCGCGCCGTAGACGTTGAAAGCCTGCAATGCGCCCAGGTAGGTGGGGGCCTCGACCAGGATGCGGTCGCCGCGATTGATCAGCAGTTTGCCGATCAGATCGAGCGCCTGCTGCGAGCCGGAAGTGATGAGCACATTCTCGGCAGTGGCGATGATGCCGTAACGGGCGATGTTGCGCGCGATCATCTCGCGCAGCGGCTGGTAGCCCTCGGTGGCTCCATACTGCAGAGCCTGGGCGCCCTGCTCGGTGAGGACTTTGTGGCAGGCTTCTTCGAAGCGCTTGACCGGGAAGACGTCGGGGGCGGGAAGCCCACCGCCGAAAGAGATGATCTCGGGCTTCTGCGTGACCTTCAGAAGTTCACGGATGGCAGAACTTTTGATTCCGAGCGTACGCTGCGCGTAGCGCGACTTCCAAAGCGTCGACATGCGCGAGGACCCTCCTGTACAGCGCCCTCCTGAAGCTTGCCTGCCCCTGCTCGCGACTCCCTAGTCTTCGCCGACTAGCTCTGGCTCGACCGAAACATGAACGTGCGGATGCGCGTACGTATCGTTCTCCTGCGCGTCCACCACCGCAATGGCCGCCACGTTCACCACCACTTCGACCGTCGCGGAACGCTGCAGCACGTGCACGGGGCGGCTCATCCCCATCAGAATCGGGCCGATGAGTTCTCCGCCCCCGATTTTCGACACCAGTTTGGTGGCAATGTTGGCCGAAGCCAGGTCGGGGAAAATGAGCACGTTGGCCCCACCCTTGAGCGAACTGAACGGATACTGCTCTTCAATGATCTCGGGAGAAAGCGCCTCGTCGGCCATGATTTCTCCGTCGACAATCAGCGTGGGGTCGGCGAATTTGATCAGTTCCACAGCCTTGCGAACCTTGGTGCAAATGGGATGATCCACGCCGCCGAAACTGGAGAAGCTCAGCATGGCAACCCGCGGGATCAGATCGAAGCGGCGCGCCATGTGCGCCGTGCAGAGTGCGATCTCTACCAGGTCTTCGGCCGTGGGCTCGATGTTGACGCTGGAATCCGCAAGAAAGAAAACTTCTCCCTTGCGGGTGATGACGGCGTAGCAGCCGGATACGCGATGCAAACCCTCGCGCATGCGAACGATTTGCAGCGCGGGACGAATGGTGTCGGGAAAATGCTGGGTCACGCCCGAGACCAGGGCATCGGCATCGCCCATGTGCACCATCATCGAACCAAAAACGTTGCGGTCATTGATGAGCGTCTCGGCCTCCTGCAGGGTGACGCCGCGCCGCTGCCGCAGCCGGAACAGTTCGAGAATGTAGTCCGCGTGATGCACCGACGATGCCGGATCAACAATCTTCATCCCTTCAAGATTCACGCCGAGTTCGTGAGCCCGGCTTTGAATCTTCGCGGGCTCCCCGAGCAGGATGGGATGCGCGATTTTTTCCTCGACCAGCACATGGCAGGCGCGCAGGATCTTTTCGTTGTCGCCTTCGGGGAACACGACCTGTTTCGGATTGGCCTGCGCTTTGTGAATCATGGTGCGCGAGACTTCGTAGGCCTTGCCCAGCCGGCTTTCCAGTTGAGCGCGGTAGGTGTTGAGATCGACGGGCTGCTGCGCCACTCCGCTGCGCATGGCGGCTTCGGCGACGGCGGCGGCTTCCCACATCAGTACCCGCGGATCGAACGGCTTCGGAATCAGATACTCGCGGCCAAACTGCAATCGGGCCACGCCATAAGCGCGGCAAACGGAATCCGGCACATCTTCTTTGGCCAGGTTGGCCAGCGCATGCGTTGCGGCCAGCTTCATCTCTTCGTTGATCGCAGTCGCGCGCACGTCGAGCGCTCCGCGGAAAATGAAGGGGAACCCGAGCACATTGTTGACCTGGTTGGGATAGTCGGAACGTCCGGTGGCGATGATCACGTCGGGCCGGGCGGCTTTAGCTTCTTCGTAGGTAATCTCAGGGTCGGGATTCGCCATGGCAAACACAATCGGGTCAGCCGCCATGGAACGCACCATGTCCTGATCAATCGCGCCCTTTACCGACAGCCCGGCGAACACGTCGGCGCCAACCAGCGCTTCCGCCAAAGTCCGCAGCGTCGTGTCCTGCACGAAGCGATCTTTGTATTTGTTCATCCCATCTTTGCGGCCTTTGTAAACCACGCCCTTGGTGTCGCAAAGAATGATGTTTTCGCGCTTCACGCCCAGTTGTACATAATGTTCGGCGCATGCGATGCCGGCCGCTCCCGCGCCGTTGAAAACTACCCGCACCTTAGCGATGTCTTTGCCGACGACTTCCAGAGCATTCAGCAAGGCCGCGCCTGAAATGATGGCGGTTCCGTGCTGGTCGTCGTGGAAGACGGGAATCTTCATCGTCTTTCGCAGTTCTTCTTCGATCTGAAAACAGTCCGGAGCCTTAATGTCTTCGAGGTTGATGCCGCCAAACGTGGGCTCGAGCAACTGGCAGAGCTTGATGATTTCTTCGGGAATCTTGCTGTTGACTTCGATGTCGAACACATCGACATCGGCAAAGCGCTTGAACAGCACGGCCTTGCCTTCCATGACGGGCTTTCCGGCGAGGGCGCCGATGTCGCCCAGGCCGAGCACTGCGGTTCCATTGCTCACGACTGCGACCAGGTTGCCGCGGCCGGTGTATTTATAGGCATCCTGCGGATTCTTCTGGATTTCAAGACACGGTTCGGCTACGCCGGGGGTATAGGCCAGGCTGAGATCGCGCTGGGTACGGCAGGGCTTGGTGGGTGTGACTTCAATCTTTCCCGGGCGCGGCCCATTGTGATAATCGAGGGCCTGCTGCTTGCTGATCAACATAATTTCCTCCGTACTGGTTCCTCAGCCCTCTGCGTAGAGACGTAGCTTGCTGCGTCTCCCGTCTCTGCGCCGACGGCCGGGCGAGACTATTCTTTCGGACTTCTCCGCCACATGGGCACACACGGATTCCAGCGGTGCACATCCTTCTGGAAGTCGCTGCCCGCCTGGGTGGCACTCACCGAGGAAAGTTCCTCCACCGGGGACTTGAGCAACTCCATGATGTAGCCTTCTACCTGCTCGCGCAAGCGCGGATTTTTCAACGCCTCCAGCAGATTGGGCTTTTCAATATGGGTGAATCCGCCGCATAGCGGACACTTGACAACGTCGTCATTCACCATTTGCCGCCTCGTTTGTCGGGGAGTAATGCGAAGAACCGTGCCGCCCTGCACGTCCTCTCCGCAGCATCTATTAGAGGACGGAGGCCGTTCGAGGACAGTGACAAGGGTCGCTCGGGATTGTGATCGTGATCACACAATGGGATGGGGTGGGGGAGTCTGGGGTTAATCAGATGATTATCGTGATTTTTCGCCAACAGCCCGTGGAGACGGTATTCTGTATATCCCCGAAATGAAAGAGAGCGGCCAGACGACGAGCGGGAGTTGGTGGTGGACACCGCTCTTACGGCGGCTCGCAA
>Ga0209415_10018145_pt1 | contig 11125 bp, 10 predicted proteins | sample PeaSoiSIISIP2007_FD_187696 | JGI IMG/M metagenome (GOLD analysis project Ga0209415, IMG submission 187696) | Peat soil microbial communities from Weissenstadt, Germany - SII-SIP-2007 (SPAdes) (version 2) | ecosystem: Environmental > Terrestrial > Soil > Wetlands > Peat | place: Germany...
GGCGCCGTCGGTGACGGTCGCGATGTCGGAGATCTTGACCGGGGCGCCGTTGTGATAGGCGACGATCAGACCGGCGTAATCCTTGCTCGACAGCAGCTCGTCATTGGCACCGATGGTGAAGTCCTGCTGGATGCCATCGAAGTTGCCCTTGGCTTGGTCGACGTTGGCCGCCGCGATCGCGGCGCGCAGCCCCTCGAGGCTCATGCCATACGACGCGAGCACGGTCGGATTCGCCTCGATCCGCACCGCGGGCTTCTGTCCGCCGCTGATGCTGACCAATCCGACGCCGGAGACCTGCGAAATCTTTTCCGCCAATCGGGTATCAGCCAAGTCTTCCACCTGCGAAAGCGGCAGCTCGCTCGAAGTGAGGGCCAGCGTGAGAATCGGCGCATCGGCCGGGTTGACCTTGTTGTAAATCGGCGGATTCGGGAGATCTCGCGGCAGGTAAGTCCCGGCGGCGTTGATCGCCGCCTGCACCTCCTGCTCGGCGACGTCGATATTGAGCGACAGCGTGAACTGCAGCGTGATAATCGAGCTGCCGAACGAACTGTTCGAGGTCATCTGGTTGAGCCCGGGCACCTGGCCGAATTGCCGTTCGAGCGGCGCAGTGACGGACGACGCCATCACGTCGGGGCTCGCGCCCGGGTAAAACGTCACCACCTGGATGGTGGGATAGTCGACCTCCGGCAGGGCTGAGACCGGCAGCTCGCGATAGGCGACGAACCCGGCGAGCAGAATCGCGGCCATCAGCAGCGAGGTCGCCACCGGCCGCAGGATGAAAATACGCGACGGATTCATTGTGCGTGGATCGTGGCGGTATTCGCGGCAGGAGTGGCGGCCGCCGGGTTCGCCGCCAACTGGACCTTGACTTTGATTCCCGGCCGCAGCTTGTCGATGCCGTCAGTCACCACCTGCTCGCCCGGCGCAAGTCCCGCGCTAATCGCCGTCACCTCGCCCTGCGTGGCGCCGACCGTCACCTTGCGCGCCTCGACGGTGCCGTCCTGGCGCACCGCGTAGACATAGGTGCCCTGCGGACTCTTCTGCACCGCCGCGGCCGGCACCAGGATCGCGTCGTGCAGGGTCCCGACCAGGAGCTTGACGTTGACGAACTGGTTGGGGAACAGCATGTAGTCTGAGTTCGGGAAGACCGCCTTGAGCTTGATCGTGCCGGTGCTTTGATCGATCTGATTGTCGAGCGTCAGCAGCGCGCCCGTCGCGAGCTTGTTCTTAAGCGAACGATCATAGGCATCGACCGGCAGCTCATCTCCGCCCGCGGTTTTCTTCACCACCTGCGGGATATCGTCTTCGGGCAAGGTGAACAGCACGGCGATCGGCTGCAACTGCGTGATGACTGCCAGCCCCTGGGTATCGGTCGCGTGCACCATGTTGCCCTGGTCGACCAGCCGCAGACCGATACGCCCGGTGATCGGCGCCGTGATTTGACAATAGCCAAGCTGCAGCCTGGCGTTCTCGACAGTCGCAGCGTCGGCGATGATCGTGCCGGCGTCCTGACCGACGCTCGACTGCTGATTATCGAGGTCCTGCTTGGCGATGACATTCTCGGCGTAAAGCGCGCGATCGCGCGCTAACGTGGTGCGCGCGTTGGTGAGCGTCGCCCGGTCGCGCGCGAGTTGCCCCTGCGCCTGATCGAGCGTCGCCTGGTAAGGACGCGGATCGATCACGGCCAACAGGTCGCCCTGTTTAACGAGCTGACCTTCCGTGAAGGCGACCTTCACCAGTTGGCCGTCAACGCGCGACTTAAGCGTAACCGTATTGAAAGCCGTCACCGAGCCGAGCGCCGTCAGGTAGAGATTCAGGTCGCCGCTCGTTACCGGGACCGCGGTCACCGGGACGCCGGCCTGCAGATGGGCCGCCGATGTATCCCCGGAAGAGGCCTGTCGATTGAGCCGGGAGACAAGCGCGTAGATCGCGAGCGCCCCGATGCCGAGCGCGATCAGCCATACCCATCTGCGATGGCCGTGAAGGTGAGCGCCGAGCGAGTTGCGTTCCATCACACCGGGGGTCGCCGCGCCTTGCTGCCCGCTCTCCGGAGGTTCGAACATCATTCCTACCTCGCGATTCCCCCGTTCACCAGGCGCCCGCGCCGCCGACCATCATCGTTGCCATAGCGTCTCATAACCGCGCTACACTTCAACCTGTTTAACCGGCGCCACCCGCGCAACCGGACGCATCGTGACAAAGCTGCTTTAGCTGTATTCTTGCAATTTTGGACTATGGAGTCCATATTTAGCCGTATGGGCTCCGCACGCGCCAGGAAAACCGCGCCAAAATCGAGCCGGATGCGGGTGCTGGCGGCGCCGCCTTCGAGACCTCGCAACCCGCGCCGCGGACGTCCCTCGACGCCCTTCATGCGCGAGCGCATCCTGCGGAGTGCGGCCGAGCTGTTCGCCGAACAGCCCTTCGACGCCGTGCCGATGGACGACGTGGCGGCGGCGGCGGGGGTCGGCAAGGGCAGCGTCTATCGTCAGTTCGGCTCCAAGGAGGAGCTCTACGCCGCGGTCGTGATCGACGGCTTCGTGGCGCTCCAGGCCGAGATTCGCAGGGCGCTCGTGGAGCCCGGGTCGGTGCGCGATCGGATCGCCGCCGTGGTGCGGCATACGATCGGCTTCTTCTGGAGCCGCCGTCAATTCTTTCTGCTGCTGCGCGATCCGAAGGCGCTTCAAACCCAGCAGGAGCAGCAGTACCGTGCCCGGCGCCGTGAATTGTCGCGCCTGGTCACCGACATCCTCAACGACGGCATCAGGACGCGCGAGGTTCCGCGCTCGCTCGATACCCGGGTCGCCGCAGAGGCACTGCTCGGAATGCTGCGCGGGATCAATCGCTACAGCCGCGACTACACCGATCCCGAGCGCGCGGTCGAGGTTGTCACCTCGATCTTCTTCGACGGCTGCGTCGCGAAGCCAGCCGCATCCGCGCTTTCCCGAGGCAACTGAGCCGAACCCTCTCGAACCGGGTTGGCGCCCAAGCGCCCGACGCGCGTATATTCGATGCCGCGCGGGGTTGCCATGAAGTTCGCTCATTTCTCCCACGTCTGGGGCAAGGCGGCGATGACGCCGGCGACGCGTTACGAGCAGCTCTGGCGCGAACTCGAGCTTTGCGATCGTCTCGGTTTCGATTTCAGCTTCTGCGTCGAGCATCACTTCGGCCCGCTGGAGAGCTGGATGCCGGCGCCGGCGGTCTATTGCGCGAGCGTCGCCGCCCGGACCCGGCGAATACGGCCGGGACCGATGGGCTTCGTCGCGGGGCTCTACGATCCGATCCGAATCGCAGAAGAGATCGCCGTGTTGGATAATGTCAGCGGCGGCCGGCTCGAGGTCGGGATGGTGTCCGGCATCGTGCCCTCGTACTTCGCCGGCTACGGCGCCGACTTCGCCCGCCGCAAGCAGCATCTGACCGAGGCGATCGCGCTGCTCAAGGCCGCCACCGCCGGCGATGAGCCGTTCGATTTCGACGGTCCGTTTCACCGCTATCGACGGCTTGCGCTTTCCGTGCGCCCGCTCCAGAAGCCGCATCCGCCGCTCTGGATCTCGAGCCGCGATCCGGAGCTGTTGCCCTGGATGGCGCAGAACGGAATCAACGCCACCTACGTGTTTCTGTTTCCGCGCCGCGAGGCGGCCGATCGCTACGCCGCCTACCTGCAGCTCTGGCGCGAGGCGGGACATCCACGCAAGCCGCGCATCGGGTACTGGATGATAGTGTACGTTGACGAGACCGACGAGCGCGCGATCGCAACCGCCCGCCCGCAGGTGGTCGAGGCCGGCCGGCGCTTCCTCCATGCCGAACCGTTCGACGGCCCGTTCAAAGAACAGCATCGTAAGCTCGCGGCTTTCTTCGATAGCCGGGGCGAGCCGGGCGAAGCGGAGACGTTTCGCCAGTTGCTCAACTTCGATTACCTTTTCGAGCGCGACCTGGTCTTCGTCGGCTCGCCGGAGACCGTCGCGGCCAGGATTCGCGCCGCGGCCAGCGAGGGATCGTTCAACACGCTCTTCTGCGAGTTCAATTTCGGCGATCTTAACGAAGCCGACCTGATGCGCTCGATTCGGCTTTTCGGCGAGCAGGTGATCCCCGCGCTGCGGGATTACGAGCCCTTCTAGGCGGGCGCTGGAGAGGCGCCCGCCGCCAGCCGCGGGCTCAAGGCCATCGCGAGCGCGCAGACCGCAACCGAGAGCGCGAAGATGATCCCGATTCCGGAGGCCGTGCTCCACGCGGCCCAGGTCGCGATCGTCATCGCACCGCCGCCAAACCCCGCGCCTAGCGCCTGGCCGAGCGAGTCCGTCAACTGCATTGAAGAGGAGACCTGCCCGGCGGAATAATTGGTCCGGCTCTGAATCGCGAGCAGGTTGTCGATGTTGAACGCGATACCCATCCCGAGGCCCGCCAGCGTCCAGCCCGTAAACGTGATCGCAAGCGGACAGTTGCGCCACAGCGCGCTGGTCGCGCCCAGGATACCGAGGCCCATCAGGAGCGAGCCGCAGAGCAGAATTCTGGGCCGGGCATCGGCGCCGTAGCGGGCGTCCAGCCCGGCGGCCGTCCACGATCCCGCGGTCCATCCGAGCGATCCGACCGAAAGCACGACGCCGGCGAGCGTCGGTGTGAGCCCGCGTACGACCTCCAGCGCCAGCGGCAGGAAGGCCACCGCGCCGAAATAGGCAAAGGTCAGCAAGCCGCGCAAGCCAAGCACGGCGGGCAACCCGCTGCTGAAGCGCAGGGTTCCCGCCGGCAGGGTCCGGTAGAGCGCCGGTATCGTGATCCCGCTCCCGGCGGCCATCAGAGCCAGCGCGAATGATGGCGAACCCTGCTGCAGGCCCGCCAGGAATAATGCCACGCCGACCCCGAGTTGCAGCGCCCCGCTGAGCGCGCTCGCACCGCGCTGCGCGCTGCGCTCAGGGGCGATTCGCATTAGCGGCGGCAAGATCATAACCGCCGTAATCGGCACCAGCGGTATCAGGGCGAGGAAGACAATTCGCCAGCTCCAGAGGTGCGCGATGAAGCCCGCCAACGCCGGCCCCAGCAGCGACGGTACAATCCAGGCGCTGGACAACAGCGCGCCCATCCGGCCGTGCTCCCCCGGCGGAAAGCCGCGGTTGAGCGTCAGCCAGATTATCGAGCGCGCCGCACCCGTGCCGAGCCCCTCGATCACGCGGCCGGCGATGAACACCGGCATTGTGGTCGCCATCCCGCACGCGACCAGGCCCAGGCTGAAGACCAGCAGCGCGACTGCGAACGGACCGGCAGGCCCTTCCCGGTCGGCATAATCGCCCACCGCGATAGTTCCGATGAGCGCGCCGAGCATGAAGCCGCTGAAGGTCCAAGCGTAGAGCGGCAGCCCCTTCAGATCGATCGCGGTCACCGGCATGATCGTGCTGACCGCGAGCCCCTCGAAGGCGACGATCACGATCGTGAGCACGAGCCCGACGCTCAGCCGCAGGCGGGCGCCGGTCCCCGATGGAGCTTCTGCAGCGAGCATCGCCGGATTCTAGCGGTCCCGCCGCAGGTAGCAATCCTTTCGGATGCTGATGGCGGCGGATGAAAGAGATGCCTTATCCCCGTGGGACATCCGCGATCAGACCTTGCCGATCAGCTCGCGCTCGGCGGTCGCGATGACCCGCAGGACGCCGTCGACGTCGCGCGCGCGTGGAGCAACGATCAGCCGGCCGACGCCGAGGTCGGCGAAGCGCCGCGCGAGGTCGCGATCGAGCTTCGGCTCGGCCTTGGGCGTGACGCTAATCTCGAGCTCCTCGAAAGGCCGGCGATGCCGCTCGGCGGCCTTGCGCAGGCCGTCGATCAACTGCGCGGTCTCCTCGAGATTGATGTCGTAGCCGTACCAGCCGCTGCCGAGCCGCACCGCGCGGCTGAACGCATAGGGCGTGCGCCCGCCCCATATGATCTCCGGATGGGGCTTTTGCACCGGGCGCGGTTCCGCGCGGATCCCGCTGAACGCGAAGCACTCGCCGTGGTATTCCGGCTTGACCATCGTCCAGACGGCCTTCATCGCGGCCAGCGCCTCTTCCGCCCGCCGCCCGCGCCCTTCATAGGGGATGCCGAGCGCCTTGAACTCCTGCTCGATACTGCCGATGCCGAGCCCGAGGATCAGCCGGCCGCCGCTCAGCACGTCGATCGAAGCGATCTCTTTCGCGAGCACTAGCGGGTTGCGCTGCGGTAGCAGGATGATGCCGGTGCCGAACCGGAGCCGCCGCGTATGGGCGGCGGCAAACGCGATCGTGGCGATCAGATCGACGATTACCCGGTCGGGTGGAAAGCGCACGGCGGGATCGGGCAATATCAGATGCTCGCCGCCCCAGAGGCTCTCGAAGCCGGAGTCCTCTGCGGCGCGCGCAACGGTCGCGATCGCTTCGGGTGTGACGCAGGGATGCGTGTTGATCTCGAAAAGCGCGATTTTCATCTTCTGATCTCCCGTAAGATCCCGTGCCTTGCGGCCGATGGCTGTTCAAGTCTGATGCAGACGCGTGTGCCGCGTCAAATTGAAGAATTCTCCGACGGTGTCGGGGCGCTACTTTCTTTCCGACCATGAAGCGGGCAAGGATCAGGACCGAAAGCTCTGGTTGGAGAAGCCGGCCGGACAGTGCAACTGATCGAAGAGACCTTGCGTTCCATCGAGCCGCTCGACGATCGCGCCGCGGCGGCCGCGCAGGCGCGCCTCGATTCCCTGACCAAGCCGCTCGGGAGCCTGGGTTATCTCGAGGAAATCGCATGCCGCTACGCCGCTATCCGTCACGACCCGGCGGCGCGCATCGGCCGGCGCGTGATCGCCCTGTTCGCGGCCGACCATGGCATCGCCGGCGAAGCAGTCAGCGCCTATCCAAAATCCGTGACGCTCGAAATGCTGCGGAATATTGCCGCGGGTGGCGCGGCGATAAGCGCGATCACGCGCGAGTCGGGTTACCGGCTGGTGGTCACCGACGTCGGGGTCGAAACCGATACCAGTATCGAACCAATCCCGCACATACGCTATCGGCGCATCGGCGCAGGCACCGACAACTTTCTGCGCGGACCGGCGATGTCGATCGGGCAGGCGCGCGCGGCGATCGAGGTTGGCATCGAGGTGGCGCGAACGGAAGCCGACGACGGCGCGACCCTGATCGGGCTCGGCGAGATGGGAATCGGCAATAGTACCGCCGCGACCGCAATGCTCGCGAGTCTCACCGGTCTCGAGGCGGCGCGGCTGGTGGGACGCGGCACTGGTCTCGATGACCTTGGCTTGCGGCACAAGCTGGAGGTCGTGGAAGCGGGCCTGCGGTTGCATCGCGCGGCCCGCGGTGACGCGCCGGCGACACTCGCCGCGCTCGGCGGCTTCGAGATCGCCGCGATGACGGGGGTATGCCTGGGCGCGGCGGCGGCGCGGGTCCCGGTGGTCGTCGATGGGTTCATCGCGACCGCAGGTGCCGTCGCGGCCGAAAAGCTTTATCCAGGGCTCTATCGGCATCTGTTCTTCGGTCATCGCTCAGCGGAGAGCGGTCACGCGGCGGTTCTCAAAGCGATCGACGTGCGGCCGATTCTCGATCTCGATGTGAGGCTCGGCGAGGGCGTCGGCTCGGCGCTCGCGATGCGGGTGATCGAATCGGCGCTAGTACTTTTCGACCGGATGGCGACCTTCGCCAGCGCCGGCGTCTCGGGACGCTCGCGATGAACGCGGCGGACACTGAAGAAGCGCGGCCCGATGGCGCGCTCGAGTCGGGCGCGGGCGGCCGGGTAAAGCGCCTGTTCATCGAGCTTCGCCTGGCGGCGGCGTTCCTCACGATCCTGCCCGTGCTGCCGGCTCAGGTGGTCGGCGAAGATGAGGTCGCGGGCTCGCTGGGATGGTTCCCCGCGATCGGCTTCGCGCTGGGTGGCATGCTGGCGCTCGAGGAGCTGATCCTGCGGACCTTCCTCGGCACGGAACTCAGATCGGCGCTGCTCGTGATGACGCTCGCGATCGTAAGCGGCGCGGTCCATCTGGACGGTCTGGCCGATACGGCCGATGCGCTCAGCGCCGGCGGCGATCGGACGCGCGCGCTCGAGATTTTGCGCGACAGCCGTATCGGCAGCTTCGGCGCGGTGGCGCTGTTCTTCGTCCTGGCGCTGAAGATTATCGCGCTCTCGGCGATCGGCGGCAGCGGCAGTGAACGCTATCTCGCGATCTGGTTTGCGCCGGCGATCGCACGCTGGGCGATGGTGGCGGCGAGCTTTCGCATCGACTACCTGCGCGCGGCGGGCGCCGGCGCGGTCATCCTGACAGGCGCGCAGGGACGCAACCTCGCGATCGCGAGCGCAACGATAGCGCTCTCGATCGCAATCGCGATGTCGTTCAAAGCGCTGGCAGTCTGGATGGTGGCAATTCTCGCCACGGCGCTGATTCGGGCGTTTTACGCGCGATGGCTCGGCGGCGTGACCGGCGATCTGATCGGGGCGGCCGGCGAGCTAATCGAGGCGTTGGTGCTGATCGTGATGTCGGTTTGAGGCGCTACTTCACGCGCATCGGAAGCCCGGCGACCATCATCAGCACCGTGTCGGCGCGGGCGGCAATTTTCTGATTGGTCCATCCAAGCAGATCGCGAAAGCGGCGCGCTAGCGGATTATCCGGAACGATTCCGGCGCCAACCTCGCCGCTGACGATCACGCTCGCGAACGAAACGCGCTGCAGAGTTTCAGCGAGGCGCTCCGCGCCGGCGAGAATTTCGTCGTCGGGCACGCCGGCGCGCATAAGGTTGGAGATCCACAGCGTCAGGCAATCGAGGACCACGATCGACGCGCGCCCGTCGAGCTTGCTTATCGCGTCGGCGACGTTCAGCGGCTCCTCGACGGTCTCGAACCCGGCCGGCCGGCTCGCGCGATGACGCGCGATCCGCGCACGCATCTCGTCGTCGAGCGGCTCGGCAGTAGCGACGAAAAAGAACCGGGCATGATCCCCGCCCTCGCGCGCCAGCGCCAACGCGTGCGCGCTCTTGCCGCTGCGCGCGCCGCCGGTGATGAACGTTATCTTCGCCATCTCTCGAGGCCCCAGCTTACATCGTATTTCTCGACCACCGGTTATCATACGAGCAACGACAACTCGGATAATCGAGTATATCGTTGCGATGAAGCCGCAGGTCATCGTGGGCGGCCAGATGGGTAACGAGGCCGGCGCGCCCGATCGCTTCTGGAGCCGCTATGCCACCATTCCGGCGATGCGCGATCATCGCCTCTACGGCTGCCCCGAGGACCCGACGCTGCGTCCCGGACCGCGCGCCTGGCAATCGCTCGAGACGCTCGTCGCGCGACTTCATCCGGAGGTTGGACTGCCTAATCGACACGCGCGGATTAGGCGACCGCCCGCGCGGACTTTGCCCTCAGTTCGCAATGCCCGCGCGTGCGCGCGGGGCCAGATTGATCTCCACCTCCGCGGGCATTCCGGGCTTGAGCTCATGGCGCGGATTGTCGACGTCGATCTTTATTCGATAGGCGGGCGTGAACTCTTCCCGATCGGCACCGTCGGCCGGAACGGATTCGGCCTGCTCCGCGATGAACGCAACGCGTCCGCGATACAACCTGCCCGGTGAACCATTGGCGCGGAGCGTGGCGAGCGAGTCCATCCGCAGGCGGGCAATCTCGGTTGTGGGTACGTACGCACGCATCCAGACATGATCGAGGTCGGCGAGCGTAATGATCGGCGCGCCCGGCGCCACCACTTCGCCGAGCTCAGCCTTGCGCACCAGGACCACCCCCGCGAACGGTGCGCGCAGGATCGTATGGGCGAGCTGGATGCGCGCGTATTCGAGCGCCTCGCTGGCCTGGTTGACGGTCGCGCGCCCGATCGCGATATCCTCTTTGCGCGTGCCTGCCTTGGCCTCGAGATAGACTTGGCGCGCCTGGTTGTAGGCCGCATCGGCGCGCTTGAGGCTGGTCTCGGCCTGATCGCGCTCCTCCTGACTGACCGTACTATTCTGATAAAGCGTCTGGATGCGAGAGTAATCGGTCCGGTCCTGATCGAGCTGCGCCTTGAGGTTCAACATCGCGTGGCGGTCCGCTTCAATCTCCTCGGGACGCGGTCCCGCCAGCGCCAGCGTGAGTTGGGCCTGTGCCAACCTGAGCGCCGCAGCATCGTTGGCTTCTCGCTGGCGATAGTCAGTGTCGTCGAGCCGCGCCACGATCGCGTCCTGCTCGAGCCACTTGCCCTCGTCGACTGGGAGGTCGGCGATCCGGCCGCTCACCTGGAAGCTCAGCACGCTCTCGTGGGTTTCGATGCGGCCGGAGAGCGGCAGTACATCGGGATGCGCCGAACGCCGGAGATAACGGCAAGCAACGAGATTCGGGCCCGCCGCGACCAGCAGGGTGATTGCCGCGATGGTTGTGAGTCGAGCCGCTTTCACATCCTGCATCTGCACCGAGACGTTGGATCAATTGCCCGCCGGCTTACCGATCAATGCAAGGCATTTATATCGCAATGTGCGGGCGGGTCTAATATGGTGATCGCTGGTTGGACGGCGCCTGCAGCGCCGTCCGTGCGCCGATGACCTGCGGTGCTTCCCGCGCCCGGAGGCGATCATGGAAACCCTGACGAACGAAAAATGCACCGCCTGCCGCCGCGATTCTCCACGCGTGACGCAAGCGGAGATCGACGAACTGAAGCCTCAGATTCCCGAGTGGACGCTGCTGGAACGCGACGGGATTCAACGGCTGGAGCGCGTCTCTCGCTTTACGAATTTCGCCGAGGCGCTCGCCTTCACGAATCGCGTCGGCGCGCTGGCGGAGGACGAGGGACATCATCCGGCGATCCTGACCGAGTGGGGCCGGGTCACGGTCACGCTCTGGACGCACAAGATCCGCGGGCTCCATCGTAATGACTTCGTGATGGCAGCCAAGATCGATCGCCTCTAAGCCGCAACCATGGCGCGCAAGGACCAGGTTCAGAAGCGCGATGGCGCGGCGCCGAAGCTCCATCTGCTGCCCGCCACGCCGGATAGCTGCTTTTGGGGATTCTTCGATAACTCGCGCACGCCGGTCCTGCGAATCCATTCGGGCGACGTCGTTGCGATCGAAACCCTGACGCATCAGGCGGGCGATGCGCCGGACTTGATGATGGACGACGGGATTCGGCGCGTCTACGAGAGCATCCCGATGAGCGAGC
>Ga0209415_10018146_pt1 | contig 11125 bp, 6 predicted proteins | sample PeaSoiSIISIP2007_FD_187696 | JGI IMG/M metagenome (GOLD analysis project Ga0209415, IMG submission 187696) | Peat soil microbial communities from Weissenstadt, Germany - SII-SIP-2007 (SPAdes) (version 2) | ecosystem: Environmental > Terrestrial > Soil > Wetlands > Peat | place: Germany...
TGGGCGGCCTTGATCTTCATCACCAGCTCGAGGCCGCTCATGCCGGGCAGCTCGATGTCGGTGATGATCAGGTCCCAGTCCTTCTCGCCCGCCGCCGCGATCGCGGACTCGGCAGTCGGCGTCCAGCGCACGAGTGCGCGCTCGCGCATGACCTCGGCCGTGACTGCAGCGAAGATCGCGTCGTCCTCCACTAGCAGGATTCGAAGCCGTCGCTCCGTATTCATTGTCTTGCCTCCAAGATGAAGCGAACGTCCGGCCAGTGCGCGCGAATTCGCCCACCGGCCGGTCTATCCTCAGCTAGATGACTGCTCGAAACGAAAAGCTTGCGGCGCTCAGTCGCAGCGAAGAGCTCAAGGGCGCGATCATGGCCGCGAGCCTCGACGCGATCCTGACGCTCACCCGCGACGGCGAGATCGTCGACCTCAACAACGCCGCGGAGCGCCTCTACCGCGTCGAGCCCGACGAGGCGATCGGCGAGGAGATCACGAGCTTCATTCCCGTCCGCGACCGCCAGGTCTGGGAGGAGCTGCTCGAGCGGCTGCGCGAGGACCCCAGCCACCTGCACGGCTCGCGGATCGAGGGGACCGCGCGGCGAGGCGACGGGACGGAGTTCCCGTTCGAGGCATCGATCACTTCGCTCGAGGCTGGTCAGCATCAGTTCTTTGTCACCTTCGTCCACGACATCACCGAGCGCAGAGCCTCCGAACGGCGCCTCGCCGACGCGCGCGACGCAGCGTTGCGCGCTTCGGTGGTCAAGTCCGAGTTCCTGGCGACGATGAGTCACGAGATTCGCACCCCTATGAATGGAGTAATCGGCAGTCTCGACCTAATGCTTGACTCCCGGCTGCCCCCTGAGCTGGCGGAGCTTGCACAGATCGCGCGCACGGCCGCGACCGACCTGCTCGCGATCATTGACGACATCCTCGACCTCTCCAAGATCGAAGCCGACAAGGTCGAGCGCCGCCAGGCGAACTTCGACATCGTCGAGATCGTCGAGGGCGTCGCCGACATCATCGCGGTGACCGCGCGCCAGAAGGGCGTCGCGCTCGCGACCTACGTCGACCCCGAGCTGCCCACCACCGTGCGCGGCGACGCGCGGCTGCTGCGCCAGGTGCTCGTCAACCTCGTCGGCAACGCGATCAAGTTCACCGAGGAAGGCGAGGTCGTGATCCGGGCCGAGCGCCAGCCGGCGGCGGCAGCGCAGGCGCTCGTGCGCTTCACCGTGCGCGACACCGGTTCGGGGATCCCGGCGGAGGCGGTCGCGACCGTGTTCGAGCCGTTCACGCAGGTCGATGGCAGCGCGACGCGCGAGCACGGCGGCAGCGGCCTCGGCCTCGCCATCTCCTCGCGCCTGGTGCGCCTGATGGGTGGCAAGCTCGCGCTCGACAGCGAGATCGGGCGCGGCTCGACCTTTTCCTTCACGGTTCCCTTCGCGGTGCCCGAGGAGGCCGTCGCAGCCCAGCCGTCGGCCGCCGCGCCGGCGGTGGCGGGACGCCCGCTGCGCGTGCTCGTGTTTGACCCCTCGGACACCTCCGCGGAGACGCTCGAGCGCTACCTGCGGGCGTGGGGCATGGTCGCGACGCGCGTCAGCGCCCCCGAGGGCGCGCTCGAGCGCTTCGGCGCCGCCGGCGCCGGCGAGGGCTTCGACGTCGCGATCCTCGCCGCCTCGCCGCGCCCCGAGGACGCCGAGGAGCTCGCGCGCGAGCTGCGCGCGCGAGCCGGCGAGCAGGGCCTGTTCGTGATCGCGCTGCTCGACATCGGCGAGCGCCTCGCCGAGCACAGCGCCAACGGCGACGGCTTCGACGCCGCGGTCGGCAAGCCGATCAAGCAGTCGCGCCTCTACGACGCGCTCGCCGGGATCCAGGCCGAGCGCTCCCCGGTCGAGGCCGAGGCCGACGTCGAAACGGGCTCGCTGACCGGGCTTTCGGTGCTGATCGCCGAGGACAACCCCGTCAACCAGCAGGTGCTGCTGCGCCAGGTGCAGCGGCTCGGGCTGATCCCCGAGGCGGTCGAGCACGGCCAGGCGGCGCTCGACATGCTCGCCGCGCGCAGCTTCGACGTGGTCCTGATGGACTGCCAGATGCCGGTCATGGACGGCTACGCGGCGACGCGCAAGATCCGCGAGCTCGAGGCGGCCGCGAACGCGCCGCGGATGCCGATCGTGGCGGTCACGGCGAACGCGATGCGCGAGGACTTCGATCGCTGCCGCGAGGCGGGCATGGACGACTTCGTCGCCAAGCCGGTCACGCTCGCAGCGCTCGCGAACGCGATCCAGCGGGCGGTCGCCACCAGCCGCGGCGAGAGCGTGGCGGCGGCGGCGGCGGCGCAGGACGGCGCCCCCGCCAACGGCGGCGTCGACCGCGAGGCGCTCGCGTCGCTGCAGGACGACCTCGGCGGCCCCGAGGCGCTGCTTCGGATCGTGCGCCTGTTCCTCGAGCAGCTCGACCCGCAGGCGATCCAGATCGAGGCCGCGGCCAAGGGCGGCGAGCACGAGACGCTCGCCCGCAGCGCCCACCGCATGCGCTCGAGCGCGGCGACGCTCGGGGCGATCGCGCTGGCGGACACGCTGACGGCGCTCGAGACCGCCGCGCACGACGGCGACGCGGCGGCCTGCGACCAGCTCGCGGCGACCTTCGCGTCGGACGTGCTGAGCACGCGCACGACCTTCGAGACGGTGCTCGAGGAGCTCGACGTGGCGGTCTCGGCAGAGCCCTGATCGGCCCCGCGTGGGAGCGGGCGCGCGCCGCGCGCTCAGGCGGCGCCTGGTGGGCCTTCCCGAAACGTTCCGACAAGACCCGCTAGCAGCTCGTGGCGGAGTCGCATTCGGTCTCGCGCGAGACGAACCACTGCGCAGACAGCGGGTTGAGGAAGTACGGCGGCTCCTCGCTGGCGAGGCGGTCGTCGTAGTTGTAGCTCTTGACGTAGCCGTTTGATGCGCCGCCGCTGCCGCCGGTTCCGACCGGCCCGCGGAAGAGCTGCGCGATCGCGCCGTAGACGTAGAGCGTGCCGAGCGCCGGCGACTCGCCGCCGCAGTCGTAGTTGTCGACGATGAAGGAGTGGTTGACGGCCAGGATCGCCGCGTAGATCTGCGGGTTGTAGAGCGCGTCGCTGGCGTTGGTGACGTTCTGGGCGCCGTACCCGCCGCTGTTGCAGCCGTTCTGGGTGTTCTGGCGCGTGCCGCTGACCGGGTGGTAGACGCGCACGAAGTCGTTGGCGATCAGCCCGAGCAGGGAGTTGCCGGTCGGGACGCCGCTGCCGTTGACGGGCGTCGTGATCGAGCCGTCGATGATGATGTCGTTGTCGCTGGCGATCGTCAGCGGTTGCGAGTAGTTGCCGCTCACGTAGACGTTGCCGCAGTTGGTGTCGGTCGTGTAGCTCGGGTTGAACGGCGTGTAGGTGACGCCGCAGCCGCCGCTCGCCGTCGAGATGTAGATGACGCCGTTGCTTGGCCACGCGACCGGCGTGTTGTTGTCGCCCGCGGCGGCGTTGGTCACGTTCATCGTGGTGCCGTTGAGCACGATCGTCGTCTTGCCGGTGAAGTGGTAGGCCGACTGCGTGACGCTGAGCAGCTGGGAGTTGTCGGGCGGCGGCGTGATCGAGGTTGCCTGGCTGTTGTAGGTGCCCACCATGCTCGGGCTGTTGGAGCAGTTGCCGCCGCTCTCGTTGGTGTAGGCGGGCGCCTGGATCTGGTCGGCGATCGTGCGTCCGAACACCGGGCTGCCGCAGATCGAGAGCGTGTCCTCGCTGTGCAGCGGGCCGTTGATCGAGTCGCCGGTGATGAAGTTGATCGGGTTGCCGCAGTCGCTGCCGCGGTTGGGGTAGTGCACGGCGCAGTCGCCCGGGTCGCCGGGGAGGGCTGCCGGGTCGAGCGTCTCGTAGTCGGTGTAGTAAACGAAGTCGAGGAAGCTCGGCGGCTTGTACTGGGCGACGATCGTGCGCGAGACGTTGCCGGAGGTGCCGGTCGACTTGATCCGGAAGCTGCCGGCGGCGAGGCCGGACGCCGAGCCTTCGATCATCGTCGCGAGCGCGTTGGCGCTGTCGCAGTGATTGTCGCTTGACGGCGCGGTGCTTGCCGCCACCGGCGTGACGTAGTAGGTCTCCGAGCCGCCGCCGGTGTCGGTCGAGCCGGGTACGGTGAGCGGGCTGCCCGCGGTGCCCAGCGTGCTGCAGGTCTGCCAGTAGTTCTCGTTCTGGTTGAGCTGGTAGTTGTAGGCCTGGATCCCGGCCTGGGCCGCCGCGAAGGCCCGCTTCTGGTCGAGGTCGTTGCGCGAGAGGTGGGTGTCGTTGAGGACGGCCATGTAGGTGCCGCCCAGGGTCAGCGTGGTGATCGTCAGCACGAACAGCGCCAGCAGCATCGTCATCCCGCGCTCCTCGCGCAGGCGGGCGGCAAGGCGGCTTCTCAGTGCGGTCAGCTGCATGGCGTGTTGGTCGCGCCGGTGGTGGCCGAGGCGGGCGTCAGTCGCAGCACCACCGAGTTGTTGAGGTCCACGCTGCGGCCGCCGGCGCTCCAGTTATCGGACGGCAGCGCCTGGAAGCTGACAGCCACCTCCGCGGTGGTGGCCGCATTGGCAGTCGAGAGCGGCGTCGCGTAGGGGGTGCTCGAGATCGTCCCGCCGGAGCCGTAGCCGTAGTACTGGAAGAGCGGCACGGTGGTGCCGCCGCTGACGGTCTGAGCGGCGTAGGGGAGCAGCGTGAAGCTCGGGCTGGCGGTCGAGCTGAAGGTCCACGGGTTCTGGTTCGTCGGGCTCGGGGCGGAGCCGCCGGTGTTGGCGTAGGTGTTCATCACCAGCGAGTTGCCCGACAGCGCGACCTCGATCAGGCTCGGCGTGACCGTCGGGCCGTCGGTCAGCGAGCTGTAGAAGTAAAGGTGGGTGTTGTCGGTCACGTAGGAGCCGGTCGAGCCGGTCGAGACGATCGGTGGGACCTGGCTCGAGACGCAGGCGGAGTTGAGCGCCTGCGTGATCTTCTCCATCGCGACGCGACCCTCCTGGTTGGCATCGACGCGGTTTGAGAAGTTCGAGCTGAAGTGGACGGACACGATCGCGATCGCCCCCAGCGCCGTGGTCACGACGATGCCGGCGAGCGAGGCGACGAGGAGCTCGACCAGCGTGAAGCCGCGCTCGTCGCTCAGACCGCGTGCGAGGGCCTGCCGCCAGCGGCGGCCTGAGGGCGGAGCGCTCATGTACAGACCCCGGTTCCGTAGACCCCGGTCACGCTCCCGGCGCTCCCGCCCCCGCCCGGATAGATGTTTGCGATGACCCACTGGTTCGAGCCGGAGGCGGGCGAGGTGAAGCTGGTGTTCTGGAGATTGCTGAAGGTGACATGGTTGCTGCCGTCGTCGACGCAGACCGTGAGGGTGCCGTAGGGCAGGCCTGGGTTCGCCAGCGCGCCCTGCGTCGCCGTCGGGACCTGCGTCAGCGGGTAATCCTTGTTTGCGCCGCAGCCGGTGTTGTTGTCGGTGACGATCACGTGCGGGGCAGTGGTCAAGAGCGGCCCCTGTTGATAGGTCGCCGCGAGCGTGCCCGTGATCTCGTCGACGTCGACCTGGTAGCCGGTGGCGCTCGCGTTCTTGGTGCCGCTGTAGGAGATCGTGAGCGTGTACTGCGTGCTCGCGCTGAGCGCCGGCGAGGTGTAGACCGTTTGCTTGTATACGGTGCTCGAGTTGTAGAGGTCCACGGTCGTGTTGGACTGGCCGGTGAGCGCGACAGTCGCCTTGCCGTCCCCCTTCGCCTTCGTCGCGATATACGAGACGCCCGTCGTGCCCAGCGGCAGCGCCACGGTCACCGTGCTGCTGGCGGTGCTGGTGTCCGACTCGGTGCCGTTGTAGGCACCTGCAACCGAGTTGTGCGCCCACGTGCCCGCGTAGCTCAGCGACGCGTCGGAGACCGGGTCGTCGTATGTGAACGTGGTTGGATTCGCGGTCCCATGCGAGTACGGCAGGATGATCATCGCCGGCTCCTGAACCGTGACCGCGTTGGTCTGGCCGCCGGTGATGGTGAAGCCCGTCGGCGCCGGCGAAGGCTCATCGCCGGCGCAGCCGCCCGCCCAGGCGAAGTAGTCGTCGCTCGGCAGCGACGGCGGATACGGGTAGTAGCTGGTCGGCGTCGTGATCGTCGAGACGTAGGTGTTCGTCGACTGTGTGCTGTCGGTCCCGAAGACCTGCGGCGTCGGCGTCATGCCGGTGCTGCTGAGCACGAAGGTGTCCGAGGTCGCCGGCACCGTCGAGCCGTTGAAGGTGGTCGTGAAGCTCGCCGCGACTGCCGCGGCCTGCCCGATCTGGATCTGCGTCGCGTGCGTGGTCTGCGTCGCCGTCACCGTGACGGTCTGACTCGAGGGAGCGGCGCCGTTGGTGCCGATCCACGTGCCCGTCGGCGGCGTGAAGCTGACGGTGTAGCTGCCGCTCGCCAGGCCGGCCCAGACGACGCATCCGCTGCTGTCGGTGGTCACCGGAGATGTGGTGCTCGGGCCGCTGGCGCTGATCGTGACGCCGGCCAGGCCGGCTCCTGTCGGGTCGACGACGGAGGCGACGAGCGAGCCGCCCTCGGCAGGGGTGATCTCGCCGTGGAGGACGACCGGGTTGCGGGTGCCCTGGGGGCCGGGCCAGGTCACGGTCGAGGTCGTCTGGATCTCATCCGCGGTGTTCGAGCCCGTGCAGGCCGCGCTGCCGCTGCTGCCGGAGATGAACTGGGCCTTCGACTTCACCGTGTAGCTCGTGCCGTCGACCGTCACGGCGGGCTGCTGCCAGTTGCCGGTGCCGGCGCCATTTGAGGACAGCGCCGCGATCGTCAGCCCGCGCATGCGGGCCTGGTCCTGCTGCGCGAGCGTGGCTGCCTGCTCCTCGTTTCGCTGGGTCGCCGAGAGGTGTCCGATGTCGGCGAACCCGCCGAGCGTCGCCGTCGCAACCAGTGCCACCAGCAGCGAGCCGATGATGACCTCGATCAGCGTGTCGCCGCGCTCGGCGCGAAAGCGCGCGAAGACCCTGGTGCGCAAGCGTGCACGGCACGCTGCGGACGAGCGATCAGCTTGCATACCTGAGGCACCCATCGACTCAAACTAATCGGCGTCAACCGGCCCTTTGTTTAGCCGCCCGCGAAACTTGGCGGACGAATTTCCGATCAGTGCCGGAGGGTCGGCCGGAGGAGCCTGCAGCGGGCGTTGCACGCGGGCATGCCGGTGTGCGCGTGCGAGCGCCGGCCGGGGGCGCGCGAGACGCGCGTCAGTGCTGTCGGCGTCGCGCTCGAGCGCGACGGCAGGACGCTAACAGCCGCTGCCGTTGCACTCGGTCTGGCGCTGCACTTTCCAGGCGACGGAGACCGGGTTGAGGAAGTAGGGCGGCTCGGCATACTGGAGGCGGTTGTCGTAGCTGTAGCCCTTGAAGTACCCGGTTCCCTGGCCGCCCGAGGTCCCGACGACGCCGCGGAACAGCTGCGCGATCGTTCCGTAGACGTTGAGCGTTCCGAGCTGGGCGCCGCAGTTGTAGTTGTCGACGATGAACGAGTGCTGGACCGCGAGGATCGCCGCGTAGATGTAGGGGCTCGTGAACGTCTGATTGGCGACGTTGCTCCCCGAGGCGCAGCCATGCTCGACGCGCACGAAGTTGTTCGCGACGAGTCCCACCAGCGCGGTGCCGCTCGGCACGGTCGCGGGTGTCGTCAGCGGCGTCCCGGTCGGGATGATGTTGCCGTCGATGATGATGTCGTTGTCGCTCGCGATCGTGAGCGAGCTGCCGTAGTTTCCGCTCACGAAGACGTTGCCGCAGCTGGCGATGTTGGACGCCACGGGTGGGTAGAGCGCGTTCGCGGTGCCCGGCGTGTAGGCCTCCGCGCAGGGCGGGGCCGAGGCGCTGGTGACGTAGATGACGCCGTTGCTCGGCATCGCGAGACCGACCCCGGTGGGCCCGGTGTTGCCGCTCGTGCTGTTGGTGACGGTCATCGTCGTGCCGGTCAGGGCGATCGTCGTGTTGCCGGTGTAGACGTAGCCGCCGGACTGGGCGACATTGAGCAGCTGGGCGTTGCTCGGCGGCGGCAGCAGCGTCGGTCCGGGCTCGACCAGCGTGCCGACCATCTTGTAGCTGAGCTGGCAGTTGCCGCTGTTGTACTGGGTGCCGTTCACGCCTCCGCTGGTCTCGTTGCTGAGCCCGCCGACCTGGATCTGGTCGGCGCTCGTGCGCCCGAACACGGGACCGTGCGAGTTGGTGCCGTCGCCGCAGATCGCCGCGGTGTCCTCGGTGTGCATCGGGCCGTTGATCACGTCCCCCGGTACGAAGCTGATCGGCAGGCCGCAGTCGGCGTTTCGGTTTGGCCAATGGAAGGCGCAGTCCGTCGGGTACCCCTCGGTCGCCGGATCGAAGGCCTCGAAGTCCGTGTAGTAGACGAAGTCGAGGAAGCTGGCGCGCCGGTACTGCACGACCACCGTCCGCGACACGTTGTTGGAGGTCCCCGTCGAGGAGATCCGGAAGGTCCCCGCAGCGGGTCCGCTGGATTCGATCATCGTGCCGACCGCGTTCGAGCTGTCGCAGCTTGTCTGACCGGTCGCGGCGAGGGGCTTGTAGGAGTAGAACTCCGTCGAGCCGGCGGCGGGCGTCGCCACCGCGACGCTGTTGGCGACGGGACAGCCTTCCCAGTAGTTGGGGTTGTTGTTGAGGTTGAAGCTGTACTGCGCGATGCCGGCCTGCGCCGCGGCGAGGGCCCTGGTCTGGTCGAGGTCGTTTCGCGACAGCCCCGTGTCGTTGAGCACGGCGACGTAGGCCGCCCCGAGCAGCAGCGTGGTGATCGTAAGCACGTAGAGCGCAAGCAGCACCGTGATGCCCTGCTCGCCGCTGAATCTGCCGCGCTCGCCGCGGGGGCGGCTGCGTCCGCTACCCCACCGCTTGAGTAGCTTCACGCTCAGGTGCATGGCGTGCTCGATGTGCTCGACGCGGGTGTGAGACGCAGGACGACCGAGTCCGAGAAGCTTGCGGTCCGTCCCTGCGAGTTGGCGCTCCAGCCATCAGAGGGAACCGCCTCGTAGTTGATCGTCACCTGCGCCGTCGCCGCGGCATCGGCGGCCGCCAGCGGCGTGGCGAAGGCCGACGTCGAAATCGTTTGGCTCGAGTAGCCGAAGTATTGGAAGACGGGCACGGCGACCCCGGCGACGGTCGCCTGCGTGGCGTAGGGCAGCAGGACGACGCTCGTCGGGGAGCTCGAGAAGGTCCAGTTGGGAGCTGATGCGAGCAGGTTCGAGTTGGCGTAGGTCTTCATCACCAGCGAGCTGCCGGTGTATGAGATCTCCACCAGGTTGGGGCTGATCGTCGCGCCGTCGCTGAGCGAGCTGTAGAACCACACGTTGCTGGAGTCGCTGATCGCGCTGATCGTGTTGGCGGGGTCGACGGTGTTGGGGAGGATCGGCGGCAGCGACGGCGACACGCAGCTTGAGTTCAGCGCCTGCGTGATCTTCTGCATCGCGAGCCGCCCCTGCTGGGTCGCGTCGACGCGGTCGGTGTAGTTGGAGGTCAGGTGGACCGAGGAGATGACGATCGCCAGCGTCGCCGCCGACACGATGATTCCGATCACGGTCGCGACCATCATCTCCACCAGCGTGAAGCCACTCTCGCTGCGCAGATCGACTCGGGTCATGGACAGCTACCGTTCGCCAGTCCCGACGAGCCCGGGCTGAGGTAGACGTTGACCGTGGTGCCGGCCACGTAGTTCGTGTTCGCGACCGTTGCCGTGTTCTGGAAGCCGCCGCTGCTCGCGCAGACGGTGAGGTTGCCGTACTGCTGGCCGGGGTCCACGAGTGCTCCCTGCGTGGGGGTCGTCGCCGGTGCCTGCGTCGCCGGAACGCCCTTCCCCGAGCAGCCGGTGTTGTTGTCGGTCACCGTGACGACGGGGGCGGTGCTCAGCAGAGCCTGCGGAACGCCGACGACGATCGCGTCGATCGGGACCCAGGTCCCGGTCCCGCTACCGCTATGCGACTTCGTACCGTCGACGATGACCTTGAGCGTGTGGGTCGTGTTGGCGAGGCCCGTCGTGCTCCAGAGCACCTGCTGGTAGCTCGTTCCGCCGTTGTAGGTGTCGACCTTGGCGGCGACGAGGGTGCCGTCGAGATAGACGTCGGCCTGCCCGTGGTTTTTTGCGAGCGAGCCGATCCATTGGACGCTCGAGCCGGTGAAGGTCACGCTCATCGAGTCCAGACCCGTATTGTCCGAGCTCTCGGTGTTGTTGTAGGCGCCCGGGACACTCGCGTGGGTCCAGGCGCCGCCGCTGTAGCTGAACGGGGCGTTCGCGTCGTCAAACTCGCCGCCGCCGGCGCCTGCGCCCCAGACTTCGACGATCATCGCCGGCAACGGCAGGACCACCGCTTGCGTGCCGCCGCCGGTCACGGTCGTCACCTGGGAGCCGCCGCTCGAGTAGTCCCCGGAGCAGGAGCCCGGAAAGACCGTGTAGCCGCCGGGGTAGAGGCTGTTCCCCGTGGCGACCGGGCTGGTGTAGATGGTGGCGGCGGTCGGGAAGACGTTGTACAGGGTCGGGTTGGAGGTGCTCCAGGCCGTGATCTGCTCCGCGGTCGAGGGGTGGGTCGCGAGGTTGTAGTTCGTGGTGAAGGTCGCCGAGACCCCGCCGGCCAGCGCGAGCGTGAAGGTCGCGTTCGCCGTCTGGGTCGGCACCACCGTCGCGCTCGTCGTCGCGCTCGTGGCGTTGGTCAGGGTCACGTAGCCGGGCTCCGCCGCCGTCACGGTGTATGTGCCGCCCGCCAGCCCTGCGAACACGGCGCAGCCGTTGGCGTCCGTGATCAACGGCCCCGGCGCGCTAGGGCCGCCGCTGAGCGACATCGTCACTCCGGAGATCGGGGCACTGCTCGGATCGTTGACCCTGGCGACGAGCGAGCCGCCGGCCTGCGGAGCGACCAGCCCGTTGATGACCACGGCCCCGTGGCCGGATACGTTCGGAGGCCAAGTAACGGTAGAGGTGGTCTGCACCACGTCGGCTTTTGCGACGCCGCTGCCGGTGCAGGACTGGGCGCCGGCGCCGGACACGAAGCGGCTCGTGGAGGTGATCGTGAAGATGGTGCCCTCGATCTGCTGTTGGGTCGTCTGGTTGTCGCTGGAGCCGGCGAGCGCCGACAGCGACAGGCCGCGCAGCCGGGACTG
>Ga0209415_10018147_pt1 | contig 11125 bp, 9 predicted proteins | sample PeaSoiSIISIP2007_FD_187696 | JGI IMG/M metagenome (GOLD analysis project Ga0209415, IMG submission 187696) | Peat soil microbial communities from Weissenstadt, Germany - SII-SIP-2007 (SPAdes) (version 2) | ecosystem: Environmental > Terrestrial > Soil > Wetlands > Peat | place: Germany...
AAGAAGCATCTCTAATTCAATGTTCTTGTTGCCCAATGTCACGGTAGAGACAACCAAGTGCTCTGGGACCTGCGCCTCGACAGTCTTAAGATTGCGTCGCGCCGCCTCCGGCTCAGTCTTCAGCCGGACCAACTCGTCCATCGCGTGCTCCTGAATTTTGCCCATCTCCCAGCGCTTTACGCTTGCGACACCCACTCCCAGATAATCCGCGAACTTTGACTGACTCATATCGAGTCGTTCTCGTCGCTCTCTGAGTTCCTCGCTAGTCAGTAGACCGTGAGCATCTCTGTACTTGTCGGCCAATAGCCGTCCATACTCGGGCATAGCGGAGCCGTCGATCGTTTGATAGTCGCAGCAAGGGCAGACAAGCCCGAGCATTTGCACGGTGTAAGTTTCATCCCGTACACTCCCGCTGATTTCAATCGGTCTCTGTTCGAGATCGGCCTGATCGCACTCAATACATCTTATTGACATAATAGTGGTTAAACTATGCCCTCTCCTCGTTGCAGGGCCTTCGGCATGGATGGATAGAGTATATCCAGACTCTCGCCTCGTCGCCCGATCCTACCACGGAGAACCTCAAAAACACCTCCCGATTGCCAAAGAACGCAGACTCCCAGCAAAAGCAAAAGAGTTCTAGGTTGCGCGTCTTTTGCTCATAGGAACGCTCTGGAGGATGCATTCCAGCATATCGTTCCGGCTTGGCCTCAGAGAACGCGGCGATAAGAATGGCGGTCTGCTCGTCCGCCAGAGCTGCTGATTCAACATAGCCTTTGTCTTCCAGTTCATCCCAGTTCGCTTTCAATTTGGCGGGATCGGCTGGAGCCCAGCGGCCGCCTTGAATGCATCGAAGAGCCTCACGGAGTTTCTTCGCGAGTTCACTGTGACTCGGACGTTGATTCCTTCCACGATCTGATGGTATCATGTGATGCCGACGGCTTTCAAGGGGGGCGAGCCTTATCTATTGTATCTTCATAACCCCACATTCTCTGTAAGTACTTAGTCCCGTTGCCAAGTAAACCTAAAAGTGTACTACTTAGGCCCCGTGGTGGTAGTGGCTCAATTTGAACCAGCGGCCAGCGGCTCAAGTGGATCCTCCACTTCCCGATGCCGGATTTGGTCCGAAAGCCGCCGTCCCAGCGCAATGCATGGTTTTTCGATAAGGCGATAGCTCAGGAACGCACAGCCCGCTGTAAGTGCCAGATTCCAGGGGGCATGCTGGAGAAATGTCCGGTGCTCCCAGCCAGGGACCAGAAAGATCTGTTGCCAGAGATAGAGGCTGTAGGACATTCGGCCGATGAATCGCATCGCCGGATGATCCAGTAGCCGGCTCACCGACCATTGCGGATGAAGCACCGTCCCTAATAACGAAGCGGGAACCAGAATCGGGGCCCACAGGGTCCCCAGGAAGGTCAGCGGAACCAGGATCGCGAATTTCGCTGACGATTGGGAATACAGAATCGCGCAGGCACCCTCCAGCAGGACGATAATCGCGAGCATCCAGGCGCGAAATCCGCTCTGCAAACGGTCGCACTCTTTCGGATTGGCTAGAAACAAAGCCGCCGCGCAGCCCCATAGCAACGCGTCCAGGCGCAGATCGGTGCGAAAATGCGCGGTAACCGCCGGCAGCCAGCGCGCGCTGAAATTGTTCTGCGCGTCCGCGACCCGCCACAAAGCGCAGCCGATGCTGATCCATCCGGTGGCCAGCGCCGCGTTCTTCTTTCCCGCGCGCGCCAGAATCACCGACAGGAGCACCGGCCAAAAGAGATAAAAGTGTTCTTCTACCGCCAGCGACCATAAGTGCCCGGTTGCGTCGCCGGCCCACGCGGCCGGGATGTAATTTCGAAAGAACAATACCGACGCCATCAGCTCGACCGGCGTTTTCATCAAACCCGCCGCCAGAACCGCGGCCAGATAAACGAAACAGGGCGGAAGAATGCGAAATGCGCGGCGAACGTAGAAAGCCTGAAAGTTAATCCGGCCCGATTCGCTGTATTCGTCTACCAGCAGCTTGGTGATGATCAGGCCGCTGATGCCGAAAAATATGTCGACCCCGAAAGCGCCGAAGCGTGAAACGCTTTCGCGATAATAGTCAGCTTCACTTGAATACAGGTTGCGAGTGAAATGATGCCAGATGACCAACAGGACCGCAATGGCACGCCATCCATCCAGCGTGGCGACGCGGGCCTTCGGATCGAGTCGGGTCACTTCCGGTTAATCGACGAAGTCGGGCGCCCGCTGCAGGCGGACTGTTCAAGTAGTTGGTACTACAGCTACTTTCTTCTTCGGGCTCCGCCGTTTTTCCACCGGAGGCGTCCGATCGCTCTTCTTCAGATTCGGAAGCACGATCGTGAGCACGAACTTCTTCTCCCCGTGATCGTCGAATTTAATCACGATATAGTCCTCATTGCAGGACATAACGCTTCCGAGTCCGAATTTGGGATGTTCGACTTGAGCGCCTGGGGCGAAGGCAGGTTTTGTGGCCATGTGAGCGGGGAATCCTTGGGAGGGAATATAAGCCCTCAATTCATTGTAACAAAAGATCGTAACCCGGGGAGAATTTGCTGCATCCATCCGACTGTCGTCGGCGCCGGCGGAACCTTGGGCGCTAAACTGGGTTCTGGTACTCGTCACCCCTCGTCGGAGAATTGTCGTCAAGAGTTAAAGATGTTGGCCGGGTCGTCCGAATCGTGTAATGGCATACCAGGAGTCTCTTTTCATGAACCGCTTCGCTATTTTTCTTGCGTCCGCCGTGCTGTTAGCGGCCCAGCCCGTTGCGAATCGCTATATCGTGGTGTTGAGCAGCGAGCCCGCCGCTAGCGCGTCGATCAATAAGGGTGTTCGTTATTCTTCCGCAGACCGGGACGTGCAGGCTCAGAGAGCGGTGGTACAGGCCGAGCATGCGCAGGCTGAAGCCGCGATCGTCGGCTTCGGCGGCAAGGTCACGCATCGATTCGATACCATCCTGAACGCGATGGCCGTGACGATGACTCCAGACGCCGCTGCGCAGTTGCGGCAAACCGCGGGAGTGAAATCGGTGACTCCCGTGAATAAGCACCACGTTAAGCTTGACCACGCGGTGAACGTCCACCAGGTCACGCAGGCGTGGCAGGCCATTTCCGGGGGGCAAGCGGGCGCCGGGGCTGGAATCAAGATCGCCATTCTGGATACCGGCATCGACGTCAACCATCCCGCGTTCCAGGGATTCACTACGGCGGTGCCGTCCGGGTATCCGATGACCACCAACGCCGCGGAAGTTGCGAACACCAACAACAAAATCATCGTTTCCCGTTTTTATACCGACGACGCCGACGGCATTTCGATCACAAGCGGCACTCCTTGCCTGTCTCCGAATGCGACGGAAGACTGCGGACATGCAACCAGCGTCGCGATGGTCGCGGCGGGACTCTCGAACAGCACGGGACAACAGGGAATCGGGCCGCTGGTAGGCGTTGCCTCGGGTGCATGGTTGGGAAATTACAAAGTCGCCGACGACACCGGCGCGAGCGATGATGTGACTCTCCTCGCGGGTCTGGAGGACGCAGTCAACGATGGCATGGATGTCGCCAATTACAGCGCCGGCGGCCCGGTGATCAATTCGAGCGATGAAAGCGGTCCACCCGAAGCGGCAATTAAGACGGCGGTCGCCGCAGGGACTTTATTCGTATCAGTCGCGGGCAATGATGGCCTGCCCGGGCAGCCGGCGATTGGAGCCATCGAGACTCCCGGCGCGACGGCTGACGCAATCACGGCGGGCGCTAATGAAAATGAGCGGATGTTTTACTTCAGCGCATCGGTGGGATCGCTGCCACCGGTGCTCGCTATCCTGCCTGACGCTCTGGACGGCGTCGTGAGCGGTCAACTTCCCGGCACCGTAGTGGACGTTACCACTCTCGACGGAAACGGGTATGGTTGCAATGCTCTTCCCAACAACAGCCTTCTCAATGATCTCGCGCTGATCGAGCGCGGTCCGGTAGGCAACGCGTGTACCTTCGATACCAAGATCTCCAACGCGCTGAACGCCGGCGCTGCGGGCGTGATTATCTTCGACGATCAAAATGAGGCGCTGGTGGATTTCACGGTCGACATGAACTTCGACCCGACGCTTTTCTTCCCGAGCATTACCGTTACCTCGATTCCGATGCTTTTCATCAGCCAGAGTGACGGCCAAGCGTTGCAAGCAGCCGTGGACGCGAGTCCTGGTATTCAAGGAAACATGGATTTGGACGGCATTACGCCCGTTCCGCGCCCGACCAACATCGTCAGCGACTTTTCGAGTCACGGCCCGACGCCAGGCGGCTCGGTGAAGCCGGATCTGCTCGCTGTAGGCGACTACCTGGTGAGTGCGGACGCCACCAGTAACGATCCTTTTTTCCCATATATTTACGGCAGCGGAACCAGTTTTTCGGCGCCCCTGACCACCGGATCCATTGCGCTGGTCAAAGCGGCGCGGCCCGGCCTCACCGCGTTGCAGTACAAATCGCTGATCGTCAACAGCGCGCCGGAGTTGGATCAATACACGGACGGCAGCATCGCTCCGCCGCAGCTCGCCGGGGCGGGAATTCTGAACGTCATGAACGCGCTCCAGAATGAGTTGGCTGCCTCGCCCACTTCGCTGAACTTTGCGGCGCCCGCAACCGGGAGTGGCAGCAGCTCGTCCATTCGGCCTGCCACGTCGGCCGCGGCCACCGTGGGAACAGAAGCGGTGAACCTTACCAACGTCGGATCTGCGACGGATTCTTTCACGGTTACGGTGACTTCGATCGACAATATTGCCCCGGCCAGCGTCGACACGCCCTCATTCAGCCTGGATCCTGGCGCGAGTCAGACGATTAACGTATCCATGAACACGAACGGCCTGGCACCGGGAACCTATCACGGATTTATCGTCATCACGGGAAGCCAGACCCAGATCACGACGCGCATTCCTTACTGGTACGCCGTTCTGGGTGGTACGGTGCAGAACATTAATATCGTGGATTCGCCCCTGTTCGATACCACGGGCGACACGACGGTGATCTTTTTCCGCTGCGCCGACGCCGCCAACATGCCGCTGGACCCCCAAAACAATCCGACCGTGACCACGATTAACGCGCGCGCCCGGGTGATTGACGTGGTCCCGGTGGGCGACATCCCCGGCACGTTCCAGGCCGATATCGTGATCGGCCGGGCCGATGTGAACGGGCTCAACACCTTCGTAATCACGGCGGACGGCGCAACCCAAAACGTAGTTGTTATCATCGAGTAACATCCTCGCGGGAACTTCTTTCCCAGGCTTGGTGTCATTATCAGTGTCGAAGCGGTAAGATTGAGGGGAAGTGGCGGACACTACCGTCGGTTTCCAGTTCGACGCCTGCAGGCCCGAAGCGGCTGCAGTGGTGCTGCGCGAGGACGAATCCGTACTCGTGATGAACTTGCGCGCCGGTATCGAATCCGCGTACGAAGAGTTGATTCAGCGCTTCGAGCAGCCTGTTTTCAACATCGTGAGCCGTCTGATGGACGATCCCGGGGATGCCGGAGACGTAGTCCAGGAAGTTTTTCTGAAGATTTTCAGGAGCATTTCCTCTTTCCGGCAGGACAGCTCCCTGAAGACCTGGATCTACCGCATCGCGGTGAACGAAGCGCGGAATCACCGGCGCTGGTTCAGCCGGCACCGGCGGCAGGAAGTGTGCCTGGAAGGCGACGCCCGGAGCTTCGAGACCGAGTCGCACCGGTATCAGGACTGGCTACCCGATCCGGGACGTTCGCCGTTCGACCTGGCGCTGGACCGGGAGACCGAAGCGCTGATTGAAGAAGCGCTGCTGAAGCTGAATCCGAAATTCCGCGCGGCGCTGGTGCTGCGCGAGCTGGAGGGACTGAGTTACGAGGAGATCGCCGAAATTCTGGATATCTCGCTCGGGACAGTAAAATCGCGTATCCTGCGAGGCCGGGACGCGCTTCGAAAACATCTGGCAGGACGGCTGGAGCCGGCTTCGGCTCCGGACTGGTCCCCGCAATTGGCGGACTAAACAAGCGCATGCAAAATGACGATGTATGCGCGCAGCGAGAGAGTGAAGTGGCAGTATGAAACGCGATCCTGAACACGTGCTTAGCGACGAAACCCTGAGCCGGGCCTTGCGCAGCCTGCCGCGGCGGCAGCCTCCGGCGCATCTGGCGAGTTCTCTGCGCGTGATCGCCTCTCGCGAACAACGCCGGCTGGTTTACGGGCGCGGAGCCGCAACCGCCGACCGGATGCGTTTGTTCTTCAACAATTTGATGCGTCCGCTGGCGCTGCCTTTTGCCGGCGGTCTGTTTTCCGCAGTCGCACTGTTCAGCATGTGCCTGGTACCGATGTATCCGGTGCGCGGTTCCAGCACGTTCGATGTTCCCACGGGCCTGACTACGCCGGCCGCGCTCGAAACCACCGCTCCAATCGCCGCCGATACCGGCGACGTGATCGTAGACGTGACCGTGGATGCCTTGGGACGGATGGTGGACTACAAGATCGTCAGCGGCTATGCCACGCCGGACCAAAGCCTGCGCCGCAGCATCGAAGGCACCTTGTTGCGCACGACTTTCATCCCCGCCACCGCCTTAGGACAGCCGGTGGAAGGCAAGATGCGGTTGTCTCTGCGAACCATCCACATCGACGTGAAGGGCTGACGCACTATCGCGCGTCGCCTGGGCCAGCATTTTCTCGCACGCAAGTCGATTCTCGACAAGATTGCCGCGGTGGCGTGCCCCGACCCGGTTCCCATCGTCATTGAAATCGGTCCAGGCAAGGGTGCGCTGACCGAGTCACTGCTGGACCGCACAGCGAAACTGATTGCGATTGAAGTAGATCCGTATCTGGTCCACTATCTGCGCCAGAAGTTTCGCGATCCGATTGACCAAGGCCGGCTGATCCTGATCGAAGGCGATGTGCTGAAGACCGATCTAGGGGCGTGGGGTCCGGCGGTAGTGGCGGGCAATTTACCGTACTACATTACGTCGCCGATTCTCGAAAGACTTTTCGCGTTAGGAGAAAAGTGGACGCGCGCTGTGTTCCTGGTCCAGGCGGAGGTCGCCGCGCGTCTGGCATCGCCGCCGGGCAATCGCGATTTCGGATATTTGAGCGTCCAGACTCAGTTCCACTCGCATGTCGAAGTCTTGTTCCCGGTATCGAGGACTGCTTTTCGCCCGCCGCCCAAGGTCGACAGCGCGGTGGTGCTGCTAGAGCCTCGCGACGCGGCGGCTGACCTAGGAGTTTCAGACCCGGCAGGATTCCTTCGTTTCGCCTCTGTCGCGTTCCGTCACAAGCGCAAAACGCTGCGCAATAATTTGGCGCCGGTCTATGGAGCTGAACAAGTGACCGCTTTGAAGGAAACCCAGCGCCGTGCGGAACAACTCAGCGTCGCTGAACTGGTGGAACTGTACCGGAAGCTAGTCAATTCTCCGAAGGCTTCTCCGCCCGGGTGATGACAAAAATCTCGACGGGACCCTTCTGCGATTCGAGCTTCAGACCAAGCTGTTCCTGAACAGCGGTGAAGATCGAAGGTCCGTTCGGATCGAATGGCGGAAGCTTCACGTCCGGCGGCAATTGCAACTGCGCGAGCTGAGTTTCGTCCGGAGTCCATTCCAAATTGACGTCGTACTTTCCGGTCAACCCGGTCTTATCGACGATCGAGCGGCCCAGATAGCGCGAGAGCATTGGGATGATGTTCGCAATGGGAATGCTCACGGCCCGCAATGCCCTGGGTTGCATCATCATGTTGCCGCAGCGGAGCTCGGGAGGCTGTCCCGGCTGGGGCGGAGGCGGGGGCTTGGCCGGATCGAAAGGAGTGCAACCGCCCTCTTTCGATTCCGTGAGCCCCGGCCCGAACTTGCCGTCCTTCCGCGCCATGACCAGCGCATAAATCGGAAGCTCCTTGTCGCCACGTTCCATGACGAGCTGAAAACGATCCGCCAGCAGGGACTGAAGCATCAGCGGAAGATCGCCTTGTTTGGGTGTGGTCTCCGCTTTGGCCGAAATATCGTAGCGAGCGGAATCGAACCACGAAGGTCCGCCCGAGATCTGGAAAGGCTGAATGCGATACGCCATTACGATCAGCTCTTTCAGGGTCATATTGGTGACGTTGACCCGGCCACCGGGGCTATTGCGAATGAACATTCCCCGTCCTCCGGGCGCGGCCGGCTTGATCGACGCGACCTCGAATTCGGGGCGCGGATCGGTTTGCGCAATCGCGACGCCGCTTAAAATCAGAAACGCCGCCGCTGATCTGACGCGCATGCGATTATTTTACGCCTTTACAACTCGATCCATCCCTGCGCCGGGACCGTCTCCACGGGTAAACCGTCCCTCTCGATCGTCACGCGGAACCGCCGGCTGGCGAGCCGGGCGCTCATCTCGACGATTCGTCCCACCACCACGAGCGTTGTCGCCGGACCGGTGTCAAATTCGATCCCGAATTTCGCCGCGACGTCGGTATTCACCCTCACGTAGAGCTGCTCACCGTCGGTTCCAAAATACACGTCGCGTACCGCCGAGTCTCCTCCGTGCATCGCGCCAGATCTGGTATCGGGATGATATCGACCCGCGCCGAGCCACTCGAAATACGAAGTGACCTCGCCGTCGAGGGTCGCGTGAATCGGATTCGCCGGCGCTTCCAGAATCTCGCCCGCCTGGGATTGAAGAATGGGACGCGACAAGGCCTCCGGCCGCTTCAGACCCAGAGCGCGATACACGTTCGAGAGATGATCGCGATACAGCTCGTCGAATTCGGGACGATTGTCCGAGCGGTGCTCCGGCCCATACCACCAGTTCCAGTCACTGCCTTCGGCAATCAGCAGCTCTTCATAAGCCAGCGCACGCATATTTTCGGCGACACCGGTCGCGCTCTCATACGCGAGACGCGCATCCAGCAGCAATTCCCACGCCTGATTGTCTTCCTCCGCGCCGATCCAGATATCGAAATTCGCGTTGATCCACGACCCCGGAAAAACTCCGCCCAGCGGCCGCGCCTCGAATTTCGCGAGAGCCTCTGAGACAGTCAGCGCCTCCAGATTCGGATCTTCGGAGATGCGCCGGTACAGCTCGCGCAGGAAGGGACGTCCGTTCGATTCATACCACTCCCAAGCGTTTTCACCATCGAGGATGATGGGCACCAGCGCGTCGCGCCCCTGCGCGTTCTCTCGAATGCGCGATAGAAAATGCTCGGCGGCTTCGGCCGGGCTCATGCGTTGATACACGAAGCCGATCAGATCGCTCAAGTAGTGATCGCGAAACAGCAGGCGTAGCTCGCGGCCCTGCTGCTGCCACGAGTACGCCTGATACGTGAGCGCGGGGCTGGCGTCCTGCCCCAAGGTTCGCGACAGGACGCCGTTGTCACTCGCAGCCCACTTAAAACCGCAATCGACCGCCAGCGCCAGAGCTTCGTCGGAAACCGAGCCTTCCGAAGGCCACAACCCCACGGGCTCCGTTCCCAGCTTATCGAGCATATACATTCGCGCGCGGCAGAGCTGTTCCTGCGCGTCCTGTGGATAGCGAAACCTCCGCGGAAGAAGAACGCCGGGATGCGAGACCGACGCAATATCGGAATCGCAAATCAGGGGCAGAATCGGATGATAGAACGGCGTGGTCGCAATCTCGATCTGCCCGCGCGCGCAAAAGTCGCGATACACCGGCAGGACGCGCTGGAGGGATTCGCGCTGCTTCCGCGCCATCAGCGCCTGATCTTCGAGCGAAAAATCGCGCCCTTTCTTGATCAGTTCCTGCAATTCCGCGTCGCGACCCAGCACGTCTTCGTCGAACCATGCGATCTGGCTCAACACCTGCAAATCGCGCAGATCGCGATCGGTGGAGATGCGATCCTTGTTTTCGTACAGCTCGCGATAACGCGGATAGCGGTTGATCATATGCTCGACGTGGGCCTGAAACAGATAGCGCCGCATGAAGCTGCGCTGCGATTCCGTCAGACCGTCGACGGGCGTGATGGCGACGTCGAGAAACGGATCGGACGCCGTGCCGGCGGCGTATTCTTCGATCTGCGCGATCATCGACGGCACCAGGTTGAAGGTCTGGCGCACATGGGGAAATTCTTCCAGGATCTGCACCATCCCCGCGTAATCTTTCAGCGCATGCAGCCGGGTCCACGGCAGCTTATATTCGCCGGTCCACAGATCCTTGTAGAACGGCTGGTGCATGTGCCATAGAAAGCACAGCGTGGTCATAACGCGGCTTCGCCGCTGTTGATTCTAATGTCTGGCCGCGAAATAGCTTCGCACCGGCACCGGAGGCTCCGTCCCTTTGATGGCGATCCACAGGATGTCATTCAACTCATCATCGTCGATCTCATCGGCTTCATCAAAGTCCATCTGCGCCGAGCGGGCGGCCGTGGCCGATCGCGCGGGGTTCTTCTGGGTCAAAGAAATTCGCGGCCTCTCCGCCGTGTACGCGGCATTATTTGGCGATGCCGCGAACGCCCCATACAACGGACGCGCCCCGGCGTCGAAATGCGTCAATGGACGCATGCCCAGAATCAGCTCCATCGTCCTGAGAATCGACGACTGATTGTACATGCTGCTGTCGATGATCCCGCGATGCGTGTAGGGCGAGATCGCGAGCATTGGTGAGCGATGTGAATCCACGTGATCCGGACCGTTTTGCGCGTCGTCTTCGATGACGAAAATCGCTGTCTTGGACCAGAATTTGCTTTTCGAAACACCCTCGACGATCATCCCCAGCGCGTAGTCGTTATCGGCGAACAGAGCAAGCGGCGCGAGCTTCTCGGGCGTGGTGCCATTGGTGTGATCGTTCCCCAGACGCAGGATCATCAGCTGCGGCATGGCTCCGCTTGCTTCAAACTGCTTGACGTCCTCAAGAAAAGTCTTGGCGCGGTCCACGTCCGGATAATCCAGGTCGAAACTGCGATAGCGCATATTCGTGATCGGGCGCAGCGCCGGATCCTGGATGCTCTCAATCTGAATTCCGTCCGGGCCCGCGGTCTTCTTGTTCGTCACCCAATACCCGTAGTTGCGCACGGTGAGCCCGGCCGCCAGCGCATTGGTCCACAGATAACCGGCGGGCGCCGAATTGGCCGGCTCCTGACCCTCGAAATCGTAATGTTTGCGCCGGCCGGCGTATTCGTTGGGCCACAATTTCTGAACG
>Ga0209415_10018149_pt1 | contig 11124 bp, 12 predicted proteins | sample PeaSoiSIISIP2007_FD_187696 | JGI IMG/M metagenome (GOLD analysis project Ga0209415, IMG submission 187696) | Peat soil microbial communities from Weissenstadt, Germany - SII-SIP-2007 (SPAdes) (version 2) | ecosystem: Environmental > Terrestrial > Soil > Wetlands > Peat | place: Germany...
CAGGACCCGGCGCATCCGGCGAGTCTTCAGCTTCGCCCGAGTCTTCCGGGTCGTATGAGAAAAATTCGGATAAGAATTTTTCCAACTGAAGGCGCTTTGCTTCATCGGCGAGAATCGGCGCGGCTTGTGGGTTCATGGCCAACAATCCGAGTACGCCAACAGCCCCGTGCGGTTCAAGGAAACGGTAGACTTCGAGCCCGCCCGGATGCCACTGGCAAACGAAGGCCGCGAAGTCAAACCCGTTGATCCCTTCACCGATTTTGACGAAAGCCAGCTCCGCAATTTCCGCGATGCGATCCGCCATACTCATCGGCGCGGGCGCGGGCGCACCTGGTCCGGGTTGACCGGCGCGCCCAGGCGCGCGGCGTTCAATCGAAACCTCAAGCCTGGCTTTTTGCTTTTGCAAAAACTCCACCCCCTGAATGATCTGAGGTATCAGGACGGCGGCGCTCTTGAGCACGTCCGAAACACCGGCCAGCATATTATCACCGCCACCAGCGACCGCAGATGTTGCGGGTACCGTCCCGCGAGTCTTGGCGATAAAAGATTCGATCCGTTCCCACGTTTGAAACGGGTCTTCATCGCGTGAGTGGTTGCGGCCCAATTTTGCCAGTACGACTTCCGCGACCTGATCGGCAGACAGGGCGGGCGCGGCATTTTCAGGCCGGAGCAGCTTCGCTATGGTTATGCTTTGCTCTACCATGTCGTGCGGGTTTTGCGTCCCCTGATTAATGAGTTTGAGCAGCACAGCGCCGATGACATCGCGGCTTACAAGGTCCGTAGAGCCCGCAGGAGCGACCGGAGCGACCGGAGGACCCGCAGGGCCATCGCGTTCCGTGCGTAGCCGTGGCTGGCCCGCAGGATCGCGCAGCAATGCGCCCTTTTCGAGTTGCCTGTTAATCTCATCGATGTTTTCAGACGACCCCAGGCAAAGCGTGCGAACGTCATAGACCGGCTCACGGTCCGGGTCCTCTATGAAAAACGTCAGGACGCAGACTTCGGTTTGCCCTTTGTCCCTGTTCGCGTCGTTCAGCTTCAGGGTGTATTTGCCGCGTCCGAAGTTGCGCGCGATCCAGTCGGGCATCATTTCATCCAGGCTGGCCGTCTTCTTGATGGTGTGCTCCTTCAGCCCGATCAAAGACATATCGATCTTCGGAAGCACCCTGTAGATGTAAGCCAGCAAACCAGTCTTATCCGGGTATCCGGCAACGTAGGCCGCGAAGTCTTCCGGCTTGCTCAGTTGCAGCCGATACCGCGAGTAATCGAAAATTCGAGCGTTTTTTGCACGCGGCGCGTGCGTGGGGGAGGGCTTTTGTTGCCTGCTGGGTACCGTTTTTACCGCTGCTTGTGTGGCCATCGAAAATCCGTCCTAGATAGCTAGCCTACACTAAGCTGGCGCTTGCCCATTTCAGGGCATCGGCGAAAGCATGGAGCTTGCCACGTCCACAGCCAGCGTCCACCACCGTCAGATATGACGAGCTGTTTTCGCGCCCCGTGCGGATCGAGGAATACAACCGGCCCATGCTCTCGGATGAAGTGGAGACGGCGCAAACGGTTTCGTGGATGGACGAGCTGGCGGAAGCGGACGCGGCCCACCGGCTGATAATCGACGCCACGGCGCGCGCATTGGACGAAGCGGGTTTAACGCTCGAATCCCCACCACTTGAAAAGGCCGTCGCTGTTTACTGGTTTCTGAAAAGGACGATCCGCTACGTACCCACACCGGGCACCAGTCCGCTGGTCGATCAAACGCTGATTCCACCAGCCACGCTTTTGGCGATGCGAGATCCCGAGGGCGACTGTCCGCAGTTCTCCATGCTTGCGGCGGCGATGTTCCGCGTGTGCTGCATTCCCAGTTTCTTCAAGACCATCGCAGCCGATGGGGACTATCCAAACACGTACAGCCACATCTACAACATGGTGGAAATCGGCGCGGGTTGCTTCATGCCCTTCGATTCATCGAACGGCCCCGCACCCGGCGCGGAATTCGCGCGCCCCTGGAAAGCGCGCGTATGGCCGCAGATAAGAAAGATCACCTGTGACGGGTCCGCGGCTTCGCGCGATCGATCCGTCACAAGTGACCGGGCGCCCGCGATCTCGGGCCGGCCCGTCACACGTGACGCCACCGGAGGGATTCAGCCGCGGCGAGTCACGAAAGGAAATCGAATGCAGCGAGTGAGCACGGCACACAGGGGAAACCGGAACATCGTTTTGCGCAGGGGATTGCAGGGCGGGCATCTCTTCTTTCCGCTTCAGGGCCTGGGGGACGTGAACTGCGATCAGGATGGCAACTGCTACGACACATCGACCGGAGTCTACACACCAGCCACCATCGATATGACTCCCGTTTCGACCGGCCCCACGTGCGGAGTAGATATCGCATGCGGATCGAATCCGACAGCGCAGGAGCTGGCTAACGCGGGCTTCCCGCTGGCGACAGCGATTGCAACCGCACCCAGCCCCCTCACCGGCAATTCATCCCCAAGCCCGACGACTCTGGCGGCGGCGCTTGCAGCCGACGCCACGCAACTGGCTTCGCCGATCATCAAGGCCGCGACGCAGGTAGCGCCCTACTACATCACGAACCCGCAAACCGGCCAGAGCGTTCTTTACAACCCGAACACCGGAGGCGTGGGCGCTTCACTCGGCGCAAGCCTTTCGTCTTTGAGCCCCACCACGATCCTTATAGGAATCGTTGTGTTGGGCGCTCTCGCGTTCGCAGGCAAAAAAGGATGATTCGAAACGCGCCACGAATGCGGGGAAGCGGGCCGGGTTACAGGCGACACCTGGGCCAGGCATCGGCGGCACTCGCATTCAATCCCGTGACAGCGGGCATCAGCGCGGGAGTGAGCCTGGCAAGCACCGCTGTCAGCGATTGGATGAATTCGATTCAGCTCTCGCACAACGCGGACACCGCGACCACTTTGATTGTGAACGGACTCGCTACCCAGCTCGCCAATCTGGACAAGGCATATTTTGCGGAGAATCCGCCGTCATGCGCGGACCAGCGCGCGGCGCTCGATGCTTACGATGAATCGTGGGCATGGCTTCAATCGCCCGCAGCGTGCGGGAATCCGAACTACGGGAGGGCCGGCAACGCTTGTATCAGCGATAGGGCCCCGGGCGGAAAATTCCCCTGGCAGACGTACTACCGCGATCCCATCGCAAACGATGCGCGTTTGGCATCCGAAGCGTGCGACACTTCCCAGCAAGTTATTCTGCCGTCGCTCACCACGGGCACTTATTCGCCGACCGGCATCACGGCGGGCGGGCAGCTCGACATCACGACGCCACCGCCCGCGGCCGTATCGTCAGAAACGCAGGGATCGGCCGAAACGGCCCCGCCCCCGTCCCCGGCCCCTGTGTTGAGCGTTAACCCAAGCAGTCTTTCGCCCGCGCTGGTTTTCGCAGTCCTGGGATTAGGAGCCCTTCTTTTAATCAAATGATGCACACCCTGAGAGGACCGGCGCGCCGACTGGCCATCGTGGAAATTCCCCGGACACCGCTTAACCGGCTGGGGCGAGTGGGAAGCATTCGCAATCAGGACTGGACACAAATTCCCGATGGGTTCGTACCTATGACGGACGAGCCCTATATGCCAGCGCAACCCACGGATGCAAGCGGGAACGTCATCACAGCGCCCCCGACTACGGCGCAGTGGATCGCTTCAATCGTAGCGGCGCAGGCGACCGCGCGCGAAACGACGCCCGGAACTTTGATCTATACTCCGGCCCCGAGAATCGCGCCCCCGACCGTCGCAAGGTGGAACAGTTGGGCGGGTCCGTGCGCGACCGGCGCGCCCGCCACTTCCGGCGATGGCAGCTCGAGCGCGGCGGCGGCGGCGGCGCCACCGCCGGCGCCTATCGCCACTTCCGACACCTTCAACATTCCGGCTCTGTTCTATGTGGCGGCGGCTCTCGCGGCGGCGGCGTCAGCAGCTTACTTTTTGGACAGCCTCACAGGAAGGAAATAAAAACGATGGCTCAGGGCGGTAGTTCGACTACATTGCTTTTGGCGGCGGGCGCGGGCATCGGCGCATATTTCTACTGGCCCGAAATTTCCGCGTGGCTCAGTTCGATGGGAATCGCTCTCCCTGGAGCGGCACCAGCTCCCCCGCCACAATCGAGCACGCCATCAACATTGCCAGCGGGAACACCGCCTGGAGTGCAGACCACAAACATGAGCCCGAGCATCAACACTCCGGGCGCGGTCCCCGTGGGCACTCAGGGTTGTTTCAGTTATCAGGGGACCATCAGTTGCCCCCCCGGAGTGTCCCCGCCAGCTCCCGCACCGCAGGCGGCGAATTGTCAGCCTGGGTACACGGTGGACGCGAGCGGCATTTGCACCCAATATTCGGATGCGGCTTTGCTGGCCGGGTTGAATTCGCTTCAGTGGACCGGAGCGGCAAACATACCCATCGAACAAATCAACCGGATCGATCCGCAGATTCTCGCTCAATACAGCGCGACCGTTGGAGTGACCCCCGGAAGCGTTCTTGCCTACATGCTGGGTTTGGGCGGCGCGGCGGCGTACAACACGCAAACCACCGGTACGGACGGCAATCTCTACGTTTTCGAATCGAGCGCGATTCCCGGCGTCATGCAATGGATCAGGCAGACCAAAGGGACTCTTTCAGGCATACGCGGTTCCAGACTGGGAGCGATAGCGGCGGCGCTTCCCGTCACTAACGCGATTCTCGAAAGAGCCAGCTACGACCCGGAAACGGCGGCGATCCTCGGCAGCGATCCGCGCGGGCTTCTCACGGTTCAGCAGTGGAATTATTTTTATTCGCAAGCCAGCGGAGTGCTGCAAACCAAACCCACGCATCCGTTCGGAGAGCAGGGCGCGAAGATCAACGCACAGCAGTATCAGGCGCTCAGGCAACAAGCCGGGTTGCCCGTGAAACTGGGAACCGTTCGCACTTCAAGACCAGGCGCGTTTCCGTTGGGCAGCATCAGAGACGGAGCCAGCCGCGTGCCTTACTCTTATCCGGGCAATCGCAACATCTACCGCATCCCCGGACAGGGAGCCGTACCGCAAAAGCTGGGGACCATTCAGGACGGCGGCGGCAATCACCGATGGGCGCGCAGTCCATTTCCCCGGCCCGCATGGTGGAGGACCGCCGAATAGTGATCCGAAACCGCAGAGTACGCAGACTGGGCGACACGCTGGATTGTTCCACTGTGATGAGCTACATCAATCCCATTTCGAACGCTGAGTGTCTGTTCGGATCAAGCGAGGCGAGTACCGCGACCAATCCCAATGCTCTCACCGTAAGCGGCATTGTAAGCAGTCAGGTGGGAGGCGCACAGGACCCATGCACGGCTGGCGGGTTGCTGTGTCCGCAGCCGAATTCGCCCGGAGCTTCGCTTAACCCATGTTGCGCGGCCAGCGCTGACAGCGCATCGGGAACGAACCCGACGAGTCCGACGAGCCTCTATCTGTTATTGGGCGGCGGACTGCTTTTCGCGTTCTGGTTTTTGGGAGGCCGGAGATGATTCGCACGGGTACAAATGTGGGCGCGACGGATGGCTCGATTCTGAAGTGGAGATCGCACCGACTGCGGGCAGGCGGCGCGTGTTGCAGCGCGTGCGCAGCTACGGGCGGGCATTGCGGCGAAACCGGCCCGCCCATTGGACCGGCGCATACTCACACCCACAAGACTTTCGGAAGCGGAAACCTGCGGGATGTGACTTGCGATCAGGACAACAACTGCTACGACAGTTCGACCGGCATCTATACGCCAGCGCCAGTTTTCAACGCGGCGGCGGGCATAGGTCCGAACGTGAATTCGGCAATGACCTGGCTTTCGCAAAATTCTACGATGCTCGTCGGGCTGGGCGCACTCGTCGGAGTGTTGGCGCTCGTCGGCGGCGGAAGCGGACGGCGAAGATGAGCAAATTACGCGGCGCGGCCAAGGCCGAATTTCTCGCGCGCATGGCCAGAGGCCGCAGGAAAGCGGCGCGCGGGAATCCGAAAAAGAAACGCGGGGTTCAACCGTCGTACAAAAGCAAACAGTATTACATCTATGGCGGGCTTCTCACCTATTCGGAAGATCGCGGTTGGTTCTTTGACGGCCACGAACTCGGAATGAGGTTGACGGCAGCACAAGCGAAAAAGAAAGCCAAGGCAATAGCGAATCGACAAAACCCGAAAGACAAATCACGCAACGCGGGACCCGGCAGCGTTCGCAAAAGCAAAAAGGCGATGAAAAAGTTTCTGCCTGGGTTCAAGCGAAAGAAGCAGAATCAGGAGGACAGCATCGAGCACGCGGCGGAAAAGTTCGCCGAATTCCACGGCAAGCAACCGGGCCGGATCATCGAGTACGAACAGGCCATCCGCTACCCGGAGAATTTCGCGGAGCTGGGCAAGCTGAAAGAGCTTCGCTTCGATCTCGACTCGCTCAACAGAGATTTTCCGCTGTCGAACTTCAAGGACTGTCAGGCCGTTTCGACACCGGACGGCAGCAACATCTATTTCATCGGCGGTGATCAGCGCATCGATTTCGAAGCCTTGAATATCGCCACGGACAAAGATTTCGTGGAACTGGGACCCTGCACGTACATCAGCTACCACACCGTGAAAGGCTTCCACGATTTCGACCCCACGGACTATTGGCACCGTTTCGGGGAAGAGAACCAAATCTATCCGGTCCTCGCTTACGACCGGCTGAACCACACGCTCTTTTTGATCGGCGGCGATTACCGCGTCAGACCGCAAGGAATCGTTAACTGAAAACCACGAAGGAGAACCGATGGCCAAGGCACTGAAAAAAGTTAAGGTTGCTTCCAATCCGCACCGGAAGCCCGCAGCGAAAAAATCAAAGCCCAACAAGGGCAGGAAAGGGAGTCATCAGCACATGGCGCACAACAAGAAGAAGACCGGGGGCCACCACAAGAAAGCGGCGGCTCACAATCCGCACCATAAGAAGCGGCGCACCAACCCGATGAATCTGGGAATCGGCAGCGCCAAAGAGATCGTTGTCAGCGGCGTGGCGGGACTGGCCAGCGCCGTGGCCACGAAACAAATCCCGCAACTCATCCTCGGAGCGAACAACACGGGCGCATGGGGATACGTGGCGGAAGCCGGAACGGGTATCGCAGCCACATTGCTCGCGGCGGGCTTTGCCGGACCCACGGCGGGAAAAGCGGCTATGGTGGGCGCGGCGGTCATTCTGCTCGACCGCGTTCTTACCGAGCAGTTTTCGGCCATCGGTCCCTATCTCCAACTGTCGGGAGTGGGAGACGCGACGGCGATGCACAAAATGGGGACGATCCGCGACGGCTACTATCTGCATCCCACGATGCTCGACGCCAGCGGAAACATGATCGTACCCGATCCGGTCACACAAGCGGCTATCGCCGCAGTGCTGGCCAAATACCCGCAGATCGCGGCACCGCTGGCCCAGGCAGTTCAGCAGGGCGGCGGCGGACGTGTGGGCGCGGTCAACCCGTCCGCATTGCGGCGGCACGCTGCAAGCGGCCAGCTCTTGAGCAGCCGTTTTCAGGGCCGATTTAACCAGTCCCTCAATTAGGGGCAACCAGCGAAAGAAAAGGAAAGAGGAAATCAAAATCATGGGCAGCCCCAGCGTATATATCCCCGGCAAAGTCAGAACCGTGCAAAGTCCGTACTACGACACTTATCTCGTGACGGCGGCGGGTCCGGTCAATGCCGGAGGACTCACCAAGATGTTCGGCAACATTCAGGGAGTGGGAGGGATCGGGCCGAACATCACAAACATGCAGCAAGCCTTCCAGCTCTCCGGCGGCGAAAGCTTTCTGCTGAGTTCATTCCGTTGCGTGTTTATCGGTTGCGCGCTTGCGGACGTGAATTCGTTCTTCCTCAACAACACCGTGCGGCTCATCATCGGCACGGGCAATTTTGCCTATGCCGACGCGCCCGCCGAATATTGGGCGAGCGGGGCAGGCGCTTACGGCGGCACCAGCGCGGCGGCGACGAACGGGATACCGGACCCGCGCGCAATCGTGCCTTTCGATGTCGATCCCATCGAGTTGACGGACGGCGTTAACTTCCATGTGGAACTCGTCGGAATCTCTTTCCCGGCAACGTCCAATTTCGCTTTGCGCGTCTACCTTGACGGGCAAAAGACACAGCCCGGCCAGTAAGCAGCTCCCATCGTTCGGACTGGCGAGGCGACCGGCGCTATCGCCAGTTCGAGCGATTCGAAAACATCGAGAGGAAAAAAAGCCATGAGCCCATCAAGCGCGGGCGGCGCGACTGCGCAGCCCAACTTTGTAGAAGAGCCCGCAACTTACGTTTTCAACTATTCACTGACGGCGGGTCAGGCCGTGCAGCGCGTGGCGGTCAACATCGACCGCGATTCGGATTTTCTTCTGACCGGAATCAACGGCGTGAGCACAGGAGGCTACACGCTGAACGTCAGACTCCCGTCCGGGCGGCTCATCGGAAACGCGCAAATGATAAACAGCCAGTTCGTGAGCCCGAACGCGAATCAGCCCACGGCCATCGGACCCCCGCCGATCTACCGCGCGGGATCGACCGGCCCCGAGCTGGACCTTACCGACACGAGCGGCTTTCCGAACGTGCTGCAAATCATTTTCAGCGGAGTGCGCAGACTGAGAACGCAATAAGACCGGCGAGGAAGGAAAAACAATGCGCGTTAACCCGTGGGTCGATCCCCGTTCCGTCGATTGGACCGATGGCCTGAACCCGCTGACGAAGCCAGGGTACAGCCAGAATAACAACTTGTTCGCTTACGAGTCTTTGCAGGACCCCATCTTCGTAGCCCTGCGAAACGCCATCGGGATCGAACCGCGGATATGGGTTTGCCCCGATCAGGTGAACCAGAGCATCGCGCCCCAATCCACCAGCGCGTTCAATGTGCCCGCCGAGCCCAACACCTGGATATGGGCGCTCAACGCAGTGAGCAATCCGGGCCTGACAGCCGACCCGAAAGGGTTCTATGTTCAGATCACCGATTCACTCACGGGCGCGGATATGTTTTCGTCCCCCATCCACAGCAGCAACCTTGACGGGACCAGGACCACGGCGGGCGATGCGAAGCAATGCCCGCTGGTCCTGATCGCAGCGCCGAGGCTATACGTTCCCCCGGCCTATCCCATCGTTTCGATTGTCAATCTGTCGATGAGTGCGCAGACGTGCATCGTGCAGTTGTTTTGCGCCGTGGAAACGGACGTGGTAGCGATATGAATCCATCGACTCTCAGCCCCTACAATCAGGCGCTCGAAACCCGGCGCAACGTACTGGCCAAAGCGATCCGCTACGCTCTTACTCCTGGCTGTAATCCCATCACCGGAGCGCCGAAGCTTACGCCCCAGCAGCTCAGGCGGCAACTGCTTTCGGTTCCCATCATCGCGGCAGTGGCCGGAGACAATGCACTCATACCCACCACGTCCGGGCGCTTGCTCGTCTATGAAGTGGTGGTCTGGAACGCATCGGCCGCAGCGATCAACCTGGCCTTTTTTCAGGGATCATCGAGCGGCGGAATTTTGCTTCTCCCGCTTTCTAACTTTCCCGGCCAGACCGGGTTAACGCTGGGCTTCAACGGTTCTTTCGAAATGCCTCACTTTGAAATCGACTCGGGCCAGGAGCTGGTCTTGAATCTTTCGACAACCGGCCCCGTGCAGGGCATGGTCCGCTACAAGATCGACAACGGCACATGACCCGAAGACGTGACACTCCGGAGGCGAAAAGTGGTCCCAGCTCAGTCACATGCAACCTTTAACTTTTGAGGGCGCGCTGAACATCGGGCTTGTGAAATTGCCCTATCAGATTCCCGTGGGTTCGTTCGTCACGCCTTACCGCTGGATGCCCGATTCATGGAGCGCATCCGACGACATTTTGGGAACTACGCGGACGCTCAGACTGTTAAGGCAAGCGGCCCCCGTGGTGAACGTGCTGGCCAACGTGGGACCCTCAGCGCCACAGGGAGGGCAAGGAAGCATATGGGGCGCGCTCGCTTTGCGTGGGATGCTGGACGCGATCAACAATGCCGATGCGTGCCTCTATCCGGTTCCGCTCACCGGAGGCCCTTACGCATCGGACGCTAACCTATTCGTCGCGCTTTCCGTGGCGGGCGCGCCCGCTGGAGGATTCGGCGGGAACCCGGCCATCGTGCCACTGGCGACACAGGCCGGAGACGTGAAATTTGCATCGCTCGGTTTCGATCTGGCTTTTGCAAACCAATATCGTCTGATGACGCCCGCCAGCTTCACCCCGCAACAGGGATGGTTTCTTCAGGCGGCGAGCCCGAACCTACCGCCCAACCTCCAGGCCTACTGGCCCGACCGCGCGAACCAACGGAACCGGAGTCTCAATCAGGGGCTTTTCGGTTTGACCAACATCATCGATTTTTTCCTCAGCGCGGACGGTTCCACTCTGACGCAGGCGACCATCGAGCAGGCACCACTAACGGGAAACGCTACCGTCGATTCCCCCCAGTTCCAGCAACCCAATCAGGCGCATGGCTTTTACATCACTGCCGACAATTCGGGAGGACCGGCCCCCGTGGTTCCGAACGGTTCCCCGATTTTCTTCATCGCGGGAGACTTGAGCGCTTACTGGGAGATTGTATTTTTGGCTGGACCGGGCGTGTTGCCGAACGACCTGGGGGGAATCGGCCCGCCGTGGGATTATCCTTTTGCCCCGCAGATCACCAGCGACCCGGACGGCTTTATCTACTACGCGCAAAATAACGCGGGTACTCCGGGCTTCATGGACGTGTACAGCGGCATGGGTCCGGGCGGCGGGCAATTCGGCGGGACGTTCGTAGGTTTCACAACGCAAGGAAAGATAGGAGGCGGCACGAAATGAACTTACTTACGCGCGCGGCCACGGCCCTGGGGATGAACTTTCTAAGTCCGCTCGTCAGTTCGCAGGACAGCGAACCCACGGTTTCGATTCTTCCCGCAACTCTCTTACAAGTGGGAGCCGTTAAGCCCGATGGAACGAGCACCACGGTAGCCCCGGACGGAACACTCAGCGCAACGGCCAGCGGCTTTCCCAATCCGATGACGGCAAAAGGGGACTTGATAGCCGGAGGCGTGGCGGGAGCACCGGCGCGATTGCCCGTGGGCGCTAACGGGAAAGTGCTCACCGCGAATTCAGCCGCGACCGATGGCG